>Ga0306925_10007493_pt1 | contig 10270 bp, 11 predicted proteins | sample flu12Cox44000176_FD_203755 | JGI IMG/M metagenome (GOLD analysis project Ga0306925, IMG submission 203755) | Lab enrichment of tropical soil microbial communities from Luquillo Experimental Forest, Puerto Rico - flux8day.12C.oxic.44.000.176 (v2)... | ecosystem: Environmental > Terrestrial >... | reverse complement strand
TGTCGATCATCGAGGAAGAGGTCCTTGCCCTTCACGGCCCAGGTCGTGCACCCTGAGAAATCGCTGTGCTTACTCGCCTTGCGGGTGGCAGGGATTGTCGGCGTCAGCCGCCGCGTCATCACCACCCGGCGGGGGCCGCGACGCATGCCCGGCGCCTGACCTGGTGGACCTCACACATGAGCAAAGCTGTGTAATGTTACTAAAATCCAATCACAGTCTGGACCGCTGAGGGAGCTTCTTGCGCCGGGCCAACAGCTCTCCGTAGGAAAACGCGGTAGGTGCGATCTTTGTCGTTCCGCCGTTCGATCATCGCCAGCCCGTGCTGGGGTTCCGATCTCTCGATCGTGTCGTGCAGCGATGCCGGCAGTCCTTGTTCGAGGTCCTGCCCGACCCGCTACGAATGCTCACGGCGCTTTGCCTCGGTGGCTGAGGCAGAGACTTATGCGATGGACTTCCTGGCGCGACTGCGGGGAGAGATCGATCGGCCCTGACGGCTCCCGGCTCACCAGCGAGCGCATCACCTCCGCTCCCGGCTTGGCCCTTCAGCTCTTCTGGAACCGCCGCGACGCTGGCGAACGAGTGGCGTCGATAGTGGAGCCTCACATCGCCCATCTCGGCGCCGCGCGTCCCTGTCGGTGGGGATGTGGAAGCGGTTGCTCTCGTCGGTCCCGTCGACCCGGTCTCGATCGTGGCGGGCTAGGTGATCCGGCTCGGTGTGAGCAGTGAGCGGATTAATTCGGCTCGCCACCGAAGGCGCTCTGCCTGCACTGTGCCCAGCTTGCCGTCGGCTAGATCCGCTTCAATGTTTTCGAGCATTTGCGACAGCGCGGCCGCGAAGGGGACGAGGGGTTGTTGCAGGTAGGAGGAGGTCATTTCTAGTGTCGTCAATCCTCTCTCTACTGCGCCGTGCTCGGTGCTTGTCGCGTCGGCGCTCGGATCATTTTGCGTTTTTAGCGTGACAGGCCGGTTCGCACCGGACATGTGAGCCAGCTCACACATCGCGAACGTTTTCGTCTAACATTTTAGCGATTTTTCGCCACCCTCCCTACCCGGTCCGGTTTTCCCCCGTACCGGCCGACTACGGTAACTCGCTCATCAGCCGCGCCAACGCCTGGCCACGCTCACGCTCGCGCGCAACTTCGCGGTCGGGCTTACCGTTGAGCAGCGCCTTGCCTGCGATGATCAAGATGATGCGCCGGTCTTTGTCACCCACAGCGTCTTCGAGTCGGTTTACCTCTCCAACCGCATCGTCGTGATGAGCAGCCGGCCCGGTCATATCACCGGCGAAGTCGAGGTCGACGCCGCCTACCCGCGCGGTGACGCGTTCCGTACCTCGCTTGGCTACAACGAATTCTGCCGGCAGACCTCGGCGGAGCTCGCACGCGCGATGGCAGAGATCGAGGAAGGGTGATGGCCTCGGCGCCGCCGCACGCACGCACCGCACCGGCCCCGATGCCGCCGTTGCTGCGCGTCATTGTTCCGATCATCGTTGGTGTTGTCTTTGTCACCGGCTGGGAAGGGCTCGTGCGCTGGCTCTCGGTGCCCCGCTTTGTGCTGCCGGCGCCGTCGATGATCGTGACGGCCCTGATCGACGATTTCTTCCCGTTGATCGGGTCAGCGTGGGTCACGCTGAAGGTGACGCTGTCTGCTTTCTTCGTCGCCCTTGTCCTCGGGGTTGTTACGGCGATCTTCTTCGCCCGGTCGCGGATATTCGAAATCAGCCTTTTCCCTTACGCGGTCGTGTTGCAGGTGACGCCAATCTGTCGATCGCCCCGCTGGTGCTGATCTGGGTCGGGCTTGACCACCTCGAACGCGCGTTGCTGATCTTGGCGACGATCGTCGCGTTCTTTCCGATCCTCTCCAACACGACGCTCGGCCTGAAGAGCGTCGACCACAATCTGCAGAGCCTCTTCGAACTTTATGGCGCCACCCGTTGGCAGCGCCTCAAGGAGCTGCAGTTTCGCAGCGCGCTTCCTTACCTGCTCGGGGGAATGCGGATTTCCGGCGGGCTCGCCCTGATCGGCGCGGTCGTCGCCGAGTTTGTCGCCGGCTCCGGGACCGGAACGGGTCTTGCCTGGCGCATCGTCGAGGCCGGGAACCGGCTCAACATCCCGCGCATGTTCGCGGCACTTCTGCTGATGTCACTGCTCGGCATCGTGATCTTTTTCGCCCTGTCGGCGCTCGAATACGCGCTGCTGCACAAGTGGCACGAGAGCGCTGTCGGCCGCGAGACCTGAAAGGCGTGTGGTTGATCGCATGATCGAAGCCTTCGGACCACTCCCTCGCCCCGCTTGCGGCGAGAGGGGCCCATTTCCGGTTTCCGGAAGCGCGGACATTTGGGAGCCAGCCTCTGCCCCTCACCCGGAAGCCGCGCGCAACGGCGCGGGTTCCGACCTCTCCCCGCAGGGGGGCGAGGTAACTGGACGCGCGGTCAACTCTTTCACAACCCCTGAGATGACGGCATTGATATTCCCCGCAGAGCCGGCCTATGTGTTGCGCAATGCAACGGGGGCGCGGGCGCTGCTGGCGCAGCCGCAGTCTTATCCGGGAGATGGCGAGACCGTGCGGCTCGACCTTGCCGTCGAACGCGGCCGGATCGTGAGGATTACGCCAGCCGGCGCCGGCGAGGAACGCCCGCCTGTCGATCTCGACGGTGGCATGGTATGGCCATGCTTTACCGACATCCACACCCATCTCGACAAGGGGCATATCTGGCCGCGCAGCCCCAACCCCAACGGACGGCACGCGTCTGCGCTGACCGCAGTCGCCGCCGATCGGACCGCGCATTGGTCGACAGCAGACGTCGCCGCACGCATGCGCTTTGGGGTCCGCTGCGCCTATGCGCACGGCACTCGTGCGGTGCGCACGTATATCGACAGCACTAGTGAGCAGGGCGAGATTTCCTGGCCTGTGCTGGCGGCAATGCGCGAGGAATGGGAAGGGCGCGTTGCGCTGCAGGGCGTTTCGCTGATCGCGATCGCGGCGTTCCGCGACGAAGATGGCGGCATGCGCCTCGCCGACCTCGTGGCGCGGCATGGCGGCATCCTTGGGGCGGCGACGACGATCGAACCAGACCTTGACGTCCTTCTCGACCGTGTGTTCGCACTGGCGCAAGGCGCGACCTCGATATCGATTTTCACGTCGACGAGACCAACGATCCGCAATCTCGTTCGCTTGCCCATATCGCGCTAGTCGCGATCAAACGGCGGTTTAGCGGGCAGGTCGTCGTCGGCCATTGCTGCAGCCTGGCGCTGCAGCCGGCCACGGAAGCGGACCGGACGATGGATCTGGTCGCCGAGGCGGGTCTGGCCGTCGTCAGTCTGCCGATGTGCAACCTCTATCTGATGGATCGCGCCGGCGACCGCACGCCGCGCTGGCGCGGCGTGACCTTGCTCCACGAGCTCGCTGCGCGCGGCCGGACCATGGCAGCGAGCGACAACTGCCGCGACCCGTTCTACGCCTATGGCGATCACGACGCGCTCGAGGTGTTCACACAGGCGGTGCGGATCGCCCATCTCGATCATCCGGTCGGCGAATGGGCGCGTCTGGTGACTGTGACGCCGGCAGCGGTGATGGGCATCGAGTCCCAGATCGCCGAGGGAAGCCCGGTCGATCTCGTACTGTTCCGCGCGCGCAATTACAGCGAGCTGCTGAGCCGATCCCAGCACGACCGTACGGTGCTGCGCGGCGGCATGCCGATCGACACCACGACGCCCGATTACCGCGAGCTCGATCCTGTATTGGACGCCGATCCGTGACTGCGTCTGGCGGAGAACCGGAGACCCTGTCGATGTGGACGCGCGATGGCGTCCGGCTAGACGCCGATGTCTATCGGCATTTTTCGTCGCAGCGTCTCCCGGTGCTGCTGATGCGCCAGCCTTATGGGCGCCGCATCGCCTCGACCGTCTGTTACGCGCATCCGTGGTGGTACGCAGCGCAGGGTTATGTGGTCGTCATCCAGGACGTCCGGGGCCGCGGCACTTCCGAGGGCGAGTTCGATCTCTTCGTGCATGAGGCCGAAGACGGCGCCGATGCCGTGGCCTGGGTGGCTGAGCTCCGCGGCGCCAATGGCGCTGTCGGGGTGTACGGCTTCTCCTACCAGGGGACTGCGCAGCTTCCTGCTGCCACCCGATCTGGCTCGGCGCTGAAAACGCTCGCTCCTGCGATGATCGGTTGGGACCTTCGCAACGACTGGGCGTGTGAGAACGACGCGTTCTGTCTGCAGTCCAACCTGAGCTGGGCAACTCAGATCGGCGCGGAAACGGCGCGTCTCGCCGGCGACGCCGAGGCGTTTGCGGAACTTTACGCGGCCTCGCGTTCATTGCCGGTCAATGGCGCGCGACCGGTGCGGCCGAGCTTTATCGAGCAGTACGCGCGCTACACGCATTATGGCGCATGGCTGGCGTGCCGCGACGACGAAGCCTATTGGCGATCGATGTCGCCCGCGGCGCTTGCGGCCGATGTCGATCTCCCGATGCTGTTCGTCGGCGGTTGGTACGATACGCATTTCTCCGGCACATTGGCCGGCTACCGGCATTACGCAACGGCGGCGACGGCGCCGACGCGGCTCGTCGTGGGTCCCTGGGCGCATCTGCCATGGGGACGGTTTCTGGCAGGTACCAATTTCGGGCCCGATGCGGTCAGCGACATCGATCGTCTGCAGGTTGGCTGGTTCGATTACTGGCTGAAGGGTCGCGATAGCGGCGCTCTCGCCGCGCCGCCGGTGCAGCTGTTCGAGATGGGGCGGAATACCTGGCGGGAATTCGATTGCTGGCCCGTTGGGCACGCGTCGCTCTACTTGACGGGTGACAGCCAGACTTCGGTCGACGAGCGCTCCGGACACCTGGTCGAGACACCGCCTGACGCGAGCCAGACCGATTGGCTTGTTCATGACCCGTGGCGGCCGGCGCCCTCGGTCGGCGGCGCATTTGGCACGCCGCCGGGACCGGCGGATCGGTCGATGATCGACGCGCGCGGCGACGTTCTGACTTTTACAACGCCGCCCTTGACCCGCGAACTGCGGCTGGCGGGCGAGGTTGCCGCTCACCTGTGGCTCGCCTGCGACGCGCCGAGTTTCAATCTGTGTTGCACTTTGTCGCGGGTCTCCCCATCGGGACGGGCTCTGGTACTGACCCAGGGTTATCGCCGGGTCGTCCCGGGCACCCGACTTGACCGGGCAATCGAGATCCCGATGCGCGCAACCTGCGCCTCGATTGAGCCGGGCGAGGCTCTGCGCTTGTCGATCGCGGCCGCGTGCTTTCCGGCCTATCCCGTCAACCCGGGTAATGGGCTCGATCCCGTTGATGCGTCACTCGACGAGGCAAGGATCATCACGATCGGCGTTCGTCACGGGGGCAATGTGGTGTCATCAGTAAGGCTGCCGATCGTCGCCGAAGCCCAGCTGCGAGGAGTTGGCCGATGACCGTCAAGCCGGTTTTGTGGATGGTCGCGGTCGCTGGTTTGCTCGCGAGCCCACCCGCCACAGCAAACGACAAGGTCAGCATCATCATGAGCTGGGTCGCCGAGGCCGAACATGGCGGGTTCTATCAGGCGCTGGCCACCGGCATCTACACGAAGCACGGGCTCGACGTCACGATCCGCCAGGGCGGGCCGCAACTGAACACGGGGCAGATGCTCGCCGCCGGCGCGATTGATTTCCGTGTCGGCGGGGGCAGCGGCGGCACGCTCAATTTCGTCCAGAACGACGTGCCGGCGATGGCGGTCGCAGCGATCTTTCAGAAGGAGGCGGCAGTGCTGATCGCGCATCCCGATGCCGGCATCAATTCCATTGCCGACATGAAGGGCCATCCGATTGCCATCGGCCGTCTGACGATTGACACGTGGTGGCGCTTTCTCGCCAACAAATACGGCTTCGAGGACACCCAGATCCGTCCCTATACGTTCCAGATCGGGCCGTTTCTGGTCGATAAGATCCTTGTGCAGCAGGGATATGTGACGAGCGAGCCCTTCACCATTGAGAACGAAGGCCACTTCACGCCAAAGGTGTTCCTGCTCGCGGACGACGCCGGCTACCCATCCTACGCGACGATCCTCGAGACGACGACGAAACTGGTGGAGACCAACCTCGACCTCGTGCAGCGCATGGTCGATGCCACGATCGAAGGCTGGTACGGCTATCTCTACGGCGACCCGACACCGGCCAACACGGTGATCAAGCAAGAAAATCCCGACATGTCGGACGACCAGATCGCCTATTCCTACGCCAAGATGAAGGAACACGGCATCGTCGACTCGGGCGATGCCAAGACGCTCGGCATCGGGGCGATGACCGACGCCCGCTGGCAGGCGTTTTTCGAGTCCGCGGCAGCGGTCGGACTCTACCCGAAGGGGCTCGACTACAAGAAAGCCTATACCCTGCAATTCGTTAACAAGAAGCACGGTATGGAAGGACCATGATATCGGCCGCGACGGCAACGTCGAGGCGCCCCGCGAGAGGGTCATAGCAGGAACGCGTGAACCTCAGCGATCTCGCGCTGCTCGTCCGCGGCTTCTCAAGCGAGCGGATTGCCGGCGCGATGTTGGCAAGGGCCTCAATCGCTCCCGCGATATCCGGCGAGGCGAGCGGCTCTGGCCTGATGGGTGCGCTTGGTCTAAAACCTTTCTACGATCAGTGCAGTGTTCCCATAAGGGCTGTTAGCTGCTCGATCGCAAACTGTGACCCGACGCCAGATCCCGGCGCCAGCATGATCGCCCTCTGTTTCAAGCTTGACGGCACGTCGATCGGCATTCGCTTCGGCGTCGGCGGCGGAGCGTTTGAGCGGGAATGGGTCTCTTGGGGGTAGCGACGCGGCCACCGCATCAATTCTCGGCCCGCACCTTGACACCATGTTCCTCGGTCTGATCGCTCGCCCACTGATGCGTGTGAATTTTGGGAGGAGGACCGGATGAAGCAGTCTCTTGTTGAGTATCAACGCCGCGACGCCCCAGATGTCGATCTCCGGTATCACGCCGAACACGGTAACCGATGTGCGTCTCGAAGTGCTTGACCGCAGGAAATTGGGCTTGGAGTCCTGTTCGGCTTAACTCACAGATAGGGGGTGCAAGGGTGTAAAACTGTCATTGTTCCCGTGAGAGCAAAGAAAAAATCAAAGAGTGCCCGGCGATTTCCTTTGGCTTCTCCGTGGTCGGCCAAGGCCTTGAAAGTCTCGGAATCCGGCGCCCCTATGGTGCTTTGACGACGGGCAAGAGTTTGGTCGTGCCAAGCTGCGGTGGCAAATACCATGCACCCTCCATCCCGATCGATCTCCACTGGGATAGCAACCGGGTTCCGGCCTGACTGTCGATCGGCTCGACTGTAGCTGACGTTGCCACGCAGCTCGCCGCCGGAAAACCCGCGATGGTTACCGTGCTGCTCAGTCCGCTTCCCCGCAGCTCAGGTGGACGACCGAGCACGCGCAAAATGTCGGGGTCACTCAGAGGTTCGATGACAACCAAGGAGCGACTAGGCAAGATCACGGGTCGTGATACTGCGCCGGCATTCGGATCGGCGTCGAGGATCGAGCCCAACTCCAACGTCAGGCGGTCGCGAAACTCCGCGCCAGTTAACACACCCGCAACTCGGCGGCCGGATCGATTGCGGCAGCCCCAGAAAAGCCCCAACTCACACCAGGGGGCTGGCTTGACTCGCCGACCAGAATGTCGTCGCCGCCAGAGAGCGGAAGACCTTGGAGCGCGATGAAGCGGTCACGCGCTGCGACATTGTTGAGAGAGGTGATCTCCATCACTGCGATATCGTTTTCGACCAGATCGAACCCGCCGACGGAAAGCTCGCGCGTCGTGCCCCGGAGGACTGTGCGGGGCTCCCCGAGGGGCATGCCGTCGGAAAAGAACACCACCCAGCGCTGGCCGTCGCGGGTGGTGTCGATACCCTCAATCACATGGGCTGCGGTCACGATCCGCGATCCTTGGGTGCCACCGTCGGCGCTATCGCTAACGACGAACCCCGTACCTTCCGACGCCAGTGTTCCATTGGGTGCCACTGCAGCAATAAACACCGTTGCTTTGGCGATCTTGTCAGCTTGCGGGTGGTGAATTTCATTCAAAAAGCAGGTAGCGCGGCCGAGCTTGGTTTGCTCCGAGGGACGGCCGGCATTGGCTTGTGTCGCGGCGCCAAGGGCTAACGACAAAACAAAGATCCGCGCGGCCTCCCCGCGGGGCGGTGGAGGCCCCAGTCTGTTCCGGATGCGAGACTCATCGACATGGCACGCGCGTTTGCTCCTTTCCCACGGGGGCTGCCGATCATTCTGAAATAATTCTGTAAATTTTCTGCAACCAATCTGTCATTTTTACTTGGTGGCCGTTCTGCGGCACCGAACGAGCCGACTTTCCCGAGACACCGTTGCTTGTTCGACCCAAGGGCAAGGGGTTGAGCGCGCCGCGGTCGCGGTTTAGCGCTTCATCTGAAGCCGCCATCCCGGCGGCGATATCGACGGGAGGCCGGGGGTTGCGAATTCGATCTCCTCGACTGGCATCTCGTAGACTTGAGAGGCAATGGGGGCCCGGAGGCGACCGCTGCGTTCTCCACCACCCACACGGCAACCACTGCGACGATCACGGTCCACTGGCGTCTACTTAGAACCGAGCCGCGCTCATAGGGGCAACGCGCTGTTGTTCTTACGTCGGCTCGCCCAGCGGGCACGTCGAGAAGCCCGCAATCGGGCGGCGATTATCCGCACCCCCTCGTGCAGACCGAGCGATCCGGCACCACCGTTCAGTTAGCCGACGTCCGCCGGAACGAGCGGGAATGGGAAGGATGCGCCGACAGCGGACACTGCGATCCCACAATCGCGGCGGTCAAACGGCGATCCATCGACGCCCATGTTGGCTGGCCTTAAGGTTGCGCAGCATATCATTGGCCGTGGAACGGAATGCTCCGGCACCCGCCAGCGCGTCGAAGTCCCAGTTCTTCGCCTCCTCTCCTGTGTAAGGGTGACACACTCGCGCTTAAGGTCGCCAAGTGTCGGAGGGGGCAGTAGCGGTTTCATCGCCGATCGTCGGTCCTGCCCGAGAAACACGCCGGGCAGGACCGTTGCGAATATTGCTACTGCGGCGGCAGATCCGGATGTGCGATCACCGGACAATTGATGATCGCCTGGGTCGGCCGCAGACCGCCGACATAAGGATTGCCTGACCCCGGCGGATTGATCGAGGCGCTGGTGAGCAGACCTTCGCGGATCAGGGACTTCTGCTCGTCCATTGAGTGGATGCGATGCGCCTTTCCGGCGTCGATCGCCGCTTGCGTCCACATGCTGACATGTGCATCCCATAACGGGCTATAGTTGTTCTCTCGTGAACTTTTATCGTTATCTGGACTGGTCGGAAAGACATTGATCGGATCGACGCCGTTAGCGAGCGCGGTAGAGAACCCTTGATCCTCTCCGGAGCCCTTATCGGTGCGGCCATTAAGTACCGGCGAGAAGCCAAGTAGCGCCGACTCTTCCTCCGGCAGAGATTCTCCGAACTGCGGAATTTTCTCCAGCTTCGGGGCGAAGACGCCTTTCTCCAGCACCGCCGGGACGGTGGCCGATGCGTCGGTGACAAGATGATAAAAATATTGCTTACCCCGTCCAGGATCGACAGCGTCACCGTGCGGGCCTTGGTGTCGATGGCTTTCACGCGATCGTGTGTGCCGGAGTCGCTTTGCACGATCTGCGCATTCAGCACGAGTCCACTCGGCAGCACGACGATGGATGACCATTGATCGTCGGCGACGCCGCCTGGATTAGCGACTTTCGGCGGGAAGTAGCCGGGCGGATCGCCGGCGACTAGTTGGTATTTCGGGGAGAAGTCAACATTGCCGGCGAACTTCATAATGCCGTCTTGGAGCGCGACGTTCTGCACGCCAGGCGAACCCTTTGCCGCGGCAAGCTTGGGGGCATAATTGATGCCCATGCGGCGTGCGACTTCGAAATCGGACGCATCGGTGATGATGTAAAAGACATTTTTCCCGAGCGGTGACAGACCACGGAACAGCGGTAGCGTCACGGTAGCGTTACGATAGGTGAAATCGACCGCCAATGCGCTCTTAACAAAGACATGGTCGCTCGGCTTGAAGTTGACGCCCTGGCCGGGACTGTACGCTGGCTGCCCCGTTTCCTTGCTTTCAGCCTTTTGAATTGCGCTTGCGTCTTTGAGCGCCTCGGCTTCTGAAGCTACGGCGGCAAATGGCACCGCCGCACTCGACAACATCAGCACGGTAGCAAAAGTGGCGATTTTCATACGACTCTCCTTCGTTTGAGGGTGGTTTACG
>Ga0306925_10007491_pt1 | contig 10271 bp, 7 predicted proteins | sample flu12Cox44000176_FD_203755 | JGI IMG/M metagenome (GOLD analysis project Ga0306925, IMG submission 203755) | Lab enrichment of tropical soil microbial communities from Luquillo Experimental Forest, Puerto Rico - flux8day.12C.oxic.44.000.176 (v2)... | ecosystem: Environmental > Terrestrial > Soil... | reverse complement strand
GGCCATTGATGTTCCGAATCTACCCACCGAACGGCACCGTTTGAGCCGCGCTGCCCTGAGGGGTGGGATATCGTCGTTCCGGCATGGCAAAGCCGGGATCGCGCGAGCGCTTGAAGGTGCGGAGGCGGTGCGGCTCAGATTGTGCCCCGCCAGAGGTGCGCTGCACGAAACTCAGCGAGAGGCGGCTTGCCTTGACCATCGCCCGGCCGGTCCAATGGGTGCACGGCTTGGGTGTTTTGTGCGCAGCAGACCTTCAATCCCCTTTTCGGCAAACGGTGTTGCCACTGCCACACCGCCGGTCGGCTGACGCCAATGCTTTGCGCCACCCGATGTGCGCCCAGTGCCGATCCGCCAAGGCAAGCACGATGCGCGCCCTTTCGATGTGGTTGCGCGGCCGGCTGCAGTCGGCCACGATCGTCGCCAGCTGCTCGCGCTCTGCAATATTGAGAACCCACCGATATGCTTTGCGCCATGCCCCCATCCCGCGTCTATGAGTCCGCTGAATGGCGCTAGCCAGGCCCACTATCTCTCCCGAACTCCGCGGAGCAGGCTGGCGCACCATCCTGCTCCGTCACTCGCTGGTGGCCCGTTAGGGCCCGACTTGGACACAGGTGCCGGTATGGTTGTCCCACTCCTGCTGCATTTCAAAGAAAAACCCGTTCCACATTTGATTGGCCGCGGCCATCGGGCCAGCCCAGGTATTCGTACCAAAGTTGAAGTTGCACAAGTCGCCGATCTCGTTACCGGACGCATCGAACCAAGCATTTCCCAGCGGATCGGTGATCGTTTCGGTAATCTCATGGCTCAGGACGCTGGCCGTCAAATCCCCCACGTCGCCATTCGGCTCGGTTTGGCCGGAGGCCTGACAGACCGAGGTATTGGCATAGGGCATGTTGGCATATAGTACAGTCGTTCCGCCACTGCTATAGGAACCGTGATAAGCACAGTATTGGGTATAGGCGCATGAGGTAGAAGCCGAGGTAAAGCATGAGCCCTCTCCCGAAGAGGTGAACAGTACGAAAATCTTGTTCAGACCGCCGGTCCAGCCATTTACCCCCATCACCCTCGTGATTTCGGCTTGGATCTGTGCATCGGTGATGCAGTTGCCGGGCGTCGCCGTATCCGTGCAGCCCGAGGCCGGAAGAGGATTGCTATCGAAGTAGACGCCGACCGGACCGCCAAAGTTATTTATGTAGGTCGTGGTCCCTCCTATAGTTTGATAATATTGTGTATTGTTATTATCGAGACCGTGACTCGGGTAAAAAGCCGAAGCAAAAAAGGTCAGCCCAGGGTAGTTGGCAGAATATCCTGTGCTGCCGCCGTTCTGCAGCGCCGGCGGCACCCAATAAATCGAGTAAATTTGAGGAAACGGCAGCACCACCGAGCCGCCGGCGTGATAGAGCAGCGGGCCTGCAAGCGCACCGGCTGCTCGCCGGGCGGCCGTACCGGCGACGGTGGGCATTGCGTGGATGAACCCGGTCGGGGTTGCCACGGTAAGCCGCGGAAAGCCCGCACGTACGGGAACCTGCACCAAACTTTGGGCCGGTGCTGCCACGTCCGTGGGGGGGCCTTGTTGGAGTTCCATAAGCTCTTGCGCCTGCGTCCCGCGCTGCCCTTGCAGTCCTATGATGACGGCAACCACGGCGGTTACCTCAGGAACGTGCGCATTATAAAGCCCTCCCCGTTACCGCTTCCCGACTATCGGGCAAGCTTGCACACCTAACAGACCATACGGCTCGCGCTCTCGTCAACACTCTTGTAACGCCTTGTAACGTCTTGTAACGCCTTCGCAGATTTTCCCGACGGCAACCACACGGCCAAAATCGCTAAAGCCACGGTAATGCTGCGCGATGACATCCCTAGTGGGATAAGCTCGGATTTTCTGGAAAACCCAATACGATCAGTCCGCGGTCGGGGTCGCGCGACACCGGGCTCACCCGGGCATTGACGCGCCCCGGCTACCGCGACGGATAACCGAGGCAATGCACCTTATGCAGCGTCCAGCCGATCGTGGGCTCGCCGCGGGCGATGCTATTCGGCGGCGGCGAGGGTCGGGGTTTTCGCCTCGGCGAGGATTGCGGCGGCCTGTTTAGCGACCCTGGTGCCTTCGAAGAATTTCGGGTTCTGCGTGCCCCAAAGCTTGACCGCGTTGGCGAAGGTGAAGTCGCGGAAGTCGTCAGCCGTGATGTGGCCGTCCTCGACCAGCTCGTAGGCCTCGGGCAATGGATGGCGCATGTCGATCACGTCGAAATGCCCGATATCCGAGCTGAAGATCGCGTTGAGCTTCGCCCCGAACGGATTGCCGCGGCCGAACGCGGTGGCGTTCATGCGGTCGTCCGCCTCGCAGCCGAAATAGTAGGGCTTGGCGTAGAGATCGACCCAGTCCTCCTTGCGGGTGATCTGGCAGGCCGAGAAATCGTCGATGTCTTCGACGTTACCGGTCAGATAGGCCTGTTCGGGGTCGGGCAGACCGCCGCGCTCGCGTAATGCCGCGGCGATGTCGCTGTAGCCGTATTGCTCGACGAGGCTCATCAGTTTGGCGCGGTCGAGCTTGTCCGGGTGCATGCGCTCCAGTGCCCTGGCGCTGCGCCGCTCCCAATGCTCGATCAGATCGCCGAACAACTGGCTGGCCCAGCCCACACCGCCTTCGAGAAAGGCAAACCGCAATTCCGGGAAGCGCCGGGTGACGCCGCCGAGGAAGATCGCCTTGGCGGTCGCGTGCCCGGCCGCGGCGAAATGGCCGATATGGTTGTATGTAAAGTTGGTCGGCGACAGACGCAGGCCCTGGCTGCTCGAGGCGCTGTGGAAGGTGGGAGCGATGCCCAACTCCACGCATTTCGCCCAGACCGGGTCGTAGTCATACTCGCTGTCGAGACCGAGCACGTCGTACCACACCGCAAAGCGCGCGGTGTCGGGGTCGTTGGCCGCGGCCGCCGGCACCTTGCGTGCCATGTTGCTGCCGAACATGCCGACTTTCGAGCCCAATTGCTTGGTGACGAATTCGAGCTCGGCGATGGCTTCGTCCGGGGTGTGCATCGGAATGATCGCTGCCGGCGTCAGCCGGTCGCCGAGACCGCTGAAATAATCGGCCGAGACGATGTTGTAGGCGCGGATCACCGCTCGGCGGGTGGCATCGTCCTGGATGCGCGGGAAGCGCAGCCCGGCGGTCGGATAGACGACGACAAAATCGAGGCCGAGCTCGTCGAGGCGGTCGTAGAGCAGCTTCGGCATCATCGCCGTGGCGCGGTCGAGTGTGTTTTCGGCCTGGCGAGCCCAAAAGGCTTGCTGAGCGCGGCGCTTTTGACGGCGCTCGGCGACCGACATCGAGAGCAACTCGCGGGTCGTCCCCATCGCCTTCAAAAACCCGTCCGCGGCCAGATCGCCGCCGACCTTGCGCATCTTGTCGCTGAACACAGGATCGTATTCGACCCAATGGCCATCGCCATCGACGATCGGATGGTCGATTTTCGAACGGACCTGCTCAGGGGTCATATGCGCGCTCATGATCGGCTCCGGAAAATTGCGGCTAAACACGCTCGATTGTGCGAGTAGAGTGAGCATTGCGCCACAAGCGATTGGCGCTGAGCCTTGCGCCTGGCGCAAGGCCACCCGTCATCTGCGCCGGGTCCATCTGCCGGAGCGAAGAGCCCCGGTCGGAGCTATCTTGGTCCGGGGCCGGCCCGGGTTATGCGTTCTCTGAACGGCCGATTTAATTCTCTCTTCGACCGATTTATCTCCCTGTTCGGTCGATTTAATTCCCTGTTCGGTCGCGTACGGAATTTGCCGTCCGACGTAGCGTGATATCAATAGGTTATGGGTTTATTCGTGATCGCAAAACGGCCGAAAACCTGATTTTTCGCAGCATCTTCCCGTAGAGCAGGGATAATACCGCAGGCTTGCTGCATGGGGATCAGCTCCCATATTCGGCTGCCGGTTGCACCCATTCCCAACTACTGCCAGCCCATGACCCAAGCCAACCTCGACGTTGTCGGCATCGGCAATGCCATCGTCGACGTGATCGCCCATGCCGATGAGGAGTTTCTCGGACGCGAAGGGCTCGTCAAGGGAACGATGACCCTGGTCGACGCGCCACGGGCCGAGGCGCTCTATCAGATCATGGGGCCGGCAGTCGAGATTTCGGGCGGCTCGGTCGGTAATACGATGGCGGGCCTCGCCTCGCTCGGCGGCACGGGTGCCTATATCGGCAAGGTGCGCGACGACTTCCTCGGGCAGGTCTACCGTCACGACATCACCGCGACCGGCGTGCGCTTCGATACCCCGGCGGCGACGAGCGGCCCCGGGACGGCGCGCTGCCTGATCCTCGTCACCCCCGACGGGCAACGGACGATGAGCACCTATCTCGGGGCTTGCGCCGATCTCGGGCCGGCCGACATCGACCCCGACGTGATTGTCGCAGGGCAGATCACCTACCTCGAAGGCTACCTGTTCGACCCGCCGCAGGCGCAGGAGGCGTTCCGCAAGGCCGCCGCGATTGCCCATGCCGCGCGGCGTCGGGTGGCGCTCAGCCTCTCCGACCCGTTTTGTGTCGGGCGCCACCGCGAAGCCTTTCGCGATCTCGTCGACGGGCATGTCGACATCCTCTTTGCCAACGAAGCCGAGGTCTGCTCGCTTTACGAGACCGCCGACTTCGCCGCCGCCGCGGCGGCCGTGCGCGGCCATGTCGCTCTTGCCGCTTTGACCCGCAGTGCCGCGGGCAGCGTGATCCTCGCGGCGGGCGCCGAACATGTGATCGCGGCCGCACCGGTGGCCCGGGTCGTCGACACGACCGGGGCCGGTGATCTCTATGCCAGCGGTTTCCTCTATGGCTTGACCCGGGAGCGGCCGCTCCCCACCTGCGGCGAGATCGGCAGTCTATGTGCTGCCGAAATCATCAGCCATGTCGGCGCCCGCCCCGAGACGACGCTGTCGCGTCTCGTCGCCGAAGCCGGTCTGGCCTGATCTCCGTAATCTCTTTGGCCGCCGACCGCTGGGCCGGCCGTTTCCGCATGGACATCCGCAACATCGCGATCATCGCCCATGTCGACCACGGCAAGACCACCCTGGTCGATGCGATGCTGCGCCAGAGTGGTGCCTTTCGCGCCAACCAGCAAGTCGCGGAGCGGGCGCTCGATTCGAACGAGCTCGAACGCGAGCGCGGCATCACGATCCTCGCGAAATGCACCTCGGTGGTCTGGCGGGAGGTGCGGATCAATATCGTCGACACGCCCGGCCACGCCGATTTCGGCGGCGAGGTCGAGCGCATCCTGAACATGGTCGACGGGGTCCTCGTGCTGGTCGATGCCGCCGAGGGTCCGATGCCGCAAACCAAGTTCGTCGTCGGCAAGGCCCTGCGCCAGGGGTTGTGCCCGATCGTCGTGATCAACAAGGTGGACCGGCCGGACGCCCGGCCGCGCGAGGTCCACAACGAGGTGTTCGACCTGTTCGCCGCACTAGACGCCAGCGAGGCGCAGCTCGACTTCCCGACGGTTTTTGCATCCGGCCGCAACGGCTGGGCGGCCGCCGATCTCGATATGCCGCGCCGGGATCTGGCGCCGCTCTTCGAGCTGATCCTGGCGCACGTCCCGCCGCCGCGGGCCGAACCCGAGGCACCCTTCGCGATGCTGGCGACGACGCTCGACTACGACCCCTATCTCGGCCGGGTGCTGACCGGACTGATCCACTCCGGGACGGCGCGCGTCAACATGGCGGTCAAGTCGCTCTCCCGCGACGGCCGCGTCATCGAGCAGGCGCGGCTGACCAAGCTTCAGGCGTTTCGCGGGCTCGAGCGGCGGCCGATCGCAGAGGCTCGCGCGGGCGACATCATCGCCGTCGCCGGGCTCGGCCTCACCACGGTTGCCGACACGATCTGCGCGCCCGAAGTCGATACGCCGCTGCCCGCCGATCCGATCGATCCCCCGACCCTGGCGATGACCTTCTCGGTCAACGACAGCCCGCTCGCCGGCCACGAGGGAACCAAGGTGACATCGCGAATGATCGGCGAGCGGCTCTTCCGCGAAGCCGAGGGCAACGTCGCGATCCGTGTCCGCGAGAGCGCGGAGAAGGACGCGTTCGAGGTCGCCGGCCGCGGCGAATTGCAGCTCGGCGTGCTGATCGAAACGATGCGCCGCGAGGGCTTCGAATTGTCGATCTCGCGGCCGCGGGTGTTGTTTGAGAGCGATCCATCGACGGGGCGCAGGCTCGAGCCGGTCGAAGAGGTCATGGTCGACGTCGATGAGGAATTCGCCGGGATCGTGGTCGACAAAATGAGCCGCCGAAAGGCGGAGATGCAGGAAATGCGACCCTCGGGCGGCGGCAAGCTGCGCCTGTCGTTTATCGGCCCGACGCGCGGCCTGATCGGCTATCAGGGCGAGTTCCTTACCGATACTCGCGGCACCGGGGTGATGAGCCGCCTGTTCCACGGCTATGCGCCCTACAAGGGAGCGATCGAGGGCCGGCGCAACGGCGTCCTCGTCTCGAACGGCGACGGGCTCGCGATCGCCTATGCGCTGTGGAACCTCGAAGATCGCGGGCCGATGTTCGTCGAGCCCGGGACCCAGGTCTATCAAGGGATGATCATCGGCGCCCATACCCGCGGCAACGACCTCGACGTCAACCCGATGAAGGGCAAGCAGCTGACCAACATCCGCACCACGGCAAAGGACGAGGCCGTGCGGTTGACCCCGGCGCAGCTCATGAGCCTCGAGCAGGCGATCGCCTATATCGCTGATGACGAACTCGTCGAGGTCACCCCGAAATCGATCCGCCTGCGCAAGCGGCTGCTCGATCCGAACGAGCGCAGGCGAGCGGGCCGGGCCGCTGCCGCGGCTGCCGAATAGCCCCTCCTCTGCCGCCCTGAATTTGACTTTGAGGGTCCGCCGGCGGTAGTCTTGTCCTTCGTTAAAACCGGATTTGGGTGTGATGAGCAGCAAACGCGAGGAACCGAAATACAAGATCAACCGCCGCCTCGCGGTGAATTTGTGGGGTCGGCCGAAGAGCCCGCTCAACCGCCGCGAATACGGCCCAGGCCAGCACGGCCAGCGACGCAAGAAGCCGTCGGACTTCGGAACGCAGCTCGCTGCGAAGCAAAAGCTGAAGGGTTATTACGCCAATATCGGCGAGCGCCAATTCCGCCGGCTTTATAAAGAGGCGGTGCGGCGGCGCGGCGACACCGGCGACAATCTGGTCGAGCTGCTCGAGCGGCGCCTTGACGCCGTAGTCTATCGCATGAAGCTGGTGCCGACACCGTTCGCCGCGCGTCAGCTGGTCAATCATGGCCATGTCCTGGTCAATGGGCGCCGCGTCACCATTCCTTCCTACTCGGTTCGCGATGGCGATCAGATCGAACTTGCCGCAAAGGCCAAGCAGATGGCGCTCGTGCTCGAGGCGGCGAGCTCCGGCGAGCGCGACGTCCCCGACTATGTCGAGATCGACCACGATCGCATGAGGGGTCGGTTCATCCGCGCGCCCAAGCCGACTGATGTGCCCTATCCGGTGACGATGGAGCCCAATCTCGTTATCGAATTCTATTCGCGCTGACCGCATCCGCGAACCGCACCAAAAGCCGCGCTTCGGCGCGGCTTTTTTCGTTGCGCGATTTGCTCGACACTGAAGCCGCGAGCGTCCTCGGCGGACGCAACCTCGACAGGCGGTTGCGATGCTGACCCTGCACCTCTCGATCATCCTTCTGCTGATTGTCGTGAACGGTTTTTTTGCGATGGCCGAGATCGCCCTCGTGGCCTCGCGGAAGGCACGCCTTCAACCGCTCGCGGAGTTAGGCAACCCGGGGGCGCACGTGGCTCTCGAGCTGAAAGCGGACCCCTCGCGACTGCTCTCGACGGTCCAGATCGGGGTCACGGTGATCGCGATCCTTTCCGGGACCTTTGGTGAGGCTACCCTGGGGGACACGCTTCAGGGGCAGCTCGAGGGCTATGCGGGGTTCGTCGCGCGATACGCGCATGTCATCAGCATGGCGGTTGTCGTGATCGGCGTCTCGTATTTCTCGTTGATCCTCGGTGAACTCGTGCCCAAGCGCATCGCGCTGGTCCATCCCGAGCGCATTGCCGCGGCCCTCGCCCGGATCATGCGGGCGTTCGCTCGGGCAGGAGCCCCGATCGAGTGGTTCTTGAGCGCCTCGACCGATCTCGTGCTTCGCCTGCTGCCGCTGCGCGGCCAGCGGACGGCACCGGTGACCGACGAAGAGATCAGTTTCATGCTGCGCGAAGGTGTCGCGACCGGCCACATTCCTGAAGCCGAGACGGCGATCGTCGAGATGGCGCTGCGGCTCGGCGACCGGCGCGCGAGCGCGGTGATGACGCCGCGGACGCGGATCGAATCGCTCGACCTCGACGACCCGGAAGAGGAGAACCGACGCAAAATTGGGGACAGCGCGTATTCCCGTTTTCCGGTGGTGCAGGGCGGCTCGCAACAGGTGATCGGCATCGTTCAGGCCAAGGATCTGCTGGTTGCCGCACTCGCCGGGCAGCCCTTCGATTTGCGCGCAGCGACCAGGCCGCCGCTTTACCTACCGAACACGGTGACCGTCCTCCGCGTCCTCGAGGCCTTCAAGACCTCGGCCGAGCCGATGGCCTTGGTGGTCGACGAATACGGCGACCTCGAAGGGCTGGTGACGCAGAGCGATATCCTCGAGGCGCTGGTCGGCGACATCTCCGGGTCGGCCGATGCCGATCAGCGGGTGGTGCGGCGTGAAGACGGAACCTGCCTGATCGACGGCATGGTCGGGCTCGACGAGCTGAAGCAGGTCCTCGGGATTTCCCATTTGCCCGGCGAGGATGCCGATTTCCACACGCTCGGCGGCTACGTGATGGCACGCCTAAACCGTGTGCCGATGGTCGCCGACCGCATCACCGCTGCCGGTTATCGGTTCGAAGTCGTCAAGATGGATGGCCGCCGGGTCGATCGGGTCTTAGTGTCACCCGTCAGGGTAGGTCGGTGAGGAGGTCGATGGCGACGCTCGAAGTGAAGGCGGTCGAGCACCTGTTGGGAACCGGGGTGCCCTATGCCTATGCGGTCAAGACCGGGCCGTGGATCTTCTTGACCGGTCACGAGGCCTTCGATTTCGACGCCGGTGTCACCGAGGCGGTGTCGGGCCCGCCGGGATTCCCGCTGTTCGGCCGGCAGCACTGGCGGCGCGAGGGCGATTTCATCCTGCAGCGGGTGCGCCAAATCCTGCAGGAATTCGGGTCCGATCTCCCGCATGCTGTCCGCCTCGACCAGTTCTACCCGACCCCGGCCGCGGTCGACCCCTATCACCTGGCGCGGCGCGCGGCGTTCGGCGATTACATTCCGCCGAGCACCTCGGTGATCATGGAGCGCTGCTTCGGCGCCGAGAGCGGCATCTCGACCTCGCTGATCGCCGTGGTGCCAAGCCCGGAATACGAGATCCGCAAGGTCTATCCCAAGGACGTCACGGTATCGGCGAGCTCAGGCTTTGTGCCGACCATCATCTGCAACGACTTCGTCTTCGTCGCCGGGCAAATGGCGAGCGGGCGAGAGCACGGACTGGATCCGCGCGCCCACGTCCCCGACCACACATTGTGGGGCGGCACCGAGATCCGCAAGCAGACCGAATTCATCATTCAGGAACGACTGAGGCCGGCGCTCGAAGCAGCCGGCTCCTCACTAGAGCGTTCGCTGAAAGCCCAGGTCTATATCCATAACGTCGAGAATTTCCCGGACTTCGTCGATGTCTGGACGCAGTTCTACCGGACCATCCCCTGTGCACTGACGGTCGTGCCGACCAAGGGCTTCGCCATGGTGGGCGGTATCATCGAGATCAACCTGATCGCGCTGACCAATGCGGCAAGGCGCGAGAAGGAGGTCGTCGCAGCCGACATTCCAGCAATGGCCGCCTATGGGCCCTGCGTCAAAGCCGGCGGTTTCCTATTGCCATCCGGGCTGATGGCGATCGGCCGGGATGGCCACGTGACCGGCAGGACGATCTCGCCGGGGTTTCCTGGGCTTTCTCACGCCGGATATACCCAGGCCGCTACCGTCCATGATTATGCCGAGGCGTTGTGCAAAGCGGCCGGAACCTCGTTGGCAAAGATCATGCGCGCCCAGTATTTCGTCTCCGACCTGGAGGCATTTCCCGGGATTGCGATGGCGTGGACCGGCCGCTTCGGCGCGCAGCCGCTGCCGTTCGCCTGCATCCAGACGCCGCCCGAGATGCCCGCACCAGGGATGGCGCTGATCGCGGATTTCTGGATCTCGACCCTCTGAGCAGACTATCGCTGCTGCGACTTGTCGAGTAC
>Ga0306925_10007490_pt1 | contig 10273 bp, 5 predicted proteins | sample flu12Cox44000176_FD_203755 | JGI IMG/M metagenome (GOLD analysis project Ga0306925, IMG submission 203755) | Lab enrichment of tropical soil microbial communities from Luquillo Experimental Forest, Puerto Rico - flux8day.12C.oxic.44.000.176 (v2)... | ecosystem: Environmental > Terrestrial > Soil... | reverse complement strand
TCCAGAAGGGGATGCCGGTGGCCGCGGCGACCATCGCCGCCCGCGCCGGATCGTGAACCACATGAAGCTGGTCATGTTCTGTCTCCTTCCGTGCTGCGCCATGCGGCGCGACGCTGGTTACGGCGGACGTTTGTGGTCGGCCGGGGCTCTCGGCCTCGTGCATCAGGCTCGCCCAGACGGCTAGATGAGGGGCAGGGGTCAAGTGACCCCTTTGCGTGCGGCCGCCGGGCTGGAAACGGCAACACACGATTGCCGCCCGGGGTGCAGCATGGGCGGCTGGCCAGGCCTGGCGAGCCGGGCTAGCTCCGATGGGAGGGGCGAGTTGTACGACGCCGCCCGGTACCTTCGTCCACGGCGCTTTCTGGGCTGTTCGCTGGCGGCGGGCGGCGGTTATGGTGATCGTTGTGGGTCGGTCTGCGGCGGGTGCCGTGGCGGGGGGCGTGCACGGGTTTGCGCCTGCGCTGACCAGTTTTGTGGGCCGGGCCGGGGCGGTTGCCGAGGTCGTCGGGTTGCTGGCGGATCACCGGCTGGTGACGGTGACGGGGCCGGGTGGTTCGGGGAAGACCCGGCTGGCCGGGGAGGTAGCTCGCCGGGTGGCGGGCAGGTTCGCCGATGGGGTGTGGCTGGCGGAGCTGGCCACGGTGCGGGACCCGGCGCAGGTGCCTTCGGTGGTTGCGGTGGTTGTGGGGGCGCGGCAGCGGCCGGGGGAGCCGGCCGCCGAGGCGGTGGCGCGGGTGCTGGCCGGCCAGCAGCTGCTGCTGGTTCTGGATAACTGCGAGCATGTCATCGGCGCAGCGGCGGAGCTGTGTGCGCGGTTGTTGCCGACGGCCGATGACGTCCGGGTGCTGGCGATCAGCCGGGAGCGATTGCGGGTGGCCGGGGAGGTGGCTTACCGGCTGGCGCCACTGGCACTGCCGGATCTGGATGACCTGGCCCACGCGGCCCGGGCCGAGGCGGTGGCGTTGTTCGCCGACCGGGCTCGCAGCGTCGATGCTCGCTTCTCGCTGGATGACCAGACATGGCCGGTGGTGGCGCGGCTGGTGGCACGGCTGGATGGGATGCCGCTGGCGATCGAGCTGGCGGCGGCGCGGGTGGAGGCGCTAGGGGTGGCGCAGCTGCTGGACTGCATCGGTGACCGGTTCGGGCTGCTGACCGCCGGGGAGCGGACGGCCGCTGGGCGGCACCGGTCGCTGGCGGCCACCGTGGCCTGGAGCTACGAGCTGCTCGATGAATACGAGCAACGGGTGTTCCGGGCGATCTCGGTGTTCCCCGGGCCGTTCACGCTGGAGGGCGCCGAGGCGGTGGCCGCGGCGGGTGCCGGCCCGGCGGTGCTGGACCTGGTGGACTGCTCGCTGCTGCTGCCGCCGCGGACGGACCCAGATGGCCGGTCGCGTTATGTGATGCTGGAGACGCTGCGCGCCTATGGCAGCCGGCAGCTGGCCGAGGCCGGGGAGCAGGAGCAGGCGGTAGCCGCCTTGGCCGGGTACACGCTTGAGGTGGCTGGGCAGGCCGCCGCGGCGCTGCAGACCGGTACCGGCGAGCAGGCCGGCGCGCGATGGCTGGATGCCGAGGATGCCACCATACGCCAGGTGCTGGCCTGGGCCACCGACCATGATCGGGGGGTGGCGGCGCGGCTGGCGGTGGCGCTGGCGCCGTGGTGGCTGCTGCGCGGGCGGCTGGCCGGTGAGCACCCGCGGCTGCGCGAGGCCGCCGGGCACGCCGCGCCGGGCAGCGAGGTGTGGTGCGCCGCGCAGTTCTGGCTCGGCCGGACGGCGCTGAACTCCGCCGACCTGGCCGGGGCGCTGAGCCACTTCACCGCGGTTGTTGACGCGGTCGGGAACCGGCCGCCGTCGCGGGCGCTGGTGGATTGCCTCGCCGGGCGGGCGACGGCGCTGGTGAATCTGGGGCGGGTCGCTGAGGCGGCCGACGACAGCTGCCGTGCCCTGGCCCTGGCCCAAGAACTCGGTTACCCGGCCGGGGAGGCGCTTGCCCTGGTGAACCTCAGCGTCGCCGCTGAGTTCGCCGGTGATCTCGATAGGCACCTGCGGGTGGCCCGGCAGGCAGAACAGATCCCGGCCAGCGACATCCCTGGCTGGATAGCCAGGATGTCCAGTCAGATCGTGACGGGAGCGCTGATTGAGGCCGGGGACCTGGGCGCCGCCGAGCGCAGGTGCGCGGCCGGGCTGGCCCGGGCCCGGGACGTCGGTGATCTGCGGAGCCTGACCAGGATGCTGACGCAGATGGTGAAGCTTGACCTGCAGGCGGGCCGGTTCGAGAGTGCCGCAGAGCACCTGCGGGAAGGGCTCCAAATCGCGGTGCGGACCGGCCGCCACGCTGAGGTGCATAACCACCTGGACTGGTGCGGGTACCTGTGCGCCGCAACCGGGCGCGCCGCCGAGGCCATCACACTATGGGCCGCGGAAACCGCGCTGTCCCGCCAGGACGGGCTCGCCAGCCCGCCCGAGGATGCGCGCCGCCGGGACGAGGCCGAGCGCCGGGCCCGGCATGTCCTCGGCGGCACCCGGGCGCGGGCGGCCGAGGAACGCGGCGCGGCGATGAGCGTGGCCGCCGCTGCCGAGTACGTCCTGCTGCTCACCGCTCCCGGCCCGCAGCCACCGCAGGGGCCCCGCGAGCTGGCCAGGCTCAGCGCCCGGGAGCGGGAGCTGGTCACCCTGGTCGCCCAGGGCCACACCAACGTGCAGATCGCCGCCCAGCTGTTCATCAGCGTCCGCACCGTCGGTTCCCACCTGGACCGGATCCGGGACAAGACCGGCGCCCGGCGCCGCGCCGACCTGACTCGCCTGGCCCTGGCCGCGGGCCTGGTCTAGCCAGCCCGTCGCCACCCGCGGCGCCGCACAAGGGGTTACTTAAACAGGCAGGAGGGGTCACTTGACCCCTCCCCTGGCCTGGCCAGATGGGCGAGCCTGCAGAACGAGGCCGGAATTCCGGCCGGATCGCCCTTCCAGACGCTGGCACTGGGAGATCCATCGTGACGTCGGAACGGAACGGATCCGTCCTAACGGTTTTACCAGGAGGCCTGCCATGACCGGCACAGTTCATCTCAGTAGCGCGGCCGGCCGTCCCGGCCGCGGGCGGGGCCCAGGGCGCGGCCTGTTCGCGCGGCTGGGCCTGATCGTCACGGCCCACCCGTGGAAGGTAGCCCTGGGGTGGTTGCTGGTCGTGGGCGCGCTGATCGCGGTCAGCGGGGCGCTGGGCCAGCCTCCGCCGTCTTCGGCGGTAGCGGGCCAACTGCCGGGCGGTTACGAGTCGGCGCGTGCCCAGGCGGCAATGGACAAGGCGTTTGGCGCGCCGAGCATAAACGCGACGGCGGTGCTGGTGGTCAGCCACGCCGACGGCCGCCCGCTGACCGCCGGGGACCTGGCGGCCGCCAATCACGCGGTCGCGGGGCTGCCCAGCATCGAGGCCCGGCACCGGGCCGCGGGCCCGCAGCAAGTGCGGCCTACGGCCGTGCAGGTGGCCCCAGAGGCACAATTGTCGCCCAACCACCTTGTCGCCTTGGCCCAGGTGAGCTTCGGTGCGCAGAGCGGCACCCCGGCGACCGGCCAGGCCGTGGTGAACGTCCGCGCCGACATCCGCCGCGCACTGGCTGGAACCGGGTTGCGCGCGGAGCTGACCGGAGAGGCCGCCGCCGGCCAGGACAACGGGCTGACCGAGTCGCTGGCGGTGTACGGGATGCTGGCGGCCATCGTGGTGCTGCTGTTGCTGCTGTTCCGCAGCCCGGGCGTGCCGTTCCTCGTCGTGGCGGTCATCTACGGCGTCGGCATGGGCGTCACCGATCTGCTGAACATCGCCGGGCACCTGTTCGGTTTCCAGCTCGACCAGACCACCACCCAGCTGCTGCCGGTCGTGCTGTTCGGCGTCGGTACCGACTACGCGGTGTTCCTGCTCTTCCGGTACCGGGACCGGCTGCGTGCCGGGGATGACCACCGCACCGCCATGGCCGCCGCCATCGGCAAGGTAGGCCACGCGATGGTGGCGAGCGCGCTGGCCGTCGCGGTGAGCTTTGCCGCGATGCTGGTCAGCGGCCTGACAACGTTCCGCATCCTCGGCCCGTCGCTGGCCGTCGCCGTGCTGGCGATGCTGCTCACCTCGCTGACGTTGCTGCCCGCAGCCCTTGCCATCGGTTCGCGGCGGCGGCAGCGCAGCGCCAGGTGGACGCGTCCCCACCGGAGCCGGGTCACCGGGCGGGTGGCCGGCCTGGTGGCACGCAGGCCGCTCCCCGTCGCGCTGGGCGCCGCCGCGGTGCTGGGCGTTCTCGCCGTCGCAGCGGTGGGTTACCACGCCTCCTACAACCAGAACCCCTACCCCAGCGGCAGCCAGTCCGCGGCCGGCTACGCCGAGCTCCAGCGCGGATACCCGGCCGGGGTCCTGGAGCCGACCCAGGTCGTCATCACCGCCCATGCCGCCGCACCCACCTCGGCGCAGCAGGTCAGCTTCGCCGCCGACCTGGCCAAGGTTCCGGGCGTCGGCCGGGTCAGCCCCGGCAGGACGGCCGAGCACGGCCGCGTCACCGAACTCGACGTCCAGCTCTCGGCCAATCCGCTCAGCAGCGCCGCGTTCCGCACCGTCCGTGAGGTGGAGGCCGTCGCCCGCACCCGTGCGCCGACTGGGACCACCGCTCTGGTGGGCGGAGACAGCGCCGCCTACCAGGACGTCAGCACCGTCGTCGGCCACGACATGAAGGTCATCTTCCCGCTCGCCGGGTTCGCGATCCTGCTGATCCTGCTGCTCATGCTCCGGGCCCTGCTCGCCCCGCTGTACCTGATGGCCTCGGTCGTCGCGGCCTTCGCCGCCAGCCTCGGCGCCACGGTCCTGGTGTTCCAGGACATCCTGGGCCACCAGGGGATCGACTTCCAGGTCCCGATAATCGTGTACCTGTTCGTGGCCAGCATCGGCACCGACTACAACATCCTGATCATCAGCAGGCTGCGCGAGGAGATGCAGCAAGGCGCCGCGTCACGTGCCGCTGCCCGCGATGCCGTCAGGCACGCCGGGCCCGCCGTCGCAGCCGCGGGTCTGGTCCTGGCAACCAGCTTCGCGCTGCTGATGATCTCCCCGCTGCTCGCCGACATCGGCTTCGCCGTCGCCACCGGCGTGCTCATCTCCGCCTTCATCAACGCCTTCCTGCTCGTCCCCGCGCTGACCGTGATGGCCGGCCGGGCCGCCTGGTGGCCGTCGCGTCCCGGTGCCCCGAATCGCCCCGCCGCGGCAGGGCCTGACGGCCGCCCCTCGATCCAGGCGCCGCAGGCAGCCACGGCGGCTAGGTAGCGCAACACACGGCAGGCCGCAGCCGGGGTGGCGGCCTGCCGTGCGAAATCCCGTGCCAGCAGGCAGTCATCCACCCGCAAAAGCTGTCATCCACCAGGTTAGGAGTAACCCATGTCCATCACGCTGACACCACCGGCCGGCACGATGCTGCGGCCCGGCGATCCTGGCTGGGACGACGCCCGGCAGGTCTGGAACCTCGCCGCGGATCAGCAGCCTGCCGCCGTCGCTCTCCCGAGGTCAGCCGCTGAGGTCGCCGCTCTTATTCTCTTCGCCCGCCAGTCCGGCCTGCGCGTTGCGGCCCAGGGCACCGGTCATAGCGCGGCGTCACTGGGCACGCTACCTGGCACCTTGCTGATCAAGACCCACCAGATGAGGCACGTCACCATCGACCCAGCCGCGATGACCGCCCGGGCCGAGGCCGGCCGCCCGCGTAGCTCAGGCAAGGCGTGATGCGTCCCGAGTCGAGCTGGGAGAGGAGTCCGATGTCCGCCACGGCCCGCCGGCAGCGCCGCAGGCTGAGAATCCCGGCCATCCGCTCGCTGCCTGGTCCGGGGCACCCGGCCCTGGCCCACCCGGTTCACCTCAGACCGCCGCCACTGCGCACGGCCGGCGGCCATTCGCGGGATGAGCGGCAGGCCAGCTGGCTCGAGCTGTTCTTTGACCTGGTCTTCGCCGGGGCGGTCGGCCAGCTCGCGGGCGCGTTGCAAGACCACCCCACCCTGGGCGCGCTTGGCCGTTTCGTCATGGTCTTCATCCCGATCTGGTGGCTGTGGGTGCAGCTGTCCTTCTACGCCGACCGGCATGAGTCCAGCGATGCCGCATACGGCGGCGCCTTCCTGGCCGCGATGCTGCTGTGCGTGGGCCTGGCCGCGAGCGCACCCCGCGCCCTGGCCGGTCATACCACCGGCTTCGTTGTTGCCTTTGTCCTGCTGCGCGGGCTGCAGCTGCTGCTCTACGCCAGGGCCCGCCGCCACCTGCCCGCCACCCGCCAGCTGTATGGCTGGTACCTGGTCTTCTTTTCGGCCGGCGGGGCGCTGTGGCTGGCATCCCTCGCGGTGCCCACCCCGGTGAGGTATGCGTTCTGGGCGGCCGGCCTGCTCACCGACGCGGCCGGTGCGCTGGCCATGCTCGCGCCGCGGCGACAGGTGCCGCTCAACACATCCCATCTCGCCGACAGGTTCCGCCTGTTCATGCTGATCGTCCTCGGCGAATCGGTAGCGCGCCTGATCAGCGCCGCGGCCCAGCGGCCCTGGAGCGTGCCCCTCGCCGTGGTCCTCGCCGCCGCCCTGATCACCCTCGCCGCGCTGTGGCGAGCATGGCTCACCGCTGCCGGCCGGGATGGGCTGGACGGCCCGCCTGCGACGGCCCGTTTCACCGCCGCGAACCTGCCCATCGTGGCCGGCGTCGCAGCGGCCAGCGCGGGCCTGCACCTTGCCATCTTGGCCGCCGACGGAGCGACGACCATCGCGGCCGGCCCCCGCGCCGCGCTCTACGGCGGCGTCAGCATCTGCCTGCTCGGCACCGTCATCTTGCCATCGGGCAAGATGACCGGCTGGCGGCGGGCGGTCCGGCTGGCTACCGCCCTGGCCGCCATGGGCCTCGTCTTCATGGGCGCCATCGTGCTACCGGTCTACCTGGTCCCCGCGCTGACCGCGATCCTCGCGCTGGGCCTGGCCGCCGAGGCCCATCCAAGCTGGCGGCCGACGGCCGTACACCCGGACGCGCGGCCTGAGGGGCGCCTTCAGCCAGAGGCCGCGGTCAAGACGCTACCCAGCCCCCTCCGCTGACATTGCTGTGGCATTGTTCCGGTCTCGTTCATTTGATTTGGGCATAACGATGGAACTCACCAGTGTCAACGTGACTAGAGTTGCCCGGTGACCCATCATTCGGCCCAACTCCACCAGCCACGCAAGCCAGCGCCACCGTGCTCAGGCCCGATAAGACCGGCGCGATCGTGGCCGCCGTCTACGGCGAACTCGCTGAAGCCGGCCACGAACGGCTGACCATGGACCGCGTCGCCGCCAGGGCGGGGGTGGGCAGGCCGCCCTCTACCGCGGCTGGCCATCCAAGTAACGGATGAGGCATGCCGAGCCGGGACAGCGCCGCGTAAAAAGGCTAGACCAGGCCGGCGGTCAGGGCCAGACGGGTCAAGTCGGCGCGGCGCCGGGCGCCGGTCTTGTCCCGGATCCGGTCCAGGTGCGAGTTGACGGTGCGGACGCTAATGAATAGCTCGGCGGCGATCTGGGCGTTGGTGTGGCCCTGGGCGACCAGGGTGACCAGCTCGCGTTCCCGGGTGCTGAGCCCGGCCAGCTCTGGCGGCTCCTGGGGCGGCGGGCCTGGGGCGGTGAGCAGCAGCGCGTACTCGGCGGCGGTGGCCGGGCTCATTGCCGTGCCGCGGTCCTCCGCCGCGTGAGTGTGTGCGGGCCTGAGCGCCTGCCGGGCGTGGCGCAGCGGTTCTCGCCGGCGGTGTGTGGTCGCCGGTGGGTCGGTGAACTCACCTTGCTGGTGCAGCGCCGCGCGCGCGGCCCAGACCGTGACGGCCTCCGCAGAGCGCCCCGTGGCCGCGCACAGGTACCCACACCAGTCCAGGCCGTCAAGCAGTGCAATCCTGTCGCCCGTCCGCGTGCTGATCTGGAGCGCTTCCCGCAAGTGCCCCGCGGCATCCTCGAGGCGGCCCGCCCGCAGCTTCAGCTGGGCCAGCTGCGTCAGCATCCTCGTCAGACTCTGCGGGTCGCCCGCGTCCCGGGCCTGGGCCAGCCCCGCCGCGCAAACGCGCTCGGCGGCGGCCAAGTCCCCGGCCTCGATCAGGCCGGAGGTCAACCGGATCCGGGATATCCGGGTTATCCAGCCCGGGATGCTGCCGGCCGGGATCTGCTCGGCCTGTCGGGCCAGCCGTAGGAACCCAGCGAAATCGTCGGCGTAAGCAGCGGCGACGCTGAGGACATTCAGGGCTAGCGCCTCCCCGGCCGGGTAGCCGAGCTCCCGGGCCAGGGCCAGGGCGCGGCGGCCATCGACGGCCGCCTCGGAGGGCCGGTCCAGCATCGCCAAGACGTACGCCCGGCCGGCCATGCCGTCCACCAGCGCCCGGGACGGCGGCCGGCCGACCACGGCGTCCCGGATCGCGGTGAAGTGGCCCAGCGCCCCGGCCAGACCGGCGGAGTTCAGCGCCATCCGGCCGAGCCAGAACTGCGCGGCGCACCATAGTTCGCTGCCCGGCGCGGCATGCCTAGCCGCCTGACGCAGCCGCAGGTACTCACCGGCCAGCCGGCCCCGCAGCAGCCACCACGGCGCCAAGGCCACAGCCAGCCGGAGTGCGACGTCATGGTCGTAGTCCAGGGCCCAGGCCAGCGCCAGCCGCGTGGTGGCAGCCTCGGCATCCAGCCACCGCGCGCCCGCCTGCTCACCGGTGCCGGCCTGCAGCGCCGCGGCGGCCTGCCCGGCCACCCCTAGCGCGTACCCGGCCAGCGCGGCTGTCGCCTGCTCCTGCTCCCCGGCCTCGGCCAGCAGCCCGCTGCCGTAGGCGCGCAGCGTCTCCAGCATCACATACCGCGACCGGCCATCTGGGTCCGTCCGCGGCGGCACCAGCAGCGAGCAATCCACCAGGTGCAGCACCGCCGGGCCGGCACCCTCCCCCGCCACCACCTCCGCCCCGTCCAACGTGAACGGCCCAGGGAACGCCGAGATCGCCCGGAACACCCACTGTTCGTGGTCATCGAGAAGCTGGTAGCTCCAGGCCACCGTGGCCGCCAGCGACCGCTGCCGGGCCACCGCCGTCCGGTCCCCCGCCGTCAGCAGCCCGAACCGGTCATCGATCCGGTCCAGCAACTGCGCCACCCCCAGCGCCTCCACCCGTGCGGCGGCCAGCTCGATCGCCAGGGGCATTCCATCCAGCCGCGCCACCAGGCGCGCCACCACCGGACCGGTCTGCTCATTGAGCGCGAACCGCCAATCGGCGCGGCGCGCCCGGTCCGCGAACAGCGCTACCGACTCGGCCTGGGCCGCGTCGGCCAGGTCATCCAGATCCGGCAGGGCCAGCGGCGCCAGCCGGTACCGGGCCTCCCCGGCTACCCGCAGCGCCTCTCGGCTGGTCGCCAGCACCCGCACATCATCGGCCGCCGGCAATAGCGCCGCGCACAGCTCCGCTGCCGCGGCGATCACATGCTCGCAGTTATCCAAAACCAGCAGCAGCTGCTGCCCAGCCAGCGTTCGTGCCACAGCCTCCGCCGCCAGCTCCCCCGACTGCTCCCGCGCTCCCAGCACCGCCGCCACCACCGCCGGCACCTGCGCCGGGTCCCGCACCGCGGCCAACTCCGCCAACCACACCCCGTCCGCGAACCGGCCCGCTACCCGCCTTGCTACCTCCCCGGCCAGCCGGGTCTTACCCGAACCACCCGGCCCGGTCACCGTGACCAGCCGGAACTCTCCCAGCAGGCCCGCGACCCCGGCCACCGCCCCGCCCCGGCCCACGAAACTGGTCAGCGCAGGCGCGAACCCATGCGCCCCCCCTGCCACGGCACCCGCCGCAGACCGACCCACAACGATCACCATAACCGCAGCCCCGCCGCCAGCGGACAGCCCAGCCAGACCCAGCCACGCAGTACCGCACCAGGGTACGACTCGGCTGCGAAATCTGTGCCCTGGCCCCGGCCCGGGCCTGGGCTCAGTTTTGGTCTCATTCACCCCCGTCCGCAGCCGTTCGCCGGCGTCCGCGGGCCGCTTGTCCGGGCTGGTCACGGACGCTGGCGGACGGTGGTGAACGGTGGTGCGCAGCACTCGAAAGCGTGTGAAGGCGCAAGTCTTCCGTGGGTTCAAATCCCACCTCCACCGCCACTGACCAGGCACGATGCGTGACCTTGGTGGCAGCGCCCGGCTGTTCGTGACGCGCAAGACCGTCGAGACCCATCTCGGCCACATCTACCACAAGCTCGGCGTGTCGGGTCGCGGGCAGCTGGGCCGCGCGCTGGCGGAGCACCCCCCCACGGCC
>Ga0306925_10007488_pt1 | contig 10274 bp, 7 predicted proteins | sample flu12Cox44000176_FD_203755 | JGI IMG/M metagenome (GOLD analysis project Ga0306925, IMG submission 203755) | Lab enrichment of tropical soil microbial communities from Luquillo Experimental Forest, Puerto Rico - flux8day.12C.oxic.44.000.176 (v2)... | ecosystem: Environmental > Terrestrial > Soil... | reverse complement strand
AAGTTGCCGGCTGTTAGTCAGACTCCCTCCTTGTCGAGGATCGCGATTCACCTCGGGAGTGGTTCTGCCCGCAAGAATTGGCCGGCCGAAAGCTGGGTCCACCTGGCCTGGGAAATCGAGAAACTGGCTTCCGAGCTTATTGTTGTTACCGGGGAGGCGGATAGACGGCTTACTACGGCATTTCTGGAGAGATTTCGGTCTCCCAAAGTGAAGGTGTGCGACAGTCTGCCCCTCCCGGCGCTGGCGGCGGAACTGCGTCGCTGCCGGCTGTTCGCGGGCAACGACTCCGGGGTGACTCACCTGGCAGCTGCTGTGGGGACTCGAACAGTTGCTTTGTTCGGTCCGACAGATCCGGCTATCTGGCGCCCCTTGGGAGCGCACGTGACCGTGGTGGAGAGCCGGAATGGAACCATGCAGGGAATCGAATTTGACGAAGTGCTCCAGGCTGTCCGAGAGAGTTTCGAGTTTTGAGTTTCGGGTTTCGAGTTTCGAGCCAAACGATGAGATCAGAACCTACGGAACTCGAAACTCAAAATTCGAAACCCTGAAACTTCAGCCAGATTTTTTGACGGTCGATCCGAGCACCGCGCTGCAGGAAGAAATCTCGCAGCTCCGGGGTGTAGTGGCCGTATGGCTCCGGATTCAGGCTCAAGAAAACCTCACCGCCCGGCTTAAGAACGTTTTTCTCCAGGTTGTCCAGAAAAAACTGCCATTCTTTCGGGCCCCAGACGTGGTCCGTTTCGTGAGCGTTGAAACAGATCGCAAACGCGGTGACGAGATCAAAACGCGCCGGAAAAGCCGGCAACGGCACATAGGGGTCGATGTGCCAGATAACGCGACGCAGGCCAAGAAGCTTAAACGTCTCGAAATAGAGGGCGGGCCAATCCAGATCCAATCCGAACCCATCGTGGCCGAGGCGCTTGCATACGTAGAGAAAATATCCCGCTCCGCTGCCGAGGTCTAGGATCCGCGACGGTCTGCGTCGATCGAGATGCAACTCCTGGGCCTGCTCGATCGCGAGCCTCAGCCACCGTTTTTCGTCGACGTACTTTTGCCAGGCTTTTGTCTCACCTTCGACTCCGTATTTTACACGGAGCCTTTCGAATTCGGACTGGTCCAGGCCCTTCAGCAACTGAGGAACAGTCAGCGAGCGTGACAAGCGATAGTAGGCGTCAACCGCGCTGCTCCAGGCTTCGCCAGTGGTTAGTTTCTCGATCTTGCGCGATAAACGCATACAGAAGTTCTGGTTTCCATCCCAGGATGTACCTTGGCACCGCCTTGTAGGGCGCGTGGGTCCCGACTTCGCCAAGGCTCCGTCGCGGCCCAAGATTTCCAGAGGGCGCGCCATAGCGCAAGTGACGGCGGCACGCGCCGAAAGACCCAAGAGCGATTACTTGACAATAGACATCCGGGCGAGTTCCTGCTCCAAGATGGTACGGCGGTCAAGTCCCTTTTGCGGAGTCGAAGTCGGCCCTATATCAAGTAAGGGCATTCTTTCTCCGAAGGAACATCGGCGGCGTCCGGCCTGGGAGTGTGTCGGCTTTGGCAGCGGCCCCCCCGGAGTGATTCGTCATGAGCGATGGCCTAAGTGCAACATTGTTCGAGACAAAGCTGTACCAGAGCTTAGCCGGGGAGCCTGTCGGATTTTACGGCCGAGTTGTGGCTTCGCGTATTTTGATCGAAAGACTGCTCAAAAGCACCGAAGGGTGCGAACCAATCAAGCCTAGAGGGTGCCCTAGGCTTGCGTTAAAAAAAGTCGTTGCGGTCTGAAGGACCGCCACAAACCTAAGCGGTTGTAATAAACACGTGGATGAAATCGGGCGCGCGGTAGCTTGCCAAGCCCTTGCAGGTGTGTCCGCAACGTCACCGCCGGCATGATTTTGAAGCGGTCCTTCAGACCGCAAACCACATTTTTGACCTCAATCCTAGGACTTTGCCCTAGAGGCTTTGGTTGGTTCGCACCTTCGGTGCTTTGAGCAGCCTGTTCGGCCTTCGAACAAAATGCGCAAAACCAGAACTTGGCGTCGTTCTTAAATCCGACAGGCTCCTGGGCTAAGCTCTGCTACGCCTTTGATGTGCGGTTGCGAGACGCCCTCTGCGTAGAACTGGCGCTCAGGCCGCGCGCTCGCGTTGTCGTTTCTGGGTTCCGAGAATGCGGCGCAGGAAGGGTGCGGTTCGGCTTTCGCGATGTTGAGCGACCTGCTCCGGAGAACCAGTGGCTACAATCCGGCCGCCCGTTTCGCCCGCCTCGGGTCCGATGTCAACAACAAAATCGGCCTCGGCGATCACGTCCAGATTATGCTCGATGGCAATCACGGTGTTTCCTTCGTCAACCAGCCGGTGCAGTACTTCGACCAGCAGTCGCACGTCGGCCATGTGCAACCCGATCGTGGGTTCTTCCAGAAGGTAGAGACTGGACTTTGGGGTCTTGTTGCGCCGCAGCCGCTCTGTAAGACCCTTGGTAACCCCGGTTTTTAGCTCACTGACCAGTTTCAGGCGCTGGGCTTCTCCGCCGCTCAGGGTCGGGCTGGGCTGACCTAACTGGAGGTAGCCCAACCCGGTCTGAACGAGCAGCTCAAGCGGCTGGTGGATCCTGGGTTGGGGCCGGAAAAATTCCGCGGCTTCCTCGATAGTCATTTCCAGAACATCGCCGATGCTCTTGCCGTTGTAATGGACGCTCAGAGTCTGAGCATTGAACCGTTTTCCGCCACAGCTTTCGCAGGGGATGTAGCTCGTCGGGAGGAAATTCATTTCCAGCTTGATAACGCCTTGTCCCGTGCACTCCTCGCACCTGCCCCCCTCTATGTTGAACGAAAACCGGCTGGCGTGGTATCCGCGGATCCGCGATTCGGGCAATTGGGCAAATAAAGTGCGAATCTGATCAAAGACCTTTACATAGGTACCTGGGATCGACCGGGACGTCTTGCCGATCGGCGATTGGTCCACTTCGTAGACGCCCCCAAGAAACTCGGCGCCGTTGATTCCCTTCCACCGGTGTTCCTCGACTCTCGGCTTGGCTCGGGAAAGAGTCCGCTCCACTGCGGGCAGCAGGACAGAATGCATCAGCGTGCTCTTTCCCGAACCGGAGACCCCCGTAATTACGGTCAGGCGGCCAATCGGGAACCTGACATCGATATTCTTCAGATTGTTGGCGGTCGCGCCCTCGAGCTCGAGCCAGGGGGCGTGCTCGGTCGGCCTTCGCTTTCCCCTGATGGGATGAGTCATGGGCATTCGCAAAAATTGCCCGGTAACCGAATCGCGGTTTTTTTCAATCGCTTGAACCGTTCCAACGCCAACCAGGTTGCCGCCCTGGCGGCCCGCGCCTGGTCCAAGATCGACGATGACATCAGCTCGACGCATGGTTTCTTCGTCGTGCTCAACGACGACCAGGGTGTTGCCCTTGTTTTTAAGGGCCTCGAGCGTGCCAAGGAGTTTTTCGTTGTCCCTGGGGTGCAACCCGATGGTGGGTTCGTCCAGGACGTACAGAACACCACGAAGATTGGAACCGAGCTGCGCAGCTAGGCGAATGCGCTGGGATTCGCCGCCGCTGAGGGTCTTTGCCGATCGGTTGAGCGCAAGGTAATCAATGCCGACCTGGCTCATGAAAAACAGACGCTGGAGGATCTCTGCGACGACGTTTTCCGCGATCAATCGTTCTGTACTGGAAAATTTGATGCTCTTGAAAATCGTGGATGCCTGCCTGACCGAGACGGCTGTGAGCTCATCGATTGTGTGGCCCTGGAGGCGTACCGACCGAGCGATGGAGTTCAACCTGGCGCCCCGGCACTCAGGACACGTTTCAACTGACTCTTCGTCAACCCAGTCACTCCGGCGCTCGGCCAGGAGTTCCGCTTCGAGCACCGACTCCGCGCGATCTTCCTCAGGGGCGAATGGCATGACATAACCGAACCCGTGGCAGGTTGTACACCAGCCATGAGGCGAATTAAACGAGAACAAACGGGGATCCAGTTCCTCGAAGGCCAAGCCACAGGTCGGGCATGTCATTTCGCTGCTTAGCGTGATCCGACCAAACGCAGGGACGGCGTTCCGGCCGTTATCTGCGGTCGAGGATGCCTCGGTCGCTCTTGCCGTCCTGGGTATCAGGAACGCTGAACCGTTTCCCACTCGAAGCGCGGTTTTAATCAGATCGCCGAGCTTTCCTCCTTTCTTCAGGTCCGCAATCACAACTTCGATAGTGTGTTCGCGGTACCGCTCGAGGTCCGGAAATTCCGGCAACGAGTAGCGCCTGCCATCGATGATCAAGTCCGCGTAGCCTTCGCGTCGAGCCCAGGCGGCCACTTCCTTGTGGTAACCCTTACGCCCTTTGACCAGTGGTGCTGTTAACGTCCCCGGGGCTTTGGCCAGTTGGGCACGTACCTGCTCTGAAATCGCCGAGTTGCTCTGCTTTGTAACGGGCGTCTGACAATTTGGGCAATACTGGGTTCCGAGTTTGGCGAACAGAAGGCGGAGGAAGTGATAGACCTCGGTAACAGTGGCTACCGTGGACTTGCCGCCGCCTCGCGTAACCCGTTGTTCGATGGCCACGCTCGGGGGAAGCCCCTCCACAACATCGACATCCGGCCGTTCCAGCTGTTCGACGAATTGTCGCGCATAGGTCGACATGCTATCGAGGAAGCGCCGCTGCCCCTCGGCAAAGAGGATATCGAAAGCCAGACTCGACTTTCCCGAGCCGCTCAACCCGGTGATCACTACCATCCTTCCCCGGGGCAAGCTCACTGAAAGGTTTTTCAGATTATGCTGCCGGGCGCCATGCACTGAGATTGCCGGTGGGACGGCCATCGGTAAACGCTCCGCCACCGAGATCGCCCCTTGCCCTTGGCGGCTGGTAACCAGGCGTTCCCGCAGAAATGCCGCCGTATGTGATCGTTTCTCATGAGCGATTTCTTCGGGCGTTCCAACCGCGATGACCTCTCCTCCCCGGGCGCCGGCTTCGGGCCCGAGGTCGATAATATAATCGGCGGATTGAATGACCTCCAGGTTGTGTTCGATGACCAGGAGCGTGTTGCCGCGGTCAACCAGCCGATGGAATACATTCAAGAGCGCGGCGATGTCATCGAAATGCAGCCCCGTGGTGGGTTCATCGAAAATGAGAAGGGCCTGACGGCGATCAGTCGCGCGTTCCGAGAGATGGCCGACAAGCTTCAGCCGTTGCGACTCCCCTCCGGACAGCACATTGACCGGTTGGCCAAGTCGCAAGTAGCCCAGACCGACCTCCCGAAGCAGCTCCAGCGGATCAAAAAGTGCTTCAGCGACACCGAGATCTCGGAAAAACTTGACTGCCTCCGTAACGGTAAGCTCGAGTACGTCGTCAATCGATTTTCCACCGAGTTTGATCTCAAGGATAGACGGCTGGTATCGTTTCCCGGCGCATTCCGCGCAGCGAATATACTGGTCGCTGAGAAACTGCATCTCGACCTTTTCGAAGCCGAGTCCCGAGCAGCGCTCACAGCGTCCGACGCCGGAATTGAAAGAGAACGCTCCGGCGGTAAGACCCGCGGCCCGAGCCTCCGGTACCGCGGCAAACAGCTCCCTGATCCGATCGAAGACCCCCACATAGACGGCAGGCGTTGAACGGGGCGAACGCGCTAGAGGGGACTGATCGACCAGCACGATATCGTCAACATTGTGCGCCCCGATGATGCGATCACAGATCCCGGGCGTCTCTGCGCTTGCGATTCCCTTAAAGCGAATCAAGTTTTCGAATAGAACATCCTGCACCAGCGTGCTCTTGCCGGATCCGGAAACGCCAGTGACGCAACAGAAAACTCCCAGCGGAAACGCGACACGCACGTTTTTGAGATTGTGCTCCCGCGCTCCGACGACCTCGATGAATTTTTGCGCCTTGCGACGGGTGGTCGGGGTGAGGATCTGCCTTCGCCCGGTGAGATATGCCGCTGTCAGAGAGTCGGGCAGGGCTTGCGCAATTTCCTGCAGAGGGCCCTGGTATACCAGTTTACCACCGTGCTCGCCGCGGCCCGGGCCGATCTCAACCATATTATCGGCCGCCCGCATAACCGCTTCTTCATGCTCGACGACGAGGAGCGTGTTCCCTTTATCGCGCAGGCCGCGGAGCACCTCGATGAGCCGGTTTACATCGCGCGGGTGCAGCCCGACACTTGGCTCGTCCAGGACAAAAAGGGTATTGACCAGCGACGCTCCCAGGCAGGTCGTCAGGTTCACTCGCTGCATCTCTCCTCCAGAGAGCGAACGGGTCGGACGATCAAGTGTCAGATAGCCCAGACCGACGTCGACAAGATACCTCAGGCGGGAGGCGATCTGGGTTCGGATCATCTCGGTGGTCGTATCAGCGGCCGGGATCTGCGCTTTGGAGATTTGAATCGCGAGTTCCTCGACCGGCATTTGCTGCAATTGGGGCAGCGTGAAGCGATTCTCATCGGCCAGTATCTTGAAATTGAGCGTATCCGGTTTGAAACGGGTCCCATTGCAATCCTGGCACAAGGTGTAAGCGCGATATCGGCTCAGGAAAACCCGGACATGCATCTTGTAGGTCCGGGATTCCATCCAGTCGAAAAATCCGCGTACGCCATACCAGCCGCCGCTTTGCCAGACCTCTTCGGCGGTCACATCGGGCCTGACATCGCCATTGACGACCCACGTCTGGTCCGGTTCGGGCAACTCTTCAAAAGGAGAGTGGATGTCAACTCCCCGCTCGAGTGCCCGCGTGATCAGATCATTCTGGCATTCGCGCATATTGCCGGTCTGGAACGGCTTAACGACTCCTTCTGCGATGCTCATCCTGCGGTCCGGCATCGCCCGGTTTAAATCGATGCCGATGGTGCGTCCGAAACCGCGGCAAGTCGGGCAAGCGCCAAGCGGATTATTAAAAGAAAAGAGGCCAGGGGAAGGCTGACGGATATCGATGTCGCAATAGGGGCAATGCCAACCTGTGGAGAATCTGTATTCGTGCACCGGGTCAAGCATTACAGCCAATATCTGGCCCTTACCGTACTTGAGCGCCTGTTCGATGCCTTCGACCAGACGAGGCCGATTCGCGTCGCTGGCACTCAAACGATCCTGAATCACAGGAACCAAACCGGGCAATCGCTTAATAGCGGCCCTCTGGTCAATGCGAACCACCTCGCCATTCAGAAAAACCCGAAGGAATCCTTGCTGGCTCAAAAAGGAGAAAAAATCTCCTGGCTTCGTCCCGGGCGGCGCCACAACGCCAAAGGTGATGAGGATGGCTTGTCCTCGGACTTGCTTCAAAAGGGCGTCGCAAATCGTTTCTGCCGTTTCAGTGGTAATCTCGCGCTGGCAACTCGGGCAGAACGCTCGTGCAACGCGCGGCATCAGGAGCTTCAAATAGTCATTGATTTCCGTCATCGTTCCGACGGTTGATCTTGTCGTTCGCACGCGGTTCGCCTGCTCGATCGCGATTGCCGGCGGGATCCCTTCGATACTATCGACCAGGGGCTTATCCATCCGGTCGAGGAACTGCCGGGTATAAGGGCTGAACGTTTCGACGTAGCGACGCTGTCCCTCAGCATAGATCGTCTCGAAGGCCAGGCTCGATTTTCCGCTCCCGCTGGGCCCTGTCACAAGGTGCAGCTTGTTGAGTTCAAGATCGAGATTGATGCCCTTGAGATTATTCTGACGGGCTCCGCGAATGACGATAGCGCTGTGGCTCGGCACGGGTTCTCTGGGCATAGAAAGCCGAACCTAATACGAACGAGCCTGGCTTGCCAGTGGGGGAGGGGTCACGTGTCTCGTTTCTCATATCTCGTCTCTCGTCTCTCGTCTCTCCTTCTGCATTCGAAGTCCGCCCAGGAAATCGCTGTAGGGCGCCTGGTCAGGCGCCATCGCTGTGGCATTCCCAGGGGCTGACCCAGCGGCACGACTGAGCCTGTCGAAGTCCGTCCCTACAAAGTCCATGGCTACACGCAGCGTCAGAGCCAATGGTCAAATTAGTTGGCAAGCTCAAGAGTTCTTCATCAGTAATAGCTTGGCCGGATGGTCGGTGGGCCTGAAACTAACCGCCCAAGAGCTTATCGAAGTCTGGTTTGACCGGCTGCTGTTGGGTTGGATCGACCCCAGTACGGCCAGTTTTTTGCGCGCCGATATTGTTCCTAGCACCCCCTGAACGCAGTGAAACTCCAAGTCCATTGGCCACCGCCCCCTAGCGCTCCGCTACGCCTGTTCAAGGGCGAATCCGGCATAAACGGCCTGCGCCCCGGCGCTTGGCGCCGGGTCCCCTCCATTTATTCCGTTTCACCCTTGAGCAGACTTCGCTCCGCGCTGGAAGAGGTCACTGTATTTTGCGTTTGGCCGCTGTTCGCTCGTTCCTCGCTTCCAGCTCTCAAAGCAAAAAGTCGGCCAGATTCTGCCACTTTATCGACACTTTCAGATCAACTAGAAACCTAACCCCAACGATATTTAGTGTTACCTATGTCCTGACCCAAAAGTGTTACCGATGTCCTGACCGCACCCGGCAAACGAGAAACGAACGCCGAGAGACGAGAAACGTAAGACGCGCTACCCTCCCCGATGCCCTGCAACCTTTCCGCGCTGGAAATTATCAACCTTCTCGGACTCGTTCCTCACCCGGAGGGCGGCCATTACCGCGAGACGTTTCGAGATCCGAAAGAGGACGCCAAGCGCGCCGCCTCGAGCGCAATCTATTTTCTTCTAGTTGCTGGCGAAACGTCTCGCTGGCACCGGGTCGACGCGGCGGAGATCTGGCACTGGTACGCGGGTTCTGGTTTAAAGTTGAGACTTTGGGAAGAGGGCCGGCAAGTGCAGGATTTCTGTCTTGGAGCAGACCTCAGCAGCGGCCAACGCCCGCAGGCGGTTGTGCCGGCCGGTGTCTGGCAGGCAGCCAACACGCTCGGTGATTGGACCCTCGTCGGCTGTACGGTCGCTCCCGCATTCCAGTTCCAGGGTTTCGAGCTGGCACCGATTGGGTGGGAGCCCGGGTGCGGCTAATCGTAATCAGTAATCGGTAATCTGCCAGCAGGCTTCACAGCGCCTACGAGCGGCGGAAGCCGGCGAGGCTTATCAGAATGACGGATTACAGATTACTGAAACCGGCAGGTCTTCGCCGCGAAGCGGTGCTCTAGTACTCGTAAAACATCCGCTGAATCTCTTTCGTGTCTTTGGTCTTGGTCAGTGCCATCATCAGAAGAATTCTGGCCTTTTGCGGGTTGAGTGTGTCAGACACGACAAAATCGCGCTGGTCGTCATTCACCTCGTTATTCCGGGCGACAATTCCGTTGCCGACGCGGGCGCTCCGGACGATGAGCACGCCATTCTGGCGCGCGTCGGCCAGCGCCTTTTCGGTGGTCTCGGACGGATTACCATCCCCGACTCCGGCGTAAACGATTCCGTCGACGTGAGCGGCGCTAAGCGCGTCGATCGCCGTTCGCGAGACGTTCTCGTAGCCGTACACAATCTCGACATCGGGAAGCTTATCGATGTTGGAAAGGTCGAACTTACTATTCGCGGTATGCTTGCGGGTCGGCAGGCGATAAAATGCAACACGGCTCCCTTGAACATAGCCGAGCCAAGCTCTGGAGCTTTGAACGTTTCCGCGGTTGAAGTGTTTGTCTTGGTCACGTCCCTGGCGCCGTTGATTTCGTCGTCCAGACAAACCAGAACGCCTTTACCGGCTGCATCCTGATTGCCGGCAACCAAAACCGCGTTGTAGAGGTTGATGGGGCCATCCGCTGAGAGCGCAGTCGATGGGCGCATCGCTCCAACGAGAACTACCGGCTTATCGCTCTTTACCACCAGATCAAGAAAATAGGCGGTCTCCTCCAGAGTATCGGTGCCGTGGGTGATTACGATCCCGTCGACATCCGTTTGGTGAGTCAGCTCGTTGACCCGCTTGGCCAGCGTCAGCCACTGCTCATTGGTCATGTTCTGGCTCGCAATCTGAAAAACCTGTTCGCCACGAACATTGGCGATGTTCTTCAAGTCGGGGACCGCCTGAATCAGTGCATCAAACAGGAACCGTTGCAGCCTTGTAGCCAACCGTTGTCGTCGATGTTGCTCCAGAGCCTGCGATTGTGCCGCCAGTCGCCAGTATGACTACCGTCGGCAAATGTTTCGGAGTGGTCTCATCAGATGCGGATAGTCCACCCGCCAACAGCATCAGCAATGCCCAAATAGTGGTTGCTAGTTTCATGGTATCTCTCACGATGGAGCGAAACTCCATCGAATGACAGATGACAAATTACGAACGACAAATGCCAGTCATTCGTCATCTGACATTTGACATTTGTCATCCGGCGCCT
>Ga0306925_10007486_pt1 | contig 10276 bp, 7 predicted proteins | sample flu12Cox44000176_FD_203755 | JGI IMG/M metagenome (GOLD analysis project Ga0306925, IMG submission 203755) | Lab enrichment of tropical soil microbial communities from Luquillo Experimental Forest, Puerto Rico - flux8day.12C.oxic.44.000.176 (v2)... | ecosystem: Environmental > Terrestrial > Soil... | reverse complement strand
GTGGTTAGGCCCTTTTAGTTGGACGCTCTTGTGTCGAAAAGGGTTAGCTGCCTTGAGGATGTTCCCTTGCAGAGTCTCTTCAGGTGTCTTGGATCGCGGCTGAAACTAGCTTCGCACAAGCTCGTTCTTACGGAGGAATATTCTCTCTCCGACCGCCAGTCGACCGGTGCGGGTGACTGCGCCGTAGATTCCCGCGTTGTTCTGGTTCACGCGGACAACCGTCTTCAGCACTTCTGGCGCCGGAATTGCTGAGTCAGGATCAAGGTTCAGCATCGAGCAGCGAACGTCGCGCATGGTGACGGTGATGGCGGGTGCGTCGTTCCCTTCACCGAAGGAGAGCACACCGCCCACCCACTCGTCCTCCTGAAAAGCAGTCGCTCGCAGTAACCGAACGACAACATTCGGGCGAAATCGACGCACGTCCGGGCTCATCCCAGCGAGTCGCCCGATCTCGCGCACCGTATCGGAGGCGATCACGGAGATGCTTGCTTCATCGAAGATGCCCTGATTCAACTGCATCATCTCCACGGGAGCCCTGTACCGGCGTTCGATTTCCTTGGCTAAGCCTTCTCCGAAGACCGGCATCTCTTCGCCATCCGGCGTGCGAACGTGTGTAGGGACGCCCTGAGCACCGTCATCATGGCGGTGCGGATGAAACAGGACCAGGTCGGGGAGTTTGCTTGCTGTCAGCCACGGCATTCCGCTGCGGTCATGCAACCGCCGGAGTGCCAGGCGCCGGTCGTCATCGAGGCCGTGCCAGCCGAGGTTCGCGACCTCCAGCGGCTCGCCGCTCATAGACTTCACGGGATAGCGGAAGATCGCCTCAACTTGTCCGATTTCGGTGAGCATGATCGATGCGAGTTCGCTTAACAGATTGGACTACCGGTGCATCAACGATACCATTCCGCCTGAGAGGCGATGCCAGAAGGCCCAGCGGACTACCGTGGATTCTCCCCCGTCGATTCTGGTCGCTAATGTGTAGCAGGTCGGATGCTCACGGGATGCGCGGTTGGGAGTCTAACTCGGGGATTCGAGGGTGTTGGAGCGGATGGTCTCGGCCCCACCCCGACTGAGGAGGGAGTGCGTTATGAACATTGCAATTACCAAGGATACGAAGGTTCACGTAGGACTGGTCAGGGACAACATGCTTCGCGTTGTGCTGTTTTGTGGGGTGGCGTTGTTTGGGCTTGCCGCTGTGCTGCCGGCGTGTGCGCAGTCGACGCAGCTCGATCTGCCGCGCGATAGCCAGAGGGCGGTGCTGACACAGCGAATTGGGATTACGGATATCACGATCCGGTATCATCGGCCGCTGCTGAACGGACGCCAGGTCTTTGGGAAACTCGTGCCTTACGGGCAGGTCTGGCGGGCTGGGGCGAATGAGAATACGACTATCACGTTTGCCGATCCGGTGACGATTGAAGGCAAGCCGCTCGACAAGGGGACGTACGGACTGCACATGATCCCCGGGGAGAGCGAGTGGACAGTGATCTTCTCCAAGCAGAACAAGGCTTGGGGGAGCTTTACCTACAAAGAAGCCGAGGACGCGCTGCGCGTGACGGTGAAGCCGCAGGCGACAGACCTGCATGAGGCGCTGACCTATGACTTTGATTCCCCCACGCGCGATTCGGCGGTCGTCTCGTTGCGCTGGGACAAGGTCGCGGTGCCGTTCAAGATCTCGGTGAATGTGGATGAGATTGTGGCTGCAAGCCTGCAAAACCAGCTGCGCGGGTTGTCGCAATACACCTGGGACGGATGGGATGACGCAGGAAATTATCTGCTGGCCCACAAGGTCGATCTTCCGGATGCGCTGAAGTATGAGGACAACTCGATCCAACAAGAAGATCGCTTCGAGAACGAGTTGACCAAGTCCAAGGTGCTCGGCGCGATGGGCAAGACGGACGAGGCAAAAGCGACGCACGAGAAGGCGCTGGCGATGGCGACTCCGATCCAGCGCCATGGCTATGCGTTGCAGCTGCTCGGCGAGAAGAAACGCGATGAGGCGTTCGAGGTGTTCCAGTCCAATTGGAAGGCGCATCCGGAGATGTGGTTTGCGCATACCGGGATGGCGCGGGTGTATTCGGCGAAGGGTGATTTTGGGAGCGCGGTGAAGGAAATGCAGACGGCGCTGGCCAGTGCGCCAGAAGCGAACAAGTCAACAATTGAGGGCTATATCAAGAGGCTGGAGGCTAAGGACGACATTACGCGATAGCGGTTTTAGTGCTGGATTAAGGGGCGGCCCGCAATGGCTGCCTCTTTTCTTTGCCCGTGCGTGGGTTGCGACTCTAGGCAAGGTTTTCTTGCATCCGTTGCGAATTCTTGGCCGACCTTGCGTTTAAGAGCTTTAGCGAGGTTTGGTGGTCTTTGCAGTTTGGTCACGATAGTCGAAGACGCCCTGGCCAGTCTTGCGGCCTAAGCGTCCGGCTTCCACATATGCGCGGAGCAGGGGGGCGGGGCGAAATTTCTCGCCCAACGTGTTATGCAGGTATTCGAGGATGTGCAGGCGCGTGTCGAGTCCAACCAGATCAACCAGTTCGAACGGTCCCATCGGGTGGTTCAAGCCTAGCTTTAAGGCTTTGTCTATATCGGCTGCAGAAGCAATCCCTTCCTGCAGCATATAAAAGGCTTCGTTGCCGATCATTGCGTTGATGCGGCTGGTGATGAAGCCGGGGGATTCCTTAATCACCACAACTTCTTTGCCCATGCGGCGGCCGACTTCGACCGCGGTGGCGAGCGTGTCGTCGTCGGTTTCGAGTGCACGCACGACCTCGATCAGCTTCATTTTGTGAACCGGGTTGAAGAAGTGCATGCCAACGATTTTCGGTGCGCGATAGGTGACAGCGGCGATTTCAGTGAGGCTGAGCGACGACGTGTTCGAGGCGAGCACCGTGCCGGGGCGGCAGATTTTGTCGAGCAGCGTGAAGATTTCGATTTTCGATTCGAGTTCTTCGGGAACCGCTTCGATGACAAGCTCGGCTTCGCGAGCAGCGGTGTCGATGGAGCCGGCGAATTCGAGACGGGCGAAGGCGGCGTCGGCATCGGCGGCGGAGACTTTGGCGAGTTCGACGGCTTTGTCGAGGTTCGTGCGGATTTCGGACTCGGCACGGCGGAGCGCATTGGGGAGTAAATCTTCGAGGATGGTGCGGTAGCCGCCAAGCGCGGAGGCGTGGGCGATTCCTCTGCCCATGATGCCGGCGCCGATGACGGCGATGGTTTTTACTTCAGCCATAAGCTCGGTCGTTGGTCGTTGACTGGTGGCCGCTTGCATCTGGTTCCTTGCTTGCCCTGAATTCGTGGAAGCATCGGGCGAACCCCTTGCTGCTGCGGCTGTCACTGAGAACCCGTGTGTGCGCCGGGCCCTACTGGCCTTTCTCGAGCTGGGTGAGGACCGTGTTGAGATTGTCGGTGGCGCCGCGGAGAGATTCGGCAAGGCGCTTCTTCTCTTCGGGGGTCATGGTGGCGATCGATGACACGAGGCGGCGGACCGTCGCGGTGATGTCCTCGACGTAGTTGAGCGAGCGGATGAGTTCTCCAGTTGCTGGCATATGAGGGCTCCGTGGCGCCTGCGGAATTTTTGCTGCGGCCTCCGGGATTGGTACGGAGCCGCCGCGCCTAGCAGGCGAACTTTCTATTGTGAGGGGACCAGGGGGATTTAGTAAAGGCATGCTCGCGGAGTAGCTCAGTTCTCCGATAAACCAGCTGCCGCGTTGGTCGGGATTGAGGCGAATTGTCAGGAGTGATAGGCTGGCCACCTAAAGTCGCGGTTCGGAGACGGATCCACTCGGCAGGGGCGGGCGCTTTGTTTCGATGGGTATTCTCACGCTGTGTCCTCGGTTGTTTCGCCCTGGGCGGATTGGCCTTTCTGACGGATGATCTGAGGGCGCAGTCAAACTTCCACGATTGTCTCCCCTCCCATTGAAACCAACGCCAATCGCACTGCCGCCGGAAAACTCGAGAACGGCACTCTGACCCTGCGTCTCGAACTGCGCGAGGGTGACTGGTATCCCGAAGCGGACACTGGCCCGAGTCTGAAAGTGTAGCGCTCGCCGAAGAAGGCAAAGCGCCGCAGATACCCGCGCCATGGCTTCGAGTGCCAGAAGGCGCCCAGCTACGAGTAAGACTTCGTAATCTGCTGCCTTCAGCTGCGCTTGTGCAGGATTGCACGAGCGTCCAGGAGCAGCCAACGACTTAGTAAAGCTGTCTCCAGGCGAGGAGCGCGAACTGCACTTCGCGGCGGGGCCAGCGGGCACCTATCAGTATTGGGCGAGCACCGCGCTGGATTTAGACCGCACCCGACACGGCAGGCCTTATCGCGAAGACAGCCAGCTGGCAGGTGCCTTTGTTGTCGATCCTCCTGGCGCACCGGTCGCTGATCGGGTCTTCGTGCTCGGCGTCTGGCGGACTGACGTAACCAAACCGCTCTCCCAGTATGTTCCGGTGGTCAATGGCAAGTCCTGGCCTGATACCGAACGCCTGACCTACAACGCAGGCGATCAAGTCCCTTGGCGCTGATCAAGGCCAGCGACTCGCCGCACCCGATGCACATGCACGGTTCGTACTACAGCGTGGAGAGTGTGGGTGATGATGCATTGGGTTCCGCCGCCGGAAAATGGATCTTTCACTGTCACTTTCTGATTCACACATCTCCAGAGATGACGGTTACGGATGGATTGGCAGCACGAAGAAAGAACGTCCCCGAAAATGACGCAGACCATCCGGAGATGGATCATGCTGCCGGAAATCACATGGCGGGGATCGTGCTGGGCATCACGGTTTCTGGTGCTCGTCCTCCGGCAGCGGCGCGCGCGGCCCCCCGCAGGCTGCGACTGTGAGTGAAAGAGCGACCTGCTCATGACGCGATGGCATCGGGATTCGGCTACCAACTGGAGGAAGCACGCAAGCTGACGCCAGGCGAACCGAGCGCGCTCGGTCCTCCGTTGGTTTTGGAGCGCGGGAAGCTAGTGGAGATCACGGTGGACAATCAACTGCGGCAGTCCACCAGCGTTCACTGGCACGGGATGGAACTCGAGAGCTACTACGACGGAGTGCCGGGCTGGGGAGCAAACGGCAAAGAACTCACTCCCGTGATCAAACCCCGTGAGTCATTTTTAGTTCGTTTTACGCCTCCGCGGGCGGGGACGTTCATCCACTTGAATGACGAGGCGCAGATTTCCGGCGGACTATATGGTCCGCTTGTAGTTGTAGAGCCGGGCAAGAAATTTGACCCGACTCGCGATTTCATTTTCGTGCGAGCCGCGGTGGACGTAAGGGATTGGAAGGGCCGCTGCTCGTGAACGGTGCGGTGGCGCTTCCACCCTTGCACTGGAAAGCTGGCCAGAGGTATCGATTGAGATTGATTGAGATTAGCAATTCGAACAATGGGGGCTTTTCTTTGCTTGGAGCGGATGGGCTCTTGCAATGGCGAGCGGTTGCAGAGGATGGAGCGGACCTGCCGCCTTCGCAGGCGGTGATGAAAGACGCAATGCAGACGCTCGCGGCGGGAGAAATCTACGATTTTGAATATGTGCCGCGTGAGCCCGGGAGCTTGCGGCTCGAAGTCGCCAATCCTGGGCTTAAGTCAAAGGTCGTCCAGCCAATCGAAGTTCAGTAAAGTGTGTTTCGAATCTTAAAGCGCAAAGGTGGCGGGGGATTAGCAGGAGAACGCAAAGAAGAGTGCAGGACAGACCTTCAAAATCGCAGTCGTCGTTCAGCCAACTCCGTGCAGCTTGTGGAACGCCCCTGCCGCTTCTTTTCCCATATAGCGTTCGAGCACGCTCGCCTCAGTTTGGCGAAGATCGACGACGACCAACCCGTCTAAGACGTCCGAGAACTTGCGATCCACGTTGAAGCCGAGCAGCTTGCCGCCGATCTTCGCATATTGCTTCAGCAGGATGGGGAGGCCTTTGCCGTCGAGCTCTACGTCGGCGATGGGCTCAGAGAGTTCTTCGAGGTCACGCAGGATGTGGCTGACTGCGCGGCAGTCCCAGCGGCCGAGGCGGGTGGGGCGGAAAGGGCTTGAATGAAGTCGGCGAGTTCGTCGCCTTGGCGGCGGGCTTCAAAGAACGAGTAAATCAGCTCACGCGAGGCGTGATTGTAGGTGTTGCTGATGCTGACCGCGCCAAACAGAACCGGAGTCTCAGGGCGGACGGTGATCAGGCGTGCGATGCCTTTCCACAGCAGCAACAGCGGAGCGTACTGCCGCTGGTATTCGGGGCGGATGAACGAGCGACCGAGTTCGAGCGCCGGACCCATCTTCTCGAAGAGGCGGCGGTCATAACGAAACAAAGTGCTGGTGTAGAGACCATCAACGCCGTGCTTGGCGATGATCTCCGACGTGTTGCCGAAGCGGTAGGCGCCGACTAAGTCTTCTTTCTTCTTATCCCACAAGAGTAAGTGCCAGTAATAGCGGTCGAAACGGTCGAGGTCAGTACGCTTGCCGGTGCCTTCGCCAACCTCCCGGAATGTGACTTCGCGGAGACGCCCGATTTCCTGCAGAAGATGCGGAATCTCGGGAGCCTGCGCCATGTAGACGGCAAAGTCGCCGTTGCGGGCGAGGCATCGGTCGGCGGGCAACGCGTTGATGTCACAGAGCAGGAGTTCGCGAGGGAGCGCGGGCGTGATCGCCTCTTGCGCCTTCTTCGGAAGCACGGCGCGCACGGCTTGCGGAATCTTAACCTGCTGCTTGCCGCGTTGTGAGAGCAGGTAGGTGCGGCAGCGGAGATATTCCGTCGCCTCGCGATCGTCGGGAATTCTGGCGACGGAGTCGCTGGGAATGGTGCTGCCGACGCGGATGGCGACCGGCTTACCGGACTGCTGCAGAAACTCGTGGAGCAGGAAGGCGGTGCGCACACGAGCATGCAACAGGCCCATGACCTGGAAAGCGAGACTGTTCCGTCCGCAGAAGTAAACGGGAAGCGCAGATGCGCCTGTCTTGCGGATGATGCGCGTTGCGGTCTCAGACCACTGCGGATCGGAAATGCCGGCTTGCGGCGATTGCCAATGCGAGACTTCACCGGCGGGAAAGATGCCGAGCATCCCGCCGCGCTCAACCCACTCGAGAGCTTGCTTCAGTGCGCGGCGATTCCGCTCGATCGAGGTTGGGGTCTGGAAGGGATCGACGAAGATGCAGTGCTGGTCAAGTTGATGGACGTCTTTGAGGATGAAGTTGGTGAGAACCTTCACGTCGGGCCGAACACGCGCGAGGAGCACGGCGAGCACGGCTCCATCGAGCATGCCGTAAGGGTGATTCGCGATCGCAACCACGGGACCTTTGCGCGGGATGCGTTCGATGTCCGCTTCGTTGACGCGGAGCTCAATCTGCATTTCGCGCAGCAGGGCTTCAAGCATCGACCCGTCGCCGATGTCGGCCTTGGCACGGCGCACGCGTGCATACAGTTGCTGGGCATGATCGAGCGGAATGAGCTTGCTGGCGAGGCCAGGAAGTCCAGCCAAAGCCGGGGCGTTAGCGAGCACACGGTTGCCGTGTGACGGTTCGTCCGTAGCATGGAGATTTGGCATAGTGCCAGTATGCGGAGTGATGATTGCAGGGTGATGAAGAGCAAGTTAAAAGATGGTGAATCACGGGGTTGCGAAGCACGAAAGTAACGTGGGCTGCGGGTCTCGACGGGGCTGGCCGAAACGCTTTTAACCGAAAAGGGCGCTAAGGAGAGCCGCGAAGAACGCCAAGAAAAGCCAATCGCAGAGACGCTGAGGAAGACCTTGCTGAGGACGCGGAGGAAACACATGGGCGACGCGTGTCAGAGCGCCCTGAGAATCTCGGGACTGGGTCTCGAAACTAGGTTTCGAGGCGGTAGCGAGTTTCTGCCAAGTTATACAAGCGGCGCCAGAGTAGACGGTTGACGGTGACGACCGCCGCGGCCATCAGGATGGTCGCGGCCAGGAGTTCGTCGAAGTTACCGCTGTCGGTGGCCTGGCTGATAACTGCGCCCAAGCCGGTCGTCGTGTAAGTCGTGCCCTTGAAGTGAAAGTATTCGGCGACGATGCTCGCGTTCCAGGCGCCGCCGGATGCGGTGACCAGACCGGTGACCAGATACGGGAAGATCCCGGGGAGGATAAGCTTGCGCCAACGCTCCCAGCTGTGAATGCCGAAGACGTTGCAGCATTCTTTCAAGTCGGTGGGAATCGCGATCGCGCCCGCGATCACATTGAATAGGATGTACCACTGCGTGCCGAGAAGCAGCAAAACGATGGAACCGAGGCCAAGCCCGCCGCCGACTTTAATCAGGAGGAGAAGCACCACGGGAAACAGCGCAGTCGCGGGCACCGAGGCCGCGATCTGCGCGAGCGGTTGGGCGATGCGCGCCAGCTTGGGATTGAAGCCAATCGCGACGCCGGCGGGAATGGTCCAGGCAGAACCGATGAGCAGAGCGACCATCACACGTAGAAACGTCGCGCCAAGGCCCATGCCGAGTTGCTGGATTTCGACGCGCGTCAGTCCGGTGAGAATGACGCCGACTTTTACAACCGCGTAGCCGATGGCGAGAAGTCCAACGACGCCAACGATGCGTAAGATCCAGATCGTCGCGGTTGAAGTTTCCGTGCCCATCACTTCGGTGCGATGGCGGTGCGCAAAGTACTGCATCAGGCGCTCGCGCAGTGGGCGGTAGGCTTTCTTGCGCAGGCGGTTGAGGGCGCGCGAGTGCTGAAAATAGCCGAGTACCCAGGAACGCGGTAGGTTCGTGCTTTCGACTTGCTCAATCTTGAATTTCTCTGCCCACGCGATCACCGGGCGCCACACGAACTGATCGAGCAGCACGATGACCGCGATCATGGTCGCAACGCCCCACAGGATCGAGGTCGTGTCGCCGGCGCTTGCCGCGGTTTGCAAATACGAACCGAGGCCGGGCAGCCGAAAGTCGCGCGAGCCGAGCACGAACATTTCGCAGGCCATCAGGAAGAACCAGCCGCCCGCGACCGACATCATCGAATTCCAGACCAAGCCAATGGCGGCATAGGGCAGCTCAACTTGCGTGAACCGCTGCCACCAACTGAATTGGTAGATCTTGGCGGCTTCGCGCATTTCGCGCGGAATGCTTTTCAGCGACGCGTAAAAGCTGAAGGCCATATTCCAGACTTGCCCGGTGAAGATGAGGAGAATCGCGCCAAGTTCGACACCAAGCTGGCGTCCGGGAAAGAGCGCGACCATGGCGAGCATGACGCCGGGTAAGAAGCTCAGGACCGGGATCGACTGGAGAACGTCGAGGAGAGGCACCATGAATTTTTCGGCGCGCGAGTTGTAGGCAGCGATGTAACCGTAGACGAGCGTGAAGCTGAGACTTAGTAAGTAAGCAGCGCCGATGCGGAGAAGTGAATATCCGGCATAGGCAGGCAAAGCGAGCGGGCTGCGCGAAATCTCAACCGAAGGAGTGAAGACACCGAGCCAGGAGCGCCCGACCAGAACGATTCCATAGAACGTTGCCAGGCCCGCGCCAAACATGAGCAGGTCGGGAAGGACCGAGACTTCAATGCGCGGTAACGCGGACCATAGCCGGTAGGGCGAAAGCAGTGTGGAGATGTCTTCCCGCTTCATGACTTCCCTGCCGCCTGAGTCCCTTCCCAGAGTGGCTCGGCGAGGATGAGGCGCTCGGTTTCGCGATCGTAGTCGAAGATTTCGGCATAGCGTCCCCAGTTCATCGCGGTGTCGAGCTGACGGTCGACTTCGTCGTCGCTGAAGTGCTCGTCGAGGATATCGTGGAAGAACTCGCGCGGAATGGAGTGGTCAGTCTTCGCCTTGAGGATGTTCTCGATCTGCTGAAGCACCATGACGTTCTTAAGGGCAGCCTGGCGGAAGAGATCTTTGCGAGTCTGAATGTCGGCGTCGGCGAAAGCGACGCCTTCGGGCGTAATCTCGACTTCGCCTTCTTTGAGCGTGGCGTACCGCAGCAGAACGCAGGCTTCGATGATCGGGAGCAGATCCTCGACGTCCATCGCAAAGCTTTCGGAGAGGACGGAAAGGTCTTCACGGCCACCGCGATCGTTGAGTAATTCCATCAGTCCGGCGATGCCCCCGACGCGGGCATGGGGCAGCATCTGGTATTTCTTGCGACCGCCTGGTTCGGGAGTGACTTGGGTGCCGGGCAGCACGTGCTCAATCTCTGGCTGCGTCATGACCTGGTAGATGTAGTCGACGAGCTCCACGAAGCGAGGGTCCTTGCGGTCGCGGAAGCGGGCAAGGCGGACTTCGAAGTCGGAGCGAATGCGGGCCGGGTTGCGACCGAGGACGATCACGCGATCGGCGAGCAGGATAGCCTCTTCAATG
>Ga0306925_10007485_pt1 | contig 10277 bp, 8 predicted proteins | sample flu12Cox44000176_FD_203755 | JGI IMG/M metagenome (GOLD analysis project Ga0306925, IMG submission 203755) | Lab enrichment of tropical soil microbial communities from Luquillo Experimental Forest, Puerto Rico - flux8day.12C.oxic.44.000.176 (v2)... | ecosystem: Environmental > Terrestrial > Soil... | reverse complement strand
AAATCGTAAATGCTCACAACTGCGTGGGTGGCCGCCCGACGCTCTCGTAGACGAAACCGTGCGCGGCCATGTCCTCGGGGCGATAGACGTTGCGCAGGTCGACTACGACCGGATGGGCGAGTTCGCGCTTCAGGCGTTCCAGGTCGATGGCTCGATATTGCGCCCACTCCGTCACCACCACCATCGCATCCGCGCCGCGCGCGCAAACATAGGGGTCGTCGCAATATTCGATCTCGGGCAGTTCGCGGCGCGCCGCTTCCATGCCGACTGGATCGTGGGCGCGCACTTTCGCTCCCATGTCGAGCAACCCCGTCACCAGCGGAATCGACGGCGCCTCGCGCATGTCGTCGGTGTCCGGCTTGAAGGTGAGGCCGAGCACGGCGACGGTCTTGCCGCGAAGATTGCCGCCGGCCGCATTCGAGACCTTGCGCGCCATCGCCCGCTTGCGGTTGTCGTTGACCGCAAGCACCGCCTCGACGATGCGCAAATGCACATCGTGATCGAGCGCGATCTTGACCAGCGCGCGCGTATCCTTCGGGAAACATGAGCCGCCGAAGCCGGGACCTGCATGCAGAAATTTGGTTCCGATGCGGTTGTCGAGCCCGATGCCGCGCGCAACCTCCTGCACGTTGGCTCCGACTTTCTCGGAAAGGTCGGCCATCTCGTTGATGAAAGTGATCTTGGTGGCAAGGAACGCGTTGGCAGCGTATTTGATCAGCTCCGCAGTACGCCGGGTCGTGAACATCAGCGGACCCTGATTGAGCGACAATGGCCTGTAGATGTCGCCGAGCACCTTGCGGGCGCGCTCATCCGCAGTGCCGATCACGATCCGGTCCGGGAATTTGAAATCGCGGATCGCGGCGCCCTCCCGCAAGAATTCCGGATTGGAAGCGACCTCGGCGTCGGCCGCGGAATTGGTCTCGCGAATGATGCGCTCGACCTCGTCGCCGGTGCCGACCGGTACGGTGGACTTGGTGATGACGACGGTGAATCCCTTTATTGCCACAGCAATTTCGCGGGCAGCCGCATAGACATAGCTAAGATCGGCGTGCCCGTCGCCGCGCCGGGACGGCGTGCCGACCGCAATGAACACGGCATCGGCCGCGGCCACGGGCGCTGCAAGATCTGTCGTGAAATTCAGCCGGCCGGCTTTCACATTGTTAGCGACGAGCGTGTCGAGCCCCGGCTCGAAGATCGGAATTTCGCCCCGGCGCAACGCGGCGATCTTGCCTTCATCCCTGTCGACGCAGGTGACCTGGTGGCCGAAATCGGCAAAGCACGCACCGGAGACCAGCCCCACATAGCCCGTACCGATCATGGCGATATGCATCTAGTGCTCCGATTCCGAAGTTCGCAAACACTCGCGGCGACCCTGCCAACCTGTCAGAAATAGTTAACGGCTGATTCTTGGGGCGGGTCTTAAAGCATTTTAGCGCGTAGGGGAAATCGGAAAAACCATGAAAACGGCATGTCCCTTGGATGAATAAAGGAGAATGAAACGGATTGGGCGCGAAGATGCCGCGCTTTGCGCCGGTACCGCGCCGAAACGGAACAGCGATGACAACAAACGGCACTTCCGTCGTAACCGGGCGAAATCCCTCCACCCGCGTCGACTGGGTGGACTACGCCAAGGGCATCTGCATCGTCATGGTAGTGATGATGCATTCGGTGCTGGGCGTGGAGTTGGCGGCCGGCGAGAGCGGCTTCATGCACCCGCTGGTGGCCTTCGCAAAGCCCTTCCGCATGCCGGATTTCTTCCTTATCTCGGGCCTGTTCCTTTCGCTTGTGATCGACCGTGACTGGCGAACCTACCTCGACCGCAAGGTGGTCCACTTTGCCTATTTCTACGTGCTGTGGGTGACCATCCAGTTCGGTTTCAAGGCGCCGGCCTTTGCCGCGGAGACAAGCTGGGCTCATGCGGGCTTTTTGTATGTGGAATCCTTCATCGAGCCGTTCGGCACCTTGTGGTTCATCTACCTGCTGCCGGTATTTTTCGTCGTCACCAAGGCCACACGCCGGGTACCGCCGCTCCTGATCTGGAGCATCGCGGCGCTGCTCGAGATGGCCCACTTCATCACCGGCTGGACCGTGATCGATGAATTCTGCGCACGCTTCGTATATTTCTACACCGGCTATCTGTTCGCAGATCACGTATTTGTCTTGTCCGACCGCGCCCGTGCGCGCCCTGTGCTCGCGCTTCTCGCGCTGGTGCTGTGGGCCATATTGGACGGCAGCCTGGTGAAATTGGGCTTTAGCGAATGGCCCCTGGTTTCACTCGTGCTTGGCCTTGTAGGCGCGTCCGCAATCGTCACCATCGGAACGCTGTTTGCGAAGATGCAATGGCTGAACTTCTTGCGTTTCTGCGGCGAGCATTCGATCGTGATCTATCTCGCCTTCTTCCTGCCGATGGCGGCGGCTCGAACGCTTCTGCTGCGCACCGGCATCATCCCTGATGTCGGAACCATGTCGCTGGTCGTCACCCTGGTTGCTCTGTTCGGCGCACTCGCGATCTGGAGAATCGCACTCAAGATGGGGGCCAATTTCCTGTTCGAACGGCCGCTCGCGTTCTGGATTGCGCCAAAGAAGGGACCCGCGCTGCAGCCGGCGGAATAGCCGTTTTCCCCGCGCTGGCGGGACGATCTCAGCCGCGATTGTTTTCAGCTCATCGCGCGCCTCGGGGCCGTGTCACCGCAAAGCTCGCGGTAAGCGACCCATGCAACCCCTTTCGGCCCTGTCCGCCAGCAAAAATCCCGGCGCAACGCGCTCGCGAGACTGTCATTCGCCGGAAAAATCCCTAAATTCCGGCCATGCCCAAAACATCTTCGAAGACGTCGCCAGCGACTTCCGCCAAAGCTGCCCCCAAGCCCGTTGCCGCCAAGGCGCTTGCGAAAGGCGACCATTTGTTTCTGGTGGATGGTTCCTCGTACATTTTTCGCGCCTATCACGCGCTGCCGCCGTTAAACCGCAAATCCGACGGGTTGCAGGTCAACGCGGTGCTCGGCTTCTGCAACATGCTGTGGAAGCTTTTGCGCGACATGCCGCCCGACAGCCGCCCGACCCACCTCGCCATCGTGTTCGACAAGTCGGAAGTCACGTTCCGCAACAAGATCTATGCCGACTACAAGTCGCACCGGCCGCCGGCGCCCGACGATCTGATTCCGCAATTTGCGTTTATCCGCGAGGCAGTGCGTGCCTTCGATCTGCCCTGTCTCGAGCAGGCCGGCTTTGAAGCCGACGACCTGATCGCCACCTATGTGCGGCAAGCCTGCGCGCGTGGCGCCACCGCGACCATCGTGTCTTCGGACAAGGATCTGATGCAGCTCGTGACCAAGCATGTCACCATGTACGACACCATGAAGGACCGCCGCATCGGCGTCGCCGAAGTGATCGAAAAATTCGGCGTGCCGCCGGAAAAGGTGATCGAGGTTCAGGCGCTCGCCGGTGATTCCACCGACAACGTGCCGGGGGTGCCCGGCATCGGCATCAAGACCGCGGCGCAACTGATCGCCGAATACGGCGATCTGGAAACGCTGCTCAAGCGCGCGGGCGAGATCAAGCAGCCGAAGCGACGCGAGGCGCTGATCGAGAATGCGGAGAAGGCTCGCATTTCGCGGCTACTGGTGACGCTGGACGACAAGGTCAAGCTCGAAGTGCCGCTCGACGACCTCGCGGTGCACGAGCCCGACCCTCGCAGGCTGATCGCGTTTCTCAAAGCGATGGAGTTCTCCTCACTAACGCGCCGTGTCGCGGAGTTTGCGCAGATCGATCCGGCCAATATTGCGGCGGATGTCTCTTCGTCTTCGTCGGCGGCGGGTGCCGCCTCCGTTCCCTCCCCCATCGTGGGCGAGCGAGGGGGCTCTTCTGCCGCTCAACAGATACCCCCCTCCCGGACCGCTTCGCGATCCGACCTCCCTCATAAGGGGGGAGGTGACAAGGCGGACAAGGCTTCCGGACTCAAGGGCACGCCCAAGGCGCTCGCCGCGGCGCGCGCCGAGGAAGCGCGGAAAACGCCGATCGATCGCAACAAGTACCAGACCATACGCAACCTCGCCGACCTCAAGGCATGGATCGCGCGGGTGCGCGACGTCGGACATTTCGTCATTGAACCCAAGGCGAGTTCGATCGATCCGATGCAGGCCGAACTCTGCGGCATTGCGCTCGCGCTCAAGCCCAACGACGCCTGCTACGTTCCGCTCGCCCACAGGCAGTCCGGCGACGGCGACGGCCTGTTCGCTACAGGGCTTGCGCCGGGCCAGCTCAAGACGAGCGAGGCGCTCGACGCGCTGCGGCCGATCCTGGAATCGACGGGCATTCTCAAGATCGGATTCAATACCAAATTTGCCGCCGTGATGTTCGCGCAGGCCGGCATCACACTTTCCAACTACGACGACGTGCAGTTGATGAGCTACGCGCTCGATGCGGGGCGCAATTCCCATGGGCTCGACGCGCTGGCGCAGGCCTGGCTCGGACATGCCAGCATTTCGCATGGCGAATTGACCGGCAGCGGCAAGGGGAAGCTCAGCTTCGACCAGGTCGCAATCGACAGGGCGACCGCGTTTTCGGCCGAAGATGCCGACGTGATCTTGAGGCTGTGGCGTGTGCTCAAACCGCGCCTGGTCGCCGAGCGCATGACGGCAGTTTACGAAACGCTGGAGCGGCCGCTGGTTTTGGTACTGGCGCGCATGGAGCGGCGCGGCATCTCGATCGACCGCCACGTGCTGTCGCGGCTGTCCGGCGAATTCGCCCAGACCGCGGCGCGGGTCGAGGCGGAAATTCAGGAGATCGCCGGCGAGCCGATCAACGTCGGCAGCCCGAAACAGATCGGCGACATCCTGTTCGGCAAGATGGGGATTCCCGGTGGCACCAAAACCAAGACTGGCGCGTGGTCGACCTCGGCGCAGATCCTCGATGAGCTTGCCGAGCAGGGTCACGAATTTCCGAAGAAAATCCTGGAATGGCGGCAGGTTTCAAAGCTGAAATCGACTTACACCGACGCGCTGCCGACCTATGTGCACCCCCAGACCCATCGCGTGCACACGACTTACGCACTGGCTGCGACCACCACCGGGCGGCTGTCGTCGAACGAGCCGAATTTGCAGAACATCCCGGTGCGCACCGAGGACGGCCGAAAAATCCGCCGCGCCTTCATCGCCTCGCCCGGCCACAAGCTGGTATCGGCCGATTACTCGCAGATCGAACTCCGGCTGCTTGCCGAAATCGCCGACATTCCCGTGCTCAAGCAGGCCTTCCGCGACGGCCTCGACATTCACGCCATGACCGCGTCGGAAATGTTCGGCGTGCCGATCAAGGACATGCCAAGTGAGGTGCGCCGCCGGGCGAAGGCGATCAATTTCGGCATCATCTACGGCATCTCGGCGTTCGGGCTCGCCAACCAGCTCGGCATCGCCCGCGAGGAAGCGTCGGCCTATATCAAGAAATATTTTGAGCGCTTTCCGGGCATTCGCGCCTATATGGATGCGACCCGGGATTTCTGTCGCGCTCACGGTTATGTCGAGACGCTATTCGGGAGAAAATGCCATTACCCCGACATCAAGGCATCTAACGCCTCGGTCCGCTCCTTCAACGAACGCGCCGCGATCAATGCGAGGCTGCAGGGCACCGCCGCCGACATCATCCGACGCGCCATGATCCGGATGGAAGACGCGCTCGCCGAGAAGAAGCTTTCAGCCGCGATGCTGCTGCAGGTTCACGACGAACTGATCTTCGAGGTGCCCGACGAAGAGGTCGCCGCCACTTTGCCGGTGGTGCAGCACGTGATGCAGGACGCGCCGTTCCCGGCCGTGCTGCTCTCGTTGCCGCTGCATGTCGACGCCCGCGCCGCCGACAATTGGGACGAGGCGCATTAAACCTCGTCCTCTCGCCATGCTTCAAACGATGTCGGCGCAACTGATCGAGGATGCCTCGATCACGTTGCCGCTGCTGGGTACGGCCCACGATGCCGACAGCATCGCGGCCGATCCAGAACTCGCGCCTGCGCTCCGCCACGCGCTCGAATGCTTCGTCCGCGGAATCGCGGCGCTCAGTCCAGCTTCGCTTCCATCCCGCGCCTGACGCCAGGTCGCGCCATCATCTGATCGTACCAGCGCTCGACGTTGGGAAAATCGGACAGCTCCACCTTGTGGCGGGGATGGCGCCATGCCCAACCGAGGATCGCAAAATCGGCTACCGACAACGCGTCCGCCACGAACTCGCAGGTGGCAAGCCGCCGGTCGAGCACCCCATAAAGGCGCCTCGTCTCGGCCATGAAGCGCTTGAGCCCATAGGCGCGGTCCTGCTCGTTCTCCAGTGCGATGAAGTGGTGCACCTGTCCAGGAAACGGGCCGAAACCGCCCATCTGCCACATCAGCCATTCATAGACCGGGATTCGCTCGATCAGCGGAACAGGCAGAAATTTGCCTGTTTTCTCGCCGAGATAGAGCAGGATCGCGCCGGACTCGAAGATGCTGACGCGCTTGCCGCCGGGTCCATCGGGATCGACGATCGCCGGAATCTTGTTATTCGGACTGATCGCCAGGAACTCCGGCGACATCTGTTCGCCTTTGGTGATGTTGATCGGAACAACCTTGTAAGGCAGGCCCATCTCTTCCAACGCGACGCTGATCTTGCGGCCGTTCGGCGTGTTCCAGGTGTGGAGTTCAATCGTCATTTCTTGCTGTTTCCCGTGAAAATAACCGGATACCCGTAGCCCGAAGGTGACAATGTTACAATTGTGCCTTGTACATCGCCTGTTCATACGCAGTGCGCGACAGTTCGATACGCAACCGCCGGGCTCTTGTTACGTTTTCGGGGCTGTTGACGGTGCAGGTTCCTCACTGGCATCTGTCTTCAACCGCGAATAGATTGCGCCTCCCCCGTCGAGAGATTGCCTTGTCCAAATCAGCCTCCCGCGCCCGCCTCGCCGAGATCATCCGCAAACGTTCCTTCGGGCGGGGTGAAGTAACGCTGGCCTCGGGCCGCAAAAGTAATTTCTACTTCAACCTCAAGCCGACCATGCTGGACCCGGAAGGAGCGACGTTGCTTGCGGACTTGACCTACGAGGCGGTCAAGGACGATGGCCTCGACTATGTCGGCGGGCTGGAGATGGGCGCGGTACCGCTCGCGGGCGCGGTTGCGCAGCTTTCCTGGATCAAGGGCCATCCGATCGCCGCCTTCTTCGTGCGCAAGAAGCCCAAGGAGCACGGCGCCCGGCTTGCCGTTGAGGGATTGGCCAAAAACGAGAGCCTTGAAGGCAAGCGCGTGGCGATCATTGAGGACGTCACCACCACGGGAGACTCCGCTATCAAGGCTGTAGAAGCGGCGCGCGAGGCCGGAGCCGAGATCGCGCTGGTACTGACCATGGTCGACCGCGAAGAAGGTGCCACCGAAACCTTCGCAAAAGCCGGACTGCCGTTTCGCTGGCTCTACAGGGCCAGCGAATTCCTCAATAGTTGAGGACTCGAACCTGAACGGCCGTCATCGGCGATGACGAGCAGCAATTCTTTTCCTCCGCCCACCCGTCACTCATAGCTCGTTTACCATCGCGCACTAATCTGAGGAGGGTTACCCGGCAAGAGCGCCGGAGCTGCGTTCTCAGCGCGTGGTGGAGTAAGCGTTGCGTACAGAGTTGCCTTTTCAGTGCAAGCGACGCCACATGTTGCTCGTCGCGACCGCCTGCCTGGCCGGCGCTGTTGGGCTCGCGCCGCGCACCGCTTTCGCCGAAAACCTGTTCGAGAAGTTTTTTGGCGCCCTTCAGAAGCAGATCCAGGCGTCGACGCAAACCAACTTTTTCGCCGATCCGTTCGGTCAAAACCAGGCAGCCGCGCCGTCACGGCCGCTCGCCTCGGGCGGCGGCGGCGCATTCTGCGTGCGAAGCTGCGATGGCAAGTATTTTCCGCTGACGCGCGGGGCTGGTACGCCGGCGCAGATGTGCCAGGCCTTCTGTCCGGCAAGCCCGACAAAGGTTTTCTTTGGCTCCAGCATCGACAGCGCCGTCACCGTCACGGGCGAGCAATATGTAGAGAGCGAGAACGCCTATGCCTATCGCAAGGCGCTGCGCACCGACTGCACCTGCAACGGCCACGACGCCGCAGGGCTCGCGCCGGTCGACCTGACCCTCGACACATCGCTGCGCGCCGGCGACGTCGTCGCCACCACCGACGGGCTGGTCGCCTATTCAGGCATCCGGGTCGGCAACGACCAGACTGCGGAATTCACGCCGGTCGCTTCCTATCCCGGCCTCACGGCGGACGTGCGCGCCCGGTTGAGCGAAATGAAGGTGGTACCTCCGACGGCCGAGGCGCTCGGCGCCGAAACCCTGCTGGAGAGCGACCGCGAGCTGATTCCGCCTGTGAACTCGGTGCCGAAGCCCGCTTCGACGCCCGCCAAGCGCGCGGAAGTTAATTAGCGCATCACTCTCCACTGCGTCATGCCCGGCAGTCTGCCTTCGCGCAGACTGCGTGAACTTGTCTGCGATGCCGGGCATCCACGTCTTGGCGATGCATAGGACGTGGATGGCCGGGTCAAGCCCGGCCATGACGAGTAACTCCGAGTCATCGCCCCACGATGACGCCAATCACGTTTGGGGCTGACCGATATTTTTCCTCGATCTGTGCGCGGGCCGCGGCGCGATTTTCCGCCGTCAGCAGGCCGCGCTTTTCGGCGAGGATCATCCAGCAATAACCCCACCAGTCCGTGAGCATGCCCTCATCATCGACGAGATCGTAACCCTGCTCGGCGGCGAAGAGGCGCGCATGCGCTTCATCGAGGGAGTCGAGAAAGGCGTGGTCGGCATCCGAAAATAGATCGTCGCTGATATCGTCGGTCGAATAACCCCACACCGACAGGCAGACGGCGTTGAATTCCCGGTCGATCGCATCGTCCTCGACGAGCTGATGGCGCGAGGTTTTATGCAGCCGCGACAGCGAGCGGGCGAAGTCAGCAATGCGGGTGAGCGCGAATTGATCAAAGGCGATAGTGGACATGTAGACCTCAAATTCTGATCACTCAGGATGCCTCAGGATAACTCAATATATCTAAGCCATTGATTTGTCCACATTTATGCCTAACTAGGATTGGTCAGGATGCCTCGGGATATCTGCTTACCCGTGGAAAGAAACGTGGAAACTATCATGGCAATTCATCGCATTCGAGACGACAGAAAGGGCGAGCTTGCGCGACTCATGCGAACAAAGGGTAAACACCCTGACGGAGGCGGCCTGTATTTGCAAGTCGCTTCTCCGGGTCAAGCGTCGTGGGTCTTCCGCCATAAGGAGCGTTGGGCGTCTATCGGCCCGGCCAGCGCCTACAAGATCAGCGACGCCCGAGAAAAGGCCCGGCTGCTTCGCGTGGAAGTGGTCGAAGGCCGCGACCCGTTTACATGGCTCGCCAATAGCCGGAAGAGCGCCATAGGCGAGACATTCGGGGAATCGCTGGCGAAGTACCTCGACAAGAAAGAGGTGCATTGGTCAACTTCCAATCGCGCAAGGGAACGGCGGGATCATGAACGCACGTTCGGCCAAATACCTGAGTTTACGGCTCTCCCGATCAAGGCCATCGATCAGGCGGCCAAGAACGGCGCCCTCGACCAGCTCGGAAAGTCAGCGCGGCGGAAAGCTACTAGCTGGATTAATGCTGTCATCTACTTCGCCGAGACCGGCACCGTGCGGCAGCGCGGTCCGGGCGATTACGAGGTCGAACATCACGAAGCCATGCCATGGGCTCAGGTCCCGGCCTTCTACGCGGGGATAGCCGGAATCGACAGCGATGATGCGCGGGCGCTGCGCTTCACGATTTTGACCGGCGCGCGCACTGACGAAGTCATAGGCGCGAAGCATAAGGCTCCGGCCACATGGGGCGAGATCCTGGACGTGGATGGACAACCGACTTGGGTGATTCCGAAAGCACGAATGAAGGCTAAGAGGCGGCATCGCGTGCCACTCACGCCGAAGATGGTTGCACTACTCGGCGACCGCCGCGCCGACGATGTCCCGCTGTTCAAGGTCTCCAACGCGAACGCGATGCTCAACACGTTAAAGGACAACGGCGGCAACGGCTACACTGTCCACGGCTTCCGTTCGAGCTTTGAAGATTGGGGCGCGGAGGCAACCAGCTTCGCCCGCGATGTCGTCAAGCTTTGCACTGCCCACGACAAACGGACGAAAACCGATAAGGCCTATCAGCGGTCGGACTTGCTGGAGAAGCGCCGGAAAATTATGCAGGGGTGGTCCGACTTCGTCGTCAGCGCTAGCTAGACCCCTCCGAAACGGGCTCAAATTCGG
>Ga0306925_10007476_pt1 | contig 10281 bp, 7 predicted proteins | sample flu12Cox44000176_FD_203755 | JGI IMG/M metagenome (GOLD analysis project Ga0306925, IMG submission 203755) | Lab enrichment of tropical soil microbial communities from Luquillo Experimental Forest, Puerto Rico - flux8day.12C.oxic.44.000.176 (v2)... | ecosystem: Environmental > Terrestrial > Soil... | reverse complement strand
CGCAGGCCCTCCTCGAAATTGGCATTCCACAGCGCGGCGTCATTGTCGTCGTAATTGTGGATGATGCGGCCGAGCGGCATGCCGAACTCGTCCTTTTCCGAGGCGAGTTCGAGCCGGTTCTCGATCTTGGGCTGCTCCTCGCCGAATGCATTCATGCGGCTGAGGTTCTTGGTGGCGGGCTTCATGTAGGCGACGAGTTCGGGGCCGAACAGATCCGGCCGCGTATTGGCGAGACCGCCCAGACCGCTGACCTTGATGGCGGAGCCCGCCACGATGAAGGTCGAGCCGAAGGCGCCCTTGTGGGCGGTCTTGCCGTAGCGCTCATAGGACATGAACTGGGCGCCGATGGTGCCCATGTGGTTCTCCACGTCCTCACCGAACATCGCATTGGTGCCCGAGGCGAAGTGGGTCATGAGGTATTTGCCGACGAGGCCGCTGGAGTTGGCGAGGCCGTTGGCGTGCTTGTCGGTCGCGGAATTGAGCAGCAGGCGCGGATTCTGCGCCGCCCACGCGGCCAGCACCACCACGTTGGCGGGCTGCACGTGCTTTTCGTGCTTCTGGTCGTAATACTCGACCCCCGTCACCTTGACGCCGGCGGCGTCCGTGAGCACGCGCGTCACCGTGCTCCACGCCCGCACCTCGGCGCCGGCCTTGCGCGCGTCGGACAGGAACGTCACCAGCGGATTGGCGAGCGCCCCGATCGGGCAGCCCACATGGCACCAGCCGTCATAGATGCAGGCGGCGCGGCCCTTGAACTCGACAGAGTTCATGCCCACCGCGGCCGGCACCATGCGGATGCCGTTCGCCTCGAAGCCCTTGAGCCACACCTGCCCGCTCTTGAAGGTCTTCATGGGCGGCATCGGATAGGCCTGGCCCTTGGGCCGCCACAGCTCTTCGGCCCTGGCGTCGCCGGACACGCCGATCTCCTGTGCGACCTTGTCGTACCACGGCGCGACGTCGTCGTAGGAAATCGGCCAGTCATGGGCGCGATTATGCTCGCTCTTGATGCGGAAATCGTTCGGCAGCAGGCGCGGAAAATTGGCGTAGTAGTGCAGCGCCGCGCCGCCGACGCCCCAGCCGCCCTGGGCGCCCATGCTGACGGGGTGCTTGCCTTCCAGGATGAACGGCGCCCCCGCAGGCTTGATGCGGCGGCCCCAGATATCGGAGGAGATGAGGTCGGAGGTCTGCCACTCCGGCCCGTTGTCCATCACCACAACCTTCTTGCCGGCCTTGGCCAGCACCGCAGCATAGACCGAGCCCGACGCGCCGGCGCCGACGATGACGACATCGACCTTTTCCTGCGTAGCCATGTCACCACCTCTTTTCCGGAGCGATGTGCGGCATGTAGGGAACGCCTAGGGACTGGTAGCCGTCCATGGTGCCGTAGACCACGTCGACCGCGTCGCTGCGCAGGACGAGGTAGACGAACCCGCCGGCCGGCCCCTGCCAGCCCTCGATCTTGTTCTGCCGCATCAGGTCGACGAAATCGCGCTGGTCGGTGGTGGGGAGAGCGGCGAAGCGGCGGCCGCTGCGCGCTTCGCTCGCCTTGTCGACGGAGCCGATGGCGGCGCGGTAGAAATTCACGAAAGGCGGCTTGACGTTGAGCTGGCGCGCCTCGAGCAGCGCCTCTCCCGGAGTAACCGATACCTGCTGGTCGATGAAATGCGCGACGCCGGCCTGTCGGGCCCCGGGGACCAGGGTCTCGCCCAGCGCCTCGATGGTCTCGGCTTCCTTGGCGTTGAGGAGGCGAAACGGCACGCCCTGCGCCCGCGCCTGCCCCGGTGTCATCAACACGCTGGCGCCGCCCACCGTGAAGGCGAGCATCCCCATTCCCGCGCCTTTGAGAAAAACGCGCCGCTCCATGGCGTCCATGGGTTCCCTCCGTAGTGTGGCCGGCGCGACCGCGCCAGTGCGATGGGGTGCCGTCGTTCGGAGGCGAGTGAACGCCAAAGAGGGAGGGGAATCAAGCCGACAGACGATTGTTGCGTTCGCTGCGGCAGGACCTCGAGAAAACGCGCCGGCATCACGATTGGGATGCCCTGAAATTGGCTGAGCACCAGCCAATCTCGATCGCCAGTTACAAGACAATCAGCGCGTCCCAAAGCCGCGATCTCCAGCAGCTTATCGTCGTCGGGGTCGCGACAAATCTTCACGGTTCCAGTCAATTCCACTTGTACTGCACTCAGCCCCAGATCCGCGATGACGGCCCGGCGCCTCGGTTCATCCACGTATTTCGCGAACTTGGGCCGGGCCAGTCGCGACTCCAGTTCATCGAGCAACTCGCGCGACGCAATCAGCGTTGCGTTGTCGAGCACCCAATTGAGACAGGCGAAGGGTTTACCGTATGGTAAGTGTATCGCGCTGATTAACACATTGGTGTCGAGGACGACGCGATCAATTCTCATCGGCTATGAGCCGTTCGAACTCCGCCTCGGTTAGGCTGCGCTCGGCCGCTTCTCGGCGGATTGCCGCAATTGTTTGGCGCAGCCGGGCCTTTGCTTCACGGCGAATCCGGTCATGTTCCTCAAGCCGGTCGAATTCTGCCGGAGAGAGTACCACTGCCGCACGCTCGCCGTTGGACAAGACGGTCACGGGCTCCTCACCCACAGCTTTGATCAATTCACGAAGCCCGATCTTCTCGGTATCGGCTGACAGTGTTCTCATAACTCCGCTCCTTCATTCCGATAATAATACGTAGGGTGGGCAGAGCGAAGGGTGCCCATCTCTTTCTTGAAGGCGACCCGCGTGGGCACAGCGCGAAAGAGCGCGCCTTTTGCCCACCCTACGACGCTCGCGAATTTCACTGCGGCAAGTTCAGCCTGATGTGCAATTCCCGCAGCTGCTTCGGCGTCACTTCCGATGGCGCGCCCATCAGAAGGTCCTCGGCCTTCTGATTCATCGGGAACACCACCACCTCGCGCAAGTTCTCCTCGCCGCATAAGAGCATCACAATGCGGTCGATACCGGGGGCAATGCCACCATGGGGCGGGGCGCCGAGCGAGAGGGCGCGCAGCATGCCGCCGAACTTCTGCTCCAGCACGCTCTCGTCGTAGCCGGCGATGGCGAACGCCTTCTTCATCACGTCGGGACGATGATTGCGGATCGCGCCCGACGACAATTCGATGCCGTTGCAGACGATGTCGTATTGGACCGCCTTCAAAGCGAGTATCTTCTCCTGCTCGTCCGGATCGAGCGCGAGGAATTCGTCCGGCGTCGCGTTCGGCATCGAAAATGGGTTGTGGGAGAAGTCGATCTTCTTGTCCTCTTCGTTCCACTCGTACATGGGGAAATCGACGATCCAGCAGAACTCGAAGCGGTCGCGGTCGATCAGGCCGAGGTCGGCGCCGACCTTGGCGCGGGCAGGTCCCACGAACTTGACGAAATCTCTCGGCTTGCCGGCGACGAAGAACACGGCGTCGCCGACCCCGAGGCCGAGTTGGTTTCGGATCGCGTCGGTGCGCTCGACTCCGATGTTGCGCGCGAGCGGCCCGGCGCCGCCCTCCTCGCTCTCGCGCCAGAAGATGTAGCCGAGGCCGGGCAGGCCCTCGCCCTTCGCCCAGCTGTCCATGCGGTCGCAGAAGGCACGGTTGCCGCCCTTCGGCGCCGGGATCGCCCACACCTCGACCGCAGGGTCGGCCGAGATCATGCCGGCAAACACCTTGAAGCCCGAGCCACGGAAATGCGCGGTCACGTCGGCCATCTTGACGGGGTTGCGCAGGTCCGGCTTGTCGCTGCCGTAGTGCCGCAGCGCGTCGGCATAGGGGATGCGCGGAAATTTCGGCGTCACCGGCTTGCCGCCGGCGAATTCCTCGAACACGCCGCGCAGCACCGGCTCGACCGCCGCGAACACGTCCTCCTGGGTCACGAAGCTCATCTCGATGTCGAGCTGGTAGAACTCGCCCGGCGAGCGGTCGGCGCGGGCGTCCTCGTCGCGAAAGCACGGCGCGATCTGAAAATAGCGGTCGAAGCCCGACACCATGATGAGCTGCTTGAACTGCTGCGGCGCCTGGGGCAGCGCGTAGAACTTGCCGGGATGCAGCCGCGACGGCACCAGGAAGTCGCGCGCGCCCTCCGGGCTCGACGCCGTCAGGATCGGGGTCTGGAACTCGAAGAAGCCCTGCGCCTTCATCCGCCGCCGCAGCGAGTCGATGATGGCGCCCCGCTTCATGATGTTGCTGTGCAGCCGGTCACGCCGCAGGTCGAGGAAGCGGTATTTGAGGCGGATGTCCTCAGGATATTCCTGGTCGCCGAACACCGGCATCGGCAGTTCGCCGGCCGGCCCCAGCACCTCGATATCGGTGGCGAACACCTCGACGGCACCGGTCGGCAGGTCCGGGTTCTCGGTGGCGCCGGGGCGCCGCCGCACCTTACCGTCGACCCTGACGACCCATTCCGAACGCAACCTTTCCGCCGTCTTGAAGGCCGGCGAATCCGGATCGGCCACCACCTGGGTGAGGCCGTAATGGTCGCGCAGATCGATGAACAGCACGCCACCATGGTCGCGGATGCGGTGACACCAGCCCGAAAGCCTGACGGTGGAGCCGATTTGCTCGGCGCGCAGCGCGCCGCAATCATGGGTACGATACCGATGCATCAGGGCCTCGAGGGCGCGCCGGTTCCCCCTGCGCGCATTGAATCCAATATCCGTGCCGCTTTCCTTCGAGAGAAGCCGCAGCGGCGGGCCAGGGTTTAGCCGACGCGGGGGGCAATGGGAACACCCTCGACAAGCCCGAGCCTGATCTGCACAAGTCGTCTCGCCCCGAAACGGAGTGCACGCCGCAATGACGCAGACGATGACGACGGCGCAAGCCACGGTCGCTTCGCTCGTCGCTCACGGGATCGAGACGCTCTACGCCCTGCCCGGCGTGCACAATGACCATTTGTTTGATGCCCTCTACACGGCGTCCGACCGCGTCAAGGTCGTCCATCCCCGCCATGAGCAGGCCACCGCCTATATGGCGCTGGGAGCAGCGCTCGCCACCGCCAGGCCGCAAGCCTATGCGGTCGTGCCGGGGCCCGGCCTGCTCAATACCGGCGCGGCGCTGCTGACCGCCTATGCCATGAATGCGCCCGTGCTCGGCCTGATCGGTCAAATCCCGGACGCTGACATCGGGCGCGGCCTCGGCCAGTTGCACGAAATTCGCGACCAGGCCGGGATCATCAGCCGGCTGGTGGATTTTTCCGCGCGCGTCCGGGGACCGGAAGACGCCTCCGCGCTGGTGGCAAACGCGGTCGCGGCGATGTCTTCGCGGCGCCGCGGCCCGGCCGTGCTCGAATGCGCCATCGATGTCTGGGGCCGCAGCGGACCGGCACCGCTCCAGGCGCCGTTGCCGCCGCAGGAACCCGCCATCGACGACGACGCCATTGCGGCGGCTGCCACGGCGCTGGGCGCAGCGAAGCGTCCCCTGATCATCTGCGGCGGCGGCGCGCAGGGAGCCGGCCCCGAGGTCACCGCGCTCGCGCATATGCTGCAGGCGCCGGTGCTGGGCTATCGGCGCGGCCGCGGCGTGCTCGACAGCCGCGATCCCCTGAGCGTCACCCTGCCGCTCGGCCGCGAATTGTGGGCGGAAGCCGACGTGGTGCTCGCGGTCGGCACGAGACTCCTGATCCAGCATCGCCAATGGGGGATCGACGACGAAGTCGCGGTGATTCGCGTCGATTCCGATCCGGAGGAGCCGGCGCGGCTCCACGAGCCGGCCGTGGCGCTGGTCGGCGACGCGGCGCCGATCCTGCGGCGGCTGATCGATGCGCTCGCGACCCGCAACGCCAAGCGGCCCTCGCGCACTGCGGAGATGCGGGAGCGGCAGGCGCGCTGGGACGACAAGCTGACCAAGCTCGCGCCGCAGCGCGCCTTCCTCGATGCGATACGCGCCGAACTGCCGGAGGACGGCATCCTGGTCGACGAGGTCACCCAGATGGGTTTCGTCGCCCGCCTCGCTTTTCCGATCTACAAGCCCCGCACATTCCTGTCGCCGGGCTATCAAGACAATCTGGGCTGGGGCTTTGCCACCGCGCTCGGTGCCCAGCATGCGCGGCCCGACGTGCCCGTGGTCGCGATCAGCGGCGACGGCGGCTTCATGTTCACGGCGAACGAGCTTGCCACCGCCATGCGCCACCGCATCCCGCTGGTGACGGTCGTGTTCGCCGACGGTGCGTTCGGAAACGTCCGCCGTATCCAGGCCGAGCATTATGGCAACCGCCTGATCGCCTGCGACCTCGCCAATCCCGATTTCGTGCGCTTCGCCGAAAGTTTCGGCGCCAGCGCCGAACGCGCCACGGACCCCGCTGCGTTGCGCGCGGCCTTGCGGCGCGGCTTTGCCCGCCGCGACGGCCCGACGCTGATCGAAGTGCCGGTCGGCCCGATGCCCTCGCCGTGGGAGTTCATCCACATGCCGAAGGTGCGCGGGCTGTAGCTGGACACCGTTGCTGGACGAATCGGATCGAACGGCCGCAACTCGATTTGGATGCTTCATTCCGTGCGGATCGGCGCAACCTCGCGCCGTGCGCACATCGCGCTGTCGCCCGTTTTCCCAAACCTGCAACCCGATGCCGTCACGTGGCAGTCATTACGCAGTTCACCGTAGGTACTTCATCTGAATTTTCGGGCAGACGCCTCGTCGCTATTCATGCAGCGTTAACCATGACAGGGGGTGGTCATGTTTGCCATTGCCGAGTTCTCAAAGCAGTCCGTTCCCTCGAGAGCGATCGAAAAGTCGGACCAGGGCGATGCGGACGAAGCGCTGATCCAGGCGATTGCCAAGGGCGACCGACCGGCGATGCAAACGCTCTACAGGCGGCATCATGTGCGCATCTACCGCTTCATCCTGCGGCTGACCAACGACGCGTCATCGGCGGAGGACCTCGTCAGCGAAGTCTTCATCGGCGCGCGGCGCCAGGCCGGGAGTTTCAGGTCGAAGTCGCAGGTGTCCACCTGGCTTCTGGCCATTGCCCGCAACAAGGCGCTGTCGGCGCTCGGCCGCCGCCGCGACGAGCAACTCAACGATGACGCGGCCGATCTGATCGCGGACCCGGCATGCGACGCCGACACGATGATCGAAGATCGGGAACGCAGCGCCATCATTCGGAAATGTCTGTCGCAGCTGTCGAGCGACCATCGCGAGGTGATCGATCTCGTCTACTATCACGAAAAGACCGTCGAGGAGGTCGCCCAGATCATCCACGTTCCGGCGAGCACCGTGAAGACGCGCATGTTCTACGCGCGGAAACGGATGGAAAAGCTCCTCACTGCATCCGGCTGCAGCCTGCATTGATGACTGTGAGGCGCAACGCTGCCTCCGGTTGAAACGCGTTCAATTCTCCTCGATTTCGAGGATGCTCTCTCTGTGCTCTCCCTGGCATTCTTGTTAGAATCGTGCTCCAAAACCGGCGTCGTAACGGCCGCGACCGCGCCGCCCATGGCGATCAGCGCAGGAGAGAAGCGATGACGTTTTTCGTGTTCGCATTGGTGTTGCTCGGCACCACGCCGCGGGCGCACAGGATGCTATTCCCAATCTCAAGGGAACGTGGACCGGAAAAGGCAAGTCGATCGTCTTCGGCACCAATCCCCATCATCCGGGGGCGCAAACCACCGCCGACCCGCCACGCGTGCGCGACATCGAGGCGACGTACATCGTCGACGGGCAGGATGGCCGGCTCGCGTGGGGCCGTTCTGCATCCGCGGTCGCCAATACCATGGAGCCCTTTGCGTGGGCGATGGCGAGCGACAACAAGACGATCGTCGGTGCCGACGTGGACGGATATTTTCGCATCACGCTCGTCTCCCCCGATCGCATGGAGAAGTGCTACACCCAGAACAGCGCGGTCCCGAGCCGGTCGATCGTCGCCAGCTGCCATATGATGGATCGAGTAAAGCGATAGCGACAGTTACTGAACTCCCTCCCCGTCTTCGGGAGGGAGCAGAGCACCCTACCCCTCCTGCGCCGCGGCGTGGAAGCCGGCGATGCGGCCGAACGTGGCTGCACGGCAGATGCCGTGCTGGCCGAAACCGCCCGACGAATCCCCACACACGTATAGGCCGGGAATGACCTTGCCGCGGAGGTCGAGGACTTCCGCGCTGGGGCTCATCCTGATGCCCGTATAGGAGTCGTGGATCGCCGGCGTATGCCAGGCCGCGTAGAACGGCGGCGTCGCGATCTTGTACAGCGGACGCGGCTTCTTGAAATCGGCATCGACGCCGGAAACGACGAAGGAATTGTAGCGTTCCACCGACTTCCGCAGGGCGTCCTTCGGCATCGGCCGCCACTGGTACTCGTTGACGATCCCAGCGGCCAGTTCCTCGATGGTATCGGCGCTGAAGAAGTAGCCGTTGGGATCGACATGGGGCGGCTTCACATCCCATTTTTCGCGGGCCACGGCGTCGGCGTCGAACACCGCCCAGATCGGCCCACCGCCGTTGAATTTCTTGGGATCGCCGGTCCATGCCAGCGCTGCGGCATAATATTCGTAGTCCCGGCTCGGGACGGTCTCGTCATAGAAGCGAACGCCGTTCTCCTTCACCAGGATCACGTTCTGGTAGTCCTTGACGACAAGGCCGAGCGCGCGGGCGCGGAAGAAATGCCGGCTCGTCGGGTAGAGCTCGGTGATGGTGCCGTTGCTCTTCTTGCCCATCCGGCCCTTGGTGATGAGGTTGTCGTCCTGGGTGGTCTCGCAAGCCGTCGCCCCCAGCGCCGCCCCGATTTCCATGGCGGCAATCTCGCCGTCGCCGGTGCGCTCGGTCCACTCGCTGTTCTCGGCCTGGTATTCCGGCGTCAACCTCACGTCGAACATGGTGCGGAACACCGGATTTCCGGCGCAGCCGCCGGTGGCGATGATGACACCCTTGCGGGCCCGGATGTTCATGGTGCGGGTCTTGGGCTTGTACCAGTCGTCGACTTCGATGACCGCGATGCCGGTCACCCGCCCGGCAAGCGGGCTCTCGCGGTGGATTTTCGTCATCTGCTGCTGGAGCAGGATCTCGATGCCCATTTGCCGCGCAGTCTTCTCCAGCGGCCGGACGAACCCAGAGCCGCGCGCGGGGGTGGTGGGCTCGTCGGGCCAGCGCACCACGTTCAACCGGGTGCGGCTGCGATCGAGGCGATCGGGAATACCCCGGTATCCCTCCCATTTGATGCCGTGCTTCTCCAGCCAATCGAACAGGTCGAGATTGTTGTCGGCCCAGATGCGCACCAGTTCGCGGTCGCTGAACCGGCCCATCGGCTTTTCCGGACGCGACCAGTCGGCGAACGCGAGATCGGGTGTGTCCTTCACCCCTTTCGCTTTCTGCAGCCGGTTGCCGCCGCCGATATAGAGGCCGCCGGAACTCATCATGGCGCGGCCGCCGATGTCGAAATTCTTTTCCACGATGAGGACCGACGCACCCTTCTCGCGCGCCGCAATGGCGGCGACGAGCCCGCCGGCACCAGCGCCGATGACGACGACATCGACCTCGCGGTCCCAGGCGATCGCGTCGGCCGCCTGGGCCGACGGCACAGGCATCGCGGCCACCGCGCCGACCGCGGCGCCGGAGGTGAGAAAACTGCGCCGGTCCAGCGCCGCGTTGGCGCGGTCGTCGGCGTTGTTCTCGGGGCCGGTGTCTCGCGGTGATTTCGGCAATTCGGCCTCCTGTGGTCGACCGCTCGTCGCATCCCGGGGCGACCTCGTAGGAGTACGCAATTTCACGGGGTTTAGAAAGAGGTGGTATGGTTTTGCGCAGGCAAGAACCGAACTCCTCCCCCGCCAGCAGCCGCTTGCGGGGGAGGCAGAAAGGTGTTGACCGGGAGGACCATCGCGATGACCCAGGCATCGGGCACGTTCGCCGCGCGTTATGAACAGGGCATCCGCTTGCGTCGCAAGACGCCTCGCGAAAAGCACGCCGATCTCGGACCTGCCAAGCGCGACCCCGTGGCAATCCTGGCAGCGGGCGATCGTACCCGCGTGCCCGAGCTTGTTCCGGAGCGCTACCGGCGAATGCTGGTAAGCCCCTTCACCTTCCTGCGGGGCGCCGCCGCGGTAATGGCCCAGGACCTCAAACGCGAGCCGAGCGGCGGGATCCCCGTTCAGGCCTGCGGCGATTGCCATCTCATGAACTTCGGCGCCTTCGACACCCCGGAGGAGCTCATTCTCTTCGATATCAACGATTTCGACGAGACACTACCCGGCGTCGACTTCACGGTTGATCTCAAGAGACTGGCCGCAAGCGTCGCAGTGGCCGCATTGGACGCCAAGTTTTCCAACAAGCGGGCCCGCGCCGCCGCGGCGACCACCGTTGCCGCATACCGCATC
>Ga0306925_10007473_pt1 | contig 10283 bp, 7 predicted proteins | sample flu12Cox44000176_FD_203755 | JGI IMG/M metagenome (GOLD analysis project Ga0306925, IMG submission 203755) | Lab enrichment of tropical soil microbial communities from Luquillo Experimental Forest, Puerto Rico - flux8day.12C.oxic.44.000.176 (v2)... | ecosystem: Environmental > Terrestrial > Soil... | reverse complement strand
CGCGTCATGACAGTTCATGGCGCGAAAGGACTTGAAGCGCCGATCGTCATCCTGGCCGACACCATGACCCCACCGACCGGACCGAGACCGCCGCGGCTTCTGACGCTACCGGGCAATGCCGTGATCTGGACGGGACGCAAGGCCGATGACGCGCCGCCCATGGCGATGGCACGGCGGGCGGCGCTCGATGAAGCGCGCGACGAATATCGCCGCCTCCTCTATGTCGCCATGACGCGCGCCGAGGATCGGCTGATCGTCTGCGGTGCCGACGGCGAAAGAAAGCGCCCGGAGGGCTGCTGGTATGATCTCATACGGCGGGCGCTCGATTCCGATCTTGTCGAAGAGACCGATGGCGAAGAGAAAGTCTTGCGCTATCGCAAGACCGCAGCGCTTGCCGCACTCGCCCCGATGGGTGAGGAACAGGCAAGGCCCGAACGGCCGGAATTTCCCTCCTGGCTGCGGCGGCCGGCGCCGCCCTATGCGCCGCCAGCCGCACCGCTGTCGCCCTCGGCGGCCTTTGAGAATGAAATCGGCCGCGCCGCGCCGGGAGCGCCACGCAACCGGCGCAAAGCCCTGGAACGCGGCCGCATCGTGCACCGGCTCATGCAGTCTTTGCCTGATGTCCCGCCGGAAGGACGCCAGAACGCAGTCGAGCGATACCTCGTCAATGCCGCAAAGGATTTTTCCAGCGCCGAGCAGGCCGAGATCGCGCGGCAAGTTTTCGCCATTCTCGACAACGAGAATTTTGCCGGTGTCTTTGCTTTGGGCAGCCGCGCCGAGGTGCCGATCGTTGGGCGTATTTCCGGCCCGGGCGGTGGGGCCGTTCCTGTCGCGGGACAAATGGACCGCCTCGTCGTGACGGAGGAGGCCGTGCTTGCCGTCGACTATAAAACCGACCGCATCGTACCGGCAGGCATCCAAGAGGCGCCGGAGGCCTATATCACGCAGGTTGCATTGTACCGCGCGCTTCTGATGCGCCTTTATCCAGAAAAAACCGTCCGCGCGGCACTCCTCTTCACCACTGCGCCGCTCCTGATTGAAATTCCCGCATCCGTCATGGCAACGGCGCTGGCGGCCGAGATTGGCAAAATCTCAATGAAGAGCTGTAACTCTCCGGTGAGTGCGGCTTGACGCCTCGGAGGCGCATTCCTACCTTCATGCACCCTGGGCAGCCGATTCTGGACCCGACTCCCCGAACAGACGAGGTTTTTTCATGGTCGATAAGGTAACCGATGCCACGTTCGATCGGGACGTGCTCAAGGCGAGCGGTCCCGTAGTGGTTGACTTCTGGGCGGAGTGGTGCGGGCCGTGCCGAATGATCGCCCCCGCGCTAGAGGAGATTTCGCACTCGCTCGACGGGAAGGTGAAGATCGTCAAGCTCAATGTCGACGAGAATCCCGGAATTGCTGCGAAATACGGCATTATGTCGATACCAACACTGATGCTGTTCAAGAACGGCCAGCTGGCGTCGCGCCAGGTTGGCGCTCAGCCGAAGCAAAAGCTGGAACAGTGGATCACTGCGTCGGTATAGCTTTTTTCGCTCAAGCTTCACGTGTCGGCGCGGCAACGCCGCGCTGCATTCAGCCTTTGTATTAGTGCCGGAAATGCCTTGTCCCGGTGAAAACCATGGCGATGCCGTGCGCGTCGGCAGCCTCGATCACCTCGTTGTCCCGCACTGAGCCGCCGGGCTGAATCACCGCAGTCGCGCCTGCTTCGATTGCAACGAGAAGTCCGTCGGCGAACGGGAAAAATGCGTCGGAAGCGACGACCGATCCTTTGGTCGCGGCGTCCTTCTGTCCAATCGCCTGTGCGGCATCCTGCGCCTTGCGCGCCGCAATCCGTGCCGCATCGACGCGGCTCATCTGACCCGCGCCGATGCCGACCGTCGCTAGATCCTTGGCGTAGACTATCGTGTTCGATTTCACGTGCTTGGCGACCCGAAAGGCGAACCGCAGGTCGCGCAGTTCGATGGCGGTCGGCGCACGTCGCGTCACCGTGTGCAATTCCATATCATCGACGACCGCGTTGTCGCGGCTTTGCACCAAAAGGCCGCCGGAGACCGTCTTGGCAGTCAATCCGCCGGCGCGGGGATCGGGCATGCCGCCGGCCAGGAGAAGCCGCAGATTTTTCTTTGCTCCGACGAGGCCGATCGCCTCTTCGGTCGCATCGGGTGCGATAATCACTTCGGTAAAGATCTCGGTAATGGCGCGCGCCGCCTCCGCGTCGAGCTTGCGATTGAGCGCGACAATACCGCCGAAGGCCGAGGTTCGGTCGCAGTCGAACGCTTTGCGATAGGCGTCGGCCAGAGTGCCGGCTTCCGCGACGCCGCACGGATTGGCGTGCTTGATGATCACGCAGGCCGCCGTGCGCACCGGATCGAATTCGGCGACGCATTCATAGGCCGCGTCAGTATCGTTGATATTGTTGTAGGACAGCTGCTTGCCCTGGACCTGCCGCGCGGTGGCGACGCCGAATCGCACATCGGGTGTGCGATAGAACGCCGCTGTCTGATGTGGGTTCTCGCCATAGCGCAGCGGCTCAATGAGCCTGCCGGCGAAAGCGCGATAGGCCGGCGCGACTTCCTTGATTTCGCGGGCAAACCAGTTGGAAATCGCCGCATCATATGCGGCCGTGCGCCCAAAGGCCTTGGCGGCGAGCCGGCGGCGCAACGCAAGCGTCGTGCGGCCGTCGTGTTTTGTCAGTTCGTCGATCAGCGCGGCGTAATCGTCCGCTTCGACCAGCACGGCAACATCGTCGTGGTTCTTGGCGGCCGCGCGGATCATAGCCGGCCCGCCGATGTCGATGTTCTCGACGCACGCGGCGAAATCTCCGCCGCCGCCGGCAGTCGCTTCGAACGGATAGAGATTTACGGCCAGAATATCGATCGCGCGGATACGATGGGCGCACATGGCCTCGACATGACCGGGATCGTCGCGCACCGCCAATAGTCCGCCGTGGACCGCGGGATGCAGCGTTTTTACGCGGCCGTCCATCATTTCCGGAAATCCGGTCAGCTCGCTCACGTCGAGCACTTTCAATCCGGCGTCGACCAAGATCTTGTGGGTGCCGCCGGTCGAAACCAGTTCGATGGTAAAGCCGGCAAGCGAGCGAGCGAATTCCGCGACACCCGTCTTATCGGAAACGGAAATGAGGGCCCGGGAGGCACGCCGTAGATTGTTGGTCATCGCTCTCTTCTACCTCCTTCGCCCACGCGCATGAGGGATTTTTACAATGGGCGCTTTGGTTCCTCGTCTTCCGGTCGCCGGCGCGCCGCGGCGGCGGCCGCCCCATGCGCTTGCTGCAAGCTCCATTGCACGCGCGAAGCGGTGCGGGCTTGGCCGTAGATGACGAGCTGCAACGTTCGGCGCGGCCCCTCGCTCGCGGCAAGATAGACGCTCTCCTCGACGTCCACGCGGTCGTGATTGGCGCTGAATACCCATATTTCCTTGTTTGGAGTCATCAGCACGGCGCCATGACCGTCGCTCAAGCGCGTCACTCTCACCGTAGGATGTAAGTGAAACCGAACCGCGAATTCGTCGCGCGTGCTGCGCACCCGAGGCGCGCCTTGTGCGTCGAGGAAAATATCCTCGCCGTAAAGCCGCATGCCGTCGGCCGCGAGCATCATGACGCGTTCATGAATGACGCCGAAGCGGCCGGCATAGGCGTCGTGCGACGCCCGCAGCACGGTCACCTCGGGATTGTCCTCACGGCTGACCATCACTTTGACCGGACCGCTCACGATCGGCGAACCGCCTAGCATGCGGCGGAAGGAGGTCATTTCGACAAAACGTGCGGACGACGCGTCGTTGAAGGTGACGGTCGAATGCGCGGGGGTTGCGCGCGCAAGCTGTCGCCAAGCATCGCGGCTTGCGGTGGGCATGCCGCAATTCACGATAATCAGGCTCTGCTTCGGCGACGAGAATTCGAACGACAGGCAACCGGCATGCGCGTCCAGGCTCATCTCGATCGGCGGCGGGCTTCCGGTATCGACAATGGCGATCGCGCCGTCGGCTTCCAGGCGCTGATAGCCCGAATAGGGGGCATTCGAGAACGGCGCCCCGCGCGCCTCATCATAGGCCAAGAGCGTGAGCAGAAGATCGGCGGGCGTTGCACTCATGCCGTTGAAATGAGCGAAGGTGCCTTCCGAATGGCGGAAGAAACGCAGCATCGGCATCATCCGATCGATGGCGTTGAGGACGGCCTGTGGCGGCGCGACGTTTCGCGACGCAAAGGCCTGTCGCAGCGGCAATAGTTCGAGCAGAATTTTGATGATCGCGCCAGGATTGCGGCTGGCGTGTCCGCCGTCGGGAAGGATTTGCTGCTCGATTTCGCGCTTGAGGCGATCCGTCGTGGAATTGATATGCCGCGCCTCGCCGGCAACGCACAGCGAGGCATAACTCAGCGCGATGACGGCCTGCAACCGTGCGACACCGCGGAGCGCGTCGCCGGCGGTGTGACGAAGATAGCGGACCTGCCGCACGAGACTGCGCAGAAAACGCCGGTAGAAGCGTACGTCGGCGTCCTGCAGGATCAAGGTCGATTGACTGAGCCAGGAGATGATGCGGCGCGACAGCACATCCGGACGCCAGGCAATCGGATGCCAAGATCCTTGCAGCGTGATCCACTCATCGACCAGCGCCCGCGCATTGGCGCGCGTGATAGCGGAATCGGCCGCGCGCAAATGCCGAAGCCAGCCGAAACCCAAGAGCGCCGACGCCCACTCGTCGGATGGCGGCTCCATTTCGAAGATCGAGCGCCGGTCGCAAACCACCACCTTTCCGGTAAAGGTGAAACGTCCGGCATAAATCTCGTTCGCGCGGGTCGCATCGGCGGTGCGCAAATCCTGCGGCGCGATCAGAAGACGGTCAGCCTTCAGCGGAGCGAACGGCCAGCGAACGAGCGGATGGCCGTCGGCGCGGCCGGCAACGCGCCGCAACGCGCCGCGAAGCAGAAGCCATGACAGCTTCGCATGGTTCGCGACTGCAACGCGCGACATCGTTTAGTTCGCCCCTTTTTTCGCAACTTCCACGGGCGACCATAACGAAACCACGGCACCGCGGCTATCGCGCAACAAGATGCTGGTTCTATTAATCTTTTACCAGACGTGCGGCATAAAAACCATCGACGCCGGCAAGGCGCGAATCGCTGTCGGGAAAGTGGCAGGGCAACGTGCGCAGATTGCCGTCCTTGTTGATCAACTCATCCCGACCGAAAAGGTCGCGCGCCGCGACGGTCAAACGCCGCATGCGCGGCTCGCGCGCCAGCAGACCGGCCACGACATTCTCGTTTTCCTCGGGCTCCAGCGAGCAAGTGCAGTAAACCAGTGTGCCGCCCGACTTGGTCAGCGTGACGGCGCGGTCGAGCAAGCGGCGCTGCAGCTGTGACAGTTTGGCGATGTCGTCGGCACTTTTTATCCACGGCACATCGGGATGCCGCCGGATGGTGCCCGTGGAAGAACATGGCGCGTCGAGGAGCACGGCGTCAAATGGCTCAGTCGTCCATTCCTCGATATCGGCGCAAACGATCTCGGCCTCGAGACTCAGGCGCGCAAGATTGTCGCGCAACCGTTGAAGCCGCGCCGACGCGCGATCGACCGCCGTCACTTTCGCGCCCGCGAGGATAAGCTGCGCGGTCTTGCCGCCCGGCGCCGCGCAAAGATCGGCGACACGGCAGCCGCGAATATCGCCCATAAGTCGCGCCGGCAACGCCGCCGCGGCATCCTGGACCCACCAGGCCCCCTCGGCAAAACCAGGCAGCGCGCCGACGGCGCCCGGCGCGACGAGGCGCACCGATCCGGTCGCGAGGACGCGTCCGCCGAGTTTCGCTGCCCAGAATTCCGGATCGTCTTTTACCGTCAAATCGAGTGCCGGTTCCTGGCGGTTGGCCTCGGCGATGGCGCGTGCAGTGGCGGCGCCGTAACTCGCCGTCCAGCGCGCCATCAGCCAATCTGGCGTATCGAGACCCGATGTATCGAGCGCTGCCAGGCGCGCCGCGCCCTCGCGTGCCAGGCGCCGCAATACGGCGTTGATCAGGCCGGCAAAAGGCGCCGTGCGCCGCTCGGCCCGCGCGACCCGGACCGCAAGATCGACAGCGGCATGGTCCGGCACATTGAGAAAGAGAATTTGCGCCGCGCCAAGAAGGAGCGCGAGCTCCACCCGCGGCGCCTGCGGCAGCAGGCCGCGATCGAGGAGTATCGCAAGCAGGCGACGCAGCGTTCCAAGCCGCCGCAGCACAATGCCGACCAGTGCGCGCACCAGTGCGCGATCGCGCTCGGTAAGCGCCGTCAGAGCGTTGGAGGATTCGAGAATTTCGTCGAGTGCGCGGTGCCGGTGCAGCACGCCGTCGATAATTTCGGCGGCCAGAAGGCGGACAGGCAGCCCGGGCACATCGGCGGATCTCACCGGCCGCATCACCGGCTCGCGCGCGCTTTTCATCCGAAAGCTTCCTCATTGCGGACACAGCAGGGCTACGCCAAGTTAATGGCAATGCCAACCGACCCGCCGTTGTCGAAGCCAGTGCCCGAAGCAGGCGAAGAACAAACCGCCAAGCACCCGCTGCCGGATGCCGCTCAACGCGCGCTCGCCGAAGCCGCGGCGCGTCGGACCGAGCGTGACACGGCGAAACCAAATTCGCCAAATGAGGTTCCCGGCCGCAGCGGCCTTGATCCGACGCGCTATGGCGACTGGGAAGTCAACGGACTTGCGTCGGATTTTTGAGGGAATCAGAAGACATGGATCAGGAATCAAGATCCTAATCGCTGATTTCTGAATTCCCGATCCCTGAATTTCTGACGCCGATTACCTCGTAACCACCACGCGCGTGCCGATGCCGACGCGGCTGTAGAGGTCCATAATGTCTTCGTTAAGCATGCGGATGCACCCGTGCGACACGAATCCGCCGATCGTGCCCGGCGCATTGGTGCCGTGGATGGCATATTCCCCGCCGCCGGACAGCGTCATGGCCGCCACTCCCATCGGGTTATGCGAGGAGCCGCTTGGGACGACGCTAGGCAGCGACCGGTAGTCGCGCCGGATCGATGATGGCGCCGACCACGCCGGCTTGATGTACTTGCCATCGATGTAAGCGGTGCCGGACCATTGCATGCCGGCGCGGCCGACGCCCACCGGATAGCGGATCGCTTCGCCAGCACCGACAAAGTAGTAGAGGCGGCGTTCATTGGTGTGGATGACGATCGTTCCCGGCATATAGCCGTCTTTTACCGACACGATGTCACCATGGGCCCGCGCCGGCCCAGGGGCAAAAGCGAATGCCGCAATGGCGGCTGCGACAGCCGCCGAAAGCATGATCTTTCTCCGCATTGTCCACATTCCCTTATTGCAGACCACTCCACTGACCCCGCCGTCACAGCGGGATTCGACACAAGCGCATTCTAACCGAAGCAGACTTTTTCTCAGCAGCGAGACGGCAATACGGTCAAGGTCTTCGCGACTTTTCCGGCAAGTGTGCCCTCTCGGCACCACTTCGCAAACGGCGCTGATTCGTGAGGAATCCACGGTGCGCAGCCGGCCGTGCAGCGGGTTAGCCTGAGCTCTGCGCTTTCGTCAGGGCACCGTGCGTCAGGCGCTTTTCTTGTTCTGCCGGTTATTGACGAGATCGTCGACGACAGCGGGGTCGGCGAGCGTCGAGGTATCGCCGAGATTGCCGAACTCGTCCTCGGCAATCTTACGCAGAATGCGGCGCATGATCTTGCCGGAGCGCGTCTTCGGCAGATGCGGCGCGAACTGGATCAAATCGGGCGAGGCAATCGGGCTGATTTCCTTGCGCACCCAGCCGACCAGCTCCTTGCGCAAATCCTCGCTCGGCTGTTCGCCGGCCATCAGCGTGACATAAGCGTAAATGCCCTGCCCCTTAATGTTGTGCGGGTAGCCGACGACAGCGGCTTCCGAAACTTTCGGATGCGCGACGAGCGCCGATTCGACTTCCGCGGTGCCGAGGCGATGGCCCGCAACGTTGATGACATCGTAGACGCGGCCGGTAATCCAGTAATAGCCGTCCTCGTCGCGGCGGCAGCCATCCCCGGTGAAATATTTGCCGGGATAGGTGCTGAAATAGGTGTCGATGAAGCGCTGGTGGTCGCCGTAAACGGTGCGCATCTGGCCCGGCCAGGAATCGGCGATGCAAAGATTGCCACTCGCCGCTCCCTCTTGCACCTTGCCTTCGGCATCGACGATTTCCGGCACGATACCGAAAAACGGCAATGCCGCCGAACCGGGCTTCAGGGGCGTCGCGCCCGGCAGCGGCGTGATCAAGATGCCGCCGGTTTCGGTCTGCCACCACGTGTCGACGATCGGGCAGCGGCTGTCGCCGACCACGCGGTAATACCATTCCCAGGCTTCGGGATTGATTGGCTCGCCCACGGTACCGAGCAGCCGCAGCGATGCGCGCGAAGTCTTCTTGACCGGAGCGTCGCCGGCCTGCATGAGAGCGCGGATCGCGGTCGGCGCCGTATAGAAGGTGTTGACCTTGTGCTTGTCGATCACCTCCCAGAACCGCGACGTCGAGGGATAGTTGGGCACGCCTTCGAACATCAGCGTGGCGGCGCCGTTCGCGAGCGGACCATAGACGATGTAACTGTGCCCGGTGACCCAGCCGACATCGGCGGTGCACCAATAAATGTCACCATCGTGGTAGTCGAAGATGTATTGATGCGTCATCGACGTATAGATGAGATAACCGGCCGTAGTGTGCAGCACGCCTTTCGGCCGCCCGGTCGATCCCGATGTGTAGAGGATGAAGAGCGGATCCTCCGCGTTCATCTCCTCGCACGGACATTCCGCGGTGACCACTTCCTTGGCCTCGTGGTACCAGACGTCCCGCACCGGATCCATGTCGACTGGGGCGCCGGTGTGCTTGACGACGATCACGTAGTCGACGCCGCCGGCCTTGGCGATCGCGGTGTCGGTATTTGCTTTGAGCGGAATCTTGCGGCCGCCGCGGATTCCTTCATCCGCAGTAATGACGACGTTCGACTTGCAGTCCTCGATTCGTCCGGCGAGTGAATCCGGCGAGAAGCCGCCGAACACGACCGAGTGAATCGCGCCAATACGGGCGCAAGCGAGCATCGCATACGCGGTTTCCGGAATCATCGGCATATAGATGGTTACGCGGTCGCCTTTCTTGACGTTGCGATTGCGCAGGATATTGGCGAAACGGCAGACCTCGTCGTGTAGCTGCTTATAGGTGATGTGTTTCGATTGTTTCGGATCGTCGCCTTCCCAAATAATAGCCGTCTGGTTGCCCCGGCTATGCAGGTGGCGATCGATGCAATTGTAGGCTGCGTTGGTGGAGCCGTCCTCGAACCATTTGATCGATACGTTCGGCTTTTTGAATGACGAATTTTTGACCTTGGTGAAATGCCTCGTCCAGTGGATGCGCTTTGCTTGTTCGGCCCAAAACCCGTCCGGATCGGCAAGCGAGCGCTGATACATTTTTTGGTATTCGGCCTTGTTAATCAGAGCGCGCTTGGCCCAGTCGACGGGCACCTCATAAATCTTGTCGGACATTTTTTCCTCCATGCACAATTGGCGACATGCGGCCCGATATAGGCGTTTCCCATAGCATTATGCGCTGCGGCGACCGAAGGCGACAAGGCCGCAGATTTGGCGGACAGATCTGCAGATGATGCGTCCACCAGTGCGGCGGTTCGTCGATCGATCGATGGGAGATGGGCGATGGTCAGCCGAAGAGCCCGATCATCGCACCGGCTACAAAGAGGACGACCAGCCAATTGCCGGCGTCAATCAGCAAGAGCCGCCGATCCCGCCCGGAAAAGGTGTAATTGACCGCCATCGTGGTAAGGACGAAGCCAAACCAAACGAAAGCCTCGGAGATAACGCCGTTGCGCGGCGTCACTTGACCGGCGCCGAGATGGCCGAGCAATCCCGCGAAAAAATAAGGACCAATGGCTGGAACAGGCGTCTTGCCCAGCGCAACCGCATAAGGCTTGCTGAGGCTCATATACCAGACAGAGCTTTGCGAGCCACGCGGCCACCGCGGCAACCACCACGGCGAGATAATTGATTCCGGAGAAAGTCACGATTTCCCCACGCCTGATGGCTTCAGATTGGAAACGGTGTTAGTCTACGCAGCTGAAAATGTGTAGCGCCTGAAGGTTTGTCCGCCGACCACGTGGACCTATATACCGCCCATCTTGCAGACGAGCTTCCATTCATTTTCAGTCACGGGCTGGACGGAGAGGCGAGCATATTTCACCAGCGCCATTGCTTTCAGTTTCGGCTCAGCCTTGATCGCCGCGAGAGCAA
>Ga0306925_10007470_pt1 | contig 10283 bp, 6 predicted proteins | sample flu12Cox44000176_FD_203755 | JGI IMG/M metagenome (GOLD analysis project Ga0306925, IMG submission 203755) | Lab enrichment of tropical soil microbial communities from Luquillo Experimental Forest, Puerto Rico - flux8day.12C.oxic.44.000.176 (v2)... | ecosystem: Environmental > Terrestrial > Soil... | reverse complement strand
GAGCGTCGGCGACCTTTTCCGGCAGGCCGGTGGCTGCGGCCGCCTCACGCACCAAGGTCTCGTACGGCCGGTAGGCGCCGCAGCCATAGGTGCGGCGGAGATATTCGGCGCGCCAGGCGCGACCCGCTCGCTCCGAGCCGGCGGTCGCATTCCAAACGGTCCACGAATCGAGGAGCGCGGTCAGCAGGTCAAACAGCACAGCTCGCGGCATGGTCATGCCACACTCTAGCGCGCCTAACGTCCCCCCGGATGCTCCGCTTGGGCTTGTGGCCATCACGAAGCAGGTTGCCCACATCGGTGCGCCATCCTGACCAGCAGAGCGCATGAATTATTTCGGGTTCGCAACGACGCGCCGAATGGTGGCGACCAGAGAGCGTAAGTCTGCTTCCGCCGGCAGCGGACATCGCGATGCATTGGCCTTGGACCGCTATGTGCCACAAGCAACTGTAAGCTATCGCAGCAAATCTGCCCCTTACTCGATCAGCTCGTCGGCGGCGGCCGATAGTCCGAGCGGCACGTCCAGGCCAAGTGCTTTGGCGGTCTTGAGGTTGATGACCAGCTCGATTTTTGTGACTTGCTGTACTGGCATGTCGGCGGGCTTCCCGCCCTTGAGGATTTGACCGGTGTAGATGCCGACCTGACGACACGTTTCCGGTTCATCGGGTCCATAGCTCATTAGACCGCCGACCTCGGCATAGGCGCGATTGGCATAGGCCGCGGGAATACGATAGTGCGCCGCGAGCGTCGCAATTTGGGCGGCCTGTGTGGTGAAGAAGAGGTCGGCATCAACAAAGAGGGCATCGGCACGGTCGCGCACTAGATTGGCGAAAGCTGCCTCGATCTCACGGCTGGTGCTGGCGTTGAGGAATTGGATTTCGAGGCCGATCGCATGGGCAGCTTCCGGTACGTCACGTAACGTGGCCTCAGCGGTCGGGACATTGGCCGGATTGACCAGCACGGCAATCCGAACTGCCTTCGGCACCAAGTCATGCAAGAGCCCGAGCCGCTTTGCCAGAAGCTCGTTGACAAGAACATTGACGCCAGTCGCGTTGCCGCCGGGTCGGGCTAGGCTGGCGACGAGACCGAGCTTGACCGGGTCTTCGCCGACGCCGAATACGATCGGGATCGTCGTGGTTGCAGCTTTGGCAGTCTGAGAAGCATAAGTGCCAATCGGTGTTGCGATAACGGCAACGTGACGATGCACTAGGTCGGCCATGAGCGACGCCAGGTGGTCGAATTGCCCCTCCAGCCAATGGTACTCAACTGCCACGTTTTGTCCCTCGACGTAGCCGGTTTCGTTGAGGCCCTTACGGAACGCATTGCTCCAGGAAGCTACGGATGACCCGCCGTTCACGAAGCCGACTACCGGCATCGCTGGCTGCTGCGCGCGTGCCGCGAGCGGCCACGCCGCCGCGCTGCTGACAAGCGCGATGAACTCGCGCCGCCTCACTCGATCACCTCGTCGGCGCGCACCAGGAACGACTCGGCAATCGTGAGACCGAAGGCCTTGGCGGTTGCAAGATTGATGACCAAATCGAACTTGGTCGGTTGCTCAACTGGGAGGTCGCCCGTCTTCGCCCCCCGCAGAATTTTGGCAACGTACTCGGCAGCGCGACGAAATTGATCATTCCAGTTGAGGCCATAGGATACCAAGCTGCCGGCGCCTACAAACTCGCGTAGCGCACTGACGTTAGGCATCCGATATTGCCGCGTCAGAGCGATAATCAATAAGGCGTTAGAATTGATGACTGCGTGCGGGAGCGCGACTAGGCCACAATCTGGTTTCTGCGCGAAAGATGTAACGATCCGTTCGATCTCGGTGGCGTTGTGCACACCGCCCGCCGTAGCGTCGATTGCCAGCCGAGACGACGCTTCCTTGATCGATTGCCACATGGCCTGATGCACGGCCGTTTCAGAGTGCATAAGGACTAGGGCGCGCGTGATGTGGGGCGCAGCTTCCTTGAGCACCTCAAGCCATTTGCCGCCCAGGGACGGCTCATGACTGGCGAACCCGGTTATATTCCCACCGGGCCGGGCAAGGCTTGCAACAAAGCCTCCGCCGACCGGGTCGCCGACGCCTACAAACACAATCGGCACACTCCCAGCGACCGGCTTGAGCACCTCTAATGCAAGATTCGTGAAGGTCACCGCAACATCGGGCGACCGCGCGATGAGTTCCGCTGCCCAGAGGCGCATCTGCTCCGGTTGGTCATTCCACCATTGCACCTGCGTGACCAGGTTGCGACCGTCATGCCACCCGAGGTCGTCGAGCCTACGCCAGAAAGCAGCAAGCCAACCCCGCGACCATGGCGTTTCCGCCGCACCCATCAGCACAACGACGCGGCGAATAGGGCTCGACTGTTGCGCGCGCGCTGCGAGCGGCCATGCGACCGCACCGCCGAGCAGCGTGATGAACTCGCGTCGTTTCATCGGCTTGCCCCAACGCTAAGGATCACAGATTGAGTATAGCAGGTCAGGGGCGTGCACCGCAGCAACAGCGACCCGCTTCCGTCCGGTTAGGGTCAAAACGAGAAATCCGCCCTTTCGGGCTTATGTCAGCTTCCACCGGCTGCGGACATGCGCGGCAGGCGGACCTAGCGCCTTATCGCAACGGCACGACCCTCTTGCCCGCCTCGATGCCATAGCGAGGCGCACCCGCGCGGATCGCATCGGTTATGAAGCTCGGGGCGAGGTGACCGTAGTGTTTCTCGACCATGCGGGTGTCGCTGTGGCCGAGGTTCTTCGCGACCACCAGCAGGGGGACGCCCGCCATGACCGCCAGCGAAGCCCATGTGTGGCGCAGGATGTGGAAGCTGATCGCGGGCTTGATCTTGCCGTTTGCGCACGCTTCAGCCATCGGTCGCGCCTGCTCCGACTTTCCCCACGCGCTGCCGTCGCCATGGCGAAACATCAATTCATGCCCGTTGCGGCCCGCAGTCTGCGCACGGAAGAAAGCTGCGCCTTCCTCCGTCAGCACGACGTGGCGCGGCTTGCCGCTCTTGCTCTGCTGGATCGCCAGCGTGCCGGCGTCGGGATTATAGTCCGCAACTGTGAGCCTGATCAGCTCGCCGTAGCGGCATCCGGTTTCCAGCCCTCCACGCACCAGCGCGCGAAATTCCGGATCGCATGCGTTGATCAGCCGCTCCGCCTCAGCGACCGTCAGATAGCGCACGCGTGCCACCTCGACCTTTTCGAACGGAGCGAGCCTGCGCCCCCACGCATCGCGAGTTGCCACTTGGCCTTCATCATATGCGTGGTTGAGCGCGGCCTTGAGCATCGTCAGCACCCGGTTGGCGCTGGCGCGGCGCTGGCGAAATTCCTCGTCGGTGGTTGGCTCGCTGCGGTACTGCGGCTTGTTGCCCTTGGCGCGGCGCTGCGCCGGGCTGTGCGCCATGGTGGCCAGCCAGCGCCGCAGCTGCTCGGCGGTCAGCTCGCTGACCACGAGGTCGCCGAGCACGGGGAGGATGTGCACCCCGCTGCGGCTGATGAGATCGCCGACCGGCTGCCCCTTCTGGTGTTTGTAGTCGATGTAGCGGTTCATCGCCTGCCGCACCGTGAGCCGCTCGATCTTGCCGTTGCCGTTGCCGTTTAGGCTGGCGACCATGGCGTGCGCTTTGGCCTTGGCCTGCTCAAAGCTGAGGATGTCAGCACCATCGGCGCCGGCCGCGTCATCAGCACGCCCCAAGGTCTGCACCCGGTACTTGCCCGCTGCCGCGATGTAGCGGCGCAGCACCCAGCGCCCTGCTGGCTCGCCCTTCCAGCACTGGTAGCCGAGGTGCACCCTGCCCTCAACGAGCGCCTGCCAATGCGGCTGGCGGCCGCGCTTCAACCGCGCGCGGGCGCTCTGGCTTTCCAATCTCGCATGCTTGACGGTGCCGGCCATGCTCCCTCCTCGACTGGCTCGCGACCAAAGATGAACCAAAGATCGGGGTGTCCGCGCCAGTCTTCCACCGTTTGAGACCGTTACAAGTATATTGATAAATCAGCTGTTTTTCAAGTACTGCCGTTTGCGGCCGTCTCTTTAGTGCGCCCTCTCACGGCGAAAACAGAGGTTCGAGTCCCCTAGGGAGCGCCACATCAAACTGTCCACCGTCAGGGGCGCATTCCAGGACGCGGAAGAAATTGGCTAGTGAAGTCCCGGCGGGATTTTGCGGCAGCCGCCAACGAAGTTACCTGTCGAACTTTTCAGGCCGAAAAAACACATCAACACGCAGACCGATGACAAGCAAACCGTCATCGGCCAGATCGATCAGGACCTCCATGACTTCCACATCGTTACTCTTTTGGGGTCCGCGCTGGCCGATGCGGCTCAGGCCCACGATCGGGGCTATGGCGGAAACCCTACCTTCGAACTCGCGACCCGGAAAGGCATCTGCGCGCACGACCGCCCGCTGGCCGATCGCGATCTTGCCGATATCGCGCTCATCGACCTCTGCTCTAACGCGAAGAAGCGATCGATCCGCCAGCACGACCAGGGGCTCTGACGATGAGGGACTGGCGATTTCGCCGATTTTGGCCTGGACCTGCAGCACGGTTCCTGCGATCGGCGCGCGAATTCTCGTCTTCTCCAGAGCTTCCTGAGCAATTATCCATTGCGCGCGAGCGACAGCCAGCGCGGCTTCCGTCCGGCTCGGCAATGGAGCATCCGACCCGGCCTTGAGCTTCTGCAGCCGCACGCGCTGCTGACCGAGCCGCTCTTGGGCGCGCGCCAATGCCGAGCGGGCGTCTGCAACGTCAGCTTCCGACGCGGTACCCGCCCGTCTCGCGGCAACCATTTGGTCGAGCGCCACACGAGCGGCCGCGACTGCCCGTTCGGAAGCGGCAACCTCATCGGCGGCCTTCACCTGCTCCGTTGACGGCTGGGCCGTATCGTTGCGCGCGCGTCTGCTGTCCTCGACCTGCGCCTCGGCCAAGGCCAGGCGTGCCAGGGCTTCGCGGTCATCCAGTCGAACGAGCAGATCCCCGGCCGCAACCGTGTCATTCATTCCAACCAGAACCTCAGCAATCGGGGCCAAAACAGCCGACGAGATCCTGATCTCACGCGAGGATGATTCAACGCGTCCGGGCGCGGCGGTCTCCCAGCGCTTCTCGGCGGGAGCGGCACGGGCTGACCCCGTTGCAGCGATCGATTCAGCCAAGCTGCCCGGCCCATATCCAACCCGGCCCGCACCGCTGCCTGCCAGCACAGCCAGCAGCAACCAAAGGAACTTCCGCTTTGGTCTTCGCACCGCAATCGCCATCGAATGAGCTAGTTGAGTCGCTTGGTCCTCGCCTCGTCGGCCACGACCAGTCCGTCTTCGATGCGCAATATACGATCGGCGAACGGCTCTATCCGCGGATCGTGAGTCACCACAAACACTGCATGCGCAGGGTCCTTTGCAATATCCGCCAGCACGCTCATGATCGCAAGACCATTCTCTCGATCGAGCGCGGCAGTTGGCTCGTCTGCAAGAACCACGGAAGGAGTTCCCACAACAGCGCGCGCGATCGCGACGCGCTGCTGTTCGCCGCCGCTGAGATCGCGCGGAAACGAATTGAACTTGTGCGAAAGGCCGACCGCGATCAAAGCCTGCTGTGCCTTATCCAGTGCTGCCGGCGAGCGCTCGCCGCGCACATCCAATGGCAGGCGCGCATTCTCTTCCGCCGTGAGGGTCGGAAACAAGTGAAAGGATTGGAAAATAAACCCTATGTTTTGTCGCCGCACCTTCGCCAGCTCTCCAGGTCGTAGCCCCGTAATCGTACGTCCGGAAATTCGAACCAATCCAGCGGTGGGCGAAAGCATGCATCCCAGCACCGACAGGAGAGTCGTTTTGCCGCTGCCGGAAGGCCCCATCAGAAGCGTCAATTCGCCGCCCTTAAGCGATACACTTACGCCTTTTAGGGCTAACACCCGGCCGGCGCCCTCGCCGAGTGATTTTACCACATCGATGGCTTCTATCACGATGGTCTTCATCGGTTGAATACAACGGCCGGATCGATGCGGGTCACCTTGACAATTGCCGAAATCGCAGAGAGAGCGCACATCCCTACCGTGAGCACGAACAAGCCGAGCGTAAGCTTGGGTGTCATGGTGACGGGCAAGGCAGCATTCGCGGTCGCCCCCACGATCAGCAAGCCCAATACTGCAGCAATCGAAAACCCGATGAGTGCACTCAAAAAAGCCTGGCTGAGAATCACCTGGTGGATATAGAAGGCAGATGATCCGATCGCTCGCAAGGTCGCAAACTCGTTGAGATGATCCTTGGTACTCGAATAGAGCGTCTGCGCGACGATGACGGTCCCCACAATGACCCCGAGAATGGCCCCGCCGATGAGCGCGGCTCCAGCTCCCGTCCCGTAGAGCCATTGCGAAAGACTGCGGGAGCGAAATTCCCGGGAAGTGATGACTTCGGAGTCGTTGAGGTTGCGGCTGAGATCGGCGCGAATGGCTGCGACGTCGGCGCCGGGTGAGACTTGGATAAGAAAGTAGGTGTTGCTGTCGCCCGATGGTGCATGCAGAAATGTCCTCGCCCGCTGCCGGGTCGTGAAAACAAACCCGGCTGTTGTGAACGAGCGAATCAAGTTCGTGAGCGCCACGACACGGACCCTTTGACCGGTAATTTCCGCTTGCTGTCCAACGGCGGAAATGCCGAGCTGGTTGATATATGAACGGTCGACGATAACTCCGTTGGGAGTTTGAAGATCCTCAACGCCTCCCTCGATCAAATTCCATGGTTGAAGTCCAACCTTATCGGGATCGAATCCGACCACGAAAATGAGAGTCGTTCCGCCGTCCGGCTTGTGCCAATGCGCGTAACCAGTGACGAGGGGAACGACGTTGGCGACTCCAGGAATGGCCAATGCTCGAAAGCGCGCCTGACCGTCCAGCAAGTTGGCATCTTCGAAGCTCTTCGTGCCCGTCGGCACGATCCAAAGATCGGCACGCGCCCGGTCAATCATTGCGGTGATCATGCGCTCGCAGCTGACATACAATCCGAGTTGCACGGTCACCAAAATCACTGAGAAGACGATTCCGACGATAGTGGCAACAAATCGAACTCGATCATGAAATAGATTCCGAGACGCCAGTATCAGGATTAATGGTAATCTGAGGATCTTGCGGCGGCCCTTGCGTATGCCGTGCTGATGAGCCGTGTCCTGCATCGATATAATTCGCCTTGACGTTCTATCCCGCCCACCCGAGGATAGCCGGATTGGCTCGCGTCCCCGCTGGCCCACGTCTTTATAGCATTTTTACATTCCGTCGAAGACATATTGCTCAATTTCAGGGACATCGCGCGCAAAAGCCGGACGGTGAACGGGAACACCTCGCAGGGGTCCCGCATGTGGATGAATTTCGCCTCGGGAGACATTCTCTCGCGGGATAAGCATCCGGGCGGTGTGGTACGAAGCCCATGGTTAAAAGTTAGGCAGGACTGCATGGGTACGCAAGTCGGGCGATCATGCGCTTGCAGCTGCCATACAATCGGAGCTGCACCATCACCAGTACGATAGACAACGTATGGAGGGCAACAAATCGAATGCGATCATGAAACCGGTGGCAAGCGTCAGAATCATAGGCATCGCGGTAACATTCTCTCGTCCTTATGGCAGACGGCTTGTGAACAGCCACATGCTGCATAATGCAAATTTGCCCTGTGGAATGTCTTTTCGCCGATCAGGAAAAGTTGATCACCTCGGAACTCCTTCCACTGCGCGCGCATTTACAGTGTGTAACCAAGGCGACATAGGTCCTTCGGACCAGATGATTGTCTACGTGCCGGCAACCGACACTAGATCATCCGGCGAGTTGATCGGCCGGATCACCTTTCAAAACTCGCTGGCGGTCAGTAATGAGCTTCTTCTTCCCTGCCGCCCCGCAATTAATGTCCGATATCTGACCGATCCATATTAACGTTTTTGCTCGATAAATCGACAATGGATTGTCCTGCAAGAAAAGGCCAATTAGGATTTGTATCGGGGCAACCGCCAACGGAGGAGGGGTACTGAGTAACAGGAATGCACCATTTCCAGTCGCAGTTGGGTGAACGGGGTGCCCATGTGACACCCCGTTCGCGTGCTGCAATCGCTGTAATCGGGGTGAGTGGCCGCTATCCCGGCGGTGCCAACGACCTTGCGCGCCTGTGGGGCAATCTCAAGTCGGGCGTGGATGGAGTGGGCGAAATCCGCGGTGAGCGCTGGGATCTCGGCTACCATCATCCCAATCCTGCGATGGGTGGAATCTATACGCGCTATGCCGGCCTGCTCGATCAGGTCGACCTCTTTGACGCAGATTTTTTCAGCATATCGCCGCGAGAGGCGACCCATGTCGATCCGCAGCAGCGCTTGCTGCTGGAGCTTACGTGGGAAGCGTTGGAGGATGCTGCGCTGGTGCCCAAGCGCTTGGCTGGCTCCGATACCGGTGTCTTTATCGGAATCGCCGGCCACGATTATGCCGACATGCAGAACAACCTGCGCATGTCGCAAAAAAGTCCGTACGTCAATTCCGGTAGTGCGCTGAGTATTGCAGCAAACCGGATCTCCTATTTCTTCGACTTTCATGGCCCGAGTTTTGCGATAGATACGGCCTGCTCCTCGGCGTTGTTTGCTCTTCACCAGGGATGTCTCAGCCTGTTGTCGGGCGAATGCTCCGTGGCAGTCGTCGGTGCTGTCAACATGCTGCTGCAGCCGAAGCCGTTCGTAGGCTTCTGCAACGCTGCAATGGTCTCCCGCAGCGGTCGATGCAGGAGTTTCGATGCGCGCGCCGACGGCTACGTGCGCGCCGAAGGCGGGGGCGTCGTGGTGCTGAAGCTGCTCACAGATGCCGAGCGCGACGGCGATCCAATCAGAGCGGCAATCATCGGCAGTGCTACCAATGCGGACGGCCGGACCAGTGGATTATCCTTGCCCAACGAGGAAGCCCAGGAGGCTCTCCTGCGGCAGGTGTATGCGGAAAGTGGCGTGGCGCCGGAAGATGTGTTCTACGTGGAGGCGCACGGAACCGGCACGCCAGTCGGTGATCCGATTGAATGCAAAGCGCTCGGCAGGGTGCTTGGAATTCCCCGTCGCGACAGCAGCAAATGCCTCGTCGGCTCAGTCAAATCCAGCCTGGGCCATCTCGAGACCGCGGCCGGCATGGCCGGATTAGCCAAGGTCCTGCTGGCGCTGCAACACGGTGAATTGCCGCCGAATCTGCACTTCACGGTGCCGAATCCGAACATCGCGTTTGACGACCTTAAGCTTGAAGTCGTGAACCGCACCATTGCCTTGCCGGCGGGGGACTTGCCGATCGTAATGGGGGTCAGTTCCTACGGGTTTGGCGGCGCGAACGCCCACGTGGTGATTTCCGAATATCGCAAGCCGCGCTTCCCGATTGCGGAGTTCGATAGCCACTCTGCTCCCGCGGATGGCAATCATGTTTTGCTATTGTCGACGCGGAGCAGTGACGCCTTGAAGGCGCAGGGCGCTTCCTATGCCGCCTTCCTCCGTGATGTCGAACCCCGCTCGCTCGGCAGGATCTGCGCGACGGCGGCATCATGCCGCTCGCAGCATAGCCATCGGCTGGCGGTTCTCGGTTCTAGCACTGGCGAAATCGCCGAGCGGCTCGAGAAGTTCGCCGCTGCCGCCCCCGCGGTGCGGCTGGCGACTGCGCGAGTGAAGTCGCAGCCGGGGCGGCTTGCGTACCTGTTCTCGGGAAACGGCCCACAATGGTGGGGGATGGGGCGCGAGCTGCTGACCGCCGCACCGCGGTATCGTGCGGAGGTTGAGCGGATCGATGCCGCGTTCAAAAAACTGGCCGGCTGGTCTCTGATGGAAGAGATGGCGCGGCCGGAAGCCGAATCCGGGATGGATAAGACCGAAGTTGGGCAGCCGGCACTGTTCGCGCTTCAACTCGGCATACTGCGCATGGTCGAGGCCGCCGGTGTTCGGCCCGCGGCCGTGATTGGGCACAGCGTCGGCGAGGTTGCCGCAGCGTTCGCTGCGGGTGCTTTGAACCTGGAGCAGTCCGTCAAAGTCATCTACGAGCGCAGCCGCGCGCAGGCGAAGACCGCGGGCTTAGGCAAAATGGCGGCCGTTGGGCTCGGAAGAGAGCAGGCTCTGTCGGCCATAGCCGACATCCCCGGCTGGCTCGAGCTTGCTGCGGTCAACAGCGGCCGCTCAGTCACCATCTCGGGCGACCCGGCGGCGCTAGCCGCGCTTGAGCAAAGATTGCTTCCTGCCGGCACTTTCTATCGTCTGCTGCCACTCGATTATGCCTTTCACAGCATGGCAATGGATGAGATTGAGGCTCCTTTGCGCCAAGA
>Ga0306925_10007468_pt1 | contig 10284 bp, 11 predicted proteins | sample flu12Cox44000176_FD_203755 | JGI IMG/M metagenome (GOLD analysis project Ga0306925, IMG submission 203755) | Lab enrichment of tropical soil microbial communities from Luquillo Experimental Forest, Puerto Rico - flux8day.12C.oxic.44.000.176 (v2)... | ecosystem: Environmental > Terrestrial >... | reverse complement strand
CTTTGGATTCTTTTCGTCTGAAACAATAAGGGTGAGCTTACTTGAGGTTGATTTTTTTGCTTCCGGCATAGTGCGAACTCCTTGATTCCACACGATCTACAGGTTCACGCACCAAATGTCGAGACGCATGTGTCATTGTGGGATTGAGATCTTGTAAGACACAACCGGCTTTGATAACGATGAATAGCCGGCGGTACTAGTTCGATGGATTGCCCCAACGCGCTTGCATTTTGTCCAACCAGCGAAGCAACGCAAGAATTCCTAGGCCAGCGATTACTACAATCAACCACGCCATTGCCGATATCGCCGCGAATGTCCAATGTTCGTGAGCGAGAAATGAATGAACAGCGAATGCGAAAATACAACCGATAGCGCCGAATCCAAAGAAAAGCGCGATTCGCAGTCGGCGGCTCAACCCAGGCGGAATCGCCATCGATTGCAAAAGTACTAGCGCAACAAGAACAGGAGGCAACATCACAACCAGCGATGCGGTCCCGTGCAAAGCCTGCCCACTACTGCACTGATATTAACCGAACCGTGCCCAATTAACGCGGTCAATGTCGTCAACATACCGTATGGTTAAGCCCAAAGCAGTATGCAAGCCCATAGAGGACAACGCGCCTCCAAGAAATCGTCTTATTCGCCAGTGATGCTGCTGAAAGCTTGAAAGCGGGAAAGGAGGGAAAAGACGTGAACGAAGTGAAAGAGCTTACAACCTTTCACCCCTATTTACCTGGATAATAGTGACCTTCGCCCAAGTGAATTTGCTCCGAGAACACCGGCTTTCAGCAGAATAGCCAATGGGTTTGCGTTCTTACCATATAGATGGTACATTATACCATATGGAAGGTAAAACTCGTGGCGCTTGGTCGAACCTGAGGTTAATCCTGGCGCAACGCAACTTGAGCGTCCTTGATCTCCAGAAGACACTCCAAAAGAGGGGCGTCTCAGTCAACGTCAAAAGCTTGTATCGGCTCACTGAGCCCGCGCCTTTATGGAAGATCGATACCCGTATCGTGAACGCGATTTGTCAGACCTTTGGTCTTGAGCTAGGGGATCTCATCCAACTAGAGAAGCCGACGAAGGAACTTAAACGCCTGGCCCCTGAGAAACAGCAGCGGCTCGACGCTCTAATGGAAAAGAACAACGCAGGGCAACTGACTAGAGCAGAACGCGCGGAGTTGACCCGCTTAGTTGATGAATCCCAGAGGATCAGCCTTCATAACGCGCGGGTTTTGGTGGAACAGAAACGGGGAAAAGCTCGAAGAACAAGTGACAGGAAGGGTGCGGCTCTGGTTGATTAATGGTCACGCCTGCGGTCCGGGAATTAGTGAGGGAACGAGCGGGACGTCGTTGTGAATACTGCCACGCGCCCGAGGAAGTGACCGGCGGCCGATACCAGGTCGATCACATCCTTCCCAGATCTCTCGGAGGGGGAGATGAGCTAGCAAATTTGGCTTTTGGCTGTTCCGGTTGCAAACTAGCCAAATCCAATCACGTGTCGGGTCTTGATCCCGAATCGCAAGAACAAGTCGCGCTATTTCACCCCCGAAAAGATCGATGGGTAGAGCATTTCGAAACGGCGAAATATCGAGCTAGCGTCGGGTTTTGGCCGCTTTTTGGCCGCTAAAATCGAATTCTCCTATGGAGCGGGGCAGACTGTAAATTTGCTGGCTTTACGCCTTCAGTGGTTCGAATCCACTCCTACCCAGGCCTCTCATAAAGCCATTCCTCAAGTTTTGAAGCCATTTGGCGGGGAATTGGGCATTTCATCTTGAGTGAGCGATACCAACCCATTCCCAACCGATAAAAACCAATAAAAGGGGTAAAATCGATCACAAAATCCTGCTCGAACAATTCAACCTCACGCTGCCGGCCCAACCCCCGCCCCGCATTAGTTCTTGCGGAAAGCTTTGGATCAGAGCTAAAACATCGCTCCTGCCCTTCCGGGCCCCCGACCGTCCGAGTTGAGAAAGATTCTTCAACAACTGCGTCAGGTCGCACGTTTGAAGGCCGCGCCAAAGCGGCTGTCGCGTCTTCCAAGGTACTCAAGTAACCGATGTGGAATTTGATGCGGATAGGGTGACGGGTCCGCGCCGCTGGATTGTAGGGGATTACCAGCACGTCTTGACTGGGCGCGATATTCAAGCTGATCGGCAAATCCCTTTCAGACGGAATCGGGATGTGGTACGGCTGCGCCGGTTCTCCCTCGCTCTTTGTTCTCCGGTATTCGCCCACACATGACCGCGGCTGGTGGCCGCTTTGGCGAGAGCAGTCATCGGGCGCGAACTACTCCGCGGCGCTAGGAAGCCTCATGAAATCGATGAAAAAACCTAAAGCAGCCCCGGCCGAACTAAGTCTCAAATTCATTTGAGAAAAAAGTTGCGCGAGGGAGTAGATCGATCTACCTATACGGCCATTTTAAAGAATTCCGTCCAAATTTCAATCTAGTTAGATCGATCTATGTATCCAGCCTTTTTCCCTCGACGAGAGCGTACGTCACTTAAACCGGTCGCCGCATCTGCGGTCGGCTTAATCCTCTCGGACATTAGCAACCCCTTCTTCGCCGAAATCATACGCGCCATTGAGGAATGCCTTTCCGCGGTGGGCTTCACGACCCTATTAGGGAATGCTTCTGAAGATTGTACCAAAGAAGCGCGCTTATTGAAGACTATGCGCGAATGTTCGCCCAGCGGCGTTCTGATCTGCCCCTCGTTAGGCCGTGACGGCGCTCGGACTCACCGCTGCGGTTTCATGGGTGCCCTGCCAACCGTCGCCTTTGCGCGCCCGGTCGACGGGGTTGACTACGTGGGGATTGACAACGTATGCGGCGCCGAATTAGCCGTGGACCACCTCTACCAAATTGGCCATCGAAGAATCGCATTTGTCGGCGGCCAGGCTGAGGATATGGCGAGAGAGGAACGAGTTGAGGGTTATCGACGAGCGCTCACCCGGAGAAATCTTCCGTTTGAAATCGAATGGATAGCTCTTTCTTCTCCGGACCGGTGCGGCGGTTACCGCAGCGCGATTGACCTTCTGGAACTGAAAAACCCTCCGACTGCCGCCGTTTGCTTCAACGACCTGGTGGCTTTTGGGCTGATGCAAGCTCTTCAACAAGCGGATAGGAAACCCGGCACAGGGTTCGGAGTCATAGGATTCAATGATGTTCCCGTGGTAGTACACAACTGCCCTTTGACGACCGTCGACACCGCTCCCCGTCAACTTGGCGAGATCGCGGCGGAGCTGCTTCTGCGCCGGATCGCGAAACCGGATTCGCTGCTTCAGAAGGTAGTACTTCAACCACGATTGATCGTCCGGCAGTCTTGTGGAACTCTCAGCTAGATCGAAACAATACATTTGCCGCCTTAATCTCCCTATATGGATGAATTTCAAAAATCCCGAATCACCCTCCTCGACATCGCCGCCGATGCGGATGTGTCCCGTTCTACGGTTTCCTTAGTGATTCGCAACGTTCCCTCGGTAGCCGAGACAACTCGCAAACGGGTTCTGCGATCCATAAAAAAACTTGGGTATGTTTATCATCGCGGGGCAGCCAGCCTGCGCAGGCAGCACTCTCATGCCGTCGGGCTCATCGTATCGGACATCACCAATCCGTTCTTCGCGGAGATCATTGTGGCAATCGAGGAGCGTCTCGCTGAAGCGGGATTCGTAACCCTTTTGGGAAATACCTCCGAAGATCGTTCTAAGGAGGAGCGCTTGCTGAGAACGATGCAGGAATTTCCGGCTGACGGCATTTTGATCTGTCCGACGCTACACGGGGAACCTTTAAAGAGGACTCCAAACTTGGGAGAGGTTTTTCCGATCGTCGCTATTGCGCGGCGCGTACCCGGCATCGATTATGTCGGGATTGACAACGCTCAAGGGGCTTTACTGGCGATCGAACACCTATACCGCATTGGGCATCGACGCATTGCATTTTTGGGCGCAAATCCGAATCTGCTCGCCGCCGGCGACCGGCTTAAAGGTTATCAACAGGCGTTTTCACAGTTGCAATTAAAATTTGATCCCCTTTTAGTGCTTTCTACGGACTTAAATCGGCGGGGTGGTTTTGATGGTGTGCAGAAGCTGATGAAAGCAAAAAGCCCTCCCAGCGCGGTGCTCTGTTTTAACGACGTCGTTGCGCTGGGGGCCATGGAAGGGCTTCAACGTCTGGGCCGCAAGCCGGGGATCGACGTTGGGATCGTTGGATTTAACAACATTCCTGACGCGGCACAATGCGTGCCCGGTCTAACAACCATCGACAACTCCCCGCGCCAACTCGGTGAGTCTGCTGCAGAGCTCCTGCTCAAAAGGATCGAGCAGCGAGCTGCCCCAATCCGAACGCTCGTTCTTCAGCCGCAATTGGTGGTCCGTGAGTCGTGCGGCGCTAATTCTCGAGAAGCCAAAAATACCGGTTAGTGGCCGAAGACGGATGGCGGCGACAGCCAATCCCCCATTGCATTCTGTAGCTTCAGAACCAAGGGCTTTCCCACTGCCATCTCGTTCAGACAGCGAGGCACCCTTGTCTGCTGCACAATTTCTTCCCGGAAAACGGCGCGCCTCTAATGCTGCCTCAAGAGGGCTTTCAGTTCAGCAAGGTCACCGATGTAATGACTTGCATTGTTGCCGCGAGGAACGCCCGCCCGTACGACCTGCACCGTCGTGATCCCCAGCCGGTTGCCAGCCTCGATCTCGGAATCCGGATTGTCGCCCACCACCAGCACCTCTTCAGGTCTGAGCTGGTAAGCATTCAGAATCCCCGCAAAGATGCTTTGTTTGCCTTTTCGGTCGGCTTCATCAATCGCATCCACGTAGATTGCCGTAAAGAGCCGCTCAAACCCGAGTGCCTTAATCTTGCTTTCCTGAAGTCGCCGAAAGCCCGAAGTCACCAGGAAGCGCGCGACCGGCAGTTCTGCCAGCGTGTGAAGGTCGGCATAGCCGCGCATAGGCGCGGCTACCTCCAGTCGAACACTCACCGCCCAACCGGCGGCGAGCATGTCCTCCGCGAATCCGTGCTTTTTAGCCACGAAATCCAGTGGGTGGCGCCAGCAATCGGAAAACGCCTCCGCAAGCGCCTCGTCCGAAAGCCGGCCATGGTTTACTCGTCGGATCGCGTCAAAGACGGGTTCTAAAAGCCCTTTTCCCGGCTCATCGGCCGCGCTTAAACAATTATCGAGATCGAAGATAATGGCCCGGATCATTTTTTGTCTCTGAAAGCGTTGTCAACTTACCGTTCTGATGGCCGAAAGGCGCGTTCATGGCTCCGTTACAAACTTGAACGATGCGCATGCGGTGGTCTAACGAAACCTGATGCGGCAAAGCCCTTGCAGCGAGTTTGGAAGGGGCACCACGCTCCCCGGTCAGAGCAGTACGCCGGCCTCGGCAAGCAACGATCCAGAAAAAACTTAAAAAATTTGCAAAGCGTGTTAGATCGATCTACTAATTGCGCGCTAAAAAATGGCAGAAACACCTATACTAGATCGATCTTAAAATGCATTCTGAAAAACCCGACCTTTCTTCTCTTGTTGAATCACGCTCACATGCAGTCGCTTTAATCGTTTCCGATATCACCAATCCATTCTTTGCGGAAATCATCCCGGCGATTGAGGAACGGCTTGGTATCGAAGGATTTGTCGTTTTCGTCGGCAATAGCTCTGAGGAGCGTGAAAGGGAAGAACGCTTGCTGGCAAAAATCCGGGAATTTCCGCCGGATGGAGTTTTAATCTGTCCTGCGCTTGGGGACGTCGAGTCCTCGTGGGCGACGCCTGCTCTGGCGGGTCGGCTGCCCATTGTCGCTTTTGCTCGTCGGGCGCCGGGACTCGACTACGCTGGAATCGATAACGCCTGGGGCGCGCAGCTCGCAGTGGAGCACTTTTACCAGCTCGGCTATCACCGAATCGCATTTATCGGGGGAAATCCAAATAGTACAGGGGTCCAGGAACGCGTTGAAGGCTATCAGAGGGCGCTCACCCGATCCGGTCTCCAATTTGATCCTCTTGTGGTTATTCCTTCGGCCCCGACCCGACGTGGCGGTTATGAGAGCGTACGAAAGCTCTTGCAGATAGAAGATCGCCCGACTGCGGCTCTCTGTTTTAACGACATGGTCGCTCTCGGCGCTATCGAAGCGATTCAGCTTGCCGGCCTCAAAGTCGGTTCGGACTTCGGAGTCATCGGGTTTAACGATGTTTCAAACGAAACTGAACTGGATTTGACGACCATAGACACGGCGCCACGCCAATTGGGTGAAGTGGCGGCTGAGTTGTTGCTGAGAAGAATCAAAAACCCTCATTCATTGAGACAAACTACCATTCTTCACCCGCGATTAATTGTACGGGAGTCTTGCGGAACTTTCGCCCAATAGAATTCCTCTCACAAAGAAGATGCGGGTAAGGGCACGAAGGATTTTTTTTGAAAAAACTCTTGCCAAGAGCATAGGATCGATCTAGGTAATGGGATCGATCTTATACAAGATCAAAATCGAACACGTAAAGATCTCTTCTACTAATGGATGAAGCTCCAAAACGCCGAGTCACACTCCTAGACATAGCGGCCGATGCCGGGGTCTCGCGTGCTACTGCCTCTTTAGTGATTCGAAACGTTTCTTCTGTAGCCGAGGGAACACGCAGACGTGTTCTGAAATCCATCAAACGGCTTGGCTACGTTTACCACAGTGGCGCGGCGAACTTACGAACGCAACGGTCAAATGCCGTCGGATTAATTGTTTCGGACATAACTAACCCGTTTTTCGCCGAGGCAAGCGCAGGAATCGAGGAGCGCCTAGGTTCTTCCAACTATGTCACTCTGCTTGGGAATACCTCTGAAGATCGCGACAAGGAAGATCGAGTATTAAAAACAATGCGAGAATTTCCCGCGCAGGGGATTCTGATCTGTCCCGCACTTGAAAGGGATGGCTCAGGAGGAGCCTCTGCTCTGCCGGGGTTGCTTCCCATCGTAGCCTTTGCTCGCCGAGTCCCAGGCCTCGACTTTGCCGGAGTCGACGACGCCCAAGGTGCGCAGCTCGCAGTGGAGCACCTTTACAAGCTTAATTATCGCCGGATCGCGTTTATCGGCGGGAGTTCGAATAGTCCGGTGAGTCAGGAGCGCGTTGAAGGCTATCGCGAGGCACTCACCCGATCCGGTCTTGAATTTGACCCGCTCCTGGTTATTCCTTCGATTCCAACCCGCCGCGGAGGTTACGACAGCGTGCGAAGACTATTACAGATAGAAAATCACCCGACTGCGGCTCTCTGTTTTAACGACGTGGTCGCTCTGGGCGTTATCGAAGCTCTCCAGCTTGCCGGTATAAAAGTCGGTTCGGGCTTTGGGGTTATCGGATTCAACAATATTCCGGATGCAGCGTACAGTCTTCCGGGTTTGACAACCGTTGACACCTCACCGCGGCAATTGGGCGAAGCGGCGGCTGAGTTGCTGCTAAAACGCATCGAACAACCTGACTCTCCAACCCGGACGGTCATTCTTCAGCCGCGATTGATCGTCCGAGAGTCTTGCGGAGCCGGTACATAGGATCGAGAAGCGCATTCCCTCCCAGGCTATGAGTCAAACAAAAGAAGAATTACGATGGGCCTTGATTGGTGCCAGCGATATCGCAAAGACACGTGTGATCAATGCGATCAACTCGCAGCCGAACAGCCGGGTTGACGCCGTTTTCAGCAGCAACGCGGATCGTGCGAACGCATATGCGGCGGAGAACAAGATCCCGAAGGCATATAATAATTTAAAGACCCTGTTGGACGATCCTGAGATTGACGTTGTCTACATCAGCACGACCAACGATCTACATCGCGATCAAGCGCTTGCCGCAGCATCGGCGGGCAAACACATCCTGTGCGAGAAACCACTTGCCCTGTCGCTGGACGACGCCCGACAAATGCTCAAAGCAGCACAAGCAGCAAACGTCGTTTTGGGGACCAATCATCACCTCCGCAACGCGGTAACTCACCGCACGTTGCGGAAACTCATCAAGGAAGGAGTGATTGGGAAACCGCTCGCCGCCCGCGTCTTTCATGCGGTTTATTTGCCTCCGCGTCTCCAAGGCTGGCGACTCACTCGGCCCGAAGCCGGAGGCGGAGTCATTCTTGATATCACGGTCCATGACGCGGATACGCTGCGCTTCGTTCTTGACTCAGAGGTTGAAGACGTAATCGCGCGCTCCGCAACTCAAGGCCTTGCGAGTACCGGGATGGAAGATGTGGTAATGGGAGTAATGTATTTTCGCGATGGCGTATTGGCACAATTCCATGATGCCTTCACAATTAAACATGCGCCGACAGGGCTCGAAGTTCATGGCACCGAAGGCTCGCTGTTTGCTGTGGACGTGATGACGCAAGATCCCGTCGGCCGCATTGTGCTGCGACGGGACAAGGAGGAAACCGAAATCAAACTTGATCGGCCAGAGGACCTCTATGTGCATGCCATCCGATATTTCAACCAGGCGGTACTGACCGGCACGCAACCGTTTGCAACCGGAGTTGATGGTCTTCGGTCTCTCGCGGTAGCACTTGCTGCTATAGAGTCAACCAAGAGCGGACGGCGAACTCCGGTTCAAGAACAACCAGCTCCTAGAGGAGTTAATTAATAGTGAGCAAGTACTGCAAACAATGCTAGATGGATCCTCGCGGTGTCGAGGTGGAGCTTTGCGGTCTCAAACGTTACCAAAAACTGGTCGGACGAAAAAAAATTAAAAAGCTTTGCAGAAATGCCGAAACTAATCTAATCGATCACTAGATCGATCCTACGCTATTTTCGAATCGGTTGAACCCCCAACTTTCTTCCAAAGATACAAAGACTATTAACTCCCTAAAACCGGCGGCAACAATAGAATTTCAAGTCTTCAAGCAGAAACAGCTGTCGCGAGCAGGCGACTAATTCTTTATCGCCGCGCTCAACAAAGCTTCAGCACTACGCGTCCGCTTCACGATGTTCCCCAACCCATGCTAAACCAAAAATGAAAAAACTAATCTGTTTTCCCCTGACTGGGCTTGCGCTCTTGCTCTCACTCCAGATGCCGACCCCCTCGTTTGGCGCTGATAAAAAGCTGGAAGTCTTCTCCTGGTGGACTTCCGGGGGCGAGGCTGCGGCACTCGATGCCCTGTTTCAAGCTGTCAAAAAGGCAGACCCAGGTGTTCAGATTATCAATGCCACCGTCGCAGGAGGCGGCGGGTCGGCGGCACGGCCAGTGCTCCAGGCGCGCCTTGCCGGCGGCAATCCTCCGGATTCATGGCAAACCCATCCCGGCTGGGAACTTCTCGGTCAATACGTCGCTGCGAACTATTGCGAACCTGTCACTGACATCTATACGAGCGAAGGATGGGACAAGGTGGTGCCAAAGGGCCTGATTGATTTGGTAAGCAAGGACGGGAAGGCCTATGCCGTACTTGTCGGTGTCCACCGTGGGAACGTTCTTTGGTACAACAAAAAGGTACTTGAGAAAAACGGGATCAAGGTTGGCGATAAAATGACATTTGATGAGTTCTTTGCGGCTGCGGAAAAATTAAAAGGAGCGGGAGTGACTCCGCTGGCTGTTGGAGATTCAGGCATTTGGGCAACTGCGCAACTCTTTGAAAACACGCTGCTCGGAACGTTAGGGCCTCAAGGTTGGGCGGACGTCTTCGCCGGCAAAATGGCCTGGGACGATCCAAAAGTTAAGCAGGCAGCGCAGACTTACGGGAAAATGTTGGGCTATCAAAATGCCGATCACTCTGCACTGAGCTGGGATCAGGCGGTAAAGGCAGTAATCGAGGGTAAGTGTGCTTTCACGTCGATGGGCGACTGGACCTATGGCGAGTTAATAAAAGCCAAACTGAAAGATAACGAGGACTTCGGATGGGTCAGTCATCCTGGCACGGACGGTGCCTTCATTATCGTTTCAGATGGCTTTACGCTGGCAAAGGGCGCACCGCATAAGCAAGATTGTGTCGCTTGGTTAAAGAGCTGCGGGAGTAAAGAAACTCAGGAAGCTTTTAATCCACTTAAAGGCTCTATCCCGACGAGGACAGATATCGACAAGAGCAAGTTTGGTCCTTACCACAATTGGTCGATGGAGTCCTTCGCCAAAGACAAGCTCCTGCCAAGTTGCGTTCATGGGGAAGCTGCTCCAGCTGCATTCCAACAGGCGCTGAACGACGCGATCACCACGTTCGTCGTCGATAAAAATGCAGATACGTTGGTACAAGCCCTGGCTCAGGCGGCTAAGGAAGCCGAAATAAGCAAGTAAAAACCTTGCACTGATTCCGATCGTTAGCACTTCTTAATTACGCCCGAGTA
>Ga0306925_10007462_pt1 | contig 10286 bp, 7 predicted proteins | sample flu12Cox44000176_FD_203755 | JGI IMG/M metagenome (GOLD analysis project Ga0306925, IMG submission 203755) | Lab enrichment of tropical soil microbial communities from Luquillo Experimental Forest, Puerto Rico - flux8day.12C.oxic.44.000.176 (v2)... | ecosystem: Environmental > Terrestrial > Soil... | reverse complement strand
CCGGGCGTTTCAAGGCCAAGGACAAGCTGATCGCGTCGCTGACATCCGGCTCCTTTATGCGGAGTAAAAACTGATCCAAAATGACCAACCAGGGGGTCTCAGAAGATGGGACCCCGCATAACAATACGGTCTGCATTACGTCCGTAACGCACTGAAGCGCGTTAGGGACCCCAGCTGATCTGCACGACGTCGAAGTCACCGGGGATATGAAGATCCGAGCACATCTTTTGCAGGTCCGCCCTTTCGATAGCCCGGTGTCCGAGAGCCAAACGAACCTGGTCCAAAGACCTGGAGTACTGACCAATACGATGATAGGTCTGGCGGGCCTCATCTACCCGTTGCTGGAAGTCTTTGGGGAGGGTGACGCGCAGGCGACTTGGCAAAGCAGTCTCCCAGGTCACGAGCTCCCACTCGCCCCGGCGCTTGCGATATTTGCCACTCTGCACAAAGGTAGCGTCGACCTCGATCTTCGCACCCGCCAGATGCTTCCACTGATTCCAGGTGGAATTCCATACCGTGTGCAGGGCTGCAGGATCAAGCCAGAATTCGAGCTTCCGGCGAACGTCCCGGCACAGCGCTGAATCATCGTAGAAATCACATCGGCGCAGCGGAACATGCAGGTGACGCTGACTACGATCTGGCAGGAAACCGGCCAGCGTTGTAAATCACGAAGTCAGGTTTGCCAAAGCTGGACAACTCATCTCGCGTTGGCCGGATGAGCATCGTATGCATAAACAGGGCATGATAGGGGCGCTCGCAGATGACGCGGACTTTGATGCGATACTTTGGGTCCCAGCCGGCGTAACCGTCAAAGCAGTAGAGCCTCTCGCATATGTTCAGGTAGTCCTTTGCACGCTCGCGCACGACGTCGTAAGTGTAAGTATCGAGCGGTATGTTGACCGCTCCCCACCAAATATCGCTTTCTGAGTCCGGGTTCCTGACGATTCTTTTGTCTTTGGGCGACCGCCCGGTTTTTGCGCCGGAGTATGCGACCAGCGCACCATTCTCTGCGATGCTGGCATCCTTGTCGTGCCGGATCGCGTGCTCGTAGAGCACACTTGGCGGGAGGTTGTGGTGAATCTCGGAGACTGTCAAGTTCTGATCTTTCAGGTCGAATCCATCCATAACTCACTCCTTCGATAGGTTCCTCATCGGCAGCCAGCGCCAGACAAGAACCAGATGTTAGACTGCATAACGTCCATAGTCTGGCGGTTTGGGTTCACCAGTGCTATGCCGACTTTCACCTCATAAGTCATTAAGACCCGGTTTCGGGAACTTAATTCCCACAATCGTCAAGGCACAAAGCAGCACTGCGACGCTGGAGTCCGCGTATCCAGGTCGCGCCCCCGGTTTAGATGGTCGTCTATTTCGGCGGCGCTTCCAATTGCGCGCGCGTAGAGAAAGAGTGTAAATGCCGCCGTTTCCATCGATTCGGAGGAGTACGTTTTGGTGCTGTAAGGCAGCCACAGGATCTTCAGCAAAAGCGCAGCGATCACTGCGTCGATGTTGACGCAATAGACCGTTCGAGACACACCGCGATCGAACAACGCCTGTACCAGCACGCGGTAATAGTCGTGAAAGACGTTGTACTCGCCGCGACTCTGCTCCAGGTCCCAGAGGAAGACCTCTCGTGGATCGTGATTGACCGGTTTGTCCTTGAAGACGGGATGATTGACGCCGGGTATCTTCCGGATTTCAAGGCTGCCAGCCGTCTTTTTCTTCGCCTTGTATCGTGCATACTCTTCTGCGCAGCGCCTTGCGAGGCCCTGGAGATCCACACCGTGGTTCGGGTTCGCTGGATCAGTGAGATCTGTCTCGTGGAATTGATCGATCAAGAAGGCGATGCCTTCGTAGCCGTTACCTCCGTGGGCGTAGCCACAGTGCGTGAGGAACCCTATCAATGCCTTATTGAGCTGCACCCGCTCCGGCGTCTCTGGTCCATCCGACGACACTGCACCCTTCGCTCCTTGAATGCTGATCGCACCTGGGCCATTTCCGGTCAGCAGCAGCCCCAAAAGCGTCTGAAATGCAAAGAGTTCGTCTTCTCTTGGCTCCCGCGCAAGCAGCGCGCGATAGGCCACTTCTGTTAGAGAGCGATGGTTTAGGATGTCTTGGGTCATTAGGCCGCAGAACGAATCGTGACCGTGCTGGTCGGCCGCGACCGAAGCGCCGATGAGGCTACCCAACAAACGCACAAGCCATGGCAGATTCTCGGCCGACAGTCGTGATAGACGCTTACGCATCAGCGGGCCCCACGCAATTGTCGTCGTGATTGCGGCTAGCACTGCATCTTCTGTGGGATTGTCGCCAAGGCCAGCCAGCCATCGAATGAATACCGAGCGCGTACTTCGGGCCCTGAGCCCTGACAGCATTGCTTCAGCCGTGGTATCCGGCTGATCGGATACAAACATGATTCTTGTGTCCGCATCGGCCGTCACAGACGCGACGTCAAACGTCTCATCCAAAGCGCTCTCCAAGCCAACTTGAGCGAAGCGGTCTATCAGTAACTTCACGGCCTGACGTGCTCGCTCTGCTCGTTTTGGACCCATGATGCTCGCAGCGGCAGCCATCACAGCGTTGGGAGCGTTACCCGCGTCGCGAGCGGCCTGTGCGGCTGCCAGAGCGGGATCGCCGTAGAGATTCATTACTGCACCCAGCGCGACATTGACCAGCGCTTTGTCGTTCTCTCCGCCAATTTCGTGAGCCAGCGCGAGACATACGTTGGCCTCGAGCGGGTGCTGCGCAGCTTCCAGCATGGACACACCGTAGAGGGTCGCAACCTGAGTCGTCGGGTCGAGTTGGGATGCTCCGGAGGAATCCTTCATCGACTGCCGAGGAAATGATGCACCGATCTGCGTGTTCAGTCCTTCGATCTGCCGGTTATAAGGCTGAATGGCGGCGACCTCCGGCAAATCCAGCTCCGGAGGCAGAGTCAGTTCAGCATTGGAGGCAAACCAAGGCTTGAGCGCGAGGCTTCCTTCCGGCGCGAAGTCAGGCCGGACTCCGTTTTCCTGCATCACCGCGGTCAGCGCCTGCGGTATATGAGCGATGTTGGTCACTACGGCACCGCCTGCCGAGAAGACGGGATTCCCCGGCGTGAAAACGTCTGTGACGCCGAACTTTGCCATAAACCAGCACTCTTTGGCCGCGGCATGGTCGTCGCCTCCTGCCAGTGCGCCAGCATGGCCGACGGCGCGAGTGAGGCGACTTTTCCACCGGCCTACCACGCAGGCCACGACGGGCTTGGTGAAATCAGCGTCCACTTCATAGTACCCGCCAGGTTCGACGTACAGCACGGCGCCCTTGCTTCGTGCATCGTTCGCGAGAGCGAATGCGAACTCGGGCGCGGCGTACTGTATGTAAACGTCCTTGCCACTGGAGACCAAGGTCGTCGTACCCCAGCCGGCCATTATGAGATAAGTGGCGATTGTGGTGGTGAAGTTACCGGAGTTGGAGAAGATAGCAATCGAGCCCTTTCTCAGGGCCTCTCCAGGGCTGTCGCCGCCTAGCGCCCCGCCGATTCGCACCTGGTTCCATGAGTCAGCCACACCGAGACTGTTGCCACCGAAGATGTCGATACCATGCTGCTGCCCCATGGCGCGGATTTCCCTGGAGTCATGTACCGCCAGCTTCTCGGTGACAATGAAGATCTTCGTCAGTTCGGGGTTCACTCGGATCAGTTCGGCAACGCCGTCACGAGCCCCGGCAGGCGGAAGATAGACGACGCCGCAATTGAAGCGATGCCCGGCATCCAGCCCTTCGCGGACGCTGTTGTAAACGGGGATATCGCCGATTGTGGTCTGTAGAACCAGTCCGCCCCGGCCAGGAGACGTACCGAAAACCACGTTGCCGCCGGACCATGCGTGCCCGACCGGCGTCACATCGCTGGACTCCCCGCCTAGAACATTGAGCACGCAGACACGATCACTGCGGGTGGCAATGTGCGCCAACGATCCGATACCTACGTAATATCTGAAGTCTCCTAGTCCCTTCTTAAACATGGCGGAGTTCCGACGGAATGAACAGCCGAATTGGAATGCCGAGCGAAGCGTTCCCCTTTCCGATCGAGCGTCTGTGCTTGACGACTCATGCGGGAGCCATCTTCCCGCCCGAGAATCTGGTTAGCTTGCCAGCGAGCTGCTGGCGTCCACCGGATTTCATCCAGCCATCCGCTGACTTTGCGTAACGGATGACCTCGCTAATATCAGAATCGAAGCCGAACATGCGATAGGGCAAACCCAAGGCCTCTAACGTGTCGCGCATGGCTCCCATCCCGCGCACGAGATTAGGTCCGCCTCGGCCCACAACCACGAAGAGCGGGGTGGGCCCGTACTTGGCGAAGTGCGCTCGTAATCCATCGGCAATGGCGCGGAAAGTTTCGTAGATGTCGGTGTTGTTTGACTTGCCGCCGATCACGAAGAGCACATTGGACTGCTTGATCCAATGCTTGAAGCAGATCTCGGCAAGCTCCCGCATTTTCTGGTAGGGAGGATTTCCACCGAAATCGGAGGAGATAATTGCATCGTCGCCAAGCATTTCACTTACCAGCGAATTGGCGCCGCCGCCGAACGTTGGGGCCAGGATGGTGCCGGTGGCGTTGATCACGTACACGTCGCTCTGTCCCTGGTAGGTGCGAAGCTGGTTGATCTCCTGCTCGAAGTCGGAATAGTCCATGGTGAAAAGGTGAGTCGGCAGATTCAGACGCTCCCAGCGTGGATCGTCTCGGTCGAAAGCACACTTGAAATCGCAAGCAACTGGAGTCAGCCGGCCCCGGACGTCTGGACGCATACGGATTGGATTGAGTTCCAGCGTGGTCATGCCGAAGTTGTGATACAGCTCCCACAGTTTGGGCAGTTGCTGCACCAGGGGAGAAATGATGTTCTTCGGCGCGTTCAGGTCAGACAAGGCGTTGGCGACCACGAAAGCGTTCAGCCCGGTCAGCGGATCGAAAGGAACCTGTGCGATGAGGTCTTTGTCCAACTCTTCGATGTCCACTCCCCCGCGGTGAGTCAGGGTCATGGCTGGGGCGCGAAAACGAGTGCTGTCGGTGATGGAGAAATAGACCTCCTGTTCAGCCGGTACGGCTCCCTCGAAAGTCACGCCGTTGGCCTTCGCCACAGTATTGCCAACGCGATGTTCGACGAAATAGAGGCGTTCTTTCTCTCTCAGCGCGGTAGACAGGTCGGTAGCTCGGCCGACCAATCCCGCCTTGCCCTTCTTACCCACGCCGCCTTTAAACACTGGCTTGATGAACACCGACCCGTAACGACTGATGAGTGCCTTGATCTCGTCTTCACTCGCGTCCGGTCCCAATATCTCAGAGGCGGGATAGCCGGCAAACTTCAACAGTTGCGAGCCGTAGAGCATTCCCGTGATCTGCATGTCATCCTTCTATTCCGAGCACGTGCCATTTGCGGTGCGTTGGGCTAGGACAAGAATCCTACTGCTTATTAACTCCCGCATCGGTCCTGTCTAGCCTCGGGGTATGAGAAAAAGCAGAGAGGCTCCAAACACAATGAACGAAATTACAAAAGTGATCACCATGAAGCCCATCACCCGACGCATCGGAATGCCGGCGATCGCCAGAATCGGTAGTGCCCAGAACGGCTGTAGCATGTTGGCCACCGACTCTCCCATCGCAACGGACATCGTGGTGGCAGCTAGAGACGCATGGAGATCGCGCGCGGCAGGAATTGCAAATGGCCCTTGCACGGCCCAGTGCCCTCCTCCGCTTGGAACAAACAGAGTGATGATGAGAGACGTAAGGTATGTGTAAAATGGCAACGTGTGCGCGGTTGAAAAACGCAGAAACGCCTTCGCCAGCACTCCGGCCAAGCCGGTTCCAGTCATGATGCCCATCAATCCGCCGTACAACGGATACTGCAGGATGAGGGAGCCAGTGACGCGAGCTGCGCGCTGGACCGCGGACACATACGCCACCGGAGTCCAGTGCAACAACAGGCCGGCGAGCAGTAGGGTCATGATTACAGAGTTCAGGTCAAGGGAAAAGCCAGTTCGTAACCACTCGACAGCCAACGCGGCACCACCAAAGACGACTAGCAGCACGTTCAGAATCCAGGCGTGATCGAGTTTTGAGCCGATGCTGTCAGTCTTTTCCTTTGGTCGCTGCAACTGATCCTCGGCTCGGAGCCGCTCCGGGTCCGCCACCTGCGCGTTAGCGGCCGAAGGACCCAGGTACCGGAAAACAACCGGCAGCACGAGGAACAGGACCAGAATCGGAATCAGGTTGAAGCGGGTGAATACCGTCTGTGATAGCGGTGTCATCTGACCGGTAACTTTTTCAACAATATTCAAGACCGAACCGTGCGTGGCTTGCGACAGTGCGATGGAGCCCGACAGTCCTTCCGTCGAGATGACAAACCCGCTATAGGCTGCAGCGACCAACCAACCAAAATCAATCCGCACGCGTTTTGCTATCTCGCGAGCCAAGAGTGCCGAGACCACTAGGCCGAGTCCCCAATTTAGCCAGCAAGCCACCATAGCAATCAAGACCGTCAGCGATATCGCCGACTTAGCGTTTTTTGGAATCGACGCTACCTTGGCAAGTGCCGCCGCAACCACAGGAGCGCTGGCCAGCGAATATCCCGTTACCAGCATCAGCACCATTTGAAAAGCGAAAGTTAAAATCCCGAAGACGCCTCCGTACCATGCCGACAATATGTTTTTCGGAGAAGCGTTGGGTGCCAGCAAGAAAGCCAATAGAGCCCCGACAAACGTGAGGATGACGGCAAAAACATACGGGTCGGGTATAAGCCGCTCAAACATGTAGACGAAAAACGCCGTACAGCGGCTGAGCAGGGATTGCTCGTCTTGGTCGACTAATATTGCAGTGTCAGACAAAATCGTTTCTCCGCGCTCGAGTTTCCTGGGCCCATTGCAGCTACGCACGGTCGGGCTCGGACTTATCCATGTTGAACCAAATCCTGGCTTCTCCCTTCCTAGCTCGAGTGACTACCGACCTGCTCATACCACAACCCGCTTGATCGGGATCAGTGGATCTCGAAAGTCAGCACCTTAGCCATCGCTTTGGTTTCGCCGGGAGAAACAGCGAGTATGAGCTCCTTCATTTCAGGCACCAAAATCCCAGTCTTGGCTCCAGGTGCACTGGACACCTTGGTAATTGTCTTCAAATGATCCGGGTCCGCGGTGTCATAAACTGCGATGAAGCCTTCTCCGCCTGGCGAATAGAGTCGGTTGGCGGCGTCATCGAAAAGAATTTGGTCGGAGCGCAAAGGAGAAGGCACGCTGTTTGTTATGGCGCCTGTATCGGAATTCATGACAGCCACCACTCCGGGTTTGCGACAACCCACGTACAAGCGATGATGAGGTTCATCCAGAGCCGCCATCGCATTCTGCTCGGCAACGGGAACCGGCCAGAGGGCAAGCACTTTCATCGTTGTGCGGTCGATGACCGCAACTTTGTTCGTCTGCGTGAGATTGATGAACAGCCGATTTCCGTTGGTTTCCAGGGCCATCCCTTCCACGTGGTTGTCCTGCAGGGTTATGGCTCTCTTTTTCTTGCCAGTGTCGGGATCAACGGCGGCGAGTTCAGACGTCGCCATGTCCACATCTTTACCGCCCGTGACAATGTACACGACATTTTCTTTCGGATCGTAACCGATGGAATCTGCTCCTGGGACCAGGGTGACAACGCCTTTCAGCTCATATGTTGATGCGTCCAGAAGCTTCGACATCCCCTTTCCGCTGTCCGTAACCAGGATGGTGGCTGCTCGCGGTCGTATCAGTATGCTGTGCGGCGTCTCGAAGCCTTTAATGGTTCGCAAATGCTTGCCGGTAGTCAGGTCGAACACCTCGACCGTACCGTGATCTTCCGCTGCAAGCAGGAGGCGGCCGCGAGCTTGATCAATCGCAAAATGGTCGAAGTCGCCGGTGTAGCCTGGAAGGTTTACGTTGCCTTTCAAGACAAGGGGCGCGATGTTCTGACCTCCAAGCTGTGGGGCCGAAAAACCACAGATGATTGAGGCAAAAATGAGAACGAGTAAACTTCTGCATGCAAACATTGTGAAATCTCCCTGTACTGGTTGGGCTCGAGGGCCCCTCGTCGCCGGGTTCACAGGCTTGACTTGTTGGAAGTTTGACCTTGGTGCATGACGAAGCTCTGAATCGAGAATTAAATTGCATTCATTTCGCTGCGGATTTATGCTACGAAATCGACTATTGGATCCAGAGGCACTGCGCCTAGATGCTGTCTTGAGATATCCTCTTCGCCGCTGGGAACGTCGGGGGACTTATGCGGATTTTGCTGGTTGAAGATGAGCCCAAGGTCGCGGGATTTGTCGAACGTGGTTTGGTAGCAGAACGCTACGCGGTGGATGTATCAGCAGATGGCCGTGAAGGATGGGAGTTGGCTGAAGCTTACCCTTATGACCTTATCATTCTTGACTTGATGCTGCCTGGCCTCGAGGGTGGAGACATACTGAGGCGAATCCGAAGGAAGAACACCTGCGTGCCGGTGCTGGTGCTCACCGCCCGTGACGCCGTCGACGAAAAAGTGCGACTTTTCGAGATGGGCGCTGATGACTATCTCACGAAGCCCTTCGCATTTGCGGAATTGTTGGTTCGAACCAAGGCTCTCTTGCGTCGCGGTCCTGTAAACCGATCCAGCACCTTGCTAGTTGGAGATTTGGAGCTCGATCGTCTTACGCAGCAGGTCAAGCGAAAAGGTCACCGCATCGAACTCACCACGAAAGAGTATCAACTGCTCGAATATCTGATGCAGAACCCTGGGCGGGTGCTGTCGCGCAACATGATCATCGAACATGTGTGGGACCAAAGCTTTGACGGTTTCACGAACATCGTGGATGTATATGTTCGTCATCTGCGCGGAAAGGTGGATGACGCCCACGAATACAAGATGATTCGTACCGTACGGGGCACCGGATACATGATCCGCAGCGAGAGCGAATCGTGAGAATGACCTCCCTGCGCGCACGCGTCACCTCTTGGTATGTGGGCCTTCTGACTGTCTCTCTTCTGGTGTTCGGGGCATGCATATACTTCGGAGTTCAGCGGTACTTGGAAACTTCGATGGAACGTTCCCTTGCCAGCGAGGCAAAAAGCGTAGCAGACACGTTCGTGAACGAGTACGAGAGGAAAGGCAGCGCTTGGCTCACTCAAGAAATCTCTGAGTCCTATCCACAGGCAGTGAACGCGCAGGTCGTTCGAGTCTCTCGTCTCGATTCCACGGGTGGTTATCGAGTTCTGTACCCACCAATGGACGCGAGCGATGCCTCACAAGTGCTCGTCATGCCTCCTGCCGTTCATTTGCAAGCTCCGGGATTCCGGGTCGAGCACGAAGGTCATATTGCAAAGTATGTCGTTTATGCCCTTCCCTACAAATCATCGTCAGGGGCGCGATACTTAATCGAGACTGGTATTTCCCATGCTCCGATCGAACAACTATTGCGCGACTTGCTTATTTTGCTGGTTATCCTGACACCTCTGGTCCTGTTCGCTGCCGGGATCGGCGGATACCTGATGATGACCCAGACCCTGAAGCCGGTGGTCTCTCTAACTCAAAAGGCTGAACGCATTGGGATCGGGGACTTAGGGGAGCGGCTTCCCGTGATTCCAACGGGTGACGAACTCGAAAGGCTTTCACTTTCGTTGAATCGGATGATCACTCGTCTTGAAGATGCTCTCGATCACAATCGGCGGTTCTCGGCCGATGTTTCGCACGAACTGCGAACACCGCTCACGATTCTTCGAGGCGAGTTGGAGCATGTGATTCAGTTGCGTGATCTAAAGCCCGAAGTGGTTGACTCGGTGGGCAGCGCTCTGGAGGAGATCGAGCGCCTCGCTAGGATTGTGGAGAGTCTCCTTGCTATTTCCCGTCTGGAGTCGGGCGGCGCCGGCATCGAGTGCAACCCATTTGATCTGGATGCGCTTGCGAGGACTACGACCGAACAGATGCAGCTTCTCGCAAGCGAAAAGCAGATTTCACTGACCTGCGATTCAACCGATCCCGTCCTGGCACTTGGTGATGAAACTCGCATCAAGCAGGTCTTGGTGAATCTAATCGACAATGCAATCAAATACACGACCATGAGCGGACATGTTGTATTATCGGTCGGAACGCTAGGCAAGTGTGCGGTGCTAACTGTCCGTGACGATGGCGTGGGGATTCCGTCCGAAGCTCTTCCTCACGTATTCGAACGGTTCTATCGGGCAGAAAAGGCGCGATCTCGCAGCTGCCCCGGAGTTGGACTCGGTCTGGCACTCGTCCAAGCAGTGTGCCGCGCACA
>Ga0306925_10007461_pt1 | contig 10287 bp, 27 predicted proteins | sample flu12Cox44000176_FD_203755 | JGI IMG/M metagenome (GOLD analysis project Ga0306925, IMG submission 203755) | Lab enrichment of tropical soil microbial communities from Luquillo Experimental Forest, Puerto Rico - flux8day.12C.oxic.44.000.176 (v2)... | ecosystem: Environmental > Terrestrial >... | reverse complement strand
GACGAACGGGATCACGTAGCCGCGGTGGTCGCGTGGTCGCGTGCGCAGCAGCTTGGGGACTTCGACCTGGATCAAGCGGCGTCCTCCCGCGGCTGGCTCTCCACCCACAGCAGCACATCGCGGTCAGTCATCTCCCAACCGAGATCCTGGTTGAGGTGGATAATCACGTCCCACTTGAACTGCTGGTGCAGCGCCTCGGCCTGCCGCGGTCGCAAGCCGGCATCGAGCAGCAGCGCGAGCGCAAGCTGCGCCGGGCCGCTGCCGCCGTAGCCCCAGGCGAATCCGGCCGGGCTATGGTTGACGACGTCCAGGCGCGGCTTGAGCGCGGTAAAGCGCCAGCGCCCGTGCTGGATATTCTTGACCTTGACTTCGCAGCCCTCGGCTGTCGTGGAACCGATGTAAATCCTCAAGTCCTCAATCCTCCCTGATCCATTCTCCGCACCAGTCATCCGGTCGCGTTTGCGGCCACGCGCCGGCCATCCCCCCGTCCTGCGCTCGCGGCGGCAGTCGCCGGCAGAGTCCCCATCGGTCGGTCTGAGCGTCCCAGGCGAAGCAGGTGCTACAGGTGCGCTCGTCATCCTGCGCTCCCGCTCGCGCGGGCGTCGGTGGGGGCTCTGGTGTCGGTGCAGGTGGGTCTGCTGCGGGTGTGCGTTTGATCGCGGCGCTGATAGCGGAGGCTCGTTTCTGTGGTCCACTCAATCATCATCCCCCTGTTCGATGAGTTGGTCCTCCCCCCACTCCTCGCCGTCTTCGTCAACGAAGATGCGCTTGCCGCCTTCATTGACGCGCGTCGTTTGACTATCCCAATCGACTTCGGAACCGCCCTGGTATTCGACCTCGATACTGCCGTCTTCGAGGTAGACCTTCGCCTGGGCGACCGCCTGCACGACCTCTGCCGTGCCGGTGATCGCCAGCCCGTTCGGGGCGCAGAGCCGGACCCGGCTCATGGTGCCGGCTCCTCTGGCTCCGGCGGCTTGGGCACGTCAGCGATGACTTGCCCCCACCGGGCGATGACCTCGGTCTGCGGGCCGCCCGGCCCGAGCGTGGTGACGTAGCTCGCCGGCTCGCTCGCGTTGGCGCGTCCCCACGATTCGACCCAGGCGCGATCCACGAACCGGACCATGCGGCGGATGACCTCGACCGGGGTGGCCGGGTCCTCGGTGCGGACGAACTCGCCCTCCTCGTCATACGTCTCCGGGCCGACGATCAGGCCGTTGCCGCAGAGCGGCTGGTCCGGCCGCAGCGCGAACAGGAAGAAGTCGGTCTGCTGCTTGAGCAGGCCTTCCTCATCGACGTAGAGCACGTCGTCATTCGGCAGCCGGGCCGCGGCCTCGATGTAGCCGCCGATCAGGTCGTGCATGTCGCGCACGTTCTCCCACGCGACCTCGCGCACCTCGCGCTTGGCCGCGTCGATCAGCCATGCCTTCGCCATCAGTGCGCGCTCCCCTGCGGGTAGACCGGCGTCTCGGTGAACATGCCGGCCTCGCGCGCCTCCCTGAGCATGTCCTGCGCGGCGCGTCGCAGCCGCGGTGCCGGCGGCTCCGGCATCAGGATTTGCCAGGTGGACCACATCATCGTGCTGTCAGCGCGGTCGGCGGTCAGGCTGAGAATCCGGCCGCCGTCGCCGTCGCGCACGATCTCGCGCAGGCTGTGCCGCTGCCGGACCTCGCCGGCCTCGCGGTAGAACTGCGACACGACCACCGCCTCGCGCCGGCTATCCGGGATGCGGTTCATGGTGCCCGGCTCGACCGCCGTCACCCATACCTCGGTCATCGAGGTTATCGAGGTCGCGTCCTCGGCGATACCGAGCAGCGCCACGTAGCGGAGCATCTGCTCCTTCGGGCCAACGCCGCCGATCACGGTCGCGCCGGTCTCGGCGTGGATGATGAACTGCGGCGAGACCGAGCCGTGGTCCATGATCCACCGCTCGGCGAACTCTACGTCGAAGCGGAACAGCTCGTCCCGCCGGTCGTCAGGTTGTTGATCGTTCACGTTTGCAACTCCTGCAATTTCGCATAAACACCTCGGACGGGTGAGGCAACCCTTTTCCTACTCGATCCGCAGGCGCACCTAGCGCGCCGGCTCCCGCTTCCCCTAATACGCTCTGCGTATTGAGGGCAAGCAGGAAGTGCGAGCAATTCCAGGGTGGTCAGACGGTGGTCGTCTCGGCCGGCGCTGGGCTGTTGTCGGTGGTCGTCACCCGCTCCGGCTCCGGCTCTGGCGCGTCGGTCGCGTCGGCCAACGCCTGCTCGACGGCCTCGCGCAGGGCCGCGGCCAGGGACGGCTCCGGCAGCAGCGCCGCGAGGCGAAGCCGGGCCGGCACCTGCTCAAGCTGCTGCTCGAACATGCGCAGCGTGCCGAGCATCAGGCGCAGGTAAAGCCGCTCCATGCGGGTGACTTCGATGGTCATTGCAGGCCTCCATTGGGACGGGAACAGGTGTGGAACAGAAAGGGTGGACAAGATGGAGCGGATGCCCCACCTTGGCCGCGAACGGGCGAAAATTTCGCAGGTAAGGCTTTGATGCGGCTACAGAACGAGACCGTCACCGACGTTCTAGTTTCGCCCTAGAGTCAGGGGCTTCTGCCCGCTTTCGCAGTCTTTTCGCACGGGCGTTTCGCAGCTTCTCCATTGCCGCCTCGGCGTTGCCATCCTGCTCGGCCTGGCGGGCGTAGTAGAGCGACATCCGCTCGCTGTCGTGGCCGAGGATCGCCATCATCTCGGACACGGTCGCGCCGGCCGCGGCCAGGCGAGCGGCCATCAGCTTGCGCAGCCCGTGCGTGCCCAGGTTGCCGCGTAGGCCGAGGCCGGCGAGGTAGCGGGCCAACTCGCCGCTGACGTGGTCGGGGTTCCACAGCCGGCCCTTCGGGCTGACGAGGATGGTCCGCACCAGCGGCAGCACGGTCGGCGACCGCCAGGCCTCAAGCTCGGCCTTCAACTCGGGCACGACCCGCAGCTTGATCGGCTTGCCGGTCTTGCTAGTGCGCAAGGTGATGTGCGTGCCGTCGTAGGCTGCCCAGGGGAGGCGAACCAGGTCCGTGCGCCGCAGCCCCGTGTGGTAGCCCAGGACCACGACCCGCCGCCACGGCTCCGGCAGCAGGCCGGGCGTCATCGCGGTCTCGGCTTCCTCCTCGGTCCACTGTGGAAGCTCGCCCTGACGGTAGCCGTTCACGTCATCGACCGGGTTGACCGAGACATGCTTGCGCCGGTTCTTGACCCCCCAGGAGAACAGCGCCCGCACGGTGCAGAGGAAGGCGTTGGCCGCTCCCGTCCCACGGGTGCGGGCGATGTGCTCCTTCATCGCGCTGACGCCGTCTGCGTCCAGCGCCCGGTCGCCCATCAGCGGATAGTCAAGCAGGTGGTCGAGGTCGCGCAGGTAGAGGCGATAGTTGCGCTGCCGCTCCGGCGACACCGGACCCTGGCGCTTGCCGCGCCCGTCGCTGGGCAGCTTCCACGACGCCTGCCACTCGCCGATCAGCCAGGCCAGGTTGTCGAAGTCGGCTGGTCGCCGCTGCTTGGTGCCGCCGCGTGGGTAGTCCTTGAACAGCCAGTTGGTGGCACCCGCCCGCGTGTAACCGCTCGCGGTCGCCGCGCCGGGCTCGGCCCACTTCCATTGCCGGTCATGGCCCTTCGCAGGCCTGGGTAGCTTCATCGCCGCTTGCTCTGCGGCGCTGGGTCGCCTATGTGCTCTTTCCATCGTTTGCAAACTCCGAGGCGGCCGGGCTGACACCCCGACCGCCTCTCTTTTTGGGTTAATCCTTCAGCCAGAGGTAGCGGGCATGGCCGGGCGTTGCGCCGGGCGCGACCTGCAAGCGGCCTGTTTCGAGTTCGTTGAGCAGGAAGTTCTCGAAGTGCTGCTGCGAGGCCTGGCAGACCGCCAGGAGGTCAGCCCGCGAGGTCAACAAGCCCTGCTGGGTTCGGGCCTTCACGGTATCGAGCCACTGCTGCCTGATTGATCGTCCACGGCTGCATGAGATTTGTGAGATTTGCATAACCGCCGTTGTCATCGTCTGCTCCTTTTTTTGTCATGCCGCCCGGCGGCCCTTCGGCTTGGGGCGACGTTCCCGCATCAGGGCCAGGAGCGGCGGGAGCAGCGGCGAGATGCGCCGATGCCCGAGCGTCCAGTCCTGCACGGTCCTGTAGGGAAGGCGCTCGCCGCCGATGGCTTCCACTTCCTTGCAGAAGTCCGCCAGCGTCTCGAAGCCGAGATCATCGAGCGCGTCCCGAAACTCGTCTGGTGTCATCGTTTGCTCCTTGGCCGCAACGCTACTATACGCTCTGCGTAGAGGTCAACCGAACGGCCGCTGCCTGCTCTGCCCGTCGCTCCCCTCCGTCACGAGCCGCGTCACCCACCCGAACGGGAAGCGGTGCGCCGGGTCGGCCACGTCGCATCGCGCGACCCGCTCCAGGCCGCTGCCGCAGCGGCAGAGGTTGAGCTTCATGTCGAGGCCTCCGGCCGCGCGACCTCGCCGCAGTAGCGGCACCGTGGATCGGGGCTGCCGCGCACCGGCTTGATCTGGACACCCAGCTTGCCGCAGCGCGGGCAGATGCCGCGCCGCTTGATCGGTCGCGCCTTCATGACGCGCACCATGGGACGATGGCGCGTCATGTCGCCCAGCCACCGACGACCCAGAACTCCTCAAGGCCAACCTTCGCCGTCACGGCCAGGGCTGGCGTCCACTTGGCGGTCTGCTCGGCGATCCAGTCCTCGGCCGCGTCAATGCTCGGGAACGGCGGCTGCGCCCGGAAGTCGAGCGCGACCAGCATTCGGTCGGGCGGGCACCAGCGCAGGAAGGCGGCGCGCACCTGCCGCGGCGAGAGGGTGCGGGAGTAGGCCCGCACCATGAACTCCTCGGCCATCACTGCACCCATACCCAGCCGCCGTTGCGGACTACCTGTAGCCACTTCGGGAAGGCATAGTTCGGGTGCTGGTTGTCGCGCACGTAGGCGCAGGCTTCCTCGACCGACGCCGCCTCGAACGGCTTGAAGGTCGTCTCGCCCGTGTTGACCCTGTAGGTCAACGGCTGCTGCTCGGCCATCAGCGCGCCTCCACTGCATAGTAGACCTGCCCGTCCTGGCGCAGCCGGCCGGCGGCGATCAGCGCCGACATCAGGTTCTCGAACTGCCGCAGCGTGCAGCCCCGCTCCGACAAGGCGATGTAGAGCAGCCCGCCCGGCGCGCCGCGGCTGCCGGTCTCGCGCACGGTATCGACGATCGCATCGGCGATCTGGCGCAGGGCCGCGATCTGTTGGGGTGTGAGCATCGTTTGCACTCCTGTTGGTTGACCCGCTCAGACGGCGCGGGCGTGGGCGGCGAGCAGTTCGCCGATGATGGCCGGCTTGTCGCCGCGGCCACGGGTGAGACCGAGGGCGAGGTAGTCGCCCAGCCGGTCAAGCTGCCAGTTCGGCATCGCGCATAGCGCGCGATCCCGCGCGTGGACGTCCAGCCTGACAAGCTGGTCGATGATGGTCTTGCAGATCGCGTCGGTCATTACTTGCTCCCGCTGTTGTTCTTGTCGGCGAACGCCTGCGCCTCAGCCTGGGTCTTGAAGAACCAGAGGTGCGCCCGGTATTGGACCAGCCAGGGCGTCCGTGGCCGCTGCGAGGGCAGAACCTTCCACTCATTGTTGGTGCTGTTGGCGGTCATCTCGTTTGCTCCTTCGTCCTGCCCTACTTATACGCATTGCGTGCCCCGTTGTGGAGCACGCTTTGCGTATAGCGCCTATGCGTCCGTTGCGCTCCCGAACTGCGTCGCCAGGTATTCGAGCAGGTATTTGGCGTAGCTGGTCAGCAGCTCATGGCCCTCGAAGGTGAAGCTTTCGGCCTGCTCGCGCACGGCGCGTTCGTAGCGCCGCCGCAGCCGCAAATACTTGGTGCGGGTGAAGTTGATCTCGTCAGCGCCATCGTCTGCGCTTTCATTGTTGGGTCAGCCGACGTGGGCTGCGGCGAGTGCCGCCAGCGCCACGATCAGGCCGCCGAGGATCAGGAACAGGAGTCGTCCAAGCATGGTCATCCCATCAGTGCTGCCAGGCCGATGAGGAACGCCGGCACGGCCAGGATGGCGAGGGCGATGTTGCGGCGGCGGCGGAAGCGCCTCCACCGCTCGGGCGACCAGGACTTGCGCCGCTCGATCATGTCGTTGGTCGCCTGGTTCACGTTGGCGTTGAACTTCGCCATGGAGCGGTTGAAGCCGCGGAACATCAGGCCGAGCAGGACCAGCCCGGCGAGCGGGATCAGAACGATCATCGTGAGGTTTCCTTTCGAGGGTGGGAGTGCTGGGCGCTTACGCGCCCAGCCGGAACTCATTGAAGAACGCCGGCGCCGAGCGCCAGCAGCCCGACCAGCGGAACGACTCTCGTCCAGGTCATTTCACCGCTCCTTTCGCCGGGTGCGCCGGGATCGCGGACGACACCGCTGCGACATGTGCGGCGGTGCAGCCGTAGACGCCCACGCAGAGCGCAAGCGGTGCCAGGATGATGATGACCATCACCTTCAGGATCGTCGCCATCGTTATGCTCCCTTGTCGGCCATGACGGTCGCCAAGCAGGCGTTCGACAGGCTGTCGATCTGCCGCTTGAGACGTGGACTCGGCTGCTCGCCCTTCGCGGCTGCCAGGATGTCCTGCGCCGTGAACAGCTTGACCGCATCCTTGGCGAGGCAGCCGCAGTAATGGGCGATGCCGTCCTTGCCGAACATCTCGACCGTCAGTGCCGAACGGCTCTGGCCTCGCACGCAGCCCTCCAGGAAGCTGGTGTTGAACTCCTTCAGTTCGGCAGGCGTCGCGATCTCCGCGATCGGCCGCTGGCTCTGCGCCAGCACCGGGCCTGCGGCCAGGCAAGCCGCGAGCGTCGTCATCATGAACTTTTTCATCGTTTGCTCTTTCCTTGTTGTGGTGGACCGGCGGAATGCCGGCCCGTTGCTACCGGGATCGTTGCCCGGAATTCCGTTGCGGCTCTCAGCGCCGCCGTGCGGAGAAGGCCTCCGCGATGGAGGTGACCAGCCAGAACACGCCGCCGATTGTCAGGGCGCACCCGGCCCAAATCGCGTTGGAGATCAGGGTTCGCCAGAACTCGGCATACGCCCACTCAAGCGCGTGGACATACAGGATCAATAGTGTCGTCATCGTCCGCTCCACTGTTCTTGGGCGGGCGCTTTACGCGCCCAGCCTGTAGTCATTGAAGAACTGCGTGAACGCCTTGCTGCGGTTGCTCGGCGCAGCCTTGGACGTGCGGGCCGCCTTCTGCCGGCTGACCTCATCGTCCTGGGCGTCCAGCTTCTCGCCGCGGAAGGCCTCGATCCCGAGGTTGGTCGAGAACACCTGCACGGTCGCGCCGTTGCCGAAGATCTCAACCCAGGCCCGCGGCAGGGTGTAGACCACTTCCAGGCCGCTGTCCTCGTTGGTGCGGACCAGCCGGGCGAACTCCCAGGCCTTGGTCATGTTCACCTGCCAGACCACCGTGGCGCTCGCCTCCTTGGCGGTGCGGCGCAGGGTAACCACGCCGGGCTGGCCCTCGGCCTTCGGTGCCTTCGGGAACCGGGTCTCGGCCACCTTGCGGTCGGCCTCCACCTTGGCGACCGCCGCGTGAAACGAGGCGAGCACGTCGTCCTGCTTGGAGGCGGCGGGCTCGGCCTTGGCCTGCACCTCGGCGCGCAGCGCCTCCACGGCGGCCTTGGCGACCGCCTTAGCGGCGGCCTTGGGCTCGCCCTCGGCGTCGCGGCTGCGGCCCATCGGGGCCTGGGTCAGATCGACCACGTTGCCGGTGGCGAGGTCGGTCGCCGTGAACGGCTGCTCGGTCGCGGTGGAGCGCGTCACCCGCACGATGCGGAAGCCGCCGTCGGTCGCCTTGACCTCCAAGGTGCCGACCGGGAAGGTGCCGGCGGCCAGCGCCTTTTTCATGTCGCGTGCCGCGTTCGACTTAACGCTGTAGACCTTGTCGAAGTTAATGTTGCTCATCGTCTGCGTCCTTTTATTTTTGCCCGGCGTCATCGCCGTAGCCCTTATGTAGCGCAGACTTACTCGTAACTGTAACGTTACTCCGGCATAACCGCTCTGCGTATAGCGCACGCATTGCGTATACTCCTCCTCATGGGCGTCCCGGCCTGGCTCGAACCTCCGGCGTCGGTGCCATTTGGTTGACCTCGGCGAGTGACAGCGGCTTGCGCCAACTGACCGAAATCGTCATGCGGCCGAAATCGGCCAGCGCCACGACATCCGGAAGCTGTTCCTCGATCAACTCGTCAGTGCCAAGCCCGCGCATGATGCGGTCGCGGACATGCTCGATCTTGCGTCGCGTGGTCGGGCTCCAACTGAGCACCGGCACCGGACCCGTCCGCTCGTGGACAGCAAGCGAAAGCTGCCAAAGCGGGCGACCTCCGGCGTAGCGCGTTCACTCCATGCCAAGGTTGACCGTCAGGCACGCGGATATGCCGCGCTCCTCAGCCCAATAGTGGCCGCGGATGATCTGCCGCCTGGGATCAAAAACGGGATGCGCGAGTGCAAAAGCGGCTTGTCTGTGGGTCATCATATCCTCCCTTTGCGGCGGGGTGCTGCCTGGGCGATGTGCTCCAACACCGCCTGGTAGGCCGACTTGCCGACCTCGCGGCCCTCGAGCTTGGCATCGAGCGCGATGCGGTCCCAGCGCGGGCGCTTGGGGCCGAGCGGGAATTGTGCGGGTGGCACCAGGCCTTGGCTGACTAGGCGGCGCAGCGTCTTGGCGCTGACCGTAAGGTAGCTCGCGGTCGCGGCCGGCGTCAGCCAGCGCGGCGTGATGGACTCAGGCATGGCCCGCCGGGTGGCGCAGCAGCGCAAGGCGCTGGGCGGCGGTGCGCTCGGCCTCGGCGCACAGCGCCGCCAGCAAATCGGGGTGGGCCTCCACGATCAGCAGCGCGACGTGCGCGCCCGTGATGAACCCGGCAAGGATCGACTCGCGCTGCTCGTCGCTCATGCCGCGAGCGCGGCAGGCGACCTCGAACACCTCCCAAGCCTCGGCCAGCGTCAACCGCGTGCCCATGGCGTGCAGGAGCATCATCGGTGCTGCGCCCGGCGGCGCTGGTGGGGCTCCTCTGGCAGCCAAGGCCAGCCGTCAAAGGTCGCGCACCCCGTCGTGCAATACAGCGCCTCGTGCGGCACCTGTTCCTCGCCTTCGACCCACATGCAGATGACCGTGATGCCGAGCTTGCCGCACCGCTTGCAGGCCTGCCGGTCCAGCGGCGGATACGGGCGTTCGAGGACGTGGACGCGGCGGCCCATGTCGGGTTGAGGGGAGGCCGAAGCCTCCCACTCGTTCCTACTGAGTGACAACGCGATCGAGCTTGTCGATGACCTGATCGCGGTCGCGCTGATAGGCGTCATAGGTGTCCTGAAACACCTTGACGACGTCCTGCCCGCTGCCGCCCTGCGCCACGATCTGGTTCGCCTCGTCCAGCGAGGTCTTGATCTGGCCCGCAACCGTGTCGAAGCAGGCGATCCACCGCTGCCGCCCGTTCGGGTGCAAGCTGATCTGCTCCGCCGCGGCGACCGGATCGTGAACCGTGTGCTTGGGCTTGTTCTTCTGCTGCTCTGGATTGTTCTGGTGGGTATGGCTCATCGCGTGTGCTCCTGTGTGTGCCCGGAAGCGTGGCGGGCTAGACAAATCGCTTCGACGGCTGCTTCTCGAAACGAGCCGCCCCATCTCGCAGCGCGGCGCGACCGGCCTCGCTCAACCCGAAATATGCAAGCCCCAACATGCCCGGCTCGCGCCCGACGCGCTCAACCCAGCCGAACTGGCGCGCCCGCTGCATGATGGCGTCGTCCTTGACCGACCAAGTCGAGAACCGGCCCTGCTGCTCGCACCAGCGCAGGAACGTCGTCATCCGCTCAGTCGGCTTACGCGCGATCATCGCTGCCGCCTCCCGTGCGGGAAGCCGCCGACCAGGGCGTCTAACTCGGCCAGCGTCCGCTTGCCGCAGTTCGGGATGCGCAACCATGCCCGCTGCCGCAGCCGCCGCAGGGTCGCGATCTCGACATCCGGAATGCTGCCGTCGCAGTAGGCGTGCAGGATCGAGTTCCGCGCCCGCACGCTGACCGGGTAGCCCTTTAACTGGGCCATCACCTGCTCGGGCACGCCCCGGCTACTCTTGCGCCGGCAAAGCTCGATGGGCAGCCGTATCAATGGCCGAACTCGTTCACGTCCTCGAATTCGGAGTCGACTACACGCGCCCGGCGCGCCTCGGCGCTCGGGAATTGCATGATCGGCTGCGGGCTGGCCGCGTCGATCCGTGCATCGACGTAGCGCATCACCCGGCGCTGGC
>Ga0306925_10007458_pt1 | contig 10290 bp, 7 predicted proteins | sample flu12Cox44000176_FD_203755 | JGI IMG/M metagenome (GOLD analysis project Ga0306925, IMG submission 203755) | Lab enrichment of tropical soil microbial communities from Luquillo Experimental Forest, Puerto Rico - flux8day.12C.oxic.44.000.176 (v2)... | ecosystem: Environmental > Terrestrial > Soil... | reverse complement strand
GCGGGCGGTGATGGATGCGCGACGACGTGGCGTGCTGTTCGATATCGGTCACGGCAAGGGTTCATTTGCTTTCAGGACCGCCCGCGCGATGCTGGCAAACGGCTTCTTGCCGGACACGATCTCGTCGGACGTTCATGCGCTGAGCATCAACGGCCCGGCCTACGATCAGGTCACCACCATGTCGAAGTTCCTGTGTCTGGGCATGCCGCTCGTTGACGTAATCGCCGCCTCGACGGTCAACGCCGCATTCGCGCTGCAGCGCCCTGAGCTCGGAAGCCTCAAGGCCGGCAGCGTCGGCGATGCTACCGTCCTGTCGGTCGAGGATGGACAGTTTGACTATGTCGATGTCGTCGGCGAACACCTGACGGGGGATCGCCGGATAGTCTCGGAGGGGGTCGTCATCGGGGGCCAGTGGTGGCACCCGAAACACTGGCGCGGGCCCAAATCAACCTGATGCGCCGGCTCGGCAGACGCCTGAGGCAGAGTTCGTTCCCTCTCGAGAAACGCGATGAGAAGATCCGCGCAGGGACGGGTCCCTTGCCCGCCCCTGCATATGCCGGACCATGTCTGGCGAAGCGGCCGCCCTATGGAAGGGCGGCCACATACTCGTGCAGTCTACAATCAACCGACGTAGGCGGCCCGTTCCTGATCCTTCGCTTCGGCCGCAGTCGCAGGTTGTGCCGGAAGCTGCAGCACTGTCGCTTCCTGGCCCTCCACCATGTCCGTCAGGAGAACCATCTGCCCATCGGGAAATTCCAACGCATCATGATGGGCGCGCGGCTCGTACTTGTTGACCTGCCGGAAGATGGCCGTGCTGTGATTCAGGGTCGTGACCTTCAAGCCGAACAACCCACTCGGCCCACACTTGACCTCGGTCGCGAAGGCAAGCTCCGTTCCCGGAAGAACGCAGACGGCGGTGCTGGCATCTTCCGGCGCGGCGAACCCGCGTGTGCCAGTATTGAAGTTGCGGGTGGTCAGTTTGTCGCCAACCTTGGCCGGACGCGACTTAACATTGTGCAAGCTGTAGTCGCACATGCTGAGGACCTCCTCTGTTGTCCCCAGCCCCATGCGATAAAACGCAAGAATTGCGCCAGTCGTGTGGCATCGACTTGATGCTCCGAATCACGGAAACGACATATCCCCGAAAATCAAAGTGGAAATCTTCCGCCGCGCTGGAGCCTGGGACGGCCCCTGATTGCAACACCTTCACGCAACAACCTCGAATCGATCAAATCAAGCGGAGCATGGCAAGTCTGATGCAAAAACCGGCAGGCTGCTCACCGTTTGCTCTCACGGCTATGTGAACGGGGGGTCAATTTTTTCTGATGGCGCGAAAGCGCGGCGCCTCTGCTCAGAACTCCAAATCGAGCTCTTCCAGGTCATCCGGCTCCGCTTTTGCGCCCGAGATCCAATGCTCCATGTGCGGCATCGCCATGATGGCGTCGCAGTATTCTCTCGATTGGGCATCGAGCTTGAGGTCATAGGTGCGAAATCGCGTTACGACTGGTGCGTACATGGCATCGGCAATACAGGCTCGGCTTCCGAACAGATAGGGTCCTCCGCTCGTGCTCAGACATTCGCGCCAGATCGCACCGACGCGGTCGATATCGGCCTGGGCGCCGGCCCATACCTTGAATCCCGGGTAGTGCGCCTTGATGTTCATCGGCAATGCCGAGCGCAGGTTGATGAAGCCGGAGTGCATCTCTCCGGAGATGGCGCGGCAGTGAGCGCGTGCGGCGCGGTCCGCCGGCATTAGGTTGGCCCCCGGATTCCACTCGTTGAGATATTCGGCGATGGCCAGCGTGTCCCAGACCTTGACTCCGTCATGGCGCAGGCAAGGCACCAGGAATGACGGCGACAGCAGGAGGAGCTCGGCACGCGTTGCCGGATCGTCGCTTTTCGCCACCTCTTCCTCGAATTCAAGCCCGGCCATCTTGCAAAGCAGCCAACCTCGCAACGACCAGGAGCCATAATTCTTGCTGGCAATGGTGAGCGTGGCCATGACTTTTCCCCCGCTTTGGCGGCACTCGGCCGCCGCTCAAAGAAATTATCTCGCACTGCAATATGAAATGCACTAGCATTTTGAGTGCAGGGAGGCACCGCCCGCCGAACGGCCTCACTCCCGCCGGCTGGGTTGTGTTGGGGGAATGCTCTATCAGGCCTACCAAGCTCATTCCGACATCATGGTCCCGGTTCGCGCCTGGGCAGGTAAAGCCCTGCATGCCGCGGGCGGAAAGCGGGACAACGGCGTGCTCCGCAATGTTACCGCTGCATACGAGCTGATTGCGCGGGCGGGGCTTACTCACAGTCGGCCGGATTTCGGGATTCGCGGCGTACGGGTCGGCAACCGGGAGGTGGCGGTGCGCGAGCATGCCGCGCTCTCGACCCCGTTCGGGACGCTCCTGCATTTCAGCAAGAACGTCGATACCGTACAGCCGCGCGTCCTTCTGGTCGCTCCGCTGTCCGGTCATTTCTCTACCCTGTTGCGGGGGACCGTTCGCACCATGCTGCCGGAGCATGACGTTTACATCACTGACTGGCACAACGTGCGCGATGTTGCGCTCAGGCATGGACGCTTCGGACTCGACGAATATATCGGGCATCTGATCCGGTTCCTGGAGACGATCGGTCCGGGCGCGCATGTGGTGGCCGTGTGCCAGCCATGTGTTCAGGTGCTCGCTGCGGTCGCGGCCATGGCGCAGGGTAATCACAAGGCGGTGCCGCGGAGCATGACCTTGATGGCGGGTCCGATCGACCCGCGCATCAATCCAACCAAGGTCAATGTGCTGGCCAATTCTCGACCCATCGAATGGTTTGAGAACAATCTCATCGCCACCGTTCCGATGCGCTACCCCGGCGCGTTCCGCCGGGTCTATCCGGGCTTTGTGCAGCTTTCAGCCTTCATGAGCATGAACATCGAACGGCACGTGAAGGCGCATCGTGAGCTCTACGACAACCTGGCAAACGGCGAGCATGAAAAGGCGCAGGTGACGAAAGCCTTCTATGATGAATATTTCGCCGTGCTCGATTTGACCGCCGAGTTTTACCTGGAGACGGTGCGGCTCATATTTCAGGAGTTTGCATTGCCGACCGGCAGGCTTGAATGGCAGGGAGAGCGCATCGAGCCCCGCGCCATCAAGCGCACCATGCTGCTCACGGTCGAGGGCGAGCGCGACGATATCTGTGCGGTCGGGCAAACCGCGGCCGCGCATGAGCTGTGCTCAGGCCTGCGGCCTTATCTCAAGCGGCACCACATGCAGGCCGGAGTTGGGCATTATGGCGTGTTCAGCGGCAATCGCTGGGCCAATCAGATTTATCCCCTGGTCAAAAACGTCATTCTCGCAAGCGAATAGGGCCTCAACGGTCAGCCCGGTCTGATCCCAATCTGTTCGCAGGCAGGCCGGGGCCTCGGCGATGGACTCGGGCTCGCAATTCGCAGAGCACCAAACCTCTCTACGCGGGAAGGAACAACAGTTGCACAACAACTCAGCACTTTGGATCAAGGATCCCCTGAGCATTCTTGCGGACGCGGCGGAGCGCGGTGTGGTGATCAAGGAGGGTCGGATCGCGGAGCTTGTCCCTGCCGGCCGCGCACCCACCATCTCGGATACTGCAATCTTCGAGGCGGGCGACCACGTCGTATTGCCTGGGCTGATCAACACCCATCACCATTTCTTTCAGACGCTCACGCGTGCCGCCCCGGCGGCGCTCGATCGCGAGCTGTTTCCCTGGCTGCAGGCGCTCTATCCGATCTGGGCAGGGCTGACGCCCGAGGCGCTAGAGCTCGCAGCGACTGTGGCGATGTCCGAGCTTCTCCTTTCCGGCTGCACCACCAGCACCGATCACCATTATCTGTTCACGAAGGGCCTTCCGGAGGCAATCGACATCGAGATTGCTGCTGCCAAGGCGCTCGGCATCCGAGTCGTGCTGACCCGCGGCTCCATGAACCTCTCGCAACGCGATGGCGGACTTCCCCCGGACAGCGTGGTCCAGGACGAGGACACCATCCTCGCCGACAGCGAACGGGTGATCGAGCGCTATCACCAGAGGGGGGAAGATGCGATGGTGCAGATTGCGCTCGCTCCCTGCTCGCCGTTTTGCTCCACGACCTCGCTGATGCGCGCCACGGCGGAATTGGCCGCACGCAAGGATGTGCGATTGCACACCCACCTCGCCGAAACCCAGGATGAGAACCGCTATTGCCATGAGCTCTACGGGCGGCGGCCACTGGACTATCTCGAGGACTGCGGATGGCTCGACCGGCGGACCTGGCTCGCGCATGGCGTTCACTTCACGGCCGACGAGATGGCACGGCTGGCGCGGGCGGGAACAAGCGTCAGCCATTGTGCCTCCAGCAACCAGGTGCTTGCATCGGGCTCCTGTCCGGTCTGCGATCTCGAGCAGGCCGGGGTCCGCGTCGGCATTGGGGTCGACGGCTCCGCATCCAACGATGGTTCCAATCTCATGCAGGAACTACGCGCTGCCTTCCTGGTTCAGCGCGGTCGCTATGGCGTTTCGGCGGTCGGGCATCGCGATGCCTTGCGCTGGGCCACCAAAGGTTCGGCAGCTTGCATCGGCCGTCCCGAACTGGGCGAAATTCAGAAAGGCAAGATCGCCGATCTCGCATTTTTCAAGTTGGACGAGCTGCGTTTCTCCGGTGCCGGTGATCCGCTCGCTGCCCTGGTGCTGTGCGGCGCTCATAGAGCCGATCGTGTCATGATCGGGGGGGAGTGGGTCGTAGAGCAGGGCAGGATCGCTCACCTTGATCGCCATGAGCTTATTCGTCGGCACAGCGCGGCGGCGCGCCGGCTGCAAGGCTTGGCAGTCTGAAACTGCATCGGAAATGGCCCTGATCTTGCAGCCCTGGAGAAACGTACCGATTCGGAGTCTGCCGTGGCAGTGAAGACCATAGTGGCGGAGCCGGCACCGCTCGCCATCGATATCAAACGGGCAGCGCTCATCATCATCGACATGCAGCGGGATTTTCTGGAGCCCGGCGGTTTTGGCGCCGCGCTCGGCAACGACGTGTCGCGTCTTCATGCCGCGATTGGCCCGTGCGGCAAGGTGCTTGCAGCGGCCCGCAAGGCAGGGCTGCTTGTGGTCCACACGCGCGAAGGCCATCGTCCCGATCTCACCGATGCGCCGCGGCTGAAGGTCGAGCGGGGGGACCCGGCAATGCGCATCGGTGCCCCTGGCCCGATGGGCCGGATTCTGGTGCGCGGCGAGCCTGGGCACGACATTATCCCGGAGCTCTATCCGGCGGCGCATGAGCCGGTGATCGACAAGCCGGGGAAGGGCGCCTTCTACCAGACCGACCTCGAATTGATGCTCAAGAACCGCAATATCGAGACGCTGCTGGTCTGTGGCGTGACGACGGAGGTATGCGTCAACACAACGGTGCGGGAGGCCAATGACCGCGGCTTTCGCTGCATCGTGCTCTCCGACTGCTGTGCATCATATTTCCCGGAGTTTCACGAGATGGGCCTCAAGATGATCAAGGCGCAAGGGGGCATCTTTGGATCGGTTGCGCAAGGTGCGGCAATCGTTGCGGCTTTGTCGGAGTAGCGGCCGCGCACGGGACGTCTTCCGTCTGCTTGGCCCGATAGTTGCCTCCCTCCCTCGCCGGCGGTCTCGTGTCGAACCCCCCGGGGAGAGATGAGGTCGCTGGCCTCGGGGTATCAACCTCCCCCGAGGCCTTATTTTGGGCGCTCCTTTTTACTCCGCAGGAGTTGCTGCGATGGCCGTATCCTCCAATGGGAGCGGTGCGGACACGGTCGCTGGAGCACGGCTGAGTCCGAACAGGAATATGGCGACAATGCAATAAGCCACGGCCACGGTCGGTGTCACCGCCAATCCCACCGCCTCTCCATGCATGAAACCGAAGAATGTCAGCAAGGCCCCGGAAAGTGCGAAGGCTGAAGCCTCCATGAACTTGCGCTCAATGACGAACACTCCGATTGCTCCAAGCACGAGACCGGTGAGGATCGAGCCACCTCCCAGCACCTGAAGACCGTGGTAGAGCACACCCACCTGGCCGAGCTTGTCCATGCCGATGGCAGCGGCGTTCGTGCCCGCAGCGCCGAGCGCTCCGTCCATCAGCGTCTTGCACCAGGCGGCGAGATGCGGCGTGAGCGCCAGCACGATTGCCGGCGCATGCTTGGCAGGCGTGGTCTGGAAGGCCTGTGCACCGATCAGCATGCCGATGTAGAGCAGGATCGGCGATATCGCGACCACCGGCACCAAGGCCAGCAGCACCGAGATGATCCCGAACCATGACAGCAGGATCACCATGATCCCGGTTGCTGCCGAGTATCCGATGCGCCCGCCCATCGCCTTCCAGCCGGGGTGACCGATGTACACCGCGTTGATGAAAGGGTTGCCCATCAGGCAGCCGATCAGGCTGACGACCCCGTCGGCCGTAAGCACGCGGGTTGTCGGGTAAGCATCGCCGGCGGCTTCCGCGCTCTCGACATTGTCCATGGCTTCGACCAGGTCGTAGATGCCGAACGGGATCGCCGTGACCAGGATGATGCCGAGAAACTCGAAGCCGGAGAATACGTGGCCGATGGCGGGAATGGGTACCGAGAACCCGAAATTCGAGAATGCCCCTCGAAGCCCTTCGACACTCAGACCGCCATAGCCGAGGCCGAACAGGTTAGAGCCCCAGGCGATGATCATGCCGATGGCGATGGCGACGAGGCCGGCTGGAATCCCGCTGGGATATTTGAAGCCGCCGAACCAGCTCACCATGATGATGGCGAAGCAGGTAAGCCCGATCACCGGCGTCATGTATATTTCGAGCGCCGGACGCATGGATATGAACGTGATGGACACGCCGGCAAGCGTGCCGAGCAGCGCGGCCCTTGGCGTGATCCGGCGCACGATCGGAGCAATGAAGCCGCCGATCATCAGGATGAAGCTCTGGAAGAACACCCAGACCAGCCCCGCTTCCCAACCCTTGATCGGATCATTGGTCCGAAGCGTGATCGGCAGCATGATCACGAAAGTGACAATGAACATGTGCGGCACGCTCACGCCGGACGGCAGCGCGCACACATCGTCCCGTCCGCTCTTCGCAGAAAGCCTGTAGCTCAGCCAAGCGTAATACATGGTCGAGAGGCACATCATCAGGCCGAGCGCGGGCAGAATGCGGCCGAAGACGAGCGAATCCGGCATCTTCAGCACGAACCGCAGAAGCCCCGTGAGCACCAGCATGTTGACCAGGATGTTGGTGCCAAAGCCGAAGAAAGCGTTCCAATCGCCGGGAGTCCACAACGGCGGGTGTCTCGCCGCGGATGCTGTCATCGCACGCTCCTGTCCATGGCCGCCTTTGATCTTGGGTTTCCGGTCGGGCCTGCGCGGAAAGGGCGCACGGTCCGACTGCTGGCTCACGCAAGCACCATGCCAAACGGCAGGCGAGACTTCGGCTGCAACGGACGTCGGAGGCGCGCGCATCCCACTGGCACATGGCGGGAAAACGGGTGCCGGCGCGGATTGCCTCCGCGCCGGCAAAATAGGCGCGCTGCCCAAATATCGAGCCGCATTCAGGAGCGGCTCAGAACCGCAACGTGCCGCCCAGGAGCGCGGTGCTCTCGGTGGTGGCGCCCGTCGGGTCAAGGTTATGATCGATGCCGAACTTGTTCTGCCAGTACACGTAGGCCACGAATATCGAGAAGATATTGGGCTTGCCGTAGGCGAACTGCCCCACATCCAGCGTGATGCTCTGCTGGGTAAAATACTCCGTCTTGGTCGGAACCCCATTCACGGTGCCGCAGGCGCCTCCAGGGCATGTTCCCTTTGGTCCGTTGATACCGAAAAGGCTGCCGAACGACAGCGGGGTGCCCTTCGGACCAAGCGGCACGTTCAGGGCACCCTCCACTCGCCACGTCTGGAAGTAATCTGTGCCACTGACGGGACCGGCGATCGGTGTTCCGCCGGGGCCACCGAACAGATTGTTCACGAGGATAAAAGAACTGTGGTTCTTCTCCGAGTAAAACAGCGGCGCGAAGTTGAAGGTCGCACCATACGGAAGGGCGAAATTGAACTGTAATCCGGCGACTACGTCCTTTTTCGCCGCAGCGTTGGCGTTGTTCACGCTATTGGCGTCACCGCCGACCTTGAACGAGATGTTGGTCAGGAAGGACCCGAATCGCCAGCCGAAAAGCTCCTTGAAGCCGAGTGTGCTGCGGAAAAAGCCATAGATTTCGGTTGTGCCTTCGCAGCCCGTCGCCGGGAAGCCCGGCAGCCCGCAAGGATTGGCGGGGTCCTTGATGTCCGACTTGAGCAGGTCGATGTTGAAGAAGTTCGTGCCATACGCCCAGGCGTCAAAGTGAGTGAAGGTGATGACGTTCTTCTGGGTGTGATCGGTCACGAACGGGTCAGTGGCGTTGAAGCGGGTCGCGTAGCTGACCGAATTGTCGTTCACTGTGAACAGCGGCAGGTCGGCGGCGGTCGCCTGAGAGGCCCCTGCTGCTGCAAGCGCAGCGCCAAGCGCAAGTGCGTTGAATTTCTGTCTCATCTGGATGCCCCCTGCATTGAATGCCCCAACCTCGTCATGAAACCTACACAGGGGGCGCGGTCGGTAAAGCGCATTTATTGCGCAGGCTCTTTGCTGCTCGCGCTGTGGAAAGCAGCCAGCGGCTGTACAAATCATCGCTTGAAAAGCCGCCTGGCTTGCGATTATTTGCTCAACGAATTCAAGCTATTTGTAATCTTTCACGAAGAGCATCAAACAGGTCACTGCGCGGGTTCTCGTTGCAATTGTTGGATGCTTATTTTTATGGCGCGCGACCGTAGCGTGATGGAAAATCACAGGGTGTTGCAAGGACGTAACGCTTGCAGCGGCGCAAGTGTGTCCGGCAGTTGCAAGGAGGCCGCGATTGCATCAAGATGCCGCCTTTCATAACATCGGTTCGGTGCAACAACATTGTGCGATGTCTGCCTATTTTCCATTCTCCTGTGGTCGAATTTTTTGGCACGTGAATTGAAAGGCCGAATCGTACGGCGAACCGCTATGGCCGCAGGCCCTCCGATCGGCCAAAACGTGCAACCCGCGCAATACGCTGATGCCTGATCCGTCACCGAGCAACGCCGTGGCTGCACGCGAACCGCTGTTGCGGGCAACCGGCATCACCAAGCTCTACGGGACGTTCCGCGCCAACGATTCCGTCGATCTCGACCTCTATCGCTCGGAGATCCATGCTTTGCTGGGCGAGAATGGTGCCGGCAAGTCGACGTTCGTGAAGATCGTCTATGGCCTCATTCAGCCGAGTGCCGGAGAGCTCGTCTGGATGGGCCGCAAGCTCGATCTCGCCGGCCCCGCTGATGCGCGCGCGATCGGCATTGGCATGGTGTTTCAGACCTTCTCGCTGTTCGAGAATCTCACGGTGGCCGAAAATGTCGCGCTGGGGCTCACGGAAAGCTTCGCCGGCATCTCGGCGCGGCTTGCCGAGGTCTCGCGGGCCTATGGGCTGCAACTCGACCCCAAGCGCGAAGTCTGGCGACTCTCGGTGGGCGAGCGGCAGCGCGTCGAGATCGTGCGCGCGCTGATGCAGGATCCCAAGCTTCTCATTCTCGACGAGCCGACCGCGGTGCTGACGCCGGCGGAAGCCAATCAGCTCTTTGTCGTGCTTGAACAGCTGAAGAGCGAGGGCCGCGCGATCCTCTACATCAGCCACAAGCTCGAGGAGGTGAAGCGTCTTTGCGACCAGGCGACAATCCTGCGCGCCGGCAGAAAGGTGGCCATCTGCGATCCGCGCCGAGAGACGGCCGCATCGCTTGCGCGCATGATGGTGGGTGGGGAGATCGGCGAGGTGAAGGCGGGAGCGGACCGGGCGAGCGCGGCACCGCGGCTTGTCGTACAGGGGCTCACGCTCGAGCCGGACGACCCGCATGGCGTGCGGCTCGATCAAGTCTCTGTGGAGGTCAGGGGCGGCGAGATTCTGGGAATAGCCGGCGTCGCCGGCAATGGTCAGGACGAGCTGTTCGCCGCGCTCTCGGGTGAACGCCCGGCGCCAGGCGCCGGCGCCGTGCTGATCGACGGGCAGCCGGTCGGTGATCTCTCCGTAACCGAACGGCGCAAGCGTGGCGCAGCGTTCGTTCCCGAGGAGCGGTTGGGGCACGCCACGGCGCCGCGCATGAAGCTTTCCGACAATGCACTGCTGACGGGTCATGCCATCGGCGGCATGGTCAGGCACGGCTTCATCAATAAGGCAGCTATGCTAGCGGTCGTCGACCGAACCAGCCGCGCCTTCGACGTGCGCAAGGCCAAACGAGATCCTGAAGCCGCAA
>Ga0306925_10007457_pt1 | contig 10291 bp, 10 predicted proteins | sample flu12Cox44000176_FD_203755 | JGI IMG/M metagenome (GOLD analysis project Ga0306925, IMG submission 203755) | Lab enrichment of tropical soil microbial communities from Luquillo Experimental Forest, Puerto Rico - flux8day.12C.oxic.44.000.176 (v2)... | ecosystem: Environmental > Terrestrial >... | reverse complement strand
GATCGCCGGTGAGATCCACCGCTACCCCGATGGGGTCGCCGACGGGTTGCGCGAGGCGCTCGGACGGCGCCATGGGCTCGATCCGGCGCGCATCGTCTGCGGCGCCGGCTCGGACGAGCTGATCACTTTGTTGCTGCGCGGCTATGCCGGCCCGGGTGACGAGGTGCTCTACAGCCGGCACGGCTTTCTGATGTACCCGATCAACGCGCAGACGGTCGGCGCCACCCCGGTCGCCGCGCCCGAGCGGGCGCTGACCACCGATGTCGACGCGCTGCTGGAGCGCGTCAACGAACGCACCAAGATCGTCTTCGTCGCCAACCCGAACAACCCCACCGGGACCTATCTCGGAGCCGCGGAAATGGCGCGGCTGCACGCCGGGCTGCCGCCCTCGGTCGTGCTCGCGATCGACGCCGCCTACGCCGAGTTCGTCAATCGCAACGACTACGAAGCCGGCGGGGCGCTGGTCGACCGGGCGGACAATGTCGTAATGTTGCGCACCTTCTCGAAGATCTATGCGCTCGCCGGATTGCGGCTCGGTTGGGCCTATTGCCCGCCGGCGATCGCCGACATCCTCAATCGGCTGCGCAGTCCGTTCAATGTCAACGCGCCGGTGCTCGCGGCGGGTGTCGCCGCCGTCGAGGATGTCGCGGCGCTGGAGCGCGCTCAGGCCCACAACCAGCACTGGCTGGCATGGTTTTCCGAGCGGCTCGCGGCACTCGGCATCGCGCTCACCCCGAGTGTCGCCAACTTCGTGCTGGCCCGCTTTCCCGACGATCCGCGCAGGAATGCCGACGCGGTCTTCGCGTTGCTGCAGAGGCGCGGCATCCTGACCCGCAAGATGGGGGCCTACGGGCTGCCGGAATACCTCAGGATCACGATCGGGACCGGCGAGGAGATGGAGCGGGTGGCGGCGACCCTCGCCGAGATCATGGGCTCGCGATGAACGAAAAGCTCTTCGACCGGGTGGCGCTGATCGGGATCGGGCTCATCGGGTCCTCGCTCGCCCGTGCCCTGCGCCGCGACAGCCCGGGCACCGCGATCGTCGCCTGCGCGCGGCGCGCCGAGACACTGGCGGCGGTACGCCGGCTCGAGCTTGCCGACGAGACCACCGACGATCCGGCGCGGGCGGCGGCGGGTGCCGATCTGGTGGTGATCGCGACACCGCTCTCGGCCTATGCCGGGATCGGGCGGCGGATCGCGCCGGCGTTGCAGCCTAGTGCCATCCTGACCGATGTCGGCTCGGTCAAGCAGGCGGTGATCCGCGACCTGCAACCCCACTTGCCTCCGGGAGTGAATTTCGTGCCAGGCCATCCGGTCGCCGGGACCGAGCATTCCGGCCCCGAATCCGGCTTTGCCGAGCTGTTTGAAGGCCGTTGGTGCATCCTGATCCCATTGCCCGAGACCGCCCCCGAGGCGGTGACCAGGGTCGGCGGGATGTGGGAACAATTCGGCATGCGGGTCGTCACGATGAGCGCGGACCACCACGACAAGGTGCTGGCCGTGACCTCGCATCTGCCGCATCTGATCGCCTATACGATTGTCGGCACCGCGACCGATCTCGAGGACAGCCTCAAATCCGAGGTCATCCAATTCTCGGCCAGCGGGTTTCGCGACTTCACCCGGATCGCCGCCTCCGATCCGGTGATGTGGCGCGACGTCTTTCTCAACAACCGTGAGGCGGTGCTCGAGATCCTGCAGCGCTTCAACGAAGACCTGACCGCCTTGCAGCGCGCGATCCGCTGGGGCGAGGGCGACAAATTGCAGGATCTCTTCACCCGGACACGGGCGATCCGGCGCTCGATCATCGAAGCCAAGCAGGCCTGAGCGCTTCAAGGCGAGTCGACCGACGACCCGCCGATTTCCCGGCTGTCGCGGGAAAAACCGGGTAAAAACAACTTCGAGCGGCGGGAAATCCGCCGCCAAATCATTTTATTTCATATGCTTACGAGCCCGAGACCCGACGATGAACCGGGAACTTCGTATGCCCGGAACCGGGAAACAAATCACCAAACCGGGAATTAACCGGGAACCGGCTCTCCATCGGGCGGAACGGCATTTCGCAGCCGGGCGCTCGATTGCGCAGGATAACCTCCGATCGTGGTAACAAGATGGCGAGGTGCGCGTACCCGGGCGCCAAAGGAGAAAGCGATGCATGCGGTGATCTTCGAAGTCGAGCCCGAGCCGGGCTGCCTGCAGGATTATCTCGACATCGCCGCCCGCCTGCGGCCGGAGCTCGAGAAGATCGACGGGTTCATCTCGATCGAGCGGTTCAAGAGCCTGAGCCGGGACGGCAAGATCCTGTCGCTGTCGTTCTGGCGCGACGAGGAGGCGATCGCCGGCTGGCGCCGGCAGGAAGAGCATCATGCCGCACAGCGCGCGGGCCGTGACCGGATCTTTCGCGATTACCGCATTCGGGTCGCGGCGGTGGTGCGCGACTACGGGATGTACGAACGGGCGCAGGCGCCGCAGCCGATGCCTCCAAGGGCCAAGCTGGCATAGCCCCGGTTATTCCCAGGCGAGACGCGGCGCCTTGCCGAGCTTTGCCGGGCCGAGAAACATCTGTCCGTTCTGGATCCTGAAGGCGGTTTTGATCTCGGGCCTGCCGTCAGGGCCGGCTTTGGCCAGCATCGCCAGCGCCAGCCGTGCCAGGCCCGCGTCGGCGGCGCGGATCCGTCCGCTCTGGACCAATCCGGTCAGAATCTGGTCGTAGCCCTCGATCGCTCCGGAGAAGCCGCCGATCGGCTGCAGCTCGTGGTCGAGGGCGATGGTGCCGCTGGCGGTGGCACCCACCCCACCCCAATTCAGGCGCAGATTGTCGAGCTCGACCGTGCCGCCGGCGTCGCGCCACTCCGCGGCTGCCCGAGCCAGCTTACCGGTCGGCACCGCACCTTTTACCGTGACGCCGAGGGCCAGCTCGTCGATCGTGTCGTTGAGCACCGAGGCGGTGCCGGGCAGCTGTACCTGGCGCAGATCGAGTGCCACCCCGAGAGCCGGCTCGGCGGGGGACCGCGGCGCCTTCGCCGGCACGATCACCCAGGCGCCGACCGAGCTGATGGCAACCGCCTCGCCGGCCTCGACGTCGACGTCCTGCACGTTCAGCCACAAGCTGGTGCCCGCTTCGCGATCAACCGTCAACGCCCCGTCGGCGATGCGCGCCGTCAGTTTCAGCGGCGGCCGCTCGCCACCGCCGGCGAGTATCGCGGACATGCCTGCGGGCGCCGTCAGACGCCAGCTGCCGAAGTCCCACGGCCGCGCGCTGGCGGACAGCGCGGGGATGCGCAGCTCCGGCGATGGGCTCAGACGGGCGTCGCGCAGCACCGCATCCTCCAGCGCCACCCGGTAGGCAAACGGGTAGCCGGCGACGCCGATGCTGTGCCAGGACACCTCGATCTTATCGGCCCGCTCGGCTTGTGCCCAGGCAGCGACACCATCGCCGACCCGCTTGGCGGCGATCAGCCAATACGCGGTATAGGCGCCGAGCAAGACCAGCAGCACGGCAGCGGCGGCGAGGCCGAGACGCGTCGGACGGCGCATGGTAGGGGTTATAATTACCTCGGCCGGCCGCCGCCAGCGGTCGCACGGGGCATGGAAACCAGATGCTCGACCCGACCTTCGAATTCGTCCCCGCCGATCCGATGCCGCCGGCGATTGCCGTGTTGCGGAACACGGCCGAGCCGGTGTGGATCTTCGCCTATGGCTCGCTGATGTGGGACGAGGATTTCCCACGTGCCGAGACCGAGACGGCGCTGCTGCGCGGCTACCATCGCCGCGACGCCCGGGCGGTGGCCGAGGAGGCCGGCCGCGGCAACGAGGCTGCGGTGCGGATCAAGAGCGAGGCCGCACAAGCCACCCGGGCGCTGATGCGGGTCCGCGAGCGACGCATCCGCCAACGGGTGCAGACCGCCAACCAATTGCGCGGGCTGCTCAACCAGTTTGGTATCATTTTGCCGAAAGGGCATCAGATGCCGCTGATGCGGCTGCGCAAGGTGATGGCAACCGCCGAATTTGCCGCGCTGCCGGCGGTTGTACGCGAGCTGGCGCAGACGCTGCGCGCCGAAATCGCCGAGCAGGCCGAAAAAGTCAGGGCGCCAGCGCGGCTCTGACCACGACGGTGCAAGCCGATGCCAACTGTCGCCTGCTGATGAGCATCCCGCATATCGGTCCGATCAGCGCAGCGGCTTTGCCGGTGGCGCTGGAGACCCCCGGGGTGCTTGCCCGCGGTCGTGCCTTTGCCGCGTTTCTGCGCTTGGTCCCGCGCCAGCATGCCAGCGCCGAGAACATCCGCCCGCGCGGTGGCGGGCCGCTGCGGGCCTGCGAGATGCGCCGCTACCTGGTGCTCGCCGCCCAAACCCTGTTGACCCGCGTCGACCGCATCAAAGAGCCGCCGCAGGATCGCCTGCTGGCCCCGGGCCGAGCAAATGCCCCGGCGCAAAATGCGCAATGTCGCGGTGGGTGTCGTGGCCGCCAAGCTCGACCGCATCGCCTGGGCGGTGACCGCCAGCAGCCAGCCTTATCAACCCGCCCCGCGCCGCTCCCTTCGAGGCCGTGCAACGGCTGAACCCACTGTCCTTAGCCCGACACCGAGAGCCTGACCGCTCGTCCGGCAATCACATGCAAGGACCAACAAGATGGCTTGACAGCAACGCGGCGCTGACGCCGACTTCGTCATGAGGCGCCCGAGCCCGTCGGAATGAATTGTGCGTAGGCCGCCACGCTCATCCCATCCTGGCCCGCCCGATCCCGGGCGCCTAAAGGCCGAATACATGACCGTCCGAGCCACTTTCGACCTTGCATCCGCGGAAAGGTCTATACATGACGGAAAAGGAGCGGTGGGCGCGGCGTTGCTCGAGTTTCGCGGGGTCGACACGCATTACGGCGACCTGCATGTCCTAAAGTCGGTCGACTACCGAATCGACGCGGGTGAGATTGTCTGTCTGCTGGGCGGCAACGCGTCCGGCAAATCGACAACGATGAAGGCGGTAATGGGCAGCGTGCGGCCGACCTCCGGCGAGATCCTCTATGAAGGAAAATCCCTCGCCGGCGTCAGCATCGCCGAGCGGGTGCGCCGCGGCATCGCGCCGGTGCTCGAGGCGCGACGCCTGTTCCCGCGCATGACGGTCTATGAGAACCTCGAAATGGGTTCCTATACGCGCAAGCGCGGGGCCGAATTCGACGAGGATCTGGAGCGCGTCTTCACGCTGTTTCCGCGAGTCAAGGAGCGGGTCGGCCAGCTCGCGGGCACCTTGTCGGGTGGCGAGCAGCAGATGGTCGCGATCGGCCGCGCCCTGATGGCGCGACCCAAGCTCCTGTGCATGGACGAGCCGTCGATGGGGTTGGCGCCAGCGCTTGTCGAGCAGGTCTTCGAGATCGTCCAGACGATCAACCGCCAGGGCACGACGATCTTTATGGTCGAGCAGAACGCCAATATGGCGCTCCAGATCGCCGACCGCGCCTATGTCTTGCAGACCGGGCAGGTCGTGCTGAGCGGTCCGGCCGCCGAATTGCGCGAGACAGAACTGATCCGCCACGCTTATCTCGGCGAAATGAAGATGGACGAGTAGCCGACTGCCACAATGCTCAATGAGCCCGCCTCGAGGGCGAGCCGCGGGTCACCTGGATTTCGTCCAGGCCGTTGTAACGATAGAAGATCAGCGAGACGACCCAGGCTGCGATGAACAGGCCGATAATGGCGATCCCGAGCATGGCGAAGTTATCATTCAGCGCGCCGACGGCATCCCAGAATGCACCTTTCAGCGCGAACTGATCACCCATCAATCCCAGGGTCTCGATGCCCCCAATCAGAACCGCAACCAGGACCGAAACGAAGGTGATGGCCATGTTGTAGTACAGCTTGCGTATCGGCTTGATGAACGCCCAGTCGTACGCGCTGAGCATGAGGATGCCGTCGGTGGTGTCGATCAGCGACATCCCGGCGGCGAACAGCGCGGGGAACACCATTATCGCCCAGACCGACAGACCTTTGGCGGCCGCGGCCGCCGACACGGCGAGCACCGCAACCTCGGTCGCGGTGTCGAAACCTAGCCCGAACAGGAAGCCGAGCGGATACATGTGCCAGCTCTCCCTAATGAGCCGGAGCAACGGCCGGAACAAGCGCGCGAGCAGGCCCCGACTGTTGAGCAGGAGATCGAAATCCTCCTCCACCCAACGGCCGCCCCTGCGGACGCGCTGGAAGGTCCGCCAGACGCCACGCAAGATGATCAGGTTGGCAATGGCGATCGCGAACAGGAACAACGCCGAGACGCCCGTCCCGATGACGTTGCCGACCGCCTTGAACCGGTCGAAGGACCCTGCCAGTGCCGCCGCCACGCCGGCCACGCCAGCCGCGGCCAGGATCACGACGCTTGAGTGGCCCATAGCAAAGAATAAGCCGACCCCGACCGGCCGCTTGCCCTCTTGCATGAGTTTGCGAGTCACATTGTCGATGGCCGCGATATGGTCGGCGTCGACCGCGTGACGCAGGCCGAACCCATAAGCCAGTAACGCGGTGCCGAGCAGGACCGGCTGGTCCCGAAACACCAGCACGGCCCACGCCCACGCGGTCAAATTGGCGAGAAGCAGCGGGGCGTAGATGTTGGCGATCCGCCGCCGGAGGGCGGTGGGTTGTCGAAGGGTTCGGCTCACCAGCGTGAGTGTCGGTGTGCTTCTCACGTCATGTCATCGACGATGACAGCCGTCTCCCGGATTTCCTCAAGGCAGCGGTCTCGGCCCTGAAACGGAGCTTCTTACGGAAAAATCAACGCCAGTCGACCGTCGCAACCTCGCCTCCGACGATAGTGACGGTACCGCTGGGATCCGGGAAGGCTTCCCAAATGTCGTAGTCGCCTGCACGGAGGCCGGGAAAAACCGCAGCGAAGACCGGCCGGCCGTTAATTCTCCGTTCCAAGACCTCGACATGGACTCGCGTCGCAGAGCTTCCCCGTGGGCTGACTTCGATTTCCCGACCATGCAACTCAGCCTCGGTATAGATGATCAGTGCTCCGATATCCTGCCCAATATCCAGCACGACCGTTTCGGGATGGACCCGGTCAATGTGTTGTTCAGCCATCTGCTTGATCCTCTCACGGTCGCTCTTCTCTTATCTCGTCTTCGATACCAGTCGCGTCCAAATCTTGCTCATCGTCGGCCGAGCGGTGGAATAAGCGACGAGCCCAGGCGCAGGCACTCCTCTGGCTCTTCCGGGTAATTACAGAGCGAGCAGTCGGACCGACTAACTTGGGTTGTCGAAACCGGAATAGGGTATTCCCAGATAGGGGAAATTCGCTAAGAACGGAGAGGCGATGTCGCTGGGAGCGACGCCATCCGTGACCACGGATGCAGCCGCGTCCGGGGTGAAGGAAGGATCGACCAGAGGGATGGTGACGCCGGCGAGGGCGCGTAGCTCGATCGTAAAGACGTCGTCGAACACCCGGCGCCCATTGGGGAACCCGGCGAGGTCGCCCCCCAAGATCCCAAGGATGTTCGGAGTTGCAGTCGGTGCAATAGCCATGTTCAGCCGCAGCAGATCCGCGAGAGTTTGACCCGTGAAATTCTGAAAGCCGGAAATGACGCCCGCCGGGATGCCGGTGAGAAAGATGGCGACCATGTCGGCCCGGGGTTTGCTGTAGGCGGCCAGATGGGGAAAAACTCCGGGATAGTACTCCACCAGGCGTCGTGGGACCTCCTGGTGCTGCACAAAGTTGAGGAACTGCTTGTCTTCCTTGGGAGGTTCCGCGTTCCACACGTCCTTCAGCCCAAGCGGGATCATGACTTCGTTGAACAACGGACTGCCGAGCCGCGAAACCTGCACCCATGGTCCAGCCTCATCGATATCCGCGTCGGCTCCAAGGATCCTTGCCTTCCGCCGACTGGCCGAAGCATAGACGCCGATGACCGAGCGCGGGTCATTTGGGTTGGTGGGATTGGAGCCATCGCGGGTCAGCATGCTCTTGGGCAGCTGGATGGCCATGGTATGGACGTTCAGCCGGTTGGTCCCGTCAACACCCGGGGCGGCGGCCAAGGGATTGATATGCAGGTTCTGGAACGGTCGCAGATCGACAAGGTCGAAGACCGAACCCAAATCGACATAGAACCCTTCAGCGCGCTGACCGGCAAACACCGTTTCACCACTGGCCAAATGGTGGACGGCTTCCGCAGCGAGCGCGGTATAATTCGGCGTGGAAAAGGGGCCAATGTTACACGGCGGAGAGGCCAAATCCTCTGCCAGAACGGTCTCGCGGCCGTTCTTCACTCGGGTCAGTGAATACAACTGGCGCTTGTTCCAATTCGGATCGGTTAGCGAACCGATCGGTCCGGTATTGTATAGAAAAGTGTTAGGGTCTTGCAGCGTGGTCTGGAAACGGAATTGGTAGGTGATGTCGTCGACCCCATCCCCGTCATTGTCGATGTGGATCTCATAAAGCACATCGTCGCCGAACTCGAAAAAGTTCGGTCCGCCGGCCGGCCCCTCCAACGGAATATAGTTGGCGATCAGGGTGACCGTATTGGGATTGTCGGGGCTCACAAACGCGTAGACATCTGTGTTATCTGCTACCGGGTCCTTGGAGATCTCCGGGGCTTCACGATGGGATGACATGTGTCCACTCTCCTCCCAGTCTTGCAGACGAGTCGCGGCGTTATGGATGAGGCTTTGTTTGTCGCGCCCGCCCTAGCGGGCAGCTTCTACGAAGCGCGCAACGAGCCGGGGATCGCGAAGGACGACCTCCCGCGCGCCGACGAGGAGGGTCATCTCGCCCGTGGCAACGTCGTTGACATGGATTACCATGGAGCCGGTAGCCGTCGCAGCCAACTGGGGCGCCACCGTTCGTGGCGAGTGGGGCGCGGCTGCCAGGTCGGGCATCGCAGGCAGCAAGCTAAGCGTTGCTGCGCTTACTGGGGTTTGCTGCAGAAACGAGCGTCGGGTCAGCTTTGTCACTGTGCTCTCCTTTCCCCGTGACGTGGTTATTACTGCTGCGGTCAACTACCTAACTTCGCGACATCAAGCGGCGTAGAGAATGGAGGTGAAAGAAACCAATGATTTCAGCGCCCGTATTGCATGCGACGACTCAAAATTGGCTGCTCGCTCATTCTCGCGGCGCCATCGCACTCTGCGCGCCTGCCACCCCTGCTCATGCTGATCTCTCGTGGCCAGACTGGACGCTTCGCGAGTAAAGCACCCTCCGCAGCGTCGGGGAGTTGAAATGTTTGTGATCCGATAACCGTCCGCCTTTAGGAAGCCCAGGAATTCGCGCCTCGCTCGCTCTAGGGCATCAGAACCTTGTCGATGACCATGATGAGCCCGTTGCTCTGGTAAACATCAGGTATCGTGACGTTTGCAGTGTTGCCCTTCTGATCGGTGATCGTCAGGGCGTTGCCGTTCTCCGCCGCGATCAGCAGCTCGCCCTCGACCGTCTTGAGCGAGACTTTCCCGCCAGGCGTCGTCTTGATCGCGTGATCGAGATACGTCGCATCGTAGCGGCCGGAGACCACATGATAGGCCAAGATCTGGGTCAGCTGCCCTTTGTTTTCGGGCTTTAGCAATGCGTCGACTGTGCCCGCCGGCAATGCCGCGAAAGCTGTATTGGTCGGGGCGAAGACCGTGAACGGCCCGGCGCCCTCCAGCGTGTCCACGAGGCCCGCGGCTTTGACCGCCGCCACCAGAGTGGTGTGGTCCTTCGAGTTGACGGCGTTCTGGATAATGTTTTTGGTGGGGTACATCGGGGCTCCGCCGACGATCGGCTCCATCGCCGCCATCGCGCCGGCGCCGAGGACCACGGCGATCACCGCTGTGGCCTTCCCCATTTTGATATTCATGGCACATTCCTCGCTGAGATCGGGTTCCCCACATTGGCAGCCGGGACAGCTGCCAACAGGTTGTATCAACTATACGCAGCCGAGGCGGCTTTGGATGCAGCGTATAGTAAATTGTTTCGATCACTGGGCTCGTCCGATCACAGCGGCCTCACGAAGATCTCGGCGCAGGACAGAACCGGCATCGGTCGCGACCGCGGGAGATCCTCCCGCCGGCTTGGGGCTTACCGCGAACAGATCGTCGGGCGCCGGCAGCTGCGCGGCGCGTATTATTTCGATAAGTGCCGATGGCTTCCAGGACGGGCATCGCAGGAAGCAAGATAAGGGTTGCCGCGCTTACCGGGGTTTGCTGCGGAAACGAGCGTCGGGTCAGATCTGTCACAGAGCTCTCTTTTCCTTGTGATGCAGTTACGATTGCGGGTCGAGAACTAGGTGAAGTAGCGATATCAGGCGGCTTTGGAAGCGCAGACGGGCGATCATGGAA
>Ga0306925_10007455_pt1 | contig 10292 bp, 10 predicted proteins | sample flu12Cox44000176_FD_203755 | JGI IMG/M metagenome (GOLD analysis project Ga0306925, IMG submission 203755) | Lab enrichment of tropical soil microbial communities from Luquillo Experimental Forest, Puerto Rico - flux8day.12C.oxic.44.000.176 (v2)... | ecosystem: Environmental > Terrestrial >... | reverse complement strand
CCGAACCGCGCTTGCAAATTGTGCGCCTGCTTCTTTCTGCCCATCCGACGGGCATGGTTGCGGGAGAGATTCAGGAAGAGCTGGGCATTCCGGCTTCGACGCTGTCGCATCATCTGGAGAGACTTCGCCAGGTGGACGTGGTATCCGTACGTCGCGTTGGGACGTTTCTGTGGTACACGGCGAGCACGGATGCGCTGCGCGAAGTGCTCGGGTTCCTTATGAAGAGTGCTGCACGCGGAATCGCGCCGTTCCCGCGGAAGACATCGTGCAAATTGCGAGGTGAGAAGGAGAACATGAGTGATATTCAGAATGCGGTGAAGGAAAAATACGGAGCGGCGGCAAAACAGGTCGCCGCGGGTAAGACCGCTTGTTGGGGAGGCGGCGCAGAATTGAGCGGCTGTGATCCAATAACCCGGAATCTGTATGACACCTCAGAAGAAGCGGAGCTGCCCGCAGATGCCGTGGCGGCTTCGCTTGGCTGCGGCACCCAGCTCGCCATACAAGAGGAATTCGACCGTATCGGCCGCGCCTAGTGGATCTCAGTGCAGGAAATGCCGCATGCCGCTGAATACCATGGCAACGCCGAGGCGATCGGCGGTGGCGATGACATCCGGATCTCGCACCGAACCACCCGGCTGAATCACCGCCGTTGCACCGGCCCTGGCCGCTTCCTCCACCCCGTCGGGGAATGGAAAAAACGCGTCGGAGGCCACCACAGTGCCCTGCAGGGATTTCTGCGCTTTTAGCACGGCGATTTTCACGGAATCCACACGGCTCATTTGCCCCGCGCCGACGCCGATGGTCGCGCCGTCCTTGGCGAAGACGATAGCGTTCGATTTGACGTGCTTGCAGACTTTCCAGGCGAAATGGAGGTCGGCTAGTTCCCTTTCGCTGGGCGTCCGCTTTGTGACAACCCTCAATTCTTTACCCTGCAGATTTCCCAGGTCCGGCTGCTGTATGAGGACGCCGCCGAGGATGCGTTTGAGCTGCAGCTCCTTGTCAAGATCCAAACCGCCATGCGCCAATTGCAGCAGCCGCAGATTCTTTTTTGCAGCAAGGATTTCCTGCGCGTGATCTGCAAAACCCGGCGCCACGATGCACTCGACGAATAGTTTTGCAACCTCTTCCGCGGTAACGGCATCCACGATGTGATTAAACGCGAGAACTCCGCCGAAGGCCGACACCGGATCACACGCATATGCCTTCACATACGCCTCGTTGAGCGATTTTTGCTCTGCCGCACCGCACGGATTGTTGTGCTTGATGATAACCGCTGCGGGTCCTTCGAACTCCGCGACCAGGCTGCGCGCCGCTTCGAGGTCCACATAATTGTTGTAAGAGAGCTCTTTGCCCTGGAGTTGTTTCGCGGCCGCCAGTCCCTCCGGCGCGCGTCCCGCAGGTACGTACAGCGCCGCAGCCTGGTGCGGATTTTCACCGTAGCGCAATTCCTGCTTGCGGCGCAGCGCTAGATGTACGCGCTCGGCCAGCTTGGTCTTGGCGACCACTTCGAGATGGCCGGCCTGTTCAGTAAGACGCTCGAGCTCGGTGGTGATCAGGCCGTCGTAGCGCGAGGTCGTGGCAAAGACTTTGCGAGCCAGCTCGATGCGGATCGCCAGCGTCGTTTCTTTCTTCGCTTCCAGCTCGGAAGCAACGCGGTCGTAGTCCTCGGGGTCCGTCACCACGGTCACACTCTCGAAATTTTTCGCCGCGGACCGCAACATGGCCGGTCCACCGATGTCAATGTTCTCGATCAGTTCTTCCGCGGTCAAGTAGCCGCGGGCCGCGGTCGCTTCAAACGGGTAGAGATTCACAGTCACCAGGTCAATCGGGGCGATGCCATGTTCCTTCGCCTGCTTCTCGTCTTCGGCGTGTTTCCGACGATAGAGCAAGCCGCCGTGCACCTTAGGATGAAGAGTCTTCACGCGTCCGCCGAGCATCTCTGGCCAACCCGTGAATTCCGATACGTCTCTTACGGGCACGCCCTCGTCGCGCAGCAGCTTGGCGGTGCCTCCCGTAGAAAGAATCTCAATTTTCAGCGCCGCCAGCCTCCTGGCAAACTCCAGGATGCCGGTTTTATCGAAGACACTGAGCAGCGCGCGCTCCACAGCCATATCGTCCTCCCATGATGTTCAGAACCTTTTAGTGTAAACGGAGGAATGCGGTTTCGAAAAGATGCGGCCTGTGGGAAAAAATTGAATTCGCGGGGAAGCGCTACGATTTTACAAGTGCTTTGAGTTTGACCTGGCCTTCGACCACTTCAACGACATATTCCACGTTGCGGCAATTCTTCTTTTCCTGGAGGTCTTTTGTCTTCTTCCGGACAAATTCGTTGAAACCGGCCTTGGTCAACTTGGCCGTCTCTTCGCCGGCTTGTTGTTTCGCCTGCAGGAAGGCTGCGTAGAGTTGATCGACCTTCTCGGTTTCTTTCTCTGGTTCGGAGCACACCACTCGAAAAGCTCTTGGGTCGTCCGAACCGCCGGCCGCGGTCGCCTCATGGGTCTCCGGGATGGTTTTCGAGCGCTCTGCTTCGATTGCCTTGGCGGCCGCGCCGAAATGCCGCTGAATTTTTCCTTCTTCGCGTTGAGCCATGCGCTTGCGGAAAACGTCCTTATACTTGGCGTAGGTTTGCGTCAGGTTGGTGTAGCGGAAGCGCTGGCCATATTTGAGCTCTCCGCCGCGCTCGGCGTAACGTTTTACGAGCAATTCGATGCGCCATTCGATTTCTTGAGGGGGACGCTTCCGCCCGCCGCCAAAAAACATGTCGTATTCAATTTTCAGTTGGCGGATGTCACGCTCGAGTTGCGCCAGCTCGTCGTCAATGGTGGCCATAGAGGTAGCTTTCCTCGAACCTCTATGCTAGGAGCGCTCGAGGCACACGTCAACCGTCAAGGCTTCGGATGAAACACCGGCCATCGGGGTACCTCGCTGCCCTTCCGGCCAGCTTGGTTGATTGCACCTGTAAACCCGCCTGTGCTCCAATGTCGCCATGGCTTCCCGGACCAAACCCACGATTTCCTCCAGTCAGGCAGCGCTGTTACGGCTGGTACCCTCCGTGGATGAACTGCTGCTTCGGCCTCGCCTCGCCTCACTATGCCAGGAGGTGGACCGTGAGTTTGTCGTGGACACCATCCGTGGGCAGTTGGAGCAAGTGCGGCACCAGATTATTTCGGGCGAACCGCAAGCCCTGGATTTCTCGGACTTGGCGCACTTGGAGCAACGTGTCATCGACGCCGTGGAACGGGAATTCGCGCCGTCCTTACAACCCGTCATCAACGCTTCTGGCGTTATTCTGCATACCAATCTCGGACGTGCGCCGCTCTCCGCACAGGTTGTGGGGGAATTTCGCCGCACCGCAACCCAATACTCCAACTTGGAATACGACCTTGCTGCGGGGGCCCGCGGCAAACGTGACGTGCATACGGCGCGCCTGATCCAGCGGCTGACGAAAGCGGAAGCGGCGATTGTGGTGAACAATTGTGCGGCCGCCGTGCTGGTGACGCTCGCGGCACTGGCCCGCGGAGGCGAAGTGATTGTCTCGCGCGGCGAACTCATCGAGATTGGCGACGGCTTCCGCATCCCAGAAATCATGGAACAAAGCGGTGCGGTACTTCGTGAAGCAGGTACCACGAACCGCACGCGGGTCGCCGACTATGAAAACGCGATAAACGAAAAAACGCGCCTGCTGTTGCGCGTGCACCCGTCCAACTTTACGGTCGCTGGCTTTACGGAAAAACCAAAGGTTGCGGAACTGATTGTGCTCGGCCAGCGCCACGGCGTACCCGTAATCGAAGATCTGGGCTCGGGGTGCCTTGTTGCTCTTTCGGCAAGTGGAATCACAGAGCCCACGGCGCGCGAAAGCATCGAAGCCGGTTTTTCGCTGGTGCTCTTCAGCGGCGATAAGCTCCTCGGCGGGCCGCAAGCCGGTATCATCGCGGGCAAGAAAGAGCTCGTCGCCAGAGTCCGGCGCCATCCACTTTTTCGGGCGCTGCGTGTGGACAAGCTGACGATCGCAGCCCTGGAAGTAACCCTGCGGGCTTACCTTCGCGCTTCGTGGAACGATATTCCTTCGCAGCGCATGATTCGCCAGTCGCTGGAGGAAATCACCACTCGCACTGAGAAATTCCGCGGCGCACTTAAACCGCATATTGCCCAAACCGGCGTGGAACTCGAAATCGCGGACGGTAGTTCCCTTGTGGGCGGTGGCTCCACGCCGGCGCAATCTCTGCCCACAAAGCTTCTGTGCATCACGACTGCATGTTATTCCGCCGCACAACTGGAAGCCCAGCTCCGCAAGGGCCCGGCCGGCATTCCTGTGGTCGCACGCATTGAAGAAGATCGTCTACTCCTGGACCTTCGTACCGTTTTCCCTGAGCAAGAATCAGCCCTCCTACAAACTCTCATTGCTGCATTACGCTGAACGGCCGCTGCCTCACCGATGATATGATATAGATGTGATGTAGGGGGCCCATGGCGACTGAGCTCATCCATCTTGACCCAGAACAGAAGAAACGCCTCCGCGCGGCGCGCCAAGCTGCGGGGGCAGTCCTTCTCGCAGGAAGTGCGCAATGCCGTGGACCTCTACTTCGATCTACCTGTGGAAAATGAAAAAGAATTGAGCGCCTTGGCCCGGTCCGCGAATCAATCCGCCGGCCGCACCATCAAGAAGCATTGACTGGATCCTCAAAGACATGACGAAAGGAAAATGAGTTGGGCCCGGGAAGCTCTGGCGGCAATTCGCAAGATTGTCCTCATTGAACACCGCATGGATACTCTAACGGAACAAGTTAAGGAATTGCTGTCACCTGCCAGGATCTGGATCATCGGTTAATCCGGATGGAAGCGAAATTCGAACTACTCGTGAGTATGGCGGCTCCCCAAGGCCGGCGTGCCCTGCCCGAAAAATCTGAAAAGTAGCCATGCTTGGCTTTACGATCCGAAACCACAAGCTTGTTGCTACCCAAAAACCGCTGCCAAAGTTGAGACGTGGCTGGGCGTTGGTTCGCGTGCGCCTCGCGGGCATCTGTAACACTGACATGGAAATATTGTGCGGGTATCACAATTTCCAAGGCACGCCGGGGCATGAATTTGTCGGTGAAGCCGTAAAGCTTGCGGGAGTCTCGGCAAGAATAAACAAACAATGGATAGGCAGGCGCGTTGCAGGCGAAATCAACGTGGCTTGTTCCGCTTACGGACACAAGCCCGTCTGCGATTTCTGCCGTCGCGGCTTGAAGACGCATTGCGCGCGCCGCACGGTGCTCGGCATCGTGGCGCAGGATGGCGCGTTTGCGGAATACCTCACGCTACCCCTGGAAAATCTGCACGTCCTGCCGAAGAACGTCAGCGACGAAAAAGCCGTCTTCATCGAACCACTCGCGGCCGCTTGCCAGATTCTCGACCAGCTCGACATTCGCAAGTTCCCGGTCGCCGCGGTTCTTGGCGACGGCAAGCTGGCGCAGCTTATCGCTATTGTTTTGCAGGCATCCGGAACACGCGTCGTTCTGTACGGCAAACACGCCAGCAAGCTCGCCTGCGCGCGCAGGGCTGGAATCACCACAAAGAAAGTTCGCGGGGATGCCAGCGATTTGAAGAATGTAAAGGAGAGTTACCGACTTGTGGTGGAAGCCACGGGATCACCGTCGGGATTTACACTCGCGGAACACATGACCGAACCGCGCGGCACACTGCTCCTGAAGTCTACGTTCCACGGCGCCGCGCCCGTGAAAACCTGGCCTATCGTCGTTAAGGAGATCACCGTCGTCGGCTCGCGCTGCGGCCCTTTTGCCAAAGCCATTGCGCTGTTGCGCTCCGGGAGGGTTGATCCAACTCCGCTCATTTCGCAAATATTTCCGCTGAAGGATGTATCCCAAGCTATCTTCCACGCCCAAAAATCCAGCGTCCTGAAGGTTCTATTGAGCAACGCGAAGTTAGCACGGCGAACACGGAACGGAACTAGAGCCGATTGATGCATGATGCCACGCACGCGGCACCAAAGCCGTTATCAATATTGACGACCGCCACGTTCGACGCGCACGAATTCAACATCCCCAACAGGGCCGCGACGCCGCCAAAGCTTGCGCCATAGCCGGTGCTCGTTGGCACGGCAATCACCGGCACGCCTACGAAGCCACCAACAACGCTAGGCAGGGCGCCCTCCATACCTGCGATGCAGATCACCACGCGCGCCTCGGTCAGCATGTCGCGATGCTTGAGCAAGCGATGAATCCCCGCCACTCCGACGTCATATAAATGCGTGACGCGGTTGCCCATCATACGCGCCGTCAGAAACGCTTCCTCCGCGACGGGGATGTCGCTCGTGCCGGCGGAAACGATCAGAACCGTTCCCTTTCCATGAATCTCTTTGTTTCGCTCGATGGTGATGACGCCCGAAAGCGGATAAAACTTCGCGCCACGCCCCACACGCCTGACCGCCGCGAAGGTTTTTGAGTCCGCGCGGGTCACCAGCACATTTTGGCGGGAAGCCTGGTGCTTGAGCATCGTTCGCACGATCGCTGCCACCTGTGCCGACGTCTTACCTTTCCCGAAAATCACCTCAGCAAACCCTTGACGTAAGGCCCGGTGGTGGTCCACCTTGGCAAAGCCGATGTCCTCAAACGGCAAGTGCTTCAGCCGCTCGATCGCCGCTTCAGGAGCGAGCTTCTGCGTGCTCACTTCATTCAGAATTTTCAGCAAGTCCGTCGAGTTCATCGTCTGAAACCGAAGCGAATTCTACCATTCCTGGCGTCCGGCGCTTCAACTTGACTTGCCGCCATGCCGTTGCCAGACTGGTTCTATTAGTTCCTCTCCATGCCATCAAACGCACAAAAAACGATTACCGTGGGTGTGACCGGGGCGAGTGGCGCAATTTTCGCGCAAAAAGCACTCGCTTTGCTTGAGGAGGATCCTCGCGTCGAAAAGGTCCACCTCGTGGTTACGGAAACCGGCCAGCGGCTTTTCGCCGAAGAACTCGACATCGCTTCTGGAGATTTGAGGCAATTGCCCAGCCGCATTCTGGGCCGCGCTTCCCTGAAAATCGAAACTCTTCCCAATAAGGATGTAGGCGCATCCATCGCTTCCGGAAGCTACAAAGTGGATGCGATGATCATTATTCCGTGCACCGTTGGAGCGCTCGCCGCCGTCGCCAACGGCACCAGCGATGACCTCGTTACGCGCGCCGCCGATGTCATGCTCAAGGAAGGCCACAAGCTTGTACTTTGCGTGCGCGATACCCCCTTCAATCGCATCCACCTGGAAAACATGCTGCGCGCGCAACAAGCCGGTGCTGTAATCATGCCGGTCGTGCCAGCGTTCTATCATAAACCACAGACCATCGACGACCTTGTCACGCAGTACGTCTGCCGCGCCCTTGCACAAATCGGCTTGCCCCAGGAAAAAATGATTCGCTGGTCGGGCAGTGCCGCGGTGAAAAAGGCGGAGGCATAGCCAATCATGGCCCACATCCGTACCATTCTCGAAATGATCAAGTTCGAACACTCCGTCTTTGCTCTGCCGTTTGCCTTGACGGGCGCTCTGCTCGCCGCTCGTGCTGCGAATCATGGCTGGCCTACGTTCCGCCAGGTCCTGTGGATCGTCGTGGCAATGGTAGCCGCGCGCTCGGCCGCCATGACCATCAACCGCATCGCCGACTTGCGTTATGACAAGGAAAATCCCCGCACCAAGACGCGCGCCCTCGCCACGGGCGCTCTCTCTGTTTCCTTCGCCTGGATATTCACCGGCGTGGCGGTGGCGGTTTTTTTCCTCGCCGCATGGCAACTGAATCTCCTGGCGCTAAAGCTCGCGCCCCTAGCCATTGGCATCCTCTTTTTCTATTCCTATACCAAACGCTTCACCAGTTGGTCGCATGTCTTTCTCGGCTTCGCGCTCGGCATCTCGCCCGCGGCCGCCTGGATCGCCATCACCGGCAGCCTCGATTGGCGCATGCTGATTCTTTGTGGCGCGGTCACGCTCTGGGTTGGCGGCTTCGACGTGCTCTATGCCTGTCAAGACATCGAGTTTGACCAGCGCGCCGGCCTGTACTCAATCCCCAAGCGTTTCGGCATTGCCAAGGCGCTGCTCATCGCGCGCTTGATGCACATCGGCGTCGTTATTTTGCTGAGCTGGTTGGCGGCGAGCTTCGGCCTGCCTTGGCCCGCGTGGATCGGGATTCTCGTTGTCGCAGTGTTGCTTGCTTACGAGCATTCGCTGGTCAAGGCGAACGATCTCAGCAAGCTCAACGCTGCGTTTTTCACGGTGAACGGTTATATTAGTATGTTGTTCCTGCTCTTCTGGGGCGCCGCCGCAGCATTTTGGCGCGTTTGAAGGATTTACAAGCTTCGAAATGCGAATACCCTGTGGCAAACGCCCCGACGCAGCTATCGTATAGATCGAGACGATTGTGGCTGAACTGACGATTACCGACGCAAACCTGAAACCCATCGCGGACAAAGTGCTAGTGGGAGAACGGCTCTCATTCGCGGACGGCGTTACTCTTTATCGCACCCCTGATCTCCTGGCCGTCGGCTGGCTCGCCAATCATGTGCGCGAACAACGCCACGGGAACGTCACCTATTACAACGTCAATCGCCACATCAATCCGACCAACATTTGCGTCGCTCACTGCAAGCTGTGCGCCTTTGGGCGCGATCCGAACGCTCCCGGCGCTTACACCTTTGCTCACGATGAAATCTACGAACGCGCCGCGCAAGGCGTCCGCGAAGGCGCCACCGAATTCCACATCGTCGGCGGCCTGCATCCCGATCTACCGTTCGATTTCTTCCTGGAAATGATCCGCGGCCTCAAACAGCGAAACCCGCATGTGCATCTGAAAGCCTTCACGATGGTGGAGGTGCATTACTTCGCGCGCATCGCCAAACTTACGGTGGAAGAAACGTTCCAGAAAATGAAGGAAGCCGGCGTGGATTCCTGCCCCGGCGGCGGAGCAGAAATATTTCACCCCCGGGTGCGCCGCATCATCTGCGATCACAAGGTCAGCGGCCGGATGTGGATTACGATGGCGAAAAAGGCGCACCGCCTCGGCTTGCCGTCCAATGCCACGATGCTCTATGGCCACGTGGAAACCGCCGAGGAACGAGTCGATCATCTGGTAAAGCTCCGCGAGGCTCAGGACGAGACCCACGGCTTCGTCGCGTTCATCCCACTGGCGTTTCATCCGGACAATACACCGCTCGCGCATATTCCCAAGCCCACGGGCTACGATGACTTGCGCAACATCGCCATCTCGCGTCTTCTTCTCGACAATTTCGACCATATCAAGGCCTACTGGATTATGCTTACGTCCAGCATCGCTCAGATTGCGCTGCATTTTGGCGCAAACGATCTGGACGGCACCGTCGTCGAAGAGAAGATCTATCACGATGCCGGCGCGAAGACCGCCCAATTTACTTCGCGCTCCGAACTCGAGCGCCTCATCCGCGCGGCCGGCCGCGTCGCCGTGGAACGCGACACGCTCTACCGCCCCATCGACCGCTCTAAGCTTCCTCCCATCGTCCCCGCTACGCCCACCGGTCTCGTCTCCCTTAGACTGAACGCTTAGTGTTCTTGTTTGTTGTCTGTGGAAGATGGCGCTTCCTCGAGCTGCTGGCATTCAATACCATTCATGAATAGTGTTGAATACAGGGACTCACTGAACTATTCTTCCCTCTACAAGGGGGGCTTTTGTCATGCGCAAACAATTTGTTCTGGACAAACGAACCGACAAGCTGCTCGAAGAGCTGGCTTCTTACCAGGGCGGTAATCGCAGCCTGATCGTCCGGCAAGCCATCCAGGCGTGCTCCGACATGGAAAACCGCCTCGACGAGATTGAGGCAGATCCAGCCTTCCAGGCCATGATGACTAAATCGGACGCGGACATCAAAGCGGGCCGCGTGATTTCTCACAAGGAAGTGGTTCGGATGTCCCGGGCAAAAGGTGCCAAGGGCAAGAAGCGGTGAGGTCGAAAATCGTCTGGGCGCGTTCTGTCTGGGAGGTATTTCAGGAGCTTCCTGAATCAGAGCGCATCGAAATCCTCGAGCACTTGAAGTATCTCAGATTGTTTCCGCATATGTACCCCTTCCGCCGCCACAGGTGGTTCCGAGCGGGGAATTGGATTGTCTATTATCGCGTCCTGAGTGATACCGTTTACATCCGCGGCCTCTGGCCTGCCCGGATTTTATGAATGTGACGGCTTGCCCTTCCTAGTTGACTGTAACAACCATTTGTAGACTATAATCGTTTATGAGAGACGCGATCACTCTGACAAATTCGGAGCTTAAGGAATGGACTCGGCGAGCCACTAG
>Ga0306925_10007454_pt1 | contig 10293 bp, 8 predicted proteins | sample flu12Cox44000176_FD_203755 | JGI IMG/M metagenome (GOLD analysis project Ga0306925, IMG submission 203755) | Lab enrichment of tropical soil microbial communities from Luquillo Experimental Forest, Puerto Rico - flux8day.12C.oxic.44.000.176 (v2)... | ecosystem: Environmental > Terrestrial > Soil... | reverse complement strand
GCAAGAAAAGCAAGAAACCTTCTAAGCCAACTACTAAAACGAATACCAAAACCACCGGCATCGAACCCGAGATTGTGCCTGGCGTTATACCAAGGTAGTCAACCGATAGCACACAATTCTACGCGCGATCACAGGAGCGGAGCGATATCGGCATGGCCGAAGATAGCGGGTAGAGGCTTTCGCCCATAAGCATTAACTTAGTCGGCAAAACGCCGCCTGTCCCAACGGGGCACCAGGGCTCAGCGGGGTTTCAACCCCGGGAAACAGACCCTCTAAGCCGTCGCGCCCCGTGCGAGCGCTAGCCTGTGCGAGCGATCAGTTCTAGAGTAAACCTAGCGTTCCGCAGATCTAACGCCGTGTTTCGTCAGAAATGATTAGAACTCATCCGGCGAGCTAAGCCAGATTCAGAAAAGGCTCCCGGCCCTTGATGTAAAGACGGCACCTCCCAAAGCGAGCCAATTCTTGCGCCCTTAACAGGGCGCGCCACTAGGGGGATCGTCTCCCCGGGGTTGAAACCCCGGGCTGAGTCCTGTACCCCCGTTAGGGCGGGGAGCGTTTGCCGGCTAAGTTAATCCCTACGCGTAGGCCCCAGGGTTTAGATATTTCGTAAGATATTCACGCGCTTGGGCAGCCGCCAGAGGCAGCGATCCCTTTTTGTAGCCGATTGCTTCCTGAGCTCGGCAGAGCGTTCTGAGCCCATTTCGACGGCAGCCAAGTCTCTGCCACATCTCACGCTAAGCCCGGAGGGACCTGCAGTTTCGTTTGCTTTGAGGCTGGACCATCGCGATCATTGAGAGTGAGCCGAAAAATTCCGACTATCCGGCTTCGCCAATTGGAAGGGCAGTTGGGCGAGGTTGCCTACCAGATTACCAAGATCCATTTTTCCGGGTTCCATCGGCCGGACGTGGTCTGGCATCCTGCGATCAACGTCTTCCTTTGCGAATGTTATTTCCGGATTTCCGTCGAACTGGCTGGGGTTGAACCCGAAGAGGTCGAGATCGCCGTGGCTCCGGGCCATCTCTGGATTCGCGGCTATCGTGACGCCCCGGAGCCGCCTGCGACCGAGGGCTACGATCCGGTGCTGTCGCGGAAGTCGATGCGCGTTTTGGCAATGGAGATCGATTATGGACGGTTCGAACGCGAGATCGGCCTCCCGCCAGACCTCGTTCTGGATCGGACCTCGACGGAGTGGTCCAATGGCTTGCTCTGGATCTCCATTCCACGCCGAGCCCTTGCCTGAGGGGAAGCGGCCGGAGCGCAGTGGTCAGTAGCCAGTATTCAGTAAAAGGGTAACGCCAAACTCCAAACGCCGAACGCAAATCGAACCTGCAGCATGAACTTTGAGAACGAATCTCAACGTGCCGAAGAAGGAACCAGGGAACACCAGATGCGCGCCGGGCCGGACGATGCGCCAGCACCTGGGACTGACCAAGCCCAGCGGCCGGGTGAGCATCAGACCGGTAGCGACCAAACTGCCCCCCGGGTCCTCCCCATCCTTCCGGTGCGCGGCCTGGTTGTCTTTCCGGGAATGCTCGTACCGCTCACGATCGGCCGGCCGTCGGCCTTGAAGCTGGTTGACCAAGAATTGCCTGACAATAAGTATATCGGCCTGGTCGCTCAGCGGAACGAACAACAAGAGCGGCCGGGACCGGCAGATTTGTATTCGGTAGGCGTTGCTGCCCAGGTGTTGAAGCTGATTCGCCAGGCCGACGGTACAGCAGTACTGGTTATCCAGGCGCAAGAGCGGATCCGCCTGGACTCCTTCCTTCAAACCGAGCCCTACCTTCGAGCTTCTGTCAGCGCCTTTGTCACGATCGAACCGGTTGACGAAGACCCGGAATTGCAGGCGCAGTTCAATAACCTGAAAGAATCAGCCATCAAGCTCCTGAATCTTTCGCCCGAAATCCCCGAACAAGCGCGCTCTGTCCTGGCAAACATCGATTCCCCAGAACAGCTGGCCGATCTCGTCGCGGGAAATCTGGGCATCGAAGCCGAGCATAAGCAGCCTATTCTGGAAGAGGCCGATCTGCGCCAGCGGATACGGATGATCCAGGAATCGCTCCAGCGCCAGATCGAGATTGCGGAGTTGCAGCAAAAACTGCGTCAGGATGTACAAGGCCAGATCTCTGATACGCAGCGCCGCGCTTACCTTCGGGAGCAGCTCCGCGCCATCCAGCGTGAGCTCGGAGAAGAGGACCTGGACGAAGCGGAACAAGCAGAGCAACTCCGGACAAAACTCCGCGAGGCCGGTGCGCCCCAGCCGATCCTGGATGCCGCGGAAAAGGAATTGAAGCGCCTGAGCCACATTCCGAACGCAAGCCCTGAATCATCGGTCATCGTCTCCTATGTCGAAATGCTGGCCGATCTCCCCTGGAACAAAACGACCGACGATAACACCGACTTGGCTAACGCCCAGACGATCCTGGACCGGGACCACTTCGGTTTGGAGAAAGTGAAGCGCCGCATCATCGAATTCCTGGCGGTCCGAAAGTTAAATCCAACGGGGCGCAGCCCGATCATTTGTTTTCTCGGCCCGCCGGGAGTCGGCAAAACCAGTCTGGGGCAGTCTATCGCGGATTCGCTGGGGCGGAAGTTTTCGCGGATCTCGCTCGGCGGCATTCGCGACGAGGCAGAAATCCGGGGGCACCGCCGCACTTATATCGGAGCGATGCCCGGCCGCATTATCCAGGAGATTCGGCGGCTCGGCACGCGGAACCCGGTACTCATGCTCGATGAACTGGACAAGATCGGAGCCGACATCCGCGGGGATCCGGCCAGTGCGCTCCTGGAAGTCCTCGATCCGCGACAGAATAACACCTTTACCGACCGTTACCTCGATGTCCCTTTTGATTTGAGCCAGGTGATTTTTATCGGCACGGCGAACTATGTGGAAGGCATTCCGCCCCCTTTGCGAGATCGGATGGAAATGATCCCCATCCCCGGCTACACCGAGCTCGAAAAATTGCGGATTGCCCAGAATTACTTAATTCCGAGGCAGCTGGAAGAGAACGGTCTGCGTCCTGAGCAATGCCGATTCGATGACGAAGCGGTCAAAGCGATCATAACGGAATACACCTACGAAGCCGGGGTCCGCGAGCTGGAACGGCGAATCGCTGCGGTTTGTCGCAGCATCGCCGCGGAAGTTGCCAAGGGCGTCCATGGGGAAGTCAACGCCACGGCGTCCATTGTACGGGGCATCCTGGGGAACTCGGCCCGCAGCGTTCGCGAACAGCGTCTGGAGAGAAACCTCGTAGGTGTCGTCACCGGCCTAGCATACACACCCACGGGAGGGGATATTCTTTTTGTTGAAGCCACCAAGTACCCCGGCAAAGGAGGGCTCCTGTTAACTGGACAGGTGGGCGACGTGATGCGCGAGTCGATGCAGGCGGCTTATAGCCTCGTGCGAAGCCGCGCCACAGAGCTCGGGATCGATCCAAAGGTATTCGGCGAGACTGATCTGCATATTCACGTGCCAAGCGGCGGGATCCCAAAAGATGGTCCGAGCGCCGGCGTCGCGATCGTGTCCGCCATCGCGAGCTTGTTCAGTGGACGGCCCGTTCGGAGCAATGTCGCCATGACGGGCGAGATCACCTTGCGGGGCACGGTCCTCCCGATCGGCGGATTGAAGGAGAAGAGCTTAGCCGCGCTCAGGGCAGGAATCACCGAGGTGTTGATGCCAAAGGGCAACGAAAAGGACCTGGAAGATGTTCCGGCCGAAGCACGCGGTCGCTTGCACTTCCGGCCGGTCGAGACGATCGACCAGGTGCTTCAGGAGGCATTGGAGGAGAGGGTATCGGCCTGACGCGTAGGTAAAAGCTAAAAGCTCCAGCTTTTACCTACCTCCACACTTCCCGATAAAGCTGCTCAATCTCTCCGGCGGTCGGTACTCGCGGATTGTTGGCTGGCGACCCGGAGGCCAATGCCTGTTGAGCCATTGTGGAAATGCTGGCCTCCCATTCTTTCGGATCGATTCCATACATTTTTGGGGTTGGCACTTTGAGCTTCCGGTTCAGATCGCGAAGCGCTTGGACGAGTGCCGCCAACGCTTCCGAATCAGGCGTTCGTGCCGGGACAATACCGACAGCCCGCGCACAATCCCCATAACGGCCCGGGCTGCTCTGAACGGAATAACGGGTGACCGCGGGCAGGAGCATCGCGTTGGAAAGGCCGTGAGGTACGTGGAACTTCGCACCAATCGGACGGCTCATGCCATGCACCAGGGCAACGCTTGAATTGGAAAACGCAATCCCGGCTTGGGTTGCGGCGAGCATCATCGATTCCCGGGCTCGGCAGTTTTGCGGTTCGAAGCAGACCGTGGGCAGATTTGCCCAGATTGCCTTCATCGCGGCCAGGGCGAACCCATCGGAGAACGGATTCGCCAGTCGGCTGACATAGGCTTCGATCGCGTGAGTCAGAGAATCGACCCCGGTATCGGCTGTGAGTCGCATCGGCTTGGTAAGCGTAAGCTCGTAATCGACCACCGCTGCCAGCGGAAGATAGGCAACCCCGATGCATAGCATTTTTTCACCCGTCTCCTGGTCGGTAACAATCGTGAACCGGGTGGCCTCCGAACCGGTTCCCGCAGTGGTTGGAATAGCAACTATGGGCAAGCCCGGAGCGCTTTGTTGATGAGGCGCCTTGTAATCGCGCATCTGGCCGGCATGGACAGCGAGCATGGCGATCGCCTTGGCGGTATCAATCGAGCTTCCACCACCCAGTCCAAGAACACAATCATGCTGGGCTTCTCTTAAAAAATCCAAACCCGCCTCGATCGAAGCCACCGTCGGATCTGGAACCGCGCCGGCAAAAACCCGTGGATTGCGAAATCCCGCTTCGTTAAGAACCCGGCAAAGCTGCTTCGCCAGCCCCTGTTCAAGCAGAAATCGGTCGGTCACAATCAGTGGCCGCTTCAGCCCAAGATCGCTCAGAAGCGCTCCGGTTTCGCGGAGCGCGCCACCGCCGATACGGAGGATCCTGGGCAAGGCTACGTTTGCAATCATTCTGGGGGAAATTGCACCTATTCTTACGTCCGAGCACGCTGGTCAACTCTGGCCTGCGGCCATGGGGCTTGGGGCTCCGTTGGCCGTCTCAAAACTTAGACGTGAATTTTCTCATGCAACTCCAACGGGTTTGGTTACTTTTTCTCTGGCTCCTCGCAAGAAGTCAGAGGGGAATAGTGAGGTTACAAAATTTTAACATTGTCCTCACCGAAAATGACCTAAAAACGAGGTTAAACAAACTACATTCATCGGTATCAGATATGAAACACACTCCACATGCCCTCGCCGCGGCTTGCATTGCAGCCGTGGTTCTCCTCGCAAACGCCAGCACGGTCAGTGCCGCCGATAAGCCGGCGAAGTTAAATTTGGACAAGCACGGGGTGATTCTTGGCGGTCATGACGCGGTGGCCTATTTCACCGAGCACAAGCCGGTAAAAGGAAATCCAGCGATCAAAAGCACCTACGAGGGCGCGATCTACCTCTTTACCTCAGAGGCGCACAAAGCTGAGTTCGACAAGAACCCCTCGAAGTTTGCGCCGCAATTCGGGGGATTTTGCGTTCATGGGATGTCTATGGGCAAGCAGAACCCGGGTGATCCCACCCTGTTCACCATCCACAAAGGCAAGCTATACCTCTGCTCTGACCCGGCGGCTGTCAAAGCGTTTCGTAGCAACCCGGACAACGATATCTTTAAGGCGGATGACAATTGGCGTCATTTGATCGGGTCCTGATCGGTATCCGCAGGGCGAGAATTTATTTGAGCCGTTGTGGGAGTTGCAGCGTTTCCGGTTCAGGCTCGGCAAGCCTCGCCCTACCAGGGGAGACGAACCTACCGTCGGTGAGGATTCCCCTCCGCACCTTGCTCTTTACTCGCACTCACGCCCACACCCTCATCAAGCAAAGGCGACGATCACTTCCAGGAAACTAGGAACATACCTTCGTGCCTTTACTTCGCCGACCCCTCGAATCCGCCGCGCATCCTTAACCGAGCGCGGCTTGAGGCGGGCAAACGCTTTCAGCGTTTCATCGGGAAAAATGACGTAGTGCGGTACTCCGCCGTTCTCGAGCGCCAGGCGAGCACGAATCTTCCGCAGCTCCTCAAACAGAGCTCTGTCGAAAGGCTGGTCTGTTGACTCGGCGATAACTGGTTTCGAGCTGCGCTTTTTCCGCTCCGGCCACACCAGCTTAAATCCGGCCTGGTCTCGCATGACATCGGCACCAAGCGGCGTCAGGCAAATTGTAGGATATTGGCCGGTGGTGGCGTAAATCAAACCGGAGTCCTCCAGCTCGCGAAATAATTCGTGCAGATACGCTACCGGCTCTCCCGCCAGGATTCCATAGGTCGACAAACGATCGAGTCCCAGGTCTGACAATTCCTGCACCCTGCTGCCAACCAGAACCTGGATCACCCGGGTCCGTCCGAATCTCGGCTTGAACCCTGCCGGAGTTCGATGGGACATACGGGCAATCCCGCTTAAGACTTTCCGGACCAGCAGGCGCTCCGTTCCATCCGGTTCGCGAAGCTTCGTGTGTCGCTTGCTCGAACAGTGATCGCAAGCGCCACAGTCATTCGCAGCATCATCACCAAAGTAGCGCAAAATGATCCTCTGCCGGCAACCGCGGGCATAGGCATAGTCCAGCATGGCCTTCAATTTTGCCCGATCCCGGCGTTCCTTTTCCTGCAGGTTCCGCAGATCGATCGGCAGTTGCCGCGACCCGAGATCAGGGCGTAATAGCCTGGTTCCGCGCACCCGCCCTCCAGGAATGTCATATCGATCAATAATCCCGTGACGGTCCAGAACCGTGACGGCAGAACGAACCGCTATCTCGTTATCGACGTTCATGCGTTGCGCCAATTCCTGAAGCGCTATCACGACCTGGTTCGAGGCATCGGCAAGCGTCCGCAAATATTCGTAAACGCTTCTGATCAGATCCAGGGAGGGATTGCTCCCTTCAATAAAGAACTCCTGTACCTGCGTATCCGCGTAGTTGAACAGTAACTCGCACACGGCGGGTTCGCCATCCCTCCCGGCTCGACCCGCCTCCTGGTAGTAAGCCTCCAGCGATCCGGGTAGGTCATAGTGCGCAACAAACCGGAGGTCCGCGCGATCAATCCCCATCCCGAAGGCGTTCGTGGCCACCACCACGTCACACCCGCCCGTTGCAAATCGATTCTGCGACCGTTCCCGGTCGGAATCATCCATGCCGCCGTGGTATAGCTCCAGTTTCGTACCCCAGGCGGCCAGCATCTCGCTCACTTGCTCCACCTTCCTCCGCGTCGCGCAGTAAACGATCCCGACTTTCTGCCGCGTCGTAAGATCGCGCAGACGCTCAAACTTTTCTGTTTCATTCGCCGTTGCGGTGACGACAAATCGCAGGTTAGGGCGGGAAAACCCCGCCACGAACATTCGCGGGTCCTGCAGGTCAAGACGCATCACAATGTCTTCCCTGACATCGGGCGTCGCCGTCGCGGTGAAGGCAGCGACCTGCGGCCGTCCCAGTTCCTCGATCACCTTGCCCAGCCGAAAATAATCCGGCCGGAAATCATGTCCCCACTGCGAGAGGCAGTGCGCTTCGTCCACTGCGAAAAGCGCGATCGTCACGCCGCTCAACGATCTTAAAAAGGAAGCGCTGCGGAAACGCTCGGGCGAGACATAAACGAGTCTGTAATCGCCGGCGGCCATGCGCTGAATCCGGTGTTGCTGCTCCGTACCTGTGATCGTGCTGTTGATCAGCGTCGCAGCGATCCCACGCTCTTGAAGGCCGTCCACCTGGTCCTTCATCAAGGCAATCAGCGGAGAGACCACAATGGTGACTCCGTCCAGAAGCAGCGCCGGCAGTTGATAGCAAAGCGATTTACCCCCGCCGGTTGGCATGACCACAAAAACGTCACGTCCGGAAAGGATGTCAGCGATCACCTCGCGTTGCGGTTCTCTGAATTCCCGGAACCCGAAAAACTGTTCCAGTGCTTCCTGCGCCTCCATCGTTCTCGAATCTGCCAGAATACAACAAAAGGTAAACTAGTTAGTTCACGTAGGTGTGGTAGGACGAGGACTGACTGTAGGGCGCCGCCACCGGGCAATAATTCAATTTCCTTGGCGCCAGACCCAGGCGCCCTACAGTCGGGTTCAGCCCAGCCTCTCTCTCCCATGCGGAGCGCTGAGATCCTGGATCGGTCCCACCGGCACGATCCGGGTCGGATTGATGTCATCGTGGGTGAAGTAATAGTGCCGTTTGATGTGATCAAAGTTCACCGTCTCTGCGATGCCGTCGGTCTGATAAAGATCGCGCAGATAGCCGAAGAGGGCCGGGTAGTCGATGATCCGGCGAATATTACATTTAAAATGCCCGTGATAGACGGCATCAAACCGAACAAGTGTCACAAACAAGCGCCAATCTGTTTCCAGAGGGGTTTCGCCGATCAGGTATCGCCGCCTGGAAAGTCGCTGTTCCAATTTATCCAGAGTCTCGAAGAGCGGATAAACGGCGTCCTCGTACGCACCCTGTGACGTGGCAAACCCGGCGCGATATACACCGTTATTTACGGTCTGGTAGATCAGTTCGTTGAGTTCGTTGATTTCCGCTCGATGCTGAGCTGGGTAGAGATTCAGCTTGCTGTCCGTGAAAGTGTCGAATGCTGCAGTCAGCATCCGCATGAGGTCATCATCGGAATTACTGACAATCTGTCCGCTCTGCTTATCCCAAAGGACCGGTACGGTAACGCGGCCTTCGTACTTCGGGTCGGTGGCGTAATAAGCCTCGCTCAGGAATTTGAACCCGTTGATTGAATCGCTGGAATGACCCGGCCCGTCCCGGAAGGCCCAACCGCGCTCGTCACGAATCGGATCGACGACCGTCATGCCTATCACAGGTCGGAGCCGTTTCAGCTGGCGAACAATAATGGTTCGGTGCGCCCAAGGACATGCCCATGAAACGTACAAGTGGTAACGTCCAGCAGCAGCAGGAAATTCGGATTTACCGTCCGCCGTCACCCAGGATCTGAAGGCGTCGCCCTGCCGTACAAACTCTCCCTTCTCTGATTGCTCCGCCGGGAATTGTGCTTTTGCCGCTTCGCTCATAGCAACGAAGCTACAGCATACCGCCTCGAAGCAAAACCCGACAGATTCCGAAGTAACCGGGGGCGTAACCTCGGAATCTCTGTTCAAACTTTCGCCAACTTCAACCCGAGTCCTTCGAACGGGACGAAATCGTGGCGGTTCAGGGTGAGGAAGACGGCACCATGGGTCACCGCCGTTGCGGCGATCAAGCAGTCTGCCAGCGAACCTCGGCGACGTCCGTTGGAATTGAAAAATTGAGCACCGAGCTCCGTCGCAAACTCATCGAGCAACACCGGTGAAGCCTCAATGAGCTGCCAGGACAGCTCTCGCTCTCTGGCTGAGACCGGACCGCACAAATACTCCGCCCAGGCCAGCACGCTGCATGAGACCCGTTCGCCCCCACGCAGTCTGGCTAACAAAGCGCGCCGCACCCGGGATTTGGGCGATTGAAGATCAACCAGACAGTTGGTGTCCAGGTGGACCATAGTACTCACCCGGTCTTTCGCGGGTTCCAGCCCCGGCGAAGCCGCCGCGCCGACCGCAGACGAGCTTGGCTTTCGGCCGTGGACAAGGTTGGAGCTCGTTCCAGTTGCTCGAGAACCTCGATAGGCGAACGCACCTTCGCTTGCAGCAGCTGCTGTTGCCTGGTTTGCCGAATCGCGCGGCGGACCGCCTCCGACTGTGGTACGCCCCACTCTGCGGCTAGCTCTTTTACCGCCAGAGCAGTTCCCTGATCGATCGTGTAGGTAACCTTTATGGTCGCCGATGCCATACTAAAAGTATGGCCAATAACGCCATATAGACAAGCGCAAACAAATCAGCATGCAGATCCGCTAGTTACAGGAGGCTTGAAGGCCTAACAGAAGATCTCAAAGACTTTTTAACAGAAGGTCTCGAAGGCCGCAAAGGTCGGGTCCGGGGTGTGGAGGGCACTGGGTGTCCGGAACTGGGTCACCTTCGACATGCAGTCCTCGAGTTGATGCGCATGAGGACTATTCAGGCGCGAAAGAAGTCCTCAGATCGACCGCTCCCCAGCGAAAACTCCTTTGAGCACTTTGAGGTGTGAAAGAATCCTTTGAGCGCTTCTGCGGTGCCAGACGCCGCTTTACCAGAACCCGCCGTTAGAGCGCAGGATCTGGCCGGTAATCCAATCTGCTTCCGAACTGGCGAGGAATTGAACAAATCGGGCAACATCCGCAGGGCTCCCGGTTCGTCCGAGCGCCGAACGCTTGGAC
>Ga0306925_10007452_pt1 | contig 10295 bp, 3 predicted proteins | sample flu12Cox44000176_FD_203755 | JGI IMG/M metagenome (GOLD analysis project Ga0306925, IMG submission 203755) | Lab enrichment of tropical soil microbial communities from Luquillo Experimental Forest, Puerto Rico - flux8day.12C.oxic.44.000.176 (v2)... | ecosystem: Environmental > Terrestrial > Soil... | reverse complement strand
GAAAGCATGCATCCCAGCACCGACAGAAGGGTCGTCTTGCCGCTGCCGGAAGGCCCCATCAGCAGCGTCAATTCGCCCCCTCTAAGCGATACGCTCACGCCTTTGAGGGCCAACACCTGACCGGCCCCCTCGCCGAGTGCCTTTACCACATCGATGGCTTCCATCACGATCGGCTTCATCGATTGAATACGACTGCCGGATCGATGCGGGTCACCTTGATGATTGCTGAAATCGCAGACAGAGTGCACATCGCTACCGTGAGCGCGAACAGGCCAAGCGTGAGCATGGGTGTCATGACGACGGGCAAAGAGCCATTCGCGGTCGCCCGCACAATCACCAAGCCCAGTACTGCAGCAATCGAAAACCCGATGAGCGCACTCAAAAAAGCCTGGCAGAGAATCACCTGGTGGATATAGAAGGCAGATGATCCGATCGCGCGCAAGGTCGCAAACTCGTTGAGGTGATCCTTGGTGCTCGAATAGAGCGTCTGCGCGACGATGACCGTTCCTACAATGACCCCGAGAATGGCCCCGCCGATGAGTGCGGCTCCGGCTCCCGTCCCATAAAGCCATTGGGAGAGGCTGCGGGCGCGAAATTCTTGCGGAGTGATGGCTTCGGCGTCGGTGAGATTGCGATTTAGCTCTGCGCGGATGGCGGCTATGTTGGCGCCGGGTGAAACCTGGACAAGGTAGTAGGTGTTGCTGCTGTTCGTGGGTGCCCGCACAAATCCCCTTGCCCGCTCCCGCGTAGTGAAAACGAATGGGGCCGTCGTGAACGAGCGAATGTGGTCGGTGAGTCCCACAACCCGCACCTTATGACCGGTAACTTCCGCTTGCTGGCCAATGTCCGAAACGCCCAGGCGGTTGGAATATGAACGGTCGACGATCACGCCGTTGGGAGTTATGAGATCGTCAGTGCTTCCCTTGACCAGATTCCATGGCTGAAATCCATCTTTGTCAGGATCGAATCCGACGGCCAAAACGATGGTCGTTCCGCCATCCGGTTTGCGCCAAGTCGCATAACCAGTCACGAGTGGGACCACCGCGGTGACTCCAGGGATAGCCAAAGCCTGGAATCGCTCCGGCCCGTCCAACATGGAGGTATCTTCGAAGCTCTTCGCGTTCGAGGGGACTATCCAGAGGGCTGCCCGCGCTTGATTGATCGCTGCGGTGATCATGCGCTCGCAGCTGACATACAATCCGAGTTGCACCGTCACCAAAACGACCGAGAAAACGATTCCCACAATGGTGGCAACGAATCTTATCCGGTCATGAAACAAATTCCGGGATGCCAGGATTAGGATGAGGGGGATTCGAAGGATCTTGCGCCGACCCTTGCGGATGTCGGGCTTATGTGCCGTATCGTGCATTGACGTGTTTCACTTTCAAGGTCCGTCCGGCCGTGGTGGGCGCCAGCGGTCGAGTCGCTCCCGGCGGCGCAGACCTTATAGCATCTTTACCATGCGATTTGAGGCGAGATCGTGCTGTTGGTATTGGATTGTTCTCATAGCAAAGGCTAACTAGATTTGTCCCGCAGGCAACCCGAGCCGCGCAGGAGCCAAGTAAGGCGGATGAACTACGTCGAGTCGGAGTTGATCCCTCGGGGTGCCTATGTGGCACCCCGATCGCGTCCTGCGATAGCCATTATCGGGGTCAGCGGCCGCTACCCGGGCGGGGCGAACGACCTCTCCCGCCTGTGGCAGAACCTCATGTCGGGCGTGGACGGGGTGGGCGAAATCCGGGGCGATCGCTGGGACCTGGGCTACCATCACCCCGATCCTGCAATGGGCGGGATCTATACGCGCTATGCCGGCCTGCTCGATCAGGTCGATCAGTTCGATGCAGATTTTTTCAGCATCTCCCCGCGCGAAGCTGCTTATGTCGATCCGCAGCAGCGTCTGCTGCTCGAGCTTGCTTGGGAAGCGCTGGAAGATGCCGCGCTGCCGCCGCAGGACCTGGCCGGCTCGAACACCGGCGTCTTCATCGGCATCGCCGGCCACGACTATGCGGACATGCAGAATTATTTGCGCAGGTCGCAGCGCAGTCCGTATGTCAATCCCGGCAGCGCGCTGGGTATCGCAGCAAACCGGATCTCTTATTTCTTCGACTTTCATGGCCCAAGCTTTGCCCTGGACACGGCCTGCTCGTCCGCGCTGTTTGCTCTTCACCAGGGCTGTCTGAGCCTTTGGTCGGGCGAATGCCCGGTGGCCGTGGTCGGCGCCGTCAATCTGCTGCTGCAGCCAAAACCGTTCATCGGCTTCTGCAGCGCCGCCATGATCTCTCGCAGTGGGCGATGCAGGAGCTTCGATGCGAGCGCCGACGGTTACGTGCGCGCCGAGGGCGGCGGTGTGGTGATCCTCAAGCCGCTTGCAGACGCCGAGCGCGACGGTGACCCGATCAGAGCGGTGATCATCGGCAGCGCCACCAATTCGGACGGCCGTACCGGCGGCTTGTCTCTGCCCAATGAGGAAGCGCAGGAAGCGTTGTTACGCGAGGTCTATGGCGAATCCGCAGTAGCGCCCGAGGACGTCTTTTATGTCGAGGCTCACGGCACCGGTACCCCGGTTGGCGATCCAATTGAATGCGGGGCGCTCGGCAGAGTGCTTGGAATTCCCCGTCGTGATGGCAGCAAGTGCCTCGTTGGCTCGGTCAAATCCAACCTCGGTCATCTCGAGACCGCTTCCGGCATGGCCGGACTGACCAAGGTGCTGCTGGCGCTGCAGCACCGCGAATTGCCGCCCAACCTCCACTTCAAGATGCCCAATCCGAAGATCGCGCTGGAGGATCTCAAGCTTGAGATTGTTGACCGGGCCATTGCCTTGCCGGAGCGCGAGTCGCCCATCATCATGGGGGTGAGCTCCTACGGTTTTGGCGGGGCGAACGCGCATGTAATCGTCTCCGAATATCGCAGGCCGCACGGCACATTCGCGTCGCTGGGCCGCAAGCCTGCTCGCGCGGATGAGAATCATATTCTGCTGTTATCCGCGCGAAGCAAAGACGCATTAAGTGCCCAGAGCGCGTCCTATGCCCGGTTTCTGCGTGCCGCTGAACCGAGTTCACTGGGCACGATCTGCGCCACGGCAGCATTGTGCCGCTCGCAGCACAGCCATCGACTTGCGGTCGCCGGCTCGACTGCGGCGGAGACGGCAGAGCGACTCGAACTATTTGTGGCGAGCGGGCAGGCGCCGCGACTGGCCACGGCGCGCGTGCCGGCAAAACCGCGGCGGCTTGCCTACGCCTTTTCAGGAAACGGTCCGCAATGGTGGGGGATGGGGCGCGAGTTGCTCGCGTCGGCTCCGCTCTATCGCTTGGAGGTCGAGCGCGTTGATGCCGTGTTCAGAGCACTCGCCGGCTGGTCCCTTATCGAGGAGATGACGCGCCCGGAAGCCGAATCCCAAATGGCCAGAACCGATATCGCGCAGCCAGCGTTATTCGCGCTTCAGCTGGGCATTCTGCGGATGTTGGGAGCAGCCGGCGTACAGCCCGCAGCCGTCATCGGACACAGCGTTGGCGAAATCGCCGCGGCATTTGCTGCCGGCGCGCTGACGCTTGATCAAGCCGTCCTGGTGATCCATGAGCGTAGCCGGGCTCAGGTTAAAACCGCCGGCCTCGGCAAGATGGCCGCGATCGGGATCGGACCCGAACAGGCCTTGTCCGCCATTGCCGATATTCCCGGCTGGATCGAGCTTGCTGCGATCAACAGCGATCGCTCGGTGACGGTAGCAGGCGACCCGAGCGCGCTTGCGAGCCTCGAGCAAAGAATGACCGATGCAGGCGCCTTCTACCGGCTGTTAGCGATCGACTACCCCTTTCACAGCAAAGCCATGGACGTCATCGAAGCGCCCTTGCGCGCTGCGCTGGCGAGTTTGAGGCCCACACGCACAACAATTCCATTCATTTCCGCAGTCGAGGGACGCTCGCTCGAGGGCGGCGAGCTCGATGCCGAGTACTGGTGGCGCAATGTCCGCGCGCCGGTTCGGTTCAATGCCGGAATTAACGACTTGCTCGGACAAGCCGGCATCGATGTGTTCCTGGAGATCGGACCTCATCCGGTGCTGCTGGACTACGTGCGGCAATGCGCGAAGGACCGCAACACGACGGCGACGGTCATTCCAACCCTCCGACGAGGCAGCGGGGAAGCTCCCGACTGCGAGCTCGACAACGTGTGGACAGCCGTTGCCGCCTGCCATGCAAACGGCGTCACCGATTTGTCGCGGCTCTACCTGCGACCGGACAGACCGGCGGCGCTGCCGGGCTACCCCTGGCAACGGCAGCGCTTCTGGAGCGGCGTCAACCCGCTCCCCGGGGTTCCGGTCTATTCACGTCGCGATCACCCGCTGCTCGGATTTCGCATCGAGTCCGGCATCCCCACCTGGCAAAACCTGCTCGACACGACGCTACTTCCTTTTTTGCAAGATCACGTTGTGCACGGTGCCGTGGTCATGCCGGCCACCTGCTTCATCGAGATGTCGCTCGCGGCCGCGACGCGGATTTACGGCGACACGCATTGCGACATTGAAGATTTCGAAATCCGCAACGCGCTGGTGATCCGTCCGGGAGAAGCGCCGTTGACGCAACTTTCACTCGATGCGGAAGACGGCAGTTTCCGCATTGCGAGCCGCCCGCATGAGGATGATTCTTCATGGACAGTAAATGTGGTGGGCAGGTTGGGCCGGGCCCCGGAGGGGGCCTCGCCCGAGCCGGTCTCACCGGCGCGATTGTGCGCGCAAGCGACCCGTACAATCGACAAGCCGGCCCATTACCAGGTCGCGCTATCGCGCGGCATCAGCTACGGACCCGCCTTTCAGGGGATCGAATCCATCCGGATCGGCTCGCGCGAAGCGCTTGCAGAAATCCGTGCCCCCGCAATTGCGTCCGACGACGCGGGCTTTGTGCTGCATCCTTGCCTGCTCGATGCGTGCCTGCAAACGTTGTTCGGGATCCCTGAGGAAGAAGACAGGGATGCGACTTACCTGCCCGTGCAGATGGCGAGGTTGCGCAGGTTCCGTTCGGCCGCCGAGATCGCGTTTTGTCACGCCAGGCTGGTGCGCGAAACCCCGCGCTCGATTGTTGCCGACATCCAGGTGCTCGGCCGTGACGGGGAAGTGCTCGTGCGGATGGACGATTTTCGCTTCATCCGGGCGGACCTCTCACACGCATCGCCGCCAGCGCTCTACCGCCATGTCTGGCAAGTGACCGAGAGGCACGCCCCGACGCCTACGCCGGCCGAACCGTTGCTGCGATCTTCGGTCGAGCAGGTAGCGCGGACCATCGATGGTCTGATGCGCAAATTCGATCGCCGGCGGTTCTATTCTGACGTCCGGCCTCGCTTGCACAGTCTCGCCGCCTGCTATGCGGTAAAGGCGCTTGCCACTCTGGGCGCACGTGAGGGCCCTTTCACCGTTGACACCCTGATGATGCATGGGCGCATCGGGGCAGAGCATCGCCGCTACCTGACGCGACTGATTGATATTGCTCAAGCGGCAGGGCTGCTTGAGCAGGCGTCCGGTGGCTGGGTGATGAGATCGGATCAATCGTTGGCTGGGCCGAGGGAGCTCTGGCGCGAGCTGTTGCGGGATCATCCGGCCTATTTCGCCGAGCTTGCGCTTGTCGGCTGCGCCGGCGAGCGCATCGTGGCAGTGCTGCGGGGGGAAGCGGATGCGGACCAGTCGTTGTTTCCGGAGAAGTGGGGCGGCGCCGCCGAACAACTCTACGATGGCGCGCCGTCGACGCACATCTACAATCAGATTGCGCGGGACATGCTCGCCGAATTGGTGCGCACAGGATCGGCGGATCGGCCGCTGCGCATATTGGAGGTCGGTGCCGGCAGCGGGGGTTTGACCGCAAGGCTGCTCCCGATCTTGCCACCGGCACGGACCGATTATCTCTTAACCGACCTCTCGCCTTCGGTCGTTGCGCGCGCTGAGCAGCGGTTTGCCGGCTTTCCGTTCGTTCGCTTTCGCACCCTCGACATCGGGCGCGATCCGCTCGAGCAGGACATGACAGGGGCGGAATTCGACATCATCGTTGCCGCCGATGTCATGCATTTCGCGGCGGATGTGCGGGAAGCGCTCGCGCACGTGAAGAAGCTACTGGCTGCCGACGGCCTGCTTCTCTTGATCGAACCGCATGCAGATGCGGCCGCCGATCTCGTGTTTGGTCAAACCAAACACTGGCGCCGTTGCGGCGATCCTGACTTGCGGCCGCAGTCGGCCTTGCTTGCGCCGCAGGATTGGCAAGCGATATTGGCGCAGGCAGGCTTTGCGCAATCAGTAACGCTGTCGGATGCGGCTGCGCTCGCGGGAAATGGCAGACAACCGCAGCGGTCGGTCATCCTGGCGCGCAATCCATCGTCCGATATCGCGCCCCCTGCGCTCCCCGCGCTCGCAGCAAACGATCGCACGTGGCTTCTCTTAGTCGATCAGTCCGCGGCGGCGAGCTCGCTCGCAGCAGCAACCGCAACGCTCCTGCGCGAGGCAGGGGCACGCATCATCACGGTGGTGCTCGGCGAAGCCTTTGCCGATGAGACGCTGGGGCCGCTGATCGTGTCCCCGGTCAGCCCGGAGGATTTTTCCCGCCTGTTCGACCAGTTGGCGAGCCTGCAGATCGAGTGTGACGAGATCGTTCATCTGGCCGGCGTGGCGCCGCCTGGCGATCATCTCGATCTAGGCGATTTGCAGGACACGCGCTGCGTTTCCACGCTGCTTCTCGTGCAGACGTTGATGCAACTACCGGCAAGCAAGCCACGCCTGACCTTGGTCACATCGATGGCCGTGCCGACACCTTCCGGTGCTGGCGCTCTCGATCCTGGACAGGCGCCGCTGTGGGGCCTTGGCCGCGTTATCGGGGTCGAGCACCCGGAGCTGCGGTGCCGGATGATCGACCTGCATGCTCGCCCCGACGATCCATCGTCGGCACGGCTGCTCGCGGGCGAGCTCCTGGCGGCGGACAGCGAAACCGAGGTGCTGCTCACGCCGGCCGAGCGCCACGTTAACCGCCTGCGCGCGACCTCGGTGATCGAGCAGGCAAGGCTCGCCCAACATCGGCAAGCCATCGAGGCACGCCAGGCTGCGACGGCAAACGCTTCGAACTTCAAGCTCGAATTCTCCGCGCACGGCCCGCTGGAAAATCTCTTTGTCGCTGCGGCAGAGCAAAAGCCTCCTGGCCCGGGCGAGGTGGAGATTCGCGTTCACGCGAGCGGAGTCAATTTCCGCGACGTGATGTGGGTCATGGGGATGCTCCCCGAAGAGGCGCTCGAGAATGGCTTCGCCGGTCCCACCATCGGAATGGAATGCGCGGGCGAGATCACGCGCCTCGGGCCGGATGTCAGCGATTTTGCCATCGGCGATCGGGTGCTCGCGTTTGCCGGCGGCTGTTTCGCCAAGTTCGTGAACACTCCTGTGGCCTCGATCGCCCGCCTTCCCGAGCAGTTGGGCTTCGAGGCGGCGGCAACAATCCCCACCACCTTCCTCACCGCCTACTACGCGCTCGTTCACCTCGCGGGCCTGGAGCGAGGCGAGCGCGTCCTCATTCATGGCGCGGCGGGCGGGGTCGGCATGGCCGCTGTCCAGATTGCCAGGCGTTGCGGGGCGGAAATATTCGGGACTGCGGGATCGCCGGAGAAGCGGGAGATCTTGCGCCTTGTCGGCGTCGATCATGTCCTTGACTCGCGCTCGCTCGACTTTGCCGACGACGTGATGCGGATCACGCAAGGAAAGGGTGTCGATGTCGTCCTCAATTCACTCGCTGGCGAAGCCATCGGCAAGAATTTTAAGGTACTCAAACCATTCGGCCGTTTCCTCGAGATCGGAAAGCGCGATCTTTACGCCAATAGCAGGATTGGGCTGCGTCCGTTCCGTAACAATCTCAGCTATTTCGGCATCGATGCCGACACGTTGCTGACGCAGAGGCGCCGCCTTGCGGCGCGGCTCATTGCCGAGGTGATGGAGCTGTTCGAGCGCGGTGAGCTTCGGCCGCTGCCCTACCGGAGTTTTCCAATCGCACGTGCGGTCGAAGCATTTCGGCAGATGCAGCAGTCGCGTCACGTCGGCAAGCTGCTGATCACGATGAATGACGACGAGGTGCCCGTGATCCGGCGCCGGATACCGGTAAACGCCGACGCAACTTACCTCATCAGCGGCGGCCTGAGCGGATTTGGGCTCGCGACCGCGCGCTGGCTTGCCGAGAAGGGGGCGCGGCACTTCGCGCTGTTGGGCCGCAGCGGTGCTGCGAGCGATGAGGCGCGAGCCGGCATTGCCGCGCTCGAGGCCGCGGGCGCGGTTGTGCGCGTCTGTCGAGCCGACGTGACGGACGAAGCCGCAGTAAGAGAGGTCGTCGCCGGCGTTTTGGATGGAATGCCGCCCGTTCGTGGCGTGATCCATGCCGCCACGGTGATCGATGATGGCGTGATTTTGAACCTTGATCGCGAGCGCATGCGGCGCGTCATGGCACCCAAGGTGCAGGGCGCGTGGAATCTGCATCTGGCGACGCTCGATTGTCCGCTCGACTTCTTCGTCATGTATTCCTCGCTGTCGACCGTTGTCGGCACGCCCGGACAGGCCAACTATGTTGCCGCAAACATGTATCTCGAAGCGCTCGCGGAATATCGCCGTGGCCGCGGGTTGCCCGCACTTACCTTGGGCCTGGGCGCGCTCTCGGATGTCGGATATCTCGCGCGCAATCCCGCGGTAACGGAGCTCATGCACAAGCGCGTCGGTGTCGAGGCCATTTCTTCCCGCCAGGCATTCGCGCAGCTCGAACGCATGCTGGAGGTCGACGCGACCTGCGTCACCGCTGCCCGCCTCGATTGGGGACGATTGCGACAGTTATTGCCGGGCGACGTGCAACCCAGGCTGAGCCTTGTTGTCGGCGCGGCCGGGAGCGAGGCGGCAAGCGGCGTGGACATACAGAAGCGGCTCCAATCCCTGCCGCCCGACGAGCGCAAGCCTTTCCTGGTCATGTGGATCAGGGAGCATTTCGCGCGCGTTCTTGCCACCAGTGCCGACCAGATCGATCCCGATCGCCCGTTGCTGGAGCTCGGACTCGATTCCCTCATGGGGGTGGAGCTCAGCGGCGTAATGGGACGGGAGCTGCAGATCAGCCTTTCGGTGATGGAGGTCATCCAGTCCGGCTCGATCGGCAACATGGCAAACCGCATCCTGCAGGCGCTGCAGCTCTCCGACGCGGCCCCCGCCAGCGTCGCGAGCAGCGTGCCGGAGCACGTGGAGGTTTGACCCCATCGGGCAAACAGACAGAACGAACTGATGACGAATCTTTCCGAGCTTGCGCCGACGTCTTTGCGCTATCCCGCGTCCATTGATGGCCTCCTCAAGGAGGTCAGTTTTGGCCCCAACGAGGTCATTCATCGCGCGGGCGAGCGTTACCACGATATGTACGTGATTGCCGAGGGCAGTCTTGAGGTTCTCCAGAAAGCCGATGCCTCCGGGGCAAAGGGCCCCCTATTGGGACCGGGATCAGTCATCGGGGAGATGGGTTATGTACAAGGCTTTGCGGCACCCGCAGATGTCGTAGCAAGAACCGCCGTGCGCGCGCTTGTCATCGCGGATGACACGTTGTGGCGAATGCAGAAGGACGCTCCGCGCCTTGCGATCGAGTTTTGCCGCTTTTTGGGCAAGGCAGTGACGCGATCCGAAAGCCGTGACGGCAGCGGGCTATCGCCGCTGTCGATGAGCGGCAAACTTCCAAATATCGAGGTTATTCATTGTCGCGACGGGCGGATCCTCAATGAGGTGATGCGCCTTCGCTATCACATTTGCTGGGAGGAATTCGGCAGGTATTCGCCGCATCTGGATCACGACAAAAAGATCCTGAGGGACGAGCTCGATGATTTCGGCCATGAATTCGTTGCGATCGAGCAGGGCGAGGTGATCGGGTCCTTGCGCGCCAATCTGGCGAGGGAAGGCGCACTTGGCGTGTTTGAGGACTTCTACGGAATGCGCGCCTCCAAAAATCATCCGCAGCACACGGCAATCTGTACAAAAGTGATCATCAAGAAATCGAATAGGGGTACTCCGGCGTATCTGAAAATGTTGTCCGAGTGCCTGCAATTCGCGATGCGGGAAGGAATCACAGAATGGTATATCGGGTGTGAACCGAAGCTGACACCCATTATGGGAATGCTAGGGCTCAAGCGCTCGGGGGAGCGCTTCTATCACTATGAGGTCGGGCCCAATGATCCCATGATGCTTGACCTAGCCCAGCACGGGAAGCGGCTGGCGGCGCTGGCCGGCTTGCGCTCGCTGTTTTAGGGACGAGTTCGACTGCGGCGCGAGCCGG
>Ga0306925_10007450_pt1 | contig 10295 bp, 10 predicted proteins | sample flu12Cox44000176_FD_203755 | JGI IMG/M metagenome (GOLD analysis project Ga0306925, IMG submission 203755) | Lab enrichment of tropical soil microbial communities from Luquillo Experimental Forest, Puerto Rico - flux8day.12C.oxic.44.000.176 (v2)... | ecosystem: Environmental > Terrestrial >... | reverse complement strand
ACAACGTACGTCAAAGCAGGGTTTCGTACTAGTAACCGGCCGGAACTAGCGGCAGGCCCCGGCCCGGTGACGGAGGAACCGGGCCGGAGGCCAGCGGGGGGTTCCCGGGGTCGCCCCCCGGGCTAGCGTGGTCACCGGCCATTGGTGGGCCGGTCCCGGCCGCTGGCGGGCGGCCGGGACCGGTCCTTCACCGGCCCAGGCCGGGGACGGCGGTCCACGGACCGGCAAGATGAACGGTGATCACGGCGAGCAGCAGCCCGGTCAGCAACGACGCGGTCAGCAGCAGCCACCGCGCGGCCCGGCCGCCCAGGACCTGTTCCGCCCGGTAGCCGGCCTGGCGGGCCAGGTCGCTGCCAACCAGCCTGGGCAGCCGCCAGACGTAGGCGAGCACATGGATGGTCATGGCGCCGAACCAGAGCACGAACGACGCCTTGTGCGCGAGCAGCCAGATGCTGGGGCCCGGCCCGGTGAGCGCGAGCACGATGCCGGTGCCGATCACCGCGAGCGAGGTGAGGATGACGAACGGCCCGAGTACCCGCAGCGGCAGCGCGGGCGGGCCCTTCCGGTGGTATTCGGCATCCCCGGCGTAGTACCTGGCGAACCGGTAGATCGTCGAGCAGAGCTTGAGCAGCACCGGGCCGATCAGCAGCATGCCGAGGAAGAAGTGCAGGGTGAGCATCTGGCGGACGGCCAGGATCGTGACGCCCTCGGCGGCGAACAGCACGAGCAGCACCATGCCGGTCAGCCCGGTGAGCCGCTCGTTCCCCCCGGCGCCGCCGGTCGCGCCGTCCGCGCGCCCGTGATCGTCCTCGTCCCGGTACTCCCAGACGTCCGTGGCCCGGCGCTCGCCGTACCAGTACTCCTCGTCCTCGTGGGCATAGCCGTACCCGGCCGGTCCGCGGTAGTACTGCGACTCGCCCCGCATGGTTTCCAGCCTGCGCCATGGCTTGCCGGGAACTTGTTCAGCAATGGTTCAGAACCGGTAAGGAATTGTCGCCCGCCCGGCCCGCCCCCTCGGCCGCCAGGACGACCGGATCGGCCGGTGAAGCGGGCAGGTCGAGGGTGACCGTGAGGCCGCCACCCTGGGTGTCCGACAGTTCGGCGGACCCGCCGTTGGAGGTGACGAGCCGGTGCACGATGGCCAGGCCGAGCCCGGTCCCGCCGGAGGTGTTGCTGGCGAACCTGCGGAACGCCGCCTCCTGCTGCGCCCGGCTCATGCCGGGTCCGTCGTCGGCCACCACGACCCGGGCGCCCCGCTCGCCGGGCCGGGCGCTGACCCGGACATGCCCGCCCGCAGGAACCGCGTCCAGGGCGTTGGCGATCAGGTTGTCCAGTATCTGTTCCAGGTGGCCCTCGCCCAGGCTGGCGTGGGTCTGGCCCGGCGCAGCGGCGGACAGGCCCACCCCGCGCTCCTCCGCCACCGGGCTCCAGGCCGCGACCCGGTCGCGGACCACGACGGCCACCTGCACCGGCACCGGCACGGTTACCGCGCTCTCCGCCCTGGCGACCGCTAGCAGCCCGTCCACCAGCCGGGACAGCCGGGCAATCTCGTCTTGCGCGCCGGCCAGTTCCGCCGCGGTGGCCTCGTCGGCGTCGGCCGCGAGCAGGTCGAGCCGCAGCCGCAGCGCGGCCAGCGGGCTGCGCAACTGGTGCGACACGTCGGCCATCATGACCCGGTTGCCGTGCACCAGGGCCTCCAGCCGGCCGGCCATGGTGTTGAACGTGCTGGCCAGGCGGCGCACCTCGGGCGGCCCTTGCCGGGCGGCGGACCGGGTGTCGAGCGCACCGCCGCCCAGCCGCTGCGCGGCCGCGTCCAGCGCCGACAACGGCCGGCCGGCCCAGCGCCCGACCCAGACGGCCGCGATCGCCCCGGCGACCAGCCCGCCGACCGCGATCGCGGCGAGTACCGCCCACAGCACCCGGAGCCGCTCGTCCAGCTCGGAGGTGGGCCGGGCGAGCACCACCACCCCCACCGGTGGCTGGCCGTCGGCCGTATCCACCGCCACGGCCACCTGCAGCCGGCCGGGCGGCCCGGTAATGGAGACGCCGCCGCCGCGCTGGACAGCGCGCATGATGGCCGGTACCGGCGCGCCCGGCCCGGCGGGCAGGCGCAGCCCGCCGGGGGACGCCACCGCGGTGCTGTGCGCGATCAGCCGTCCGGCCGTGTCGTACACCCAGCCGGCCTCTCCCGACTTGCTGGCCCTGGCGAGGAAGGCGGCGATGGCCGGGCTGCGGCCCGGCTCGGTGAGGCCGTCCTCCGCGATGGCCGCGAACGCGCGAGCGGTCAGCACCGTGTCCTGCCGGAACGAGGCCCGTTCCCGGGCGGTGGTGATCAGGCCGAGCGGGACGACGGCGCCCAGCAGCAGGGCGCCGACCAAAGACAGCATGGTGAGCGCTATCCGGCGGGCCATCACGCACCGCCGAGGCGGAAGCCCCTGCCGTACACGGTCTCGATCAGGCCGGGCACGCCGAGCTTGCGGCGCAGCGCTCCCACGTGCACGTCAAGCACCTTGGTGGGCCCGTACCAGTGGGCGTCCCACGCGCTCTCCAGGATCTGCTGGCGGCTGAGTACCCGGCCCGGGTCGGCGGCCAGGCACTCCAGGATGTCGAACTCCTTGGGGGTCAGCGCGACCTCGCGGCCGGACACGGTGACCTTGCGGGTCCGCAGGTCCACGGTGAGCGGGCCGTGCGTCAGCAGTTCGCCACCGGGGTGCACGCGGCGCAGCACGGCGCGGATCCGGGCCAGCAGCTCGGCCAGGCCGAACGGCTTGACCAGGTAGTCGTCAGCGCCGGCGTCGAGGGCGAGCACCCGCTCGGGCTCCTCCCCCCGCGCGGTGACCACGATGATCGCCACCCGCGACCGCTCCCGCAGCTGGCGGCAGACCTCCACCCCGTCGGTGTCGGGCAGGCCGAGGTCGAGCAGGACCACGTCCGGCTCGCCCCAGCGCAGCGCCTCGCCTCCCGTGGTCACGTGATCCACGTCGTACCCATCGCGGCGCAGCCCGCGGACGAGCTGGGTGGCGATCCCCAGGTCGTCTTCCACGATCAGCACGCTCGTCCGCCCCCCGGGCAGGGAGGCAACCGGGCCACCGTTTGTCATCACACAGGCTCCACGTACGGATGGGTACGGCGTTAGCGTACGTGCGAGGCTAGCTCCGGGCCGGACCAACGGGGTTCTAGCCCCGCGCCGGACCGACGGGGTTTAGGCGAGCGTCCAGCGCCAGGTCGGGAGCAGCTCGTCCAGGAGCGCCTCGGTCTCGGTGGTCAGCTCCGGCGGCCCGTCCATGGATGCGCGGGTCCAGATCTCGCCTGCCGCGGCATAGAGCACGTTCTCCTGGCCGGTGGCGTGCGCGGCGGTCAGCAGGTCCCGCCAGAGCAGCTCGTCGTCCGGCGCGATACGCAGCCCGGTGCGCACGGCGTCCATCGCGGCGCGGGAGTCGCCGTCGTTCAGCCGCAGCTCGCACAGGCGGTGCGCGGCGTCGGCGACCCGGGCGGACACCTCGTACACCAGCCCGTCGGCGAGGATCCAGGAGTAGCCGCCCGGCCCGCAGTCGGCCAGGAAATGGCCCTCGACCAGGCTCAGCGCCTGTGCCAGCTTGGCCTCCTCCGGCGAGTGCCCGCTCCGGCCGGCCGGCCCGGCCCCCTGCCCGGCCTGGGCCACCAGGGTGAGGAACACGTGCCAGTCCACCTTGACCCCGGAGCCGAGGCGCAGCCGGCCGCTGGCATCGGCGGCCAGGTGCGGGCGGCCGATGCCGTCGGTGCCGAGCCAGTACGCGACCTCATCGAGCACATCGTCCCTGGCCTCGTCGTCCACGCCCTGCGGCCAGATCGCCCTGGCCAGCACGTTCGGATGTACCCCGGCGGGGTGGGTCGCCAGGTAGACCACGATCTCCGTGGCAAGCGGCAGCATGTCCGGCTCGATCTCGCCGGTGGCACGCACGGACACCGGGCCGAGCAGGGTGACCTCGGCCGGCATCGTGGCGTCGGGGGCAAGGTGCGGGGCCGGGGCCAGGTCCACCGGCGGCGCGGCCAGTGGCGCTCCCGTCATGTCGTCCGCGGCGTCGAACAGGCCCGCCATCGCCGCCTGCTGCTGCGCCGGGATGAGCTGAGCCGCGACGTCCAGGCCAAGCTCCGGCGCCCGCATCCGACCGTCCGGGGTGATCTCCCAGGTCCAGGTGGCGGCGGGGGTCTCGCCCGCGATCAGGTACCCGGCGGCGAAGGCGCCCGCCCGGGCGAGCGCGGCCAGCCGCCGCGCCTCATGCTGCGTTGGCGGGATCAGCGTGATCAGGTAGTGCGGCGTCCAGGCCTCGGGGATGAGCCCTTCCGCCCGGCCGGCCAGCACCGATCGTGCGCCGGAGGCGGCCAGGGCGTCCGCCACGCCCTCGGCGTGCGCCTCGAGCAGCGGCAGCGCCTTGGTCAGGGAGCTTGCCACGTGCACCCGGTCGGGCGAGAGGGCGGCCAGGTCCTCACCGGCCCCCACGAGCGTCAGGTGCATCGTGTCGGACCAGAGGCTGGCGGCCAGTTCGGCGGCCATCGTGCACAGCGCGCCGGCGACCAGGTCCTCCGGGCCGGTGACGGCGATCGGGCCGCGCGCGGCCTCCAGGTCCACCAGCACCCGGCCGGTGGCATCGGTGCCGATGGTCACCAGGCCCGGGTACAGGGCGGTGCCGCGGCCGTCCAGGCCCGGCATGCCGGCCAGCGGCAGCCGCCATACCTGCCCGTCGCCCACCGCGTACCAGGGCGCAGGCACGTCATGGCTGGGCGGGGTGACCCACAGGTCCAGGTTGTCGTCGCCGACGTGCGCGGCGAACACGGTCGGCGGCGTCCGGCCCTGCCGCTGCAGCGCGCGGCTGAGGTGACGCAGGCCCGCGTCCAGCATCCGGGCGGAGTTCTCGTCCTCGCCCAGGCGCAGCGCCGCCTCCGCCCACGCGGCGTCTGGCGGCGGCGTCACCACCCGCCGGCCGGGCGGCCTGCGCCGTGCCTGCCTGCGGCGGCGGCGCTCCAGCTCGGCCAGCACGCCGGCGGCAAGCAGCCCCGCGGCGGCGAGCTCCAGCGGGTAGGACCGCGGCGCGGCATGGGCGGGCGCGGCGTGAGCGGGCGCCGACTGGCCAGGCGCGGACGCGGACCGGGCGGGCGCAGACGAGGACGCGGACCGGGCGGGGGCGGACGAGGAGCGGGCGGGGGCGGAGCGGCCCGCGCCGGGCCCCCCGGAAGTGGGCTGGCCGGTTGCCGCCCGGCCGTTGGCGGCGGGCGCCGGGGCGGAATCCGCGGGCGGCGAGGCGGGCGCCGGGCCGCCGGGAGCGGGGGCCGACGTGGCCGGGGCGGATGGGCTGGGCGTGCGGGCGGCCGGCGGGTTCTGCGCGGCCGGGGTCACGGCCGGTGGCACTTCGGCCGGCGGCACCGCGGCGGGCGGCGAGGCGTGCTTGCCGGGCGCGGGCGGGCGAGCCGCGGGCCGCGGCCCCTGCGGCTGGCCGGAATGCCTGGCCGGTGGGCTGGCCTTGACCTCCTCGATGCCCGCGCCGTAGGCGTCGTGCGGCATGCGCAGCACCCAGCCGGGACGGATCAGGCTGGCGATCGTGAGCGTGGAGCCGTCCGGCTGCGGCAGGTCCTTGTTCAGGTCGAAGATCTCCCGGTACCGCCTGCCGTCACCCAGGTGATTCTCGGCGATCTCCCACAGGCTCTCGTGGAACCGGCCCGCCGGCGGCTTCACCACGTAGATCTTTTCCGTGCGGTGCGCCCACCTGTCCTGCGCGCGGTCCGGGCTCGCGGCGGCGGCCTGCGTCCCGTTGCCGTTGCCGCCCGTGGCGCCGTTGACCGGCCGGAACTCCTGCCTTATGTCCCCGGGGCCGAGCAGCCGGTGCGCGCCCCCGTTGGCCGCCGGGGCGACAAGCATGGACGGCGTCATCGACTGGCCGGGGATGGCAGCGGCAGGCGTAACGTCCCGAATAGAGGCCGCTGCCGCGGGAGAGGTGGCCGCCAAAGCGGCGGCCGGTGCCAGCGCAGGAGCCGCCGCGGCGGCCGTGGACACCAGCAGCGCGGCGGTGACCAGGCGGTGCACGAGCGCCTGGAGCCCGCCGGCCAGCGGTACCCGCCGGGGCATGCCGACGTTGCGCACGGCGGCGGACACCTCGGCGATGACGCACCACACCAGCTGCAGCCAGGCCAGCCACACCACCACGGAACAGGCCCGCAGCACGGCCGCGGCCTGGAGCGGGTGGGTGAGCAGGGACGCCGAAGGCATGGTGCGCGGTATCGGCAGGCCGAACACGGTGATCAGGGCTACCGGGGGCCCGACCACGAGCACGAGCAGCACCACGATGGCGCCGAGGCCCGTGAGCACGTCCCATCCGGAACGTGCCCGGCCCGGCTTGCTGTCTTGCCTGGCCATCAGCACAACGCTCCTTGGTTGATCCCGCACTCGGGAGTGGCGGTCGCCTGCGCGGACTCGTGGAAGCCGGCGAAGACGCCGGGAATCAGGGGCCGGGTGGACACGGTGACCTGGACGGTCGCCCGCTCGGCCCCCGGCGGTGCGCTGCAGCGCACCATGCTGGTGCTGGTGACCTTGTCCAGCCCGTTGGACAGCACGTGCCCGTAGTTGCTGACCAGGCTGCCCGCCGCGATGCAGGCACCCGGCCCGATGACCGCCTTGCCGCTGGCCCGCAGCGTCTGGAGGTCGATGGTGTCGGCGGCGGCGCGGGCCGCCTGGCCGGCTATATCCATGGCGCGCTCCTTCGCATTCAGCGCCGAGCCACCGTCGAGTACCAGCGCGAGCAGGAAGACCACCGCGATCGCGAACACCGCGGTGAACACGGAGACCGAGCCCCGCTCGCCGCGGGCCCGCGCCAGCTCCGCAAGCCGGGTCAGCATGGGAACACGTCCCGGCACATGAACGGGTCGAGTGGCGCCACCGCCTGCCCGGTGAAGCCCTTGGTCGCCCCGAAGCCGAGCGCCTTGAACGGGCTCATGTTCACCTGGCAGGTGACGGTGACCGTCACGGTGCCGCCGGCCGTGGTAACCACCGGCACCGCCGGGTATCCGGCCACCCGGACGGCGACGGTGCCAGGCGCGCACAGGCTGGTGGTGCCCAGGTCCGCCTCAGCGGCCTGCTGCGCCGAGGCGACGGCCCGGCCGTAGGACCGGGCGATGCTGGCCGCCCGGGCGGCATCCCTGGCCGCGCCGTCGATGTGGCCCTGTACCTCCACCACTCTGGCACCGGCCGCGACCAGCAATAACAGCAGGACGAGCCCGGGCGCGAGCACCGCGAGCTCGACCGAGATCGAGCCGCGCTGGGCCCGCCAGCCGCGGCGCCGCGGGCCGCCCTGCCCGATGCGGTGCGGCGCGCCGGGCGCGTTCGGGCGCATCAGCACGCCCCGCCCTGGCCCGCGGGCCGGAAGCACTCGACCGGGCCGCCCGCGGTCGCCGACACGGTCAGGTGCAGCCCGAAGAACGGGAACACCGAGACGGCGACCTGCCCGCTCACCGTGACGTAGACGTTCCCGCCCGGCGCCGCGGCGGTGGTCGCGTTGACCTGCTTGAGCAGCCTGCTGTTCAGCCGCTGGTAGTACAGCCTGGCGGTGCTCTGCGCGTCGGGCTGCCAGGTGCCCGGCTTGCTGGCCGCCTCCTGGCGGGCGACGACCGCCCCCGCCTGCGCCGCCGCCAGCGCGGTCTGCCGTGCGTTGAACCACAGGCCGAACTGGAGGATGAGCATGCAGATCATCATCAGCGCCGGGGCCAGCACGGCCAGTTCGACCGCGCTCGAGCCGCGGTCGGCAAGTGCCGCGCGCCACCAGTGCTGCAGGCGCTGGGCGGTCAACTGGTCCCGCCCTACGGGGTCGTGCCCTTGATCTGGTTCGCGGCACCGCGGACGAAGTGCTGGATGGCCACCAGCAGCACGACCGCCACCACGAGGATCATCGCGGTGATCACGGCGAGCTCGACCGCCGATGCGCCGCGGTCCTGCTCCCGCCATGCCGCGCGCAGCGCGGCGAGGTGCACGCCGAGGAAGGCCCGCACGTAGCCTGACACCGGGTTGTTCATGTCGTTCTCCCAACTTTTCTCTCCACCACGACCGCTTCGCCGCACCGCCTCAGACACCAAGCAGCCCCACCACCGGGAACACCAGGAACAGCAGGAAGCCGGCGCACAGCATGAGCTGGGCGACCAGCATCGACTGGGACCGCTCCCCCGCCTGTCCCTCCAGGTCGGTCAGCTCCCTGCGGCGCAGGCTCTCCGCTCGCGCCACCAGTGATTCGCGCACCTTGGCCCCGTCCTCGGCGACCAGGCTGAGCGCCGCGGACAGGTCGCGGAGCTCGTCGATGCCGACCTCCTCGCCCAGCGCGCCCAGCGCGTGCCAGGGGGTCTGGCCGGTGATCCGGGCGCTGGCCAGCGCATCCCGGATCCGCCAGAACGCCCAGCCGGTGCCCACGTCGCTCGCGGTCATCAGCGCCTCGGGCACGCCGCGCCCCCCGGCCAGGTTCATCGCGAACAGGTCGAGGAAGGACCCGATCGCGTGGCGGAAGTCCCGCCGCCGCTTGGCGGCCTTCTGCTTGATCTCCAGGTCGGGCAGGAAGCTGAAGGCGGCGCCGAGCAGCAGCCCGAGCCAGACCTGGATCCACACCGAGACGTGGAACCCGAGCAGCCCGGCCAGCAGCCCCAGCGTCGGGCCGAGCACGAAGCCGAGCACCGCGAGCAGCACCTTGGTGGCCAGGAAGATCTCGAACGAGATTCCGGCCAGGGACAGGTTCTTCCGCAGCGAGGAGAACTCCCAGCCCTGTTCGGCGCACAGCCGCGCCAGCCACGAGCCGAGGCGCCAGCGGGGGTCCGCGGCCGGGGCGTCGTGGCCACCGGTCCAGTGGCCGTTCGCGCCGCGCCGCACCGCGTCAAAGGCGGCCAGGCGGCGGGCCAGCCGCGGCCGTGGCGGATGGAGCGCGAGGCCGAGCAGGAACAGGCCGAGGCCCGCCAGGCTGCCCACGAGGAATGCAGCCGTCATGAGGTACCTCCCTGCCAGGCCGCGAACGCTTCGGGAGGCTCGCGGGGGGTTCCGGGGGGTCGCCCCCCCGGGCCAGCACTGTCCGGCGTGGCCGCGGGCCCGTCGGCCAGCAGCCGCTCCGGCACCGGGAACCGGGCCAGCGCCCGCATCCACATCACCCCGGCCGCGTACAGCGCCACCACGATGCACAGCACGAGCTGGCCGGTGACGCTGTCGTAGACCGCCACGTAGGCGTGGTTGAACAGGGCCAGCCCCAGGGCCAGGCCCACCGAGATGCCCACGACGATCTGGGCACCGCGCCGGGTGGACCGGCGCTGCGCGTTCACCTTGCGGCGCACGTCAAGCTCCTCCCGCACCGAACGCGACAGCGCGCCGAGCAGGTCCCGCAGGCCCGGGCCACGCAGCCGGGCATTGATCATCAGCGCGGCGATGATCAGGTCGGCGCTCGGGTCGGCGAGGTCGTCGGCGAACCTGCGCAGCGCCTCGGGCATGGGCACCCGGGTGTGCAGCCGCTCCACCAGGGCCGCCAGCGGATCGCGCAGCGAGGGCGCCGCGGCGCGCAGCGAGGCGGGGATCGCCTGCTCCAGGCCGACCGCGCCGGCGATCGTGTCCCGCAGCGACTCGGTCCAGGTGGCGAGCGCCTCGAGCCGCGCCATCGCGGCCCGTTCCCCGGCCACGCCGGACAGGCCGCGCCAGCTCAGCACGAGTAAGGCCGCCCCGGCGCCAGCCACCAGCCAGCGGGTCACTACCAGCACCATCAGGCCGGCCAGCACGGCGGCGGCCGCGCGGGTGGGCCCGGTCTCGTGGGCCCAGCGGCGCAGCCGGCCGGTCTCGCCCGGCGTCCTGGGCGGGAGCCCGCGCACGGCCACAATGAACAGGAACAGCCCGGTTCCCGCGATCGCGCCGGCCAGGATGGCGAGCAGGCCCGGGCCGGCCAGGGCCGGGCTCACCAGGCTCTCCTGACCGGGTCGTAGCCATGCTGGGCCATCTGCGGCAGGCAGGACGGCGGCGCGTGCGGCACGGCGCGGCCGTCCGGGCCCGGCGCGAAGATCTCGCTGGACAGCACCCTGGTGTCGATGCCGGTGATCTCCCGCACGCTGCTGACGTACCGGCGCAGGCTCCCGCCCCGGTCATAGTCGTTGCGCTTCTCGATGAAGATCACGAAGTCGATGGCACCGGCGATGAGCATGTGCGTGGCCTCCACCGGGAGGCGCTCGGCCGCCTGGATGGCGTAGGTCGCGATGCGGTTGAACACCTCCATCGAGGAGTTGGCGTGGATGGTGGACAGCGAGCCGTCATTGCCCTG
>Ga0306925_10007448_pt1 | contig 10296 bp, 11 predicted proteins | sample flu12Cox44000176_FD_203755 | JGI IMG/M metagenome (GOLD analysis project Ga0306925, IMG submission 203755) | Lab enrichment of tropical soil microbial communities from Luquillo Experimental Forest, Puerto Rico - flux8day.12C.oxic.44.000.176 (v2)... | ecosystem: Environmental > Terrestrial >... | reverse complement strand
GTCAGCCGGGTCTGCCCGCTCGCCGTCTCGGTGAACGTGACGTGAGTGCGGGTAGAGAGGCTGGAGCCGTCCGGCATCGACATGGTGGACCGGAACACCAGCAGCCGGGGGCGCTCGATGATCTCGAACACGCACGTCTCCCGGGATGGCGGACCTGCCGGGGGACCGAACTCGATGGTCCACCGGCCGCCCACGCGCAGGTCGCACTCCGACCGGACGATCCAGTCCGGCTCGTCCGCGTACATCTCCTGCTGGGCTTCGGGGTCGGTGAACGCGCCGAAGACCAGTTCGGGCGCGGCGTCGTAGACGCGCTCTACCCGCAGGTCGTGCGTCACAGCGCCGTTCCTTCCCGTTCCGTCTGGCGCTGGAGATAGGCCCCCAGCCGGTCAAGCCGCCGCTCCCAGCGCCGCCTGGCCTGGATCCATTGCGCCGCGTCGTCCAGGTGCCCGGGATCGAGTCGGCACTGGCGCACACGGCCGTGCTTCTCGGTGGTGACGAGCTGCGCCTGCTCGAGAATCCGGACGTGCTTGAGCAGGCCGGGCATGGACATGCCTGCGGGCCCGGCCAGCTCGCTGACACTGGCGGGGCCCTGCGCCAGCCGCTCCAGAATCTCGCGCCGCGTCGGGTCCGCCAGCGCACCGAACGTGCGATCGAGCCCAAAATACTTAACCATATAGTTCAGTTTACACCTGGGCGTTGACTACACGACGACCAGCCGGCCGTCGACGGCCCCTACGCGCTGTCCAACTTCAAGCTGGGGCGCGGGTGCGGGCATGGTGACGGTCATGGTGGTAACCGTCCGGCGCTGCGGCAGTCAGGCGGTGCAGATGCCCGGGACGGCGACCTTTTTGAAGACGTGCGGGGCGGCGACCGTGCTGTCGGGGTAGCGGGCCGAGCGGGCCTGGAATTCCGGTGAGCTGAACGCCTGGCCGAGTGCCTGGGCGGACTCCCAGACGGCCACGTTGATGAAGGTGGTGCTGCCGGCGGTGCCTTGGTGGAGCTGGGTGGAAATGAAGCCCGGCTGCTGCTTCATGAATGCGGCGTCGTCGGCCCACACCTGGAGGAAGCGCCCGGTGTCGCCGGGTGCCAGGTTGAACTGGTTGATGAGGACCACCGGGCCGTCGTCCTGGTGGAGTTGCTGCATGTAGGCGACGTGGTCGTCCATCTCACGCAGTGTCATTGGTGCCCTTTCTCCGCATCGTGTCCTTGGTTGCTTTCCAGCCTGTCGCCGAGGTCGCGCAGTACGCGGGCGGCTGCCGCCAGGTCAGTGATCTGCAGCCCGGCGGCGAGCTGGTTGATCCAGCGGGACTGCCGCTGGTCGATCGCGGTGTACTTCTGGCTGCCGAGCTCGGTGAGCCCGATCAGCGGGGAGCGGCGGTGATCGAGGTTGTCGCGGGCTTCGGCCAGCGCCTCGGCGAGCAGGCGGTTGACCGATTCCTGGACCGCCTGCCGGGTCAGGCCCATCCGCCTGGCGATCTGGGGCACCGTCAGCGGGCGCCCGGCCAGCGCTACCGCTCCCAGCACCTGCCAGCGCGCCGCGGTGAGCCCCTCGGCCACCGCGAGCCGGTTGCCGTCGGCCAGCACCAGCCCGTTGACGCGGAAGATCTCCAAGACAACCGCTGTTGCCGCGTCCCCCTCCGCGGTCCGGGCCCGCTGCTCAGTCATGACAGGAGCTTGTCATTATGGAAGGGCTTTGTCAATCTAGTGCTTTGGCGGCATCACGGGCGCCGGGCACTGCCCGCGCCGATACCGAACCCGCGGTGCTCTTGACCGGGCCGGGCACTTGCCCCTGCGCACAAACACGTGCGCCGCTCTCCTCACGTTGTTCTTGTGAACCGCGCCGACCACCGCGGTCGTGCCGGAGATCGCAACCGATTCGCCGAAGCGGTCGCCCTCGGCGCCGTTGGAGGCAGTCGGCTCGGCCCGCTGCGACCGGGCCTTGCCCTTGCGCACGAACACGTACACCGCCTCCGTGATGTGGTTGTGCAGGGACGCGCCGACCAGCGCGATCGTGCCGGAGATGGCCACCGAATCCTTATCAGGGATGCTCGCCGATCGGCTCCACCTGCATAAATCCAGGTCTGAACGCCTGCCGGGATACCTATGAGTTACCGCCAGTGAGCCTTGCCATCCGCAGCGCCAGGAGGGCTGGGGACACGCGCGCGCAGTCCCCGTCGATAGCACGACAAACTCGATCCGCCCCTTGACGTCATCCAGTGCCTTTGCTCGCCCTTCCGCCGATAAAGCCAGCAAGGATTCCAGCAACCGTTGTGACGACTGTCAGCAGGACCTGTACGTCCGCCGGGTCGACCTTATGCCAGGCGCTGACGAAGATGGCACCGATTAGCGCGACAATCGATGCGCCAAGCACAATTGCAAAGGTAATGACGATCCACATCCAGATCTTATTCGTCGCGTGCTGATCCGGTACCAGTCGACCAATCGTTTGTTGGCGGGCGCTTCTGGGCAGGGCCTGGATCATAGCGGTGGCCGCATCGGCCATGTCCTTAGCGGGGGCGGCGTTGACGGCGGCGGCGGCCGCAGCGGCCGCCACATCGACCTTATTCTCCGGCGAGGCGGCGTCGACGGCGTTCGCAACCGCGGCGGAGGCCACATCGCCCTTGCGTTCCAGTGGGGCGGCGTTGACGGCGGCGGCGGCCGCAGCGGAGGCCACATCGCCCTTATTCTCCGGCGGGGCGGCGTCGACGGCGGCGGAGGCCGCAGCGGCCGCCACATCAACCTGATGCTCCGCCGTGGCGGCGTCGACGGCGTTCGCAACCGCGGCGGAGGCCACATCGCCCTTGCGTTCCAGTGGGGCGGCGTTGACGGCGGCGGCGGCCGCAGCGGAGGCCACATCGACCTTATTCTCCGGCGGGGCGGCGTCGACGGCGTTCGCAACCGCGGCGGAGGCCGACGGTTGTCTTGCGAACCGCGGCTTGTTCGTTCGGTGTCGCAGTCGGCTTCGTGAACCGTTGACAGCCGGATCTTCACGTTGATAAATCATGGGCTCTCCTCCAATGCTCGCAGCGGAATCGGAATAGGCGTCAGCATGATGCGCGGGCTTACCTTCGGGCTGAGGTTGGACCAGCCACCGTCGAATGCGGACTGCTCCCAGTGAAGGGCAGTGCTGTCGTTGGCACCGACTCAAGGTGCACGTTCACTGAATTCCGTAGGTACTCGACAAGTTCCGGTGGCCGATAGCCTGGATCCCCTTCGAAGTGCTGTTTCACACTGGTGGCCAGGAACTCGTGCCCGTCAAGGTGACCCTGCGCATCTGCGGCCTTACCGATTGGTCGATCGAGCGGTTTGACCAATCGGTAAAACTTCGTCCACGAGGAGTGCGGCTTGGTCATCGGGTGAGGGTCGACCTTGAAGTCAATACTTTGGCCCGGGGCCATCTGGGTCGGACCATTAATACCGAACGCCCCGGGCAGGAACTCCAGGCCGTACTCCCTCGCCCGCTCGGCCATCCACAGCAAAGTGACGTCAGACAAGGATGTGTCGGGGTAGCCGCCGCCGATGTCGCAGTGCACACCGGTGAACCAGACCTGCTTCAATTCTTGTCCCCTTGCGCCAGGCTGCCGGTGCCAGAGTGTGGGCTCGAACACTGCCCGCTTCTCATCGATGGCCAACGCCTGGAACGCGCCATCGACCCTGGTGCTGAGGTTGGTGTCGTGGAACTCCCAGCGATGGTTGAGTCGCTGCACGATCGGCTTGAGCCAGCGTGGACCGAGCACCGGGACTCCAAGGGCACCCACAGTGTCCCAAACGCCGATGAAATGAATTCGTGGGTCATACGAATACGCCTGGCGGAACAGAGTCGATGTCACACCGCTCGGCTTGTCGGCCGAGCTTCGATACAGGGCCCACGCGTCGTCAATCCGGTCGGCGTTCTCGCGGCGCAAGATGCCGCAGTTGCGGACCAAGCCGGCGAGGCTGCGGGCCGTGAATGCTCCCCGGCTGAATCCAAAGAAGTACAGCTCATCATCTGGTCGGTAGTTGTCGATGAGGAAGTGGTAGGCGTCAAACACATTGCGGGACAGGCCTAGGCCGAACGCGCCGCCTCGTAGCCGGTCCGAGTGGCTTGTACCGACACCACTGTGGTAATAGACACGCTGGCTGACCCCGGTGGAGTCCTCGGGCGCTATGGACAGCGCCATCTTGGTGACGTTCGTAGGGCAAGGACGTCCGGCGATGCGCTGGTCGGCGGTGTTCCACGTGCCGTCACAGCAGACGATAAGGCGCTTCGGCATGATCATGGTCGTTCCCCGGGGTAAGGTTGAGCTGGCCATCTCGCCTTCCACGCCAGCTTTGGCTCTCACGTTGACAGAGCACGGAAGTTGCCCCTGAGATACATCCGCAGCACTGCCAGATCGCTGGCAACCGGCCGATCGCCGAGATCAAAGAAGGACATATCCGGCGCTGGCGTAGCAGCTGCTCGACATAACTCAAAGGTCGGCATGATCGGCGTAATGCCGACGTCGGCATTACGCCGAATAGGGATGTCTATCAATCGAGTGGACATTTGTCTATCGCGAGGTCCAGAACATCCGGTTCTGATCAGTGGTTTGGTGCTGTCAAGTCAGTGAAGTACTGGTCAACGAGGGGCTTCGGTACCCAGGCGCAACGGGCGAGTACTGCTCCGGCGATGGCCAGTGTCAGGTAGGCGAGGAGGCGTACCGCCGGGCGTCCGCCGCAGTCGGCGGGTGCCAGTATGGCGTAGCCGCCGAACGCGGCGAGCAGCGCCGCGCGGGGCTGGCCGATCACCTGGGAGGCGAATGCGCAGACCGCCGGGAAACTATCGCGGCGCGCGCTGCGCTCTTCGGCGATGTGCTATGGCCAGGCGCCTGTACATCTCGCCGCACGCCGTGAACACCCACCTCCGGCACGTTTTCACCAAGCTGGGCGTACCGGACTGGGTTGTGCTCGCCGCCGTGGTACATCACTCGATCGAGTGATGTCTTCGCCGCTGGCCGCCAGCACAATCGATCGCGTGCAGTCAGTTCAGCCGGGTGCGTTGCGCGAAGGACCGGGTGTCGTTGCGCGGGGTGGCTCCGGCTTGTGGGGAAGGGGAGGAGGCGGCGTGCGAGTCGCAATCATCTATCGTCCGAGGAGTGCGGCGCCCATCGAGGCGCTGCCGATGCTGATGGGAGCATTGGGTCAGTGGGTCGAGAACTACTCGAAGCGCTTCTCGACGCTGGAGTTCTTTGTCATCGGCGGCGGCTTGGTGCTCGCTGACATCGACGATTCAGCCGAGTTGAACCGGATCGTGGCCGAGAACCCGTTCACGCCGTTCATGGACGTCGAGATCATGCCGGTGGTCGAGCCGGGCACCGCGATGGCGACCTACGGTGAGGTTGCAGCCGCCTTCGCCGGTGCAGCGCAGCCTTCGGGCTGAGGGGCTGAGGGCTGGTAGGTAAGGCGCCTGGCGCGCCCGCATGTCAAACCGGCCCCTGCCAATCGATTCTCATGCAGGCGGTTGCTTTCGCTGTTGCGCTGCTGCCCGGCGAGGCCGGAGCGGTCCGGGTCGCGCTCGCCTCGTGCTGGTCCGGTGCGCGCAAGGAGGCCTACCAGGACGCCCGGCGCCGGGCGGGCATCATCAGGGAAGCGGTCTGGATCCAGCCCGGGCCGGGCGGGGATGTTGCCGTGGTCTACCTGGAGGCCGACGACCTCGCCGCCGCGTTCACGCTCCTGAGGAGCTCGGCAGAGCCGTTCGATCGCTGGTTCCGCGACCATGCCGGCCAGGTCCATGGCATCGCCATGGACGACGGATTCACCGCGCCCGAGCTGGTGCTCGACTACGGCACCAGCAGGATCTGACCCGGACCACGAAAGGATGCGACATGTGGGCACAGCTCATCAAGATGCAATTGAAGCCAGACAAAGACACCGCGGAGCTGGATAAACAGATCCGGGCCGCTGAGCAGCCAGGATCGGGACTGGTACGGACGCTGGTGATGCACGACCAGAAGGACCCCAGCCAGGTGTACACGCTGGTTGTCTTCGAGAGCGAGGACAAAGCACGCGCGCGCGAGCAGGACCCGCGCCGCCAGGAAGCGCTGCAAGCCGTCAGGGCGGTGATGGCAGGCATCTTCGACGGCCCGCCGCAGTTCACCGACCTGACCGTCGCCGACGAGTGGACCGGCTAGAGCCTGTCGACCCCTGGGTGACCACAGCGTCCCTATCCGCACCATCTTCCGTACATCCCGGCATAGTCGGCCCGGGTACCTGAAACCAGGAGGCAAAAAGTCATGGCAGCAGATAACAACAAGGACGTCGTCCGGCGATTCATCGAGGAGGTGCTGGCCAGCGGCAAGCTCGACCAGATCGACGAACTGGTTGCGCCGGGCTATGCGAACCGAGCGTTCGGCGTCGGCCTGGAGGCGTTCAAGGGGATGCTCGCCGGCTTGTCGGCTGCGCTGCCCGATCGCCGGTTCGACGTCGAGGACCTGGTTGCCGAGGGAGACGCCGTCGTAGCCCGGTACACCGCCGAGATGCGCGGTGGGAGCGGGAAGACGATTTCCTTCCGTGGTCTGACTTTCTACCGCCTCGCCGACGGCAAGATCGTCGAAGACGACCCGGTAACGACGCCCGATCTTGCCCAGGAACTCGGCCCCCTCCTGGGCTCGCCGCCCGCCTGACCCGCCCGCGATCCGGCAGCGGCAGGCCAGCGGAGCTGGCCGCCGACCCGCCAGCCCGGCAACGGCAGGCGAGGGCGGCTCGCCGTCATCCGCCACTCCCGCGGGCCCCTCGCCCGTCGGCCAGCACGGGCACCACGCAATCCACTGCATCTTCGGTCAGGCCACCCTCACCCGCGGCCCGCAGAGCGGAGCGTCCCAAGCCGGATGCTCCGCTCTGCCTCGCGCAGGGACCCGGCTCCGGAACCAGGAAGCAGCGGCCAGCAGCCCAGACGCGGACCGAGAGCCGGGACCGGCTCATCATCCGTGCAGCCGGACATGAGAGCGGCCGGCAGCCTCCGGCGCCGCAAGCGCTACAGCACCGAACAACCTGATATGCATCGCGAGACCAGAGTCCCAAGAACCGCGGCCAGAGATACAGGCGGATACTTGCGCATTGCCGCAGATCAGCGCTGGTTACAAACTGTGATCCGGTTCCGGGCCCGGCCCCGCGCGAAACGCCGACTCGGCGTGGTTGACTCGGGCCTTGGCCGCGTCGGCTGCGACACGCAGATTGTTCGTTCTGTGTGCGAGGCTGTGCCGCTGGTTGCCCGCATGTGACCGGGTCCGGATGCCGCTCAGGATGATCTCCGGTCTGGACCGGTTCTCGTCAGCGCCGGTAGCTGGCAAGGGCCATGCCGTAGGGGGTTCGGCTAGGAGGCTACTGATGGTGTCGGCGCCGCGCCCTCCGCTCCGATCGCCATTTGCACCAGGACCCCCAGGACTTCCCCGGCCGGACGTCGAGGCTGGCCAGGGCGCAGGCTATCTTGCGGCGCGGTGGACCGGCAGGCGCAGCGTCGCCCGCGTGGCCAGGTTCGTCCGGACCTGTATTTAGCACGCAAAAATGCACATTGCCGCGGGCCTGACCCTTGACTGGATCATCCGTATCGCACAATACTGACGGCAATTCTTGGCGAACGTATGTGCCATTGGAGGGTAAAGCGATGTCCAGCCTTCGACGGCTTTGGCAGGCACGTGTCGCGATTGCGGCCGCGGGAATTCTGGTCGCGGGAACCGCCGTCGCGGCGGCGGGAGCCAGTAGCGCAATCGCCGCCACGAGCGGCGTGAGCGGCTCCCTCGGCAGCGGAACAACGCGGGAGATCAGCAGTTCCGGCAGCGCTTCGTTCCTGCCAGGGTCATCTAGTCAGCCTGGCGGGATCGAGAACTTTGAGATCGCCGGTCTCGGCGATGGCCCGCTGGCGTCCGATCGCAGCCACAGCTCAGGCGGTACACCGGTCGGGGCCATCACCCAGCCAAAGCCGGTGACAACCTCGAACCCGAACCTCATCACCAGCTTCGCTGGTCTCAACCACTTCGACCAGCGGTTCGGTTCGTCCGCCGGGGCGAACCAGTTCAGCCTCGAGCCGCCCGACCAGGGGCTGTGCGTCGGCTCGGACGGCAACGGCAACACGCGCATCCTCGAGGTCATCAATGACGTATTGCGCGTCTACTCGACATCCGGCGCTCCGGTCACCGCGCCCACGGCGCTGAACGGTTTCCTCGGCTTTGCGCCGGCAATCATCCGGACGAACCCTGTCACGTTCGGGCCGTTCGTCACCGACCCGAGCTGCCTTTTTGACGCTCAGACGGGACACTGGTTCCTCGACGCGCTGACCCTCGATACCTTCCCGCACCCTGGCGCCGACGGCCTCCAGCACTTCACCGGCACGAACCATCTTGACCTGGCAGTCAGTAACACCTCGGACCCGGCCGGCACCTGGACGGTCTACCACATCCCGGTACAAGACGATGGCACGCAGGGCACGCCCAACCACCACTGCTCGCCCGGTCACGAGACGTCACCGCCGCTGCCGACGAACCCGACCGCGTGCTTTGGCGACTACCCGCACATCGGGTCGGACGCCAACGGCATCTACCTGACCACGAACGAGTACTCGTTCTTCGGGCCGGAGTTCCACGGCGCGCAGATCTATGCGTTCTCGAAGGCGCAACTGGCCGCCAGGCCGGCAACGGTCAGCGTCACCCAGTTCGACACGCACGGCCTGGACACGTTCGGTTTCGGCATGAACGGCTTCACCCTGTGGCCGTCGACGACGCCTGGCGGCGGCGGTGACAGCACCGCGGGCGGGACCGAGTACTTCCTCAGCACGAACGCGGCCGCGGAGGCGCACGATACTGGCAACGGGAGCAGCACGTTCCAGCCATCGACCCAGCTCCTGGTGTGGGCGATCACGAACACCAGCTCGCTCAACGGCACGCCAGCGCTGACTCTCAGCAACACCAAGCTCGATGTGGGTCAGTATGTCCTGCCGCCGAAAGCACAGCAGAAATCGGGTCCCCAGCCGCTGCGGCAATGCCTGAACAACAACTCCTGCTCCGTGACGCTGGAAGGAATCAAGGATCCGTTCGCTGAGACATCGGCGTCCCTCGACAGCAACGACACCCGCATGCAGCAGACCACGTGGGTGAACGGCGCGCTGTGGGGTGCGATCGATACCGGGCTGTCGACCAGCAACGCCAAGCAGGCGGGGATCGAGTGGTTCACAGTGTCGCCATCAACGTCCACCGGCTCGGTCACCGCGACGCTCGCGAACTCGGGCTACGTCGGCCTCGGAAACGACAACCTGACCTACCCCGCGATCGGCATCACCAGCGGCGGTACCGGGGTCATGGCGTTCACCGTCCTCGGGAACAATTTCTACCCGAGCGCCGGGTACGCCCTGGTCACCCCGTCGGGCGTCGGCGACATCCACATCGCTGCGGCCGGGCTGGGCCCCGACGACGGCTTCACGAACTACAAGCTATTCGGCAACCCGCCGGGCACGACCCGGCCCCGCTGGGGAGACTACGGCGCGGCTGTCCCAGTGGGCAGCAACGTCTGGATCGCCTCGGAGTACATCGGCCAGACCTGCACTCTCAGCGAGTACCTGAACACCGCCTTCCGCTGCGGAAACACCCGCACGGCGCTGGCGAACTGGGACACTCGGATCAGCGAGGTCACCGCTCCCTAACCACATGATTCGGGCATCCAGCAGAAGGGCAGCTGTCACCGCGACGTAAGGACCCACCTAATGCAGCCGTCGATATGCAGCCGTCTGCCGGACGACTAGCCCCAATGAGGGGAGTACCGATGGAGCCAGATCGGCGGGATCTGAGCGGCAAAGTCGGCACCCCCGGCCCCTTCTTGGCCTGCTAGAGGCCGGTGTGTCGGTCACATTCGGCCACTAGCAGTTCGCAGCGACGTATGGACCCACCGCGTTCAGGCCCGTTTCACCGGCTCTGGCGCGGGGCCGCGGCGTATGCGGCGCGAGGTAGGCCGCGACCGTGCCGACCACGCGCCGCACATCGCCGGGGGAATGGCCGTCGCCGCCTCGGCAGCTGGTGGTGGAACACGTACTGCCTCAGAATCCACACGTGACGATGCCCGTGACAAGCGTGCTCACGGACCACACGGTGACCTTCCGCTCGGGTCCCCAACCGTCAGGGAAGGGAAAGCGGAAGAGGCCGTGGCCTCTTGTCTCGCTCGGAGTGGTGTTCCCTCTCTCGAATTCGTGTTCTAATCTAGCTGTGTGGGTGCAACGACCGGACTGGTGGCCGTGCTCCGGCCCAGTGCAGGCAGGGGCATCTGTGGAGGCCCGACCGGGTGATCGTGTCCGTG
>Ga0306925_10007442_pt1 | contig 10301 bp, 5 predicted proteins | sample flu12Cox44000176_FD_203755 | JGI IMG/M metagenome (GOLD analysis project Ga0306925, IMG submission 203755) | Lab enrichment of tropical soil microbial communities from Luquillo Experimental Forest, Puerto Rico - flux8day.12C.oxic.44.000.176 (v2)... | ecosystem: Environmental > Terrestrial > Soil... | reverse complement strand
GGCCGCCTCAGGACATGTTTTACGGCGATCGGACCAGTTGGGTCATTGACCCGTTCGGACATTCCTGGTACATCCATACGCACGTCAAGGATGTCTCGGCGGAGCAGATGCAGAGCGCGATCTCAGCGAGGGGGCAATAAATCCGGAATCCTCGAAGCCTTTCGCCGCTACTACGGCCGCATGTGAGGTGGTGGCTTCGATTGGCTTCCTAGAAAAACAGGCAGGCGCGAAAAAAAGTTGAGCCAAGCACCAGAGCAGGTCAAGCCAGTGGCCGCTGACAATTTGACCACGTTATAACAATAAGCGTGGATCTTCCTGTGAATCCGCCGATCTTGCCGATGCTCTCCAAGCGAGTGGCCGACCTACCCACTGGCGGGACGTGGATTTTCGAGCCGAAGTGGGATGGGTTTCGCGCTCTAGTCTTTCGCGACCGAGATGAGATCGAGATCCAGAGCCGAGATGAAAAACCGCTCAATCGTTATTTTCCCGAATTGGTCGAAACGCTACAGTCGCAGTTGCCTGTTCGTTGCGTGCTCGACGGCGAAATCGTCATCGCCAAAAATGGCGGGCTCGACTTCGAGGCACTCCAGCTTCGCCTGCATCCGGCAGCCTCGCGGGTCAAACTGCTGTCCGAACAGATACCGGCATCTATCGTATTCTTCGATCTGCTGTGCGAGGGTGAACACGATCTACGGCATGAGCCGTTCGAAAAACGACGCCAGAGGCTGGAAGCGCTCCTCTCGGCTGCGGCGCCGCCGATTCATCTAACACCCGCAACTCGCGAATCGAGCGTCGCCTCGGACTGGTTTCGTCGCTTCGAGGGCGCGGGCCTGGACGGGGTCATGGCCAAGCTGAGTTCGGGCGCCTACGAACCGAACAAGCGCGTAATGCTCAAAGTCAAGCACGAGCGCGATTGTGATTGCGTAGTCGCCGGGTTCCGTTGGTACAGGAACAGCGACCGCACGACCGTCGGTTCGCTGGTGCTCGGGCTTTTCGACGATTCAGGCGCCTTGCAGCATGTCGGCGTGTGCGCGAGCTTCTCGGAGAGGACTCGCCAGGAATTGGTAGAGTTTCTCGCACCCTATCGTCAGAACGCACTCACTAATCACCCTTGGAAGTATGGGGCGGAGTACATCCCGGCGAACGATGCGACCGGGCATCGCATGCCGGGTGGCCAGAGCCGCTGGAGTCAGGGTAAGGATTTGTCGTGGGAGCCACTACGACTCGAGTTGGTTGTCGAAGTCGCTTATGAGCACATGCAAGGTAGGCGCTTCCGGCACATGGCACACTTTCGAAAGTGGCGACCCGACAAGGCGCCGGGCGACTGTACCTATGCCCAACTCGAAGTCGTTCCGCCTCAGGAGTTGGCGGCCATTTTCCCTGCTAGCCGATAAGGCTTCAAGCACGGTCGAGCCCCTCCTTCGGAGCATGTTTCTTCCGCCATTCCCGCCATTTGCGCGTCGGATCGTCATCGGGGTCGGGGGTTCCCTGAGGCGGCCGCATGGCTTCCGGCATGTGCCGCAGGTTCACGCGGATTCGGGTCCATGTCGATGACCTGCCTCTCATGGAATCGACCAGCACATCGTCTGCGACCAGATATTTGGCGGCCTCGGGATATCGCAGCTTCCATCTTTCTAAGCCTGCCAGCGCGGCCTGTCTATCCGGCGAGTTTGCGATCACGACGAGCGGCATCTTATTTCGTGGCTTTGCGGAACCCTTGGCGCGTGAAGGTGCGACCCGCGTTGATTCTCCCTCCGTCTTGCGAAAGTGCGGCGGCCAAGGCGCGTCGACGAGACCCGCGGCCTCGTCTTTGGCCGCGAGCTCCAATAATTTTTCGAGCGAACCGGCTGCTGCGTTCATACCAGAGTGCGGATTCCCGAGTTCTTCGAAGCGCTTCGGGACCGTGAATATGGTAAAGTCTGCCGGCTCACACTCAGGAACCTCCTGCCATTGAAGGGGTGTGGACACTCGGGCATCTGGGAGCGGGCGCACAGAATACTCAGAGCACGTCGTACGATCTTTCGCGTTCTGGTTATAGTCGAGGAAAACTCCATGACGCTCCTCCTTCCACCATTTCGAACTGGCCAGGGTAGGCACGCGCCGCTCGACCGCACGTGACAATGCAACCGCCGCGCGTCGCACCTCGCCGAATGTCCAGCGCGGGTGGATGCGTACATTCACGTGCATCCCGCGGGAACCACTGGTTTTGGGCCAGCCGCGAAGCCCCACCTCCCCCAGCAGCGCATTCACTTCAAGGGCGACAATGCGTACGTCTGCCCACTCTACCCCAGGGCCTGGATCGAGATCGACGCGAAGTTCGTCCGGGTGGTCGAGGTCGCTCGTGCGGACGGCGTGTGGGTGCAGTTCAATGCAACCGAGGTTGACGACCCACGCCAGCCCCGCGGCATCGTCTACGACCACTTCTTCGGCAGTGCGGCCGGACGGAAACGACAGTGTTGTTGTTCGCAGCCACGCAGGCCTCTGGGCCGGTGCACGTTTCTGATAAAAGGCCTCGCCCTCGGCGCCGTTCACGAATCGCTTGAGCACGATCGGGCGGTCCTGGATTCCGGCGAGGGCGCCCGGCGCGACCGAGAGGTAGTAATGGACGAGGTCAAGTTTCGAGACTCTGGCCAGCTTCGAAAAATATAGCCTGTCTGGATTTGTCACGCGGACCTCGCGTCCGTCAATCGAGAGCACCTCAACGATTTCTTGTTTCTTCACAACAGACAGGCTACACAATTCTGGGCGAGCCTTGAGGGGTAACGGAGCATTCCGCGATTTCTTCACTCGCTATTTCCGGGTGCGGACGGCCAGGAAATTTTCCGCGAGAAGCGCAACGGGCGCACGATTTTGGCTTACGGAGCGGGCCATCAAGTGAAGCATCACGGTCGCACGCCCAAGGCCTTGAAAAATTGGGGCATCCGGTTTTTCAACCGAGATTTCGGGGACCCCCTGGGTGGGCAACCTGATCGAGCGAATCAGTGGTCGGAAGCATGCTTCGAGAGTTGGCAGGAGTCCGGCTTCGAAAACGACTTCGCCCGCGACCTGAACCTGGGGACATAACCTGTGGCCTTCCCAACCATTGGGATCCAAACCGCGGCCCACCTAAACGAAAAGGACATGACAGGCAATCGGCGACGCGGTTAAATCTGCCACGGCGCGTCCGTACCATTGTATCTGCCGCTTATACTGTGCCCAGCCGACTTCTACTTCCAGATCGGTCTTAAAATCGACTATGTGCCAGACACTGTTTTCCCGGAATAGCACATCGATAATTCCCTCGATGGCTTTGCCATCGCCGATCCTGAGCAGAACGGGCATTTCGCGATGGGCGCGAGAGGAGTTTTTTGCTCGTACCATTAGCGGGTGTTCGAGTGCGCGCAAAACCACCTCTCTGGCAATATCGATCTCCTCCACGGTTGCGCCCAGGATGCGACCATGAGTCCTTGCCAGTGCCGCCACTTGCTCGCCAGACCATCCGGCCTCCCCAAGGACGGCATGCACCAGGCTGCCGAAGCCAGGTCCTCGCGGCCGCGCTGGCCGGTCCGCTACGATCTCTCTTTCTACGAGAATGGATTCGCCAGGCGGCGCCTCGCGCAGTTCGCTCGGATTCCAAACCTGCCATGTAGGCCGACTGCCCGTTTCGATCGATTGCGCCCGGCGTTGCTGCCACAGCCGGTATTCCGCGCTCCCTACAGTTCCCTCCCCTTGCAGAAGGTCCAGCGTCCGGAGGCTCGGTTTGCTCTCCACGTTCAGGCGCAATGCGGCGGGATCCCACCAGACGACTTCGTGGCGGCCTGTTTTTGGGCGGTGCAATCCCGGGCGCACCGCCTCTGACTCCGGCCCCGCCAGTAGGGTGGTGTTGCCAAACGGCGGGCACCCGAGCGCCGGTCTGCTATTTCGAAATTCCCGAGCAGCTGGGTAGATGGCGGGGTTCAGAGGGGCCAGCCAGCCATCCACCTGCTCGTTGCCGACAGCCGGAACCACCAGCAGATCCCGCGCGCGCGTGACCGCGACATAGGCCACGCGTACCCCCTCGGCGGATTCGCGGCCGCATTCGGCCGCGGCTTGCTCGGTCAGGTCGCGGGGGTTGAGCCACTCGAATGGGGCGTACTCGATCAAACGCGTGGCGCACACGTGGCGCGCCGGGTCGACATACCGATCCGGGTTTCTGGCCGAGAGGTTAGCCGTCATGTCCGCCAGAATCACCACTGGGAATTCCAGCCCCTTAGCCGCGTGGACGGTTAGCAGGCGAACGCCCTCGGCGCCCTCTTCGATTATCGGCGGTTCCGCCGAGTCGTAGCCATCGGCGCGTTCTCGAAGCTCATCCGCGAATCCCCGAAAGGAAATGCCACCGGTTTGCTCGAAACTGCGTGCCAGTTCGACGACACGGTTGACATTCGATAGCACCTGGTGGCCACCTGGCCGCAAGGCGAAGCCAATCCGGGCTCGAGTGGCATCGAGCAGACCGTCCAAAGTCGCGGCGACCGGCCGGCGATTACGCTCGCGGTGCAAATCCGCCAGGATCCGCAACGCCGCCGTCACCGGTCGAAACACCTCCGGAACCTCGGCCACCCCGGGCCGCAACGGATGCAATCGTCCGGCAAACTCGTACCGGTATCTCAGCAATTGCGCATCGGGAACCGCAAACAGCGGCCCGCGCAGCGTGGCGTACACGGCGAGTTCATCGTCCGGCCACTCGATTGCCGCGGACGCCGTTCGCAGCGTCTCCACCTCCTCGCGCTCATAGAAGGTTTTCGACGCCACCAGCAGGTGCGGGATCTCACGGGCCTCCAGACCGCGAACGTACGGCCGTGCCATGTCTTCGCGGAAATTGACCACGCGCCGGAACAGCACGGCAATGTGGCGTGATTTTATGCCGATCAAGCGCTCCGGTTGGTCCACGTCCCGCACTTTCCAGCCGCTAGCCAGCAACCATTCGATGAAAGCGCAAATCGCGTCCGGCAGACACTCGTTGATCGCCTTCTTCGTGATGCGCTGGCCGGTCCACGATACCGGCGCCGGAAGTGCGATCACGCTCGGCTGACCAGGGATCTCGGTACCACCCCCTAGCAGAGGCACGTATTGCGCCTGCGCAGTGTGAGGGTCCTCCTGCATGCGTCCTGAGAACGCGGCGTTGATACACTCCTGGATCGGTGCCGGCGCCCGGAAACTTCGAGAGAGGTGCAGCAAGCGGGCGCCGCCAGCGAGCAGGCGGTCCCGGACCTCCTGATACAGGCCGACATCGGCTCGGCGGAACCGATAGATCGACTGTTTGGGATCACCGACAACGAAAAGCTTCCCTGGAGCCAGGACAATCTGCCGCCAATCTTTGGTTTCCCCGTCGGACCCAGCCAACAAGAGCAAAATCTCGATCTGCAACGGGTCCGTGTCTTGAAACTCGTCTACAAAAATGCGCGTGAATCTTTTCAGCAGGAAACTCCTCACCTCGCGGTTGTCCCGCAATAGATCGCGGGCCTTGATCAGCAGGTCCATGAAATCGAGCTTGCCCGTGGACCGCTTTCGATCCTCATAGGCATCGACCAGGTCCTGCATATCGGCTTGAAGCTGCGCCGCAAGATCGGCATTGGCTTGCTCTTGGAACGATGCCAACTGCCGGAGGAGGGCTTCACGGCTTTTCAACACTTCTTCCCGGGAAATACCATTCCCGAATGGCCCACGCCCCTTTCGCTTGTCACGATTGAGATCTCTGAGCAGCTTGATCAGCAGCGCCTCCAGCGTGTCGTAGTCCAGGCGCGGACCTGCTCGGGCGACCCAAGTGACCAACTCGCGCGCCGGCGCCAAGGCTCGATATAACTCATCCGAACGTCTCTCGCACCTTTCGCTCCCCTCGGCCAATTCCGTGACAAGCGGGACAAGCCGATCGACTTCGGCATCCCGGTCGAACGGATCACGCCGCCAGGGCCCGCGGAAATCGCGCCATTCGATCAGCTTCCAACCGGCGAATCGGAGTTCGTCGGCAGGCTTGCCGGTGCCGGTCCAGGCCAGTCGCGTAAGCACATTATGCAGACCAGCCCGGGGCTCGTCCAGAGCACGTTCGAGCCAGCCGCGAAAGACTTTGAAGTATAGACGGCGCTGCTCAGCTTCCGCAAGATCCTCGAACGCCGGATCCACGCCCGCCTCCACGGGACGCTCGCGAAGGATCTGAGTACAGAACGAGTGAATGGTTCCGATCGAGGCCTCTTCGATGTGCTGGATGGCGTTCTCGAGATGGGCCCGTTCGCCTCCACCGGCCTCCTGGCGCGCTTCGTCTAGACGCTGTCGCAGGCGGACCTTCAGCTCCCCAGCCGCTTTGTGGGTGAAAGTGACCGCAACGATCTGATCTACCCGGGCAAGCCCGGACCGTAGCACGGCTACGATCCTGTTTACCAACTCGGTGGTTTTGCCTGTCCCCGCGGCGGCCTCCACCACGAGCGTCTCCGCGAGCGCGGAGCCAATGAGCTCCCTCGCTCGCGCGTCTTCCTCCAGACCGGACGTCGGAAAGCGATCGAGCGGCGTCATGGCAAGTTCCGCAACTCCGTCAGAAAATCAATGGGTGGCTTCCATCGTTTGGCGCGGATCTCTTCGTTGGGACCGCACACGGCTCGGTAATCGCATTGTCTGCAGGCACCCTCCCGCGGGGCCGCCGGCAGAAAGCCCGTGGTAGTTCCGTGGCGCACCGTGGCGAGCACGCGCTCGATGCGCATTCGCGTCGGGGAGTCGATAGCAATGTCGAACGATCGGAATCCGCCCCGTTGGGTACAGTAGTCGAGGCGGCTGCTCTCGGCTGCCTGTCCCAATAGCACCTCGGCCGCCAATGCGTAGAGCGCGGGCTGTAGTATGGCGCCACCGCCTACCGAGACGGGCTCGCGCTCGGGCGGCTTGCCGGTTTTATGGTCCACCACTCTCAGCACGCCTCGCGTTCTATGGCGCTCGACCATATCAATCGATCCGTGTAAACCACCGACGCCCTCCAAGACCACACCTTCCCGACGGCTGGCAGGATCGCGCTCGCCCGGCACCGCATCGAGCCCAAAGGCAAACTCGAAATGCAGGGGTTCCCATTCCGCAAGCCGACTGTGCCAGAGGCGCATCCAGCCGCGCAGGTCAGTTCGCAGGTCCTCAACATCGCCGCGCCACACGCTCGGAATGGCGGGCGCCAGCTTCTCTTCATATTCGGCGGCAACCGAATCAACGGCCGCGTCCAGCACGTCGAGCAAGCGATCCGTGGCCGCCTCCGGTTGCTGGCGCCATTCCTGAAAAAATCGGAACTGAATGGCATGGAAGAGGGCGCCGCGCGTCAACGGGTCCAATTGCTCCAAAGGAGCCGCTTCTTCTCTGGGATGGATGCCCAGGATCGCGTGAAGATAAAAGCGGTAAGGGCAGGCGGCGAAATGCTGGAGGGAAGAGCAAGAATACGGGTGCGCGAGCGGATCCTTCGATTTCAAGAGGGCCAGTGCCGCGGCATCTGGCCTAACCAGCCCGTCGGCGGCACTCCACGCCCGCTCCCACCGGCGGTAGCGGTTTCTTAATGATTCGAACAAAAAGGGGTTGGCCTCCTCCAGGTATTTCGAGCTGCCGCGCTCTGTTGCGTGCCGCGCGTACCAGGACAGGTCGTACTCGGCGTCATCAATGGCGCGGGCTGGGTCGGATGGTGCCGGCCAACTCACCTGTGCTTCTGCTTTCGCCCGCGTCCGGGCTTCGAAGGTCCGCAGGTTGGGCACACGTCCTTCGATGGCGCGCGCGATCTCCAGCGCATAAAACGATGGCACCCTGGGCCTGCCCTGGGACAGGTCCACGCTCGGGAAGGAGGCAACAAGGGTTTTCGACGGCGCGGCGACACCGGTGTGCAGAAGCAGGCGCTCCTCGGCAACGCGCTGTTCCGCCCAGCGGAGATCGGGCGAGAGACAGCGGCGGAGGTCGTCTAGCAAGACCGCATCCTCGAACACGCGGCGCGGGAAAACTCCCTCTGCTAGCCCGGGCAAGAAGACTATCTCGAAGGCTCGGCCCCGTGCTTCTTCGATCGAGGCCACCAGAACGTGGCCGTAACGCCGCCGCGGCGGTTCCCGCCGGAGAAACCGGATTCGGTGGGAGAGAACCGTTTGCACCTCTTCCAAAGTGACCCCCCCGACCGCACCCATGGGATCGAGCTCATTGATGACGGCCAGGACGGATCGCGGCCGCCGCAGCGCCATGGCCGCAAGCCGGCGCAGCTCGGCCAGCCAATCAATCCATGGCGCCGACTTGGGCAGGGCGGCCAGCCGGTCGATCAGGGGTAGCGCGAAGCGTTCGAGATTTGCCAGCCGTTCCAGTTGCTCCTCAATGCGGCCGCGCGTGGCACCTTCCAGCGGCAACCGCGCCAGTTGCAGCCGGAATTCCTGCTCCAGGCCCTTAAGGCGGCGATGCCACCGAGCGGGACCACCTATCACGGCAGCGTCGACAAGAAGGCGTTCCCAAGCAATCGGCGTTGCGATGGTGACCGATTCGTCTTCCGGGTCGGGGGGGCTGACAGCACCAGAGGGCGAAGACCGGAATATGTCGTCCTCCGGAGGAACGAATTCCGGTTCGACCTGCGGTGGCCGTCCGGCGGGGTCCAGTTGCGGCGTCTGTCCTAGGGAAAGATATTCGGAAAAACGGGACGCCGAACAACCTTCCGAAGCACACGCCAACAATGCGAGGAAAGCCCTGCCCGCAGGGTCCGGCCGCGCGGTGCCCCGGCTGAAATAGGCCGGGATACCAGCCCTGCCCAACGCCTCCTCGATCACGCCCTGGTAGCGCTCCGGCGCGCGCAACAGGACGGCTACCTGGTCAAAGGGCACGCCGGAGTCGGCAAACTGACGGATTCGGCGCGCAATCTCCACGACTTCAGCCCCCTCGCCGGGAGCCGAAAAAAGGTCGACCGAGCCATCGTATACACCCTCGGGGGGGCGCCCGGTCGAGAAAAGATAGGTAGTCGCACGGCCCAGGGCATCGTCCGAAAATGCACCGGCCGGCGCCGATGTTGCTTTGGCGCCCAGCGCACTCTCCAATCGCAGTACCCCGGCTTCGTCGCAGGCGTGAGCGATCGCGAGAACGGATTCGGCCCGCCGCACCAGGGCTCTGACAAACTCCGTGTGTTTAGCAGAACGCACAGGGACATCCAAGAGGATCACCGGTAACGTAAGCATCGGATGCGTCTCGACGAGAGCCGTCCTGGTGGCAAATTCGAATATTTGGGACAGGTCGGCAAGAGACCAGGTCGCAAGTTCCCGCTCATACTCCAGCAACAGCAGACCGAGGTCTTCGGCTCGCGGCCCCAGCCCGCCGAGGCTCTCCGGCCGAACCCCGGCCAGGCGCAACTCGGAAAGAGTAGACGCTAGCGCTGTGGAGAAACCCGGCATCCCGACGACCGGACCGAAATACGACAACCGGTTTGCCGAGCCTAACTTGTAAGCCACTCGGGCAGCGATGGCCAGGCTCCCGAGTTCCGAAAGAGGGGAAAGCAGACGATCCGCCAGCAGCGGCCGTGCCAGCGTGGCGGCCAACTGCACCAGAGTCAGGGAGTGGACTCCGACTAGGCCCGGTGCCGGGGCACGGCGCGCGAACTCGTCCGCAGCGAACCGCGTGGCTCCCAACACGAGTGCTCCGTGGTCTGCTACATGCTCCGAGAGCCAGTCCTGAGCGACGGACAGCCCGTCGGTGACTCGACGGAAAACGAAGATACGGGACTGGAGCACCGATCGGCCTCCATTCTAACGCATAGAAAAACGCGTCCTCACGCCACGACTGAACATCGAGTCCGCCTGTAGAAAATGCCCTGTGATGCTTTGGCACGGGCATCTTCGACCCCGAGGCGATCTCCGGTCTCGATAACGGGATCTTTCCCTTAGTGATCGGCTGAGCGGTGCCGCCAAACAGCAGCCGGCGACATTGATAACAGGCAAAAAGAGCTTTGTCTATATCCGCCGAACCCGTCAGATCACACGATTTCGCTAAGACTTACCTTGCCCGGCCGGCGTCCTTCTACGGTTTCTTGCATTGTATTCACCGATAACCATCGAGCCGATCATCACCAGACCGCCCGCCGACAATGCTAGGCTATCCGTAATGTTGGAGTTTCAGATCGAAGCGAAGTGAACTCCCTCGAGTCCGATGTCATCGTCATAGGCGGCGGCAACGCTGCAATGTGCGCTGCCCTGAGCGCGCGCGAGCGAGGCGTCAAAGTCACTGTTCTCGAATGCGCTCCACCCGAGTTCCGCGGCGGCAACAGCCGGCATACCCGGAACATGCGCTGCATGCATCCTGCGTCGACCGAGCTGCTC
>Ga0306925_10007439_pt1 | contig 10301 bp, 18 predicted proteins | sample flu12Cox44000176_FD_203755 | JGI IMG/M metagenome (GOLD analysis project Ga0306925, IMG submission 203755) | Lab enrichment of tropical soil microbial communities from Luquillo Experimental Forest, Puerto Rico - flux8day.12C.oxic.44.000.176 (v2)... | ecosystem: Environmental > Terrestrial >... | reverse complement strand
CGCTTGGGGCGGAAGAACATGGCGGCCTCGGTTCAACCACTACGTTCTAACCTCATCAACACCGGATTGCAACCATAAATCGCCCATTTTGTGGCACTACGTTAACGCCAAATTCTAAACTCGCCTCAACAAAATCAACAGGTTGTGGGCTGCCGCCGGCGCTTCACTGTAGAAGATCCATCTGACGGCGCGACGACGAGCGAGGAGCCGGGCAGGATCCGCAGGATCTCGGAGATTCGTTGGCGCGACTTGAAGAGGGCGATGCCGCCGGCAGCCAAATGTGCGTGACGGGGGAAGCAATACCCCGCGGGCGTGAATTCGGGATCGCGCTCGGCCGCCGTCAGGCAGCTGCGCACGGTCTGCACCTCGGCGATCAGATCGACCAGATACTCGATCGTCTGCTCGTGCGCCTTGAGCCCCATTGCATCGGTCAATGCCAGTGCAAGGCCGAGGGTAAACTCCGCCTTTGACAGCCAGCCATAGAGATGATGCCAGCGCAGCCAGCGCGCGATCGCCTCGGGGGAAGGATCGACAAAAAAGACGCGCTCCCACGGGATGAACACGTCGTCGAGCCACATCTGTCCATCGAGCTCGTCGTACTGGCTGCTGAGCGGCGCAACGAAAGGGTTGGGATCGCGCACCGCGACCTTGCGGCACAGTGTCGTGACCCCCGGTGCATTGACCGGCACGATGAAACTCGCGCGATTCACGTCGATCTCGATGCCGCAGCCGGAGCCTCCTTTGATCATCGAGCAGCTGAGCAAACCTTCCGGCCCGATTGTCGACATGCGCGGCGTTTTTACCCGCAAGACGCAGCAGACAGAAGAAGACCGCGCGGTCAGCTACGCCCATCGCGATCAGATTGCCGTAAGCCGGTGTGTGCGTGATGTTGCCGGCACTCAAAAACGTTGTCTTTGCAAAAGATCGGCCCATCCCGATCAGATCATCGGCGCTCCTCGGCAGCACATAAGCCCACGGAATGCGCGCTCGATCGGCATTCGGCGCCGCCAGCAGCAACTCCCGCCAAGCGGGCGTCGCGCTTTGCGCGGGCCGCGGATAAGCGTTGCGGCGGCGAGCGTCAGTAAACCGCACCGCGGGCGGTGATCGGCCAGAGCTGCTCGACGCGGTTGCCGCGCACACAGACATACCAGTCGTAAAGGTTGACGGTCGGGTCGCAATGGCCGGGGATCAGCCGGATCTTGTCGCCGATGTTGAGACGGTTCGTCGCACCTGAGATGCCGAGCCTGCCGTGCTCGTCGGAGGCGCGCTCATAGGTGGCGGCGGGCTCGTCGCAAACCACCGGCGGGCCGGAATCGAAGGCGAGCGCTTTGAGGCCGGCGTCGAGGATCGCGCGGTCTTGAGTCGGGCGGCTCATCACCGTCGCCCACACGAAAAGGCTCGGCTCGAAGGCCTTGGTCGGGGTACCGTCACGATCGAGGTTGCGGCCATAATCGGCGTCCATGAAGATGTACGAGCCGCATTGCAATTCGGTGTAGACGCCGCTGCCCGTCTCGAACTCGAAGCTGCCGGTCCCGGCACCAGTGACGGTCGCGCAGTCGATGCCGTGGCGCGCCAGGAGCTCGCGGGTGCGGCCGGCCTTGTCGGCGGCTTGCGTGATCGCTTGGCGGCGCTCCTCCCAGCCGCGCAGATGCTGCGCCGAGCCGTGATAGGCCTGCAATCCGCCAAAGGTCAGATGCGGCGCTTGCGTGATCTGCCGCGCGAGCGCGAGCGCCGGCTCGCCCGGCTCGACGCCGCAGCGGTTGCCGCCCATGTTGACCTCGACATAGACCGGCAAGGTCACGCCGGCTTCGCCCGCCGCCGCGTTGAGCGCACCTACCTGCCCTGCATCGTCGACACAGACTGCGATCCGCTCATTGTGCGCGAGCGCGGTAGCCGCCGCAATTTCTGCCGGCCGACAATCTCGTTCGTGACGAGCACATCCGGGACCCCGCCCTGCACCATCGCCTCGGCTTCGCTCACCTTCTGCACGCACACGCCGACCGCGCCGAGGGCGACCTGCTTCAAGGCGATGACCGGGCATTTGTGGGTCTTGGCATGCGGCCGCGCCCGGACGCCGGTGCCGGCGATGCGCTCCGGCAGCCGGCGCAGATTGCGCTCGAACGCATCGAGATCGATCACCAGCGCGGGGGTGTCGACCTCGTCGAGGGTCATGCCGATCTCGGCCGGCGGGCGGGTGTTCATCGCAGTCCTTCTCGATTGTTTTCGCGAGGCTAACTCAGCTTTGCTCGCAACGCACGCGCATCGAATGGCGCGCGGACCTTGGCGTCGTTGTCGAAATACACAAAGACGTCGCGAGCACTGCGCTGCAGCGGCGGCAAATCGGGTGCGGCAAGGCGCGCATCATTGGGCTGCAAGCCTCTCGACCATAACTTGATTCGCGCCGCCCAGTGGTCGAGTGCCTCGTCCGAGTAGCCGCTCGCATAGAGTTCTTCCGAGCCGTGCAGGCGGAGGTAGACGAAGTCTGCGGTCACATCGTCGGCATAGGGCCACGACACCACCGAATCGACGGAAACGAGCGCCACCTCCTGTGCGCGCAACAATGTCACGAAAGCCGGGCAGAGAAAGCTTTGGTGGCGGATCTCAACTGCGTGGCGCAGAGCTCGTTTCCGCTCGGTCCGCGTCCAAACGCGGTCGGCTAGGCGATGGTCGTGGCGTTGGGCGAGTGCCGCGGCCGCTTCCGAATCTTTTGGCAGCAGCGAGAAGAAATGTTCGAGCCGCGCACGATCGAACCTGAACCTGGGCGAGAATTGCCACAGAAACGGGCCCAGTTTCTCCGCGAGCCGCAATACACCCGAGGCAAAAAAGTTGGCGAGCGGCGTCTCGATGTCATGCAGCTGCTTCAGGTGCGTGATATAGCGGCTGCCCTTGACCGCGAAGATGAAGCCTTCCGGGGTATCCTCGTACCACCGCGCAAAGGAATCGGGCCGCTGCAGAGAATAATGCGTGCCGCTGATCTCGATCGTGCTGACTTGGCGGCTGGCGCCCCCCATCCTAGTCGGCGTCTTTACCATGTTAAGAAGGGAGGGCCATGAGGATTGAACGCGATGCAGGTGCTCTTTGAGCAAACGCTGCATGAAGCGAAACGCGAATGGCGATCACTCTCCTTCCGACAGAGGCGGCTGATCAGCCTGTCCCTGCTCGTCGGGTTTTGCGGGCTTCTGTGGTTGGTGATCGTCGCAGTGCTTGTCCGAGTTCTATAACGCTCGCCGCGCCATGTCCGGGGTGCTGCGCCTTTGACAAATAGGGCAAGGCGGCACTGCGTGAGGCCCTATATCGCACAACTCGCGACCGTGGGGTTGCCCGAGCCGATAGCGGCTTGCGAGCTGAGCAGCGACATCCGACCTGCGGGCCACACAAGCAGCGCCGGTCATCTTCGGCTAAGGGCCGGTCGTACCGCTGTGAGGCGGATCACAGTTCCCTATGAATTTCGGGGGGTCTCATCGCCTGAGAGCGCGAGTTATGGCGATTTCATCTGCCGGCAATGTCGCCGTCATCCCGCCGCCCCAACTGCTGCGAGCTGGCTCCGCTCACCGAGCCGAGGGCTGCGTGAGAGGCGAAGATGGCAACGCTGGTTCCGAGCAGGAGCGCGCGTCGCGTTGGGCTACTGGTTAGGGACGGCAACATCGGCGCGCTGACCGATGAGGATTTTCAAGGATGCCGCTGGATTGAGGGCGAGCCGAAACCCCTTCGACGCGGCATGTTCTGTGGCCGTCCCGTGCTGGCTGGAGAGAGCTGGTGCGCTAGGCACCGCCTCGTCGTGTTTGGGGAAGAGCGCAGGAGGTGAAGGGAGTGCGGCATTTGCACCATCGTCCGTGACCTCATCGCCGACGCTCGCGGCCCTGCTGATCTGCACCATCGCACTCGACCATCTGCTGCGACGACTTTTTGACAGGAGCCCTGATGCCTGGCCGTGGCGATGGCTTCGTCGATGTTACCGCTCCCTAGTGCTGACCCGGCCGCCGATTGAAGGCTGCCCCAGTATGCCCCTTCCCCTCGCCAGCACGGCGGCGAATCGCAGGATGTCGAACAGCCGACGACGATCGTCGAGATGCCGTGCCGATTTGGTGGGGCTAGGCCTCGTTCCGCCCTTGCTACACCGCTGAGAAAAAATGCCTTTATGGACGTGCATGAGCCTAGTAGGGAACAAGAATCTGCCGGCGGATATGATAGCGGAGATCGTCGAGCGCACCGACGGCATTCCCCTGTTCGTGGAGGAGATGACGAAGGCGGTGCTGGAGGCGGAGAGCGAGAGCGTAGCCCGGCGCACAGTTGCGGCGGCTCCGTCTGCGGCCCTGGCGGTCCCGGCGAGCCTGGACGCGTCGCTGATGGCGCGGCTCGGACCGGCTCAGCCCGGCCAAGGAGGTGGCGCAGATCGGCGCAGCGATGAGGGGGCGGCGAAGGCCGAGAGCCAGTCACCCGGGACTGGCGTCGCCGGGGCGAGCTCCCAGCTCCTGGCGGGGTCGTTCACCGCGAGCACAGCAGCCTGCGGCGTACAGAGTCGCGGACGGCGGCCGTTCAGACGGTCATCGTCCCGGTCGGTTCGGTCAGCGCTGTAGCCTGCTGGCCACTCAACAGCAAGCCGTCGTGAAGGGAGGGACCCTTAAATGCTGATCATACGACGACTCGCCCGCGACACATACGGTGCGACGATGGCCGAGTATGCCCTACTTGTCGGTCTGATCGCCCTGGTCGTGGCGCTCGGCGCGACGATCCTCGGCCAGGACATCTCGACGATGTTCAATAACATCGGCACGTACATCCAGAGCCTCGTCCCACCGGCGTGACAATGAGCCCCTCGCATGGGGCGATCCCAGAAGTCTCGTTTATCTATTTCAATGCGCAGGAATGCGTGGACGCAAAATGGTGTGCGGGAGGCGTGCATACAGTGGGGTTGATGTCCGAAGCGGCCCTAGAGGCCATTGTCCGGGAGAAAGAAGCCAAAGCCGCCGAATATAATCCGTGTGGTGCCTATTGGCTGTTGGTGGTGGTCGACTGGATAGACCCGGCGCAGGAACAGGAAATCCGGATTGACGACCGCCCGTGGTCGCTTCGGACTTGTTTGAAAAAATCATCGTCTACAAGCCCAATTTCCAGCACATCATTGAAGTCAAGTGATGCCCGGCGACGGGCCCGCCAGAACCGGCGATGCGCCTGATCGGCCGGACTAGGGGCCGCGCTCCATCATGGATACGCAAAAATGAGCAAGGGTAAGCAGGCGACCCTTAATCCCGGCGACCGCGTGCGTTTCGCCTCGAAAGCCGGCGGCCAAGTCGTATTGATCACCGGCACCATGATAGACCACGAGAAAAATAATGAGCTGCGCGTCGGCATACTGCCGGATCGCGGGCAGAGGGATGCCGGCGGATCGCCGATTAGCCACAAGGTGCCGCGCTTCCGCAACCGCTCCCAGGTAGAGAAGCTTTGACAAGGCGACCGCCGTTGGAGCTGCCGGTGAACCGGTGCCACCTCCCGCCGGGTGCCGTAACGCGCTTGAGCATCATGGTTGACAACGTACCGGCCTTCAACTTGGCCAACCATGTAACGCTATGCGCGCACAACCCGCTCGGCGCCAAGGGCTGTGGCGAGGCCGGCACAATCGGCGCGCCGGCAGCAATCATGAATGCGGTGGTCAATGCGCTTACGCCGCTCGGCGTGACAGATCTCGCGATGCCCGCGACACCGGGACGGGTAGCGTGCGATTGCAGAACACACTCACGCCTGAGGCAGATTACCCAAGCGCGCGCCCAGCGGCTCGATTAGGCTCGGGTCGTTGGCGGCGGCTTAATTCGAAGTTTTGCAGGAGGGACACAATGCGCATCCACAACCTCTATACCGACGGGACCGGCCAATCGCATTTCCGCGACATCGAAGTCGAGTGGGTCGAAGAGCGTCGCGGCAGCAAACTATCCAGGCGCCTGCCGGCCACCGGTATCATCTTCCGCGAGACCCAAGCCGAGCACGATGTCGACTGGCATCCCGCGCCGCGCCGACAATACATCATCAACCTCGATGCCGGGGTGAAGATAACCGCCAGCGACGGTGAGAGCCGGGTGATCGGTGTCGGCGAGGTGATTTTAGTCGAGGACACCACCGGCAAGGGCCACTTGTCGCAACACGTCGAGGGCAAAATCCGGCATTCGATTTTCGTGCCGATCGAATAGCTCGTCACTGCTTTGGCGTTCAGTCGAGACCAAGAGCTGCTGACATATTTGAAATTGGCTGCGTCTCGGCTGGTGGGAGTTGGAAGCCCGGCGACCGGCTAGAGGGATAGGCAACGGTTTGATGTTCCCCGCGAGCCGAATTGTTTGCCTGACCGAAGAGACGGTCGAGACGCTCTATCTGCTCGGCCAACAGGACCGCATCGTTGGCATCTCCGGCTACGTCGTGCGCCCGCCGCAGGCTCGTCGCGAGAAGCCACGGGTGAGCGCTTTCACGTCGGTGAGACGGTGAAACATCTTTTCGCATCGGGCTCCCTAAGTTGGGCAAGTGGCTCGATTGGATCCGCGGCCCTCGCACGGATCCCGATCGCCGCCTACTGGGAAGCGGAAGTCTGTGTGCCTGGCCAATTCATGATCGGGACACTGCTGATGCTGTTTTTCGGACTTCCCTCGATGATGCGGTTACTATAAGCCACATAGACCAGCACATTGCGTGCGCGGTCGAAGAAGCGGACCACTTGCAGGGTTTTGAACAAAAGGCTGCGCCGCTCATCGAAAACACGCTCGCCGTCCTTGAACTCGGCGATGATCTTTATCGGCCCGACCTGGCGGCAAGCAATGCTGGCGTCGCTGGTATCTTCGGCGACACCGAGCCCACCTTTCAGTCCTCCGGTTTGCGCTCGGCTGATATGGCAGGTGACGCCTTCGACCTTTGGGTCGTCAAATCCGTCAACGACGATTTTGTCGTTCGGCCCGAGCAGTCGGAACTTTGTGCTGACCGAGCCAGTGGTGCCACGCTCTGGTCGGTCTAAGATCCATAATCCGAAGAGAACGAGGACGAGTAGAACGCCAGTCCCGAGTATCAAACCGAGTTTCCTCATGCCACACGTAATCCTCTTTTAACGGGCGCTCGAACCAGGAGCTTCAAACGTATGCTCGAGTCTTGCGTGTTCCACGTAGTTAGACCCTCATTGATCGCACAAATCGTGAAGGGAAACCGGCCACTGAAGCAACGTAATTCTAAGTTGATGCGACCCAGATCGCCGGTGCGATCGTCTATATAAGTGAAAGGGCCGAGGAGTGAGACGATCCGCTGATCTCCAGAATTGGTTGGGTTTCGGAGCTCGTCGAAATCGTCGGCGGCACCGACATCGCCGACCGCAGGAACCGGGGCGCTGCCAAGGACCGCATTGTGACCGCCGAGGAGATCGTCAAGCGGGAACCGGATCTGATCATCGGGTCGTGGTGCGGCAAGAGGGGCGAGTCGTTAGAACAAGCCTGCAGCTCCTGCTCCGTCGCCCATTCGCCCTACCAGATATTCGACAATCCCGTTATCGGTTACTCAGAACCCGTAGCAGCGCGGGCGCGCGCGAGGAGCGCTATGGTTGCACGCATCCGCTTCCTTCTTGGCTCATGAAGTCGCTGCGGCGGGAGCCTGACCAGCCGGATGAGACATGTTGGCTCGCTGGTGAGGGATGGTGGGCTGTCGACGGCTGGCATTTGACAAGTTGTAATCCGGCGACCCAGATCACCGCCCACTTGCGGCGTGGTCCGGAGCGGACGGGCGGACCTGGGAGGGAGGCTACTTGATCCCGAAAATCTGCGGGGCCCGAACGGCAATACCGATGCAGGCAAGACCGTTTCACCCTACATAGGGTTGAAGATCGCCGCATCTGACTAACGAGAAGGATACGGAATGGCCCGCCGAAGCCCGCCCCGGAAAGTCACCTATTTCGAACCGGTCCTACCGCGCCTCGCCCGCAACACGATCATCGAGTCGACCTTCGATGTCGGCCGCCGCTTCCGCTGCACGATGCGCGTCGATTGTGGCGAGCTCGATCCCAGGGCGGTGATCCGGCAAGTCCCGGGCGAATGGCACCCGCACATGCCCCAACGACTCGATGAACAGGAGCTTGCCGATTGGCGCGCCGGCCGCAATGCGGTCTATCAACTCGCGGCACTGACGATTGGCGCGCGCCTAGCGGTGGCTGACGCGTAGCCGAGCATATTCTTTCGTACGCGCTATGTCTCCGATTCGTTGATATAAAACGAAAGGTGATCCACTGTAAGTTATACTGGGATTTCGCCAAGCTGTGTGCGATCGACAGCAGGTGTCGAAAATTGCGCTGTGATAACGGTCGCGAGAGCGGGGTGTCGTCGTCGCCCTCGTCGTAGACAGCCCCGGTCGCAGCTCCGATAACAACCCCAAAGGTTGATCCGCCCACTCTCACGGCACAAAGAGACTGCTGCAGTGCCCCGGCTGAGCAGGCGATGAGGCGATCGCGCCGCCGCGCGGGATGCACTGGTCCGGCGGAAGCTCGGCGCCCTGCTCGATATATTTCACCAGCAGATCAAGGGCATTCTGCGCGTGAGGCTGGATCAGCTCGAGCTGCAACTCCAATTGGTCGAGCAACCTGCGGCCGCGCTCGGAGGATTGCCCGTACTGCTCGCGCTTGAGCTTGGCGATCAGTAGTTTCAGGTGCGCCACCAACGCCTCGGCACTGGAGGCACGCGCCTCGGCTTCCTGCCGCGCTGTGCGTTCAGCAGCCAGTGCTGCGGTCAGCGCGGCGATCTCGTCGGGGAGGTTGTTGGGCGCGGTCGTCACAGGCCGATTGTCCCACGACGCCAAGATTGGGCTGCTACTCAACTATAGGGTGAGTCAATCTGCCGCAGCCCCTGATTAAGTCAGGGGCTGGCGCTCATCCGGCTGCTTCTGGGCGCCAGGTGCGCACCGGGTTGCGCCAGTCAATGCCATCAAGCATATAGGCTAGCTGCGCCGGGGTGATCGCGACCGTCCCGTCGGCCGGCGACGGCCATATGAACCTGCCGCGCTCCAGCCGTTTGGCGTAGAGCGACATACCGATCCCGTCGTGCCAGAGAATCTTGATCAGGTGGCCGCGCTTGCCGCGAAACACGTAGAGATCGCCGGCATGCGGGTCGCGCCCCAATCCCTCTTGCACTTGGACCGCCAGGCTGTTCATGCCGCGTCGCATGTCGGTGTGCCCGACCGCCAACCACACTCGCACACCCGATGGGACTGGGATCACCGCCGCGCCAATGCCTCAATGACGGCGGCCGCCAAAGCCGGCGACACTGCAGCCGAGATCCGGACGCGAGCATTGCCCGCCAATTCGATCTCGATCGCTGGCATCGGCGGCACCGCAATGCCATCGCCAGACGGAGCCATCAGCACCCGAGCAAAGCCATTGGCAGCTGCTCGCAAATCCCGCCGCCAACGATAAATCAAGCTCGGTGTCACGTCAGCCTGACGCGCCACGTCCCGTACCACTGCGCCGGGCGCAAAGGCCGCCGCGACAATCGCCTGCTTCTGCTCGCTGCTCCACCGACGCCGCCGCTCGGGACCGGCCAGTACCTCGACCCTCGCCACTGCACCCGTCTCTTGCACCGATGCAAACACCGGTGCTTGCATCGGTTCTTACCGGCCCGATCAAATCACAAATCGCAACACGGTCCTCGGCGGACGGTTACCGTTGATCTACAAGGGCGGCGTTTGAATACGATCGGCGTGTAGTCGAAGCGGGGCGTCTCCCGAAGGATGGCATTTATTTACCGCCTGCGCCGGTATTCGCTCAACAGATAGTGTGATCGCTCGCCGCCCCAAGCGGTGCTCACCGACTTCCGTTGTGCCGAAGGGCATTGACGGTTGATGGTTGATGGCGGCTGTCGGTCGTATTGGGCTTAGCTATACCCGCCCCCTTCTCGATATTGTCTTTCTCTCGCGATTGCCGCTCTGAGCCGAAGCTGAACTACGGCTGTCCCGCACAGAGCAACGATAAAGCTTAGCATAGAAATCAATATCCACACCGTAGATAAGTCGTCTCTATCAAAAGCAAAAACCGAAAGTATTTCCGTGTACCAAGGCTTTTCTCCGCAGCAAAACCGAGGAAATCCAAACGGCAACATATAATGTCTGATGGAGCTTATTATTGCAGCCAGAGGGACCGCTAAAACTGATAAGACAAGAAACATAATGCAGCCTCCCTCTCCGGTTAAAGCAGGGTGAGTTGTTACGTTCTTGATATGTTCGTGTTGAGCGCGTATCCTGCACCGGTCTTGAGGTGGCGGCAAGGGCCTGTAATGTCCGGATTTCTCACATTCATT
>Ga0306925_10007437_pt1 | contig 10302 bp, 7 predicted proteins | sample flu12Cox44000176_FD_203755 | JGI IMG/M metagenome (GOLD analysis project Ga0306925, IMG submission 203755) | Lab enrichment of tropical soil microbial communities from Luquillo Experimental Forest, Puerto Rico - flux8day.12C.oxic.44.000.176 (v2)... | ecosystem: Environmental > Terrestrial > Soil... | reverse complement strand
CCGGGAGATCATCGGCAACTTCGAACTCAATGTCGCCTTCCGCTTCGGCGGCACACCCTACGAGATAGCCGAGCGCGGCCTGAAACTCTTTGCCAAGGAGGTGCTCCCAGTGCTCAAGGCACAATCCTCGACCAAGGTTCGGGAGGCCGCCGAGTGAGGCGTTCAATCGCAACCACGGCGGCGCACTTTCATACTCTCAAACGTCGATAGGAATCCGAAATGTCGGCACGCACCTCAGAACCGGCAAAATTTGATGTGATCGTGGTCGGCGCCGGGGTTGGGGGTCTCTACGCGATCTATCGCGTACGCAAACTCGGCCTCAAAGTCCGCGCCTTCGAGGCGGGTGGTGGGGTCGGCGGCACCTGGTACTGGAACCGCTACCCGGGGTGTCGCTGCGATGTCGAAAGCATGGAGTATTCGTATTCCTTCTCGGACGAGCTGCAGCAGGAATGGCATTGGCCCGAACGCTACGGCACGCAACCCGAGATCCTGCGTTACATCAATCATGTGGCCGATCGCTTCGATCTCAGACGCGACATCGAGTTCAACACCCGGGTCAAATCGGCGGTCTTCGACGGCAACACAAACACGTGGACCGTAACGACCGACAAGGGCACTGCAGCGAGCGCGCGATTTTGCGTTATGGCGACCGGGAACTTATCGACACCTCGGACGCCGAGCTACCCTGGTTTGGATAGCTTTAAGGGAAAGTGGTATCACACTGGCCTATGGCCCCATGAAGGGGTGGATTTCACGGGACTGCGAGTAGGCGTGATTGGAACCGGCTCGTCGGGCGTCCAGTCGATACCCATCATCGCAAGGCAGGCGAAACATCTTTACGTTTTTCAACGGACAGCCAACTTCAGCCTTCCGGCGCGCAATGTGCCAATGGAGCCCGACAAAGAGAGCGTTCACAAAGCGCACTATTCAGAGCGCCGTCGCGCCGCTTTCGACACGCCATTTGGGATCGCCGGGTACCCGACGCCCGTCCAGTCCGCGCTCGATGCAACCGATGAGGAGCGGCTGCGCGCATACGAGGCAAAATGGGCGGAGGGCGGCAGCATCAGCTTTCTCTATTCATTTACAGATCTGTTGGTTAATAAGGCGTCCAATGAAACAGCGTCAGAGTTCGTGCGCCAAAAGATCCGCTCTACGGTCAAGGATCCGAAAGCAGCTGAGCTGCTATGCCCCAATGATCATCCAATCGGCACAAAGCGGCTCATTCTCGATACCGACTACTACGAGACTTACAATCGTGACAACGTCACGTTGGTAGATATCCGAAGTAAACCGATCAAAGAAATTACGCCCAACGGATTGCGCACCGCCGATACCGATTACGGGCTCGATGCGATCGTTTTTGCAACTGGCTTCGATGCCATGACAGGGGCAATGAAAGAGATCGACATTCACACGGATGCAGGAATGTCGATCGGAGAGAAGTGGCAACACGGCCCGCGCACCTACCTTGGGATCATGGTCGCGGGGTTCCCAAACCTCTTTATGATTACCGGCCCGCAGAGCCCTGGCGTCAAAAGTCAGATGATCTTGGCTTGCGAACAGCACGTCGGTTGGATCGCTGATTGTATGCAGTACCTGGGCGATCATGGGTTCTCGCGCATCGAGGCGGAGGAGGATGCCGAAGACGCTTGGGTGCAGCACAACAACGCGGTCGCAGACCGTACGCTCTACCCATTGGCGAACTCATGGTACGTCGGCGCCAACATCCCGGGGAAACCCCGTGTGTTCATGCCGTATGTCGGCGGCGTCGCCGCATACAAGAAGAAATGCGACGAGATCGCGGCCAAGGGTTACGAAGGCTTTCGTTTCGATGTCGGCGTTGAAGAGCAGCGGTTTGCGGCGGATTGATCTTACTGATGACCTTCTGCTCGCGGTCGCTTGACAACGGGCGCTGACGACCCCGCGCAACTGCACCGTGACCGGTCGTCTGCTGACGGCTCGGCCGCCGCACGCGCGCATTTCTAGGAATACAGCTAATATCCGGGTCTTGGATTGAGCGGCCTCAACCGCCCCAGAACTGTTTCGTGGCCAGCCTAGCGCCCTCAGCTATTGCCCAGAGTTTGGCCCACACAACGTCGGGATCGACGGCAGCCTGGCCGACCCAGGTGCCGAAGCCGCAATCGCTGCCGGCGATGACGTTGTCACGGCCAACGAGGTTGGCGTAGCGGGCGATCCGCTGCGCGATCAACTCAGGGTGTTCAATGAAGTTAGATTTCGATTCGATGACCCCGGGAATAATGATCTTGCCCTCCGGCAGCTTGACCTGCTCGAACAGCGTCCATTCATGCGCGTGGCGCGGGTTCGCGGCCTCGAACGAGATCGTCGCCGGCCGCGCTGCGAACGCGATATCGATGATCTCGGCTAGCGGCACGTCGCAATGGTGGGGCCCCTCGTAATTGCCCCAGCACAGATGCATGCGCACCCGCGCCGGCGGGATCGCGGCGAGTGCATGGTTCAGCGCCTCGACATGGAGCCGCGCCCGCTTGCGGAATTCCTCGACCGACAAATCGGCATATTGGATGTGCCGGCCCATCGCCAAGTCGGGGCAGTCGATCTGCAGGGTGACCCCGGCGGCCGCAATCGCCTCGTACTCGCCGCGCATCGCCTCCGCGATCGCGAACAGGTACGCTTCCTGGCTCGAGTAGTGGTCGTTGCGAAAGAACAGTGAGATGACGCCCGGCGAGGCCGCGCTGAGGAATGCACCGGCCGCGTCAACCCCGGCGAGAGCCGCTTTCAGGTTGTCGATGTCGGCGAGTGGCGCGGCCGGGTCACCGACCGCGATCGGGCCGGTGCAGGCGGGCGTTCTCCGGCGCGATCGGCCGGGATCGCTGAACACCCGCTTCGCCAGATTGGGAAACTCTGCGAGATCCTGATAAACGAAGGTATTGCTGCTTCCGGCAAATCCGGTCAGCCGGTCCTTGACATAGGTAGCGTAGCTCGGCTTGGACATCTCGCCGTCGTTGACGAGATCGATGCCCGACTCGACCTGTTTCTTTACCACTTCGGCAACAGCCTCGCCGACCCGCGCCGCCAGTGCGGCGCGATCGACCGGCACGCCTTCCTCTTTGGCAAACATCGCCCGGATCAGATCATCCGGGCGCGGCAGGCTGCCGGTGTGGGTGGTCAAAAAACGATCGAACCCGTAAGCCATGAGCACCCTCCGATAGACCCGCATCGCCGCTGTTCGCACGGTCGAATTTAGGAATAAAGCGCTCCGGCGTCACTTCTGCCAAGGGGCGCGCCGAGCACCTGTGCGATAACAAGCTGCCGTCGTGCTATCTTGCGCCACGCGCATCGGGTGCCGTCGATATGAAACCAGCCTCTCCGCCGCTACGCAGTTTTCTGTTTGCGCCGGGCAATCACGCCAGGCGCGTGGCCAATGCACTGTCGCTCAATGCCGACGCGATCATCCTTGACCTGGAGGACGCAGTCGCGACCGCCGAGAAGCCTGCCGCGCGCGGTGCCGTAGCGGCGGCGCTGGCGCTGCCGCGCCAAGCGCTCCTTTACGTTCGGGTCAATGCCGCAGACACCGAGTTCTGCTACCGCGACCTCGTCGCGGTCGTCCGCCCGGGCCTCGACGGGATCGTCCTGCCAAAGGTCCAAAGCGCCACCGCGCTCGCTACGATGGATTGGCTCCTGGCGCAATTGGAACACGAGCAAGGCCTGGGACCCCGGGCAATCGATCTGATCCCGATCATCGAGACGGCGGATGGGCTCACCAACCTCGACGTGATCCTCGCAGCCGGCACGCGCGTCCGGCATGTCGCGTTCGGCGCCGGTGATTTTACCCTTGACGTGAATATGGCGTGGAGCCGCACCGAAGCGGAGCTGGGCTTTGCCCGCGCGCGGATTGCCACCGCCTCACGCGCCGCCGGCATCGAGGCGCCGCTCGACACAGTTTGGGTCGACCTAGCGGACGAGGAAGGGCTCGAAATGTCCGCCCGCACCGCACGGGGCTTCGGCTTTCAGGGAAAAATGTGCATTCACCCGAGGCAGATCGCGCCGGTGCATCGGGTCTTCACCCCGGGTGAGGCGGAGGTCGCATTCGCCGAACGTGTGGTCGCGGCGTTCGCCGAGGCGGAAGCCGCGGGCAGCGCTGCGATCCAGCTCGATGGCAAGTTCATCGACTATCCGATCCTCTACCGGGCGCAACGGGTTCTGGGAAAAGATGGCGGCCATCCGTACCAAGGAAGATCGGCAATGACTGGAGCAGCGGGTCTGCTCGGCGGCGTCACCGTCCTCGATCTGTGCAGCTATCTCGCCGGTCCCTACGGCTGCACACTGCTCGCCGATCTCGGCGCTTCGGTGATCAAGATCGAATCTCCGCAGGGCGACATGCTGCGCCAGTTTCCGTCGAGCCTGGCCAGCGAAAGCCGGTTTTTTGTCGGCACCAATCGCGGCAAGCGGGCGTTGGCAATCGATCTGAAGCAGCCCGAAGGGCTTGCCGTCCTCCATCGCCTGGTGGAAACGGCCGACGTGCTGGTCGAGAATTTTCGTCCGTCGGTGCCCGCCAGGCTCGGCATCGACTATCCGCGGCTCAAAAGCATCAATCCGCGCCTCGTCTATTGCGGACTGACCGGTTACGGCGACAGTGGGCCGTTGAGCGAGAAAGGCGGATTTGATCAGGTCCTGCAATGCCTTTCTGGCATTGCCGTATTTCAGGGTGCGGCGGCCGGCACACCGCAAGTGGTGCTGGGCTCGGTGCTCGATTATTTTACCTCGGCGCTGCTCGCCTATGGCGTTGCCGCAGCGCTGTACTATCGCGAGCGCAGCGGCCAAGGGCAATATCTGAGCCTGTCGCTATTGCGCAGTGCCTTGACAATCCAAGCCGGCCGTTTTGTCTGGGCAGAGAGCGAGGGCCGCGATGTCGCGCGCGATTCCGGCGCCGGAGGGCTCACCGGGATCCATCCCACCAAAGACGGCTGGCTCTATGTCTCGGTTCACTCGAACCATTTCTTTGCTGCTCTATGCGGACTGATTGGCCGGCCGGAGCTGGCAGATGACCCACGATGCGCGACGATGCGCAGCAGGGCCGCTCATGCCGCTGAGCTCGTCCCCGAATTGCGCTCCGCGCTCGCTGCGCGCACCGCACTCGAATGGGAGAAGCTTTTTGGGGAGCGCGTGCCTTGCGCGGCGGTGCGCCCAATCGAGGACATGTTCGACCACCCGCAGGTGCTCGGCGAAGATCTCGTCGCAACCCTCGATCATCCGGTGGTAGGGCGGTATCGCGCAATGAAGGAACCGATCAAATTCAGCGGGACACCGGGACCGGCGCCAACTCCGGCCCCGACCCTCGGCCAGCACAGCGACGAAATCCTCACCGGCTGCGGCTATTCGGCGGAGGAGATCGCGGCATTGCGCCAGCGCGGTGTCGTGCTCTAGCACCCGCCTCCGCGGCAGTTGAGGTGTCAGGCCATTTGCGAATTTCGCGGTCGAGGAGGAGGGATCGATGTCAAGGCTCACAGGCAAGGTGGCCTTCATCACGGGCGCCGGTAACGGGATTGGTCGCGCCACTGCAATCCTGTTCGCCGGGCAGGGTGCAAAGGTCGCCATAGCTGAGATCGACACAAGGGCTGGTGAGGAAACCGCTCACCTCGCGGGAAACGAGGCGATCGCGATCCGTGCCGACGTGACCGACCCCGACAGCCTGCAAGCAGCGATCCGCACGACCGTCGACAAGTTCGGCCGTCTCGATGTACTCCATAACAACGCTGGCGGCTCAACCGCGCGTGACGACACGGCGGTCAACGCGCCGCTCGATGAATTCTGGCGGGCGATTAAGCTCGACCTTTACGGCACATTTCTCGGGTGCCGGTTCGGCATCCCCGAACTGATCAAGGTCGGCGGCGGTTCGGTGATCAACATGAGCTCGAATGTCGCGCTGATGGGGGTTGCCGGCCGCGATTGTTACACCGCGGCAAAGGGAGGCATCGCAGCAATCACCCGTTCGCTGGCTGTCGCCTACGCGCCACAAAGAGTTCGCGTCAATGCGATTGCTCCATCGGCGACGATGACCGAGCGAGTCAAAAAGCTAGTCGCCGGAAACGCGGCGCTGACGCGGCTTGCCGACTCTCATCTGCTCGGCCTGATCGAGCCCGGCGATATCGCCAGTGCGGCGCTTTATCTCGCCAGTGATGAATCCCGCATGGTTACAGGCCAGGTCCTGCCGGTCGACAGCGGGGTAACCGTCTCTTGACGATCAAGCGGGCTGACGAGGCATGCTTCTGCTTGGGTGGTCGGTACGGCTACGCGTGACCATGATGTGGGGTGGACGTACTGATGCCGCCGGAGGAAATTGGGGAGGCCCCGCTAAGGCCGGGTATCGACCCTACCTGTAGGCTGCTTTCGGCGGTGAACCCATAGGCGACACGGCTAGGCCGTGTATCAGCGCGGTTGTGCGGATCTATCGACGTTATTTGATGTCCGTTGCGGGCTGGCAAGAATCTGTCCCGCCTATACTTTGATTAATGAGCCTACGCCCCAAACCGGTCATCGCAGCTAGTCTAGTAAGCGGATGACGTGTTCCCCCGTTCGCCCAAATGCGCTTGAGCCACCGGGATTCGCCCTTTCCGGCCATTTCTTGATCGAAACCGGAGGTATCAGTCGGGTTCGCTGGAAGCAGACTTTTCAGTCGGCGACGATGCGCTAGGACGGCGAGGCCGCCTCACTCCGTCGCACTCATAGCCAGCCGGAGGCCCGATAGGTAGAACTCGCGCTGCTCCGGATCGCGCCAATTATCCGCGGTCGGCACCACTACCGGCGTCAGGCCGCGCAGCCGCTCGATTATGGTTTTGGCCTCATCCAATTGGCCTAGGTGCCCATAACAGGCAGCGAGAAATTGGTTCGTCGGGACCCAATTCGGGTGCTGTTGTAATGACAGCGACAACATGGTCCGCGCCTGGTCCAAGCGCCGCGCGAAGAAATGGGCTACGCCCTTTGCCATCAATGTCCCGCCTAAAGGAGCGCATGGATTGAGCCGCAACGATTTGTCGAAATGATCAATCGCCACGTCGGGCAAACCCGCCCACAATCTTAACCATCCGCTCCATCGCCATCCGTCGGCGAAGCTCGGATTGATCTGGAGTGATCGATCGATAAGGGCTGTTGCGGCATCAATATCCTCGCCGAGATAGGCGAGGACATAGGCGGCTCTACCGAGCGTCCCGGCATCGTCGCCGGCGTTGCGAACGGCACTGCGGGCGAGCGAGATAGCCGTTTGGCGGGTCGCCTCAGGGTCATCGGCCCAACCGCTACCGCTGAGCGCCGTATGGTACAGCGCGGATAACGCGAGGGCTGGGCCATAGGTAGCGTCCTGCTCGATCGCCCGGTTCAGCCAATCGAGCGCCTCCAAATAATCCTTCTTCTCCCACGAGCCAGTTGCTCGAAGCGCACGAAGATAAAGATCGTAAGCTGTCGGATCGTTTCTCGGCCGATCCAGCGCCCGCCGGATTTCCACCGCCTGCAATGCTGGCTCAATGACCCCGGCGACGCTGATCGCCACTTGGTCCTGCAGATCGAAGATGGCTTCGAGCGAGCCGTCAAAGCGGTCGGCCCAGAGATGCGCGCCGGTTTCCGCTTCGATCAGTTGCGCAGTGATGCGCACCCGCCCGCCCGCTTTGCGCACCGAGCCTTCGAGCACGTAGCGCACACCAAGCTCGCGCCCGATTTGTTTCACATCGACGGCCTGGCCCTTGTAAGTGAAGCTCGAATTGCGCGCGATCACGAACAGCCAGCGGATGCGGGAAAGCTCGGTGATGATCTCCTCGACCATGCCGTCGGCAAAGTATTCGTGGTCGGGATCGCCGCTCAAGTTCTGGAAGGGCAATACCGCGATCGACGGCTTGTCGGGCAGTGGCAGACCCTGCGCGGCAGAAGGTGCCGCTTCCGGGGAGCCGGCCAGACCGGCGAGCCGATAGCCGCGGCCCGGAACCGTCACAACATAGCTGTGGCCTTCCCCGTGCTCATCGAGCGCCTTGCGTAGCGCCGAGACATGGACATGGATATTGCCCTCTTCGACGATACGGCCGGGCCACAGACGCGCCATCAGTTCGTCTTTGCCCACCACCTTGCCCTTTGCCGTGGCCAGGGCACACAGGATATCCAGCACCCGGCCGTGCAGCTTTACCGGCTCGCCGTCGCGCCGCAATTCGGGGCGTCTAAGATCGAGCCAAAAAGGGCCGAAGCTGATCTCCTCGCTAACCATCCGCCTCGCCCATCGCCAAGCGCAGACCCGACAGCAATAGCTCGCGGTGTCTGGGGTTCCTCAGGAAGCTGGCGTCCGGGACCACGACAGAGGTAATCGCAGTCAGCTGCGCGACGATTTCTTGTGCCTTTTCGAGCCGACCCATGTGACCATAGCAGGCGGCGAGGACGCGATACGGCATCGGAAAGCTCGGGTCCTGCTGGATCGCGACGAGGAGCTGTGCCACTGCTTCGTCGAAGCGCCGGCTGACGAAAAGGGCGTAGCCTCTAACGAACGCTGCATCGGCAACACGAGAACGAGGGCTGAGGGCTAGTGAGCGCTCGACGCGCTCGATCCCAACGTCGGGGTGACCAGCCCACATCCTCAGCACACCGCTGATATGCCATCCGCGCGCGAAGCTGGGGTTGAGTGCCAGTGCGCGATCAACCAGCGCCATCATCGCGTCGATGTCCTCGCCGAAATAGGCCAGCGCGAAGGCGGCATTCGCCAGGGTGCCCGGATCGTCACCCGCCACCTCAAGGGCTCGGCGGGCGAAATCAACGCCCTTCCGACGCGCTGCCATCGGATCGTCACTTCGACCGTCGAGAACCAGCCGAAAATAGCAGAATGCGGCCCAGGCAAGCGCGGGGCCGTAATCCGGGTCCCGCGCGATAGCCTGTTCCATCAAATTGAGGGCCTCGGGTATGCGTCTTGTGGACGACAGGACGATGGAATGGGCACGCAAGTAGAGGTCGTAAGCAGTCAGATCGTTGGTTGGGCGGCCGGCCGAACGGGCGGTCTCCGCGGCCTGCAATGCCGGCTCGATGACTCCGGCGACGTTGATCGCCACGTTGTCCTGGAGTTCGAACACATCTTCAAGCGGACCATCGAACCGGTCTGCCCAGAGATGCGCGCCGGTGCCGGCGTCGATCAGCTGGCCGGTGATGCGTACGCGACCACTCGCTTTGCGGACCGAGCCTTCGAGGACGTAACGGACGCCGAGCTCGCGCCCGACCTGCTTCACATCGATCGCTTGCCCCTTGTAGGTCAAACTTGAATTGCGGGCGATAACAAACAGCCAGCGGATTCGGCTAAGTGCGGTGATGATCTCCTCGACCATGCCGTCGGCAAAGTATTCTTGCTCCGGGTCGCCGCTCATATTGACAAACGGCAATACCGCGATCGACGGCTTGTCTGGGAGCGGCAGACCCTGCGCGGCAGAAGGTGCCGCTTCCGGGGAGCCGGCCAGACCGGCCAGCCGATAGCCGCGGCCCGGAACCGTCACGACGTAGCTGTGGCCTTCCCCGTGCTCATCGAGCGCCTTGCGTAGCGCCGAGACATGGACATGGATATTGCCCTCTTCGACGATACGGCCGGGCCACAGACGCGCCATCAAGTCGTCTTTGCCCACCACCTTGCCCTTTGCCGTGGCCAGGGCACACAGGATATCCAGCGCCCGGCGGTGCAGCTTTACCGGCTCGCCGTCGCGCCGCAATTCGCGCAGGCCGGGATCGAACCTGAAACGTCCGAAACTTATTGGTCCGGTATCCATCGGATTCGAGAAAAGGTCGCGGGGAACCGCTCAATTTTTTAGATCCTTAAACAAGGACCTTAAGACCGCCACGGCCTTACCGTCCAGCATCGTGATCGTAGCTTGGACCGCGTTCTGCAAAGCGCAGCGCCTCGGAAAACTTCCGCGACGAGGCGTTATGGATCGCTCGAAGGGAATGATGACGGATCTCGCAACCACGCCAGCGGAAGGTCTGCAAACGACGCCGCAACAGATCGCACGTGTTCTCGTCAAATGGGTGAGGCAACTCTTCGCGTTAGGCCCGGTACGCGGATCGTCGTATCCGGCGGCCTGGGAGCTTGCCGGGATCACCTGCATCGATCGGTTCGAAATCGCGCCGTGGGTGTTTTTCTGAGCCGTCGGCGATCCGTGCTGTCGCCTCTCTCGGACCGGCGATGAACCTCCTGTTGTAACCAACCCTCTTGGGTGTGCCGATGAGCGTGCTTTGGTTGGTTTGTCTTGGGTTGATCTCCGGCGCCGGCGCTGGGTTACTTGCCGGTCTGATTGGCATTGGTGGCGGCATCGTGAT
>Ga0306925_10007436_pt1 | contig 10302 bp, 8 predicted proteins | sample flu12Cox44000176_FD_203755 | JGI IMG/M metagenome (GOLD analysis project Ga0306925, IMG submission 203755) | Lab enrichment of tropical soil microbial communities from Luquillo Experimental Forest, Puerto Rico - flux8day.12C.oxic.44.000.176 (v2)... | ecosystem: Environmental > Terrestrial > Soil... | reverse complement strand
GCGGTTTTCTGATGGTGATGCCGCCGGAAGTTTTCCGGCGGGTGGCCGACAAAGTAGAGCAGGACGCCCGATTGACACCACCGGAGCGCCGCAAATTCACTCGCCAGTTTTACTCGCGCAGCCAGCACCTGGTGAGCGACAAACAAGGACGGATTGTCATTCCCGAGGAGCACTGCAATCAGCTGGAACTGCATGGCGAGGTCGTGCTGGCTGGCAATCACGCCCGTTTCGAGGTGTGGAATCCGGACCGGTGGGAGAAGGCATTCGAAGAGGATTCACCGACCTTCAAGCATGTTTTAGGGGTCCTTGGGATTTAGGAGGCAGTAATGATTGCATTCATCGACGAGAGCTACATGGAAAAGGAAGAAGAGCGTTCGGGTTTTCACCAACCGGTGTTGCTCGAAGAAACGATTCGCGCTTTGCAACCCGCTTCCGGGAAGATTTTCTTTGACGGCACGGTTGGGGGGGCGGGGCATACCCGCGCTCTTCTTGAGAAAGGCGCGTCAGTGATTGCCTGTGATCAGGATCCGGACGCCATTTCTGAAGCGGCTCACCGATTGAGCTCGTACCGGGAACGCGTCCGGTTGTTGCAAATGAATTTCGCCGACGCGCTGGTAGAACTTCGGCGCCTGGGCATCGAAGCCGTTGATGGAGTACTACTCGACCTGGGCGTGTCTTCTCATCAAATTGACACAGCGGCTCGTGGATTCAGCTTTCAAGTGGATGGCCCCCTTGACATGCGAATGAATCCGGATCTCAAGCGAACGGCTGCTGACTGGATTAATCATGCCTCGGAAGAGCAGTTGGCCCGGGTTTTCTTTGAGTATGGGGAAGAGCCGGCAGCGCGGCGGCTTGCGGCTCACCTGGTCAGGGAACGGGCTCGCCGACCGTTTCGCCGGACCCAGGAACTGGCCCGAGCCGTCGAGGCGGTTTTACCCAGACGCGGGCCGAGACATCCGGCCACACGGGTCTTTCAGGCGCTTCGCATTGCGGTGAACGATGAACTCAGGGTGCTCGAGCAGGCTTTGACCGGGCTGAGCCGGCACATACTGCCAGGCGGCCGGATGGCTGTTATCAGCTTTCATTCCCTGGAGGACCGGATTGTGAAGCACTATTTTCGCGAGGTCAGCAGGGAGTGGATCGACCGTCCGGAGTGGCCCGAGCGGAGGCGAAATCCGAAGTACGCTTTTCAACTGATAACGGCTCGCCCAATCGAGCCGGGCCGTGAAGAAGTGACCCGTAATCCCAGAGCGCGGAGCGCGAAATTACGGGTGATCGAGAGGAACAGCTATGAGTCGTAACCGAAAAACAATCACCCACTCAATCCGAGTTTCATCAATCCTGCAGGTAGTCGTGAGTACAGCGACCCTGGCTGCCGCGGGATTGTCCTATGTCTATCTAAAGAACCAGCTTCTTCAATATGGAGATGTCCAGCGTCAGCTGGAACGCGAACTAACCGATTTGCGTGCCGACAACGAAGTCGTACGCACGCAGATAGCCTCGCTCAGCTCTCGTGTCGTACTGGAAAAGAGGCTGGCAAAGGACTCCCTCGGCCTTGTGCCGATCGCGAGTGATCAAATCGTTCGAGTTAACGAGCGTCATGACGGGGCAGGAGACGCTTTGAGGGTAGTCTCCAACCGCGGCTTTAACCAATGAGGTGGAATGCGCAAGCGCGTGCCGTCACGGTCTGTTTTGGATTGGTCGGCCTGTTCAGCGTTTACTCGATTCGGCTTATCGATCTTCAGATCGTAAAGCACGAGGAGTACGCCGCACTTGCAGCGGAGAAACACGTTCACAAACAAACTATTTATGCCCGACGTGGAATCATCCGGGATACTCACGGGGAGGCTCTCACGGAGAACCTCCCGGTCAAAACGATCGTCGCGGACGCGTCGCATTTACGGGACCCGATGGCTGTGGCTGAGGCAATCGCAAATCAGCTGGAAATGGATCCGCGGGAACTCGCGGACAAACTGAGGACCCGGCGACCGTACATCGTCCTGAAGAAAGAGATTCCTGAACAGCAGGCCGATCAACTCAAAGAAACGATTCGGATCGGCGGTCTGCGGGGGGTTTATTTTGAGCACGATTTCGTTCGGGTCTACCCGAATCGATCGATGTTATCGCAAGTAGTTGGCTTCCTGGATCACGACCACAAAGGTGTGCTCGGCGTCGAAAAAACGATGCAGGATGTTCTTCAAGGAACGAACGGCTACCGTTACATCGAGCTGGACCGGACGGGCCGCGAAATTGTTCCGTATCGCGGGTTGGAAACTCCGGCAAAAGACGGGTGTGACGTGACGCTCACGATCGATATGGGCCTGCAAAACATTGTCGAGGGCGAACTGGCCGCAGCTTGCGCCGAATACAAACCGAAGGACGCCGCGGCGATTATGATGCGTCCCCAGACGGGCGAGATTATGGCTCTGGCCAGCTGGCCGACTTTCGATTTGAACAAGCCGGGGGAATCGAAACCCGAACAGACCAAGGACCGCCCGGTTGTGGATATGGTGGAGCCCGGCTCCACCTTCAAGATTGTTACCACCTCAGCCGTCATCGAGGAGAAGCTCGTTACCCCTCAAACGACGATCTTTTGCGAAAACGGCCATTTCCAGTACGCCGGCCGCGTCTTGAGGGATGCTCATCCCTTGGGAATGCTCACCGTGCATCAGGTTCTGGAGAAATCGAGCAATATCGGGGTCGCCAAGCTTGCACTTCAGCTCGGAGACACGAAGCTCTACGAGTATGTGCGTCGCTTCGGGTTTGGTGAGCGCACCGGTGTGGCATTGACCGGGGAGATCCCGGGACTGGTGAACCCGCCTCATCGTTGGAGCAAGCTGGACATAACGCGTATTCCCATGGGTCAGTCTGTGGCGGTAACTCCGATCCAGATGGTCACCGCCATGTCGACGATCGCAAATGGCGGGAAGCTCATGAAACCGATGATCATTTCCAAAATCATGGACCCCGATGGCCGGCCGGTCGCAACATTTCAGCCCGAAGTCGTCCGAGAGGTGATCTCGCGCGAGACGACGAAGAAAATCACGGCCGCGCTGAAAGATGTTGTCAGCAAGCAGGGCACAGCCCAGCAAGCAGCGGTGCTAGGCTTCAGGGTCGCGGGAAAGACCGGGACGGCCCAGAAGATCGATCCCAAAGGCGGTTACCTGCAGGGAAAGTATGTTGTGTCGTTTGTTGGCTTTATGCCGGCTGACGATCCAAGGTTCACTTTACTGGTCCTGCTCGATGATCCCGTGACCAAGGCAGGTGAGGCCTATGGCGGCCTGGTGGCCGGGCCAATCTTCTCGCGCATGGCGGAGAAGGTAGCCAGGTATCTCGATTTGACCCCCACAGAGGAAGTCGCGCCGCTGGCTGCGAATCAGAAAAAAGTCGTTTTCAGGGAGGCGAGTCGTGATTAATCGAAGACGTATGCAGCTGGAAGAATTAGTGCGGCGGCTCACCCCGCCTTCCGTCAACGGGTCATTGGACAAGCAGGTGACCAGCATTTGTTACGATTCGCGGCGAGCGGATTCCGGGAGCCTGTTTGTAGCGATTCGCGGCGAGCGGGTCGACGGACACGACTTTATCGCGGAAGCGGTAGATCGGGGCGCGGTCGGAGTCGTTTGCCAGAAAGAGGTAGCGTCCCACCGTGTCGCAAGCGTTGTGGTTGATGATTCCCGAGCCGCTCTGGCCAGATTGGCTGCGACGTTTTACGGAGAGCCTTCCCGTAAGCTCCGGATGATCGGCGTCACCGGGACCAACGGAAAGACCACGACAACTTTTCTCATCAAGCATCTGTTGCAGCGTGCGAATCAAAAGACGGGACTGATTGGGACGGTATCGTATGAGATCGGCGAGCGAGTTCTTCCCGCCTACCGTACGACTCCGGAGTCGCTCGAATTGCAGGAATTGCTGTCGCAGTGTGTCGATGCCGGGTGCGCAGGGGTTGTGATGGAAGTCTCATCGCATGCGCTTGCCCAGAACCGTGCCAGTGAAATCGACTTTGACGTGGCCGTATTTACAAACCTGACGCAGGACCACCTCGATTTTCATCATGGCATGAAAGATTATTTCGAAGCGAAGGCGCGTTTATTCGAGGGGGTCCGCTCCGGCCGGAAGAAAAGCCGCGTCGGAATCGTCAACGTCGACGATCCGTATGGCCAGCAGCTTATCGCCAGATTCGGGAAGGAACTCTCCATCGTGACATACGGGATGGGCGCTCGCGCTGAATTTCGCGCCAGCAATTTCAAGGTTGAGATGAGCGGCACTTCCTACCAATTGGATACACGCGATAAAAGCTACCTCGTGCGATTGCCGCTGATCGGCCGGTTCAATATTTACAATTCGCTCGCGGCGTTGGCGAGTGTGCACGCTCTGGGCGTGGACGTTCGTTCCTCAGTCCTGGCCTTATCGCGTGCGCCACAAGTGCCGGGGCGGCTTGAAGCCGTCCCGGCGAAGCGCCAGTTTCAGGTTTTCGTCGATTATGCCCATACCGACGATGCCCTGCTCAATGTGCTCAGAACCTGTCGAGATTTAAACCCAAATCGGCTCGTCCTTGTGTTTGGCTGTGGCGGCGACCGGGACCGTGCGAAACGGGCGCTAATGGGAGCAGCTGCTGATCAGTATGCCGATCACTCTATCATCACCTCGGATAATCCCCGAACAGAGGACCCCGAGGCGATCATTCGCCAGATCGAGGCCGGGTTCCGTCACGGGAGGTACGAAAAGATCGTGGACCGACGCGCGGCGATTTCGCGCGCAATCTCCATGGCCGGTCCTCGCGACATCGTGCTGATTGCCGGAAAAGGTCACGAAAAGTACCAGGAGTTTGGGCACTGCACGGTGCCTTTCGACGATGTCGAGGTTGCGACGCGGTTAGTGGAAGACCGGCCCGTAGAGCTGATCAGAGATGAACTCTAAGAGCGTCTTATCCATCGCGGAATTGGCCGGCGGCAGGCTTGGCGGAGCCGGGGAAGGGAGGGCGACGGGTGTGACGACCGACAGCAGGAGTATCCAGCGGGGAGAATTGTTTGTCGCGCTCAGGGGCGAGAAATTCGATGGTCATGACTTTCTGGCATCAGTGCACAAATCGGGAGCTGCGGCGGCAATCGTGGAAAAGGTTGACGCCGCGCTACCCGAGCTTCCGCAAATTCAAGTCGCGAATAGTCTGGTGGCGCTGCAGCGGCTGGCGAAAGGATATCGCGCTGAATTGAACTTAAAGGTCGTGGGTATAACCGGGAGCAACGGCAAAACGAGCACCAAGGAGATGGTAGCGGCCGTTCTCAGCGAACGTTTTTCGGTAGTCAAGACTGAAGGGAATCTGAACAATCACATCGGCGTCCCTCTCTCGATTCTGCGTGCGAGCAGCAAGCATGAGGTTGCGGTTCTGGAGCTCGGTATGAACCACGCTGGCGAGCTTCAGCCCCTGGTAGAGATGATTAATCCGGACGTCGGCGTGATCACGAATATCGGCGTTGCTCACATCGGGTTCCTGGAGACGCGCGAGGCAATTGCCCGGGAAAAAGCGGTCCTGGCGGAGGGAGTGCCTTCCCGGGGGACAGTCGTTCTTAACGCGAACAACGACTTTACCCGCTGGATTGCTACACGCTGCAAAGCGCAAGTTATTCAAGCCGGGCTTGGAATCGGCGATGTTCAGGCGCGGGACATCGTTCCCGATCAAGAGGGCGAGGCGTTTACGATCACAGATGCGAGCGGGTCGACTCGGGCCAAAGTGCCGGTCCTTGGCCAGCATATGGTGTTGAACGCGGCCATGGCAGTCGCGGTAGGCCGCGCCCTGGGGCTCAGCCTCGAGGAATGCGCGTCAGGGCTGAGAAGGACTTCGATACCGGGTGGACGCATGCAGTTTCGAAAGCTGGGCACAATTTTCCTGCTAAACGACGCTTACAATGCTAACCCGGACTCGGTCGTGGCGGCATTGAAAACCGCCTCGCGCCTTCCGTTGCAGGGCCGCCGGGTCGCCGCGCTTGGCCAGATGGGCGAGCTGGGCCGGGAAAGTCTGCCTGGCCACCGCCGAGTTGGTTCCACGGCCGCGGAGCTTGGTTTTGGGCTTCTGGTAACAGTCGGACCGGAAGCCAGGCACATTGCGGAAGCCGCGTCAGGCTCCGGTCTGAAAGAAGCCGTCGCGGTTACTACTCATGAGGAGGCAGTCGAGGTTCTCAATCGATCCCTGAAATGCGGGGATATACTCCTGGTTAAGGGCAGCCTGTCTTCCAGAATGGACCGAGTGATTGATGGCCTTGAACGGAAGGAAAACCCGGCTAAGTGGAGGGGGCCATGATGTATTACCTGTACTTTCTCAGCCAGGGTCCGCATGCCGTCGCGAGTGGCTTCAACGTCTTCCAGTATGTTTCTTTTCGTGCGGTCTGTGCGGCGATTACTGCTTTTCTTCTGTGCCTTGTGTTCGGTGATCGGGTAATCCGGAAGCTGGCCTTGTTGAAGTTTGGCCAACCGATCCGAAGCGCTGACGAAGTGCATCGTCTCCACGAGTTGCACGGGGCCAAGAAAGGCACCCCAACCATGGGCGGAGTATTTTTAATGGGTTCCGTGGTGGTTGCGACCATTGTGTGGGCCAGGCCGGACAACACTTTCGTCTGGCTTTGCATTTTCACGATCCTCTTCACCGCTGGCCTCGGCTTTGCCGACGATTTTCTTAAAGTTACCAAGAAAAAGTCCGACGGAATTTCGGGCCGGGTGAAGCTGGTTTGCCAGTTTGTTCTGGCGCTCTGCGTCACTTTATTTTTTCTGCTTAATCCCGCCCTCGAAGTTCAGGCGAAGGAACTCTACATCCCCTTCTTCAAAGAACCGATTATCGAGAACCTCGGCTGGTTTACGGTTTTCTTTTTCGCGATGGTCATTGTCGGCGCTTCCAACGCCGTGAACCTGACCGACGGACTCGATGGGTTGGCCACGGGGTGTACCGTCACAGTTGCCTCGGCCTATGCGATCTTCGCCTATGCTGCCGGTAATGTCGCGATTGCGACCTACCTGGATCTGCCGTTCTTTCAGCAGAGCCAGGAGCTCACGGTTCTGTGTACTGCGCTCGTCGGCGCCGGCCTGGGATTTCTCTGGTTCAATTGTCATCCGGCCAGGGTTTTTATGGGTGACACAGGCTCGCTATCGATCGGAAGCACGCTGGGTGTGGTGGCGATTTGCTGTAAGCAAGAGCTCCTGCTGACGGTCGTGGGCGGCATTTTTGTGATTGAGGCCGTGTCGGTGATTCTGCAGGTATTGAGCTTCAAAATCCGGGGAAGGCGGATCTTGTTGATGGCGCCGTTGCACCATCATTTTGAACTGAAGGGTTGGAAAGAGAACACCGTCATCGTCCGGTTCTGGGTCATGTCTTTGATGTTTGCCTTTCTCGGGCTGGCAACGCTGAAGCTAAGGTGAGAAACGATGCGACCCGGGGGAACAGATCATCGGAAAGTCGGCACGGGTATTGAGCCTGCTCCGTCGCCTGATGCCGGAGAGCCGGGCCTCGAACGCGCCCCGAAATACAAAAACAGGCGCGCTGCGGTCCTCGGGCTGGGAACAAGCGGGGAAGCTGCGGCCAAGCTGCTTTGCCAGGAAGGCGCTGAGGTCGTGATTTTCGACAACGCGTGCCCGGAAGTCCTGGGAGAAAAGATAGCGGCCATGACCAAGCTGGGAATTCGTGTCGTCGCCGGCAAACCCGCGGAAAATATAAACGTAGACTTTGACACCGTTGTTCTTAGTCCCGGGATTGATCCGAGTGTGCGGCTCGTCCAGAACTTCTCGCGCAGGGGAGCGCGGTTTACGGGCGAGCTGGAATTGGCCTATGAGCTGTGCCGGAAGCCAGTGATAGCGATCACTGGGACGAATGGAAAGACGACTACAACCCAGTTAATCGAAATCATGCTTAACAGAGCGGGCATTCGGACGATCGCCTGCGGGAATATTGGAATGCCGTTTTGCGACGCCGTGAGAAAGCAGGGTGAGCTGGACGCTTTTACGGTTGAAGTGAGCTCATTTCAATTGGAGACAATCAGCAGCTTTCGTCCGAGGGTCGCGGTCTGGCTCAATCTGACTCCCGACCACCTCGACCGATACGCCAGCGTCGAAGAGTACCGGACAGCGAAGTTGCGCATCTTCGATAACCAGCGAGCGGAGGATTTCGCAGTAGTTAACCTCCGGGACGAGCTGCCTGATATACCCGCCCGGCGTCTCACCTTCAGCGCGTATTCGCTGGAAGGCGACCTGTGGCGAGAAAAAGAGATAATCTATTTTCGCGGGACGCCGGTCCTGAACATGGAGGAGACCCAGCTGGCAGGGGTCCACAACGCCGAAAACCTGATGGCCGCCCTTGGTGTCGCTTTTGCCCTGAAGATCCCGTGGCAACCGGCCGGCGCGGGCTTAAAGGAGTATCGATTGTTACCCCACCGCTGCGAGAACGTTGGAGATATTGGAGGGGTTCGATTTATTAACGACTCCAAGGCCACGAATCTGGACGCTTTGTACAAGGCGCTGGAATCTCAGCAAAGTCCTGTCGTCCTGATTGCCGGAGGCAAAGACAAGGGCTTTGAATTCGATTCCGTCACCGGGCTGGTCAGCAGCAAAGTTAAACATGCGGTCTTGATCGGAGAGATGGCTGAAAGGATTAACAACACCTGGCGGGATTCGATTCCTTGCAGCCTCGCGGTGAGTCTGGAGGAGGCTGTGACAGTTGCTCGTTCCAAGGCGGCGAGCGGCGATGTAGTCCTGTTCTCTCCGGGGACCTCCTCTTTTGACATGTTCAGGAACTATGCCGATCGGGGCAATCAATTCCGTCAAATCGTTCAGGGGTTAACAAGGTGAGACTAATCAAACGTTCCGTCAGGCAAACACCGAGAAAGCAATTGCGCGCTTCCGCGCGTAGCTCAGCGAAATACGCCCGGGAGGAGTACGCCGAGGAACCGAACGTGAAACTCTCCAGGGTTTTCGTTGTGGTCTTGCTGCTTCACGTCGTGGCTGTGGGCGGCATCTTTGCTTTCAGCGCCTTGAAAGACGGGCAGCAAGCGAACGCGCTTCGCAAGACAGAGAGCGCCAATTCAAAGAGCAGCGCCGCGTCCGGTTCACCACGCGCTCCCGGGGAGGTTCACAAACTGAAAGGAGGTGAAACCTTGGCCAGTATTGCTTCTCAGTACGGGCTTGCGGTCCACGACCTGGAACAGGCAAACAACGTGAAGCCGGGCGCGGCCCTGGCGGTCGGGCGTGACCTCGTGATTCCAGAAGTGTCCAAAATGAAACCGGTGCCCCTGGACGTTCAGAAATTGATCGAATCCTCGCGGCAGCCTGCCACAAAGGCGCAAAGCCCAACCGCGCCGCAGGAGAAACCAGCCGATGACAGCGGTAAATTCTACATCGTGCAACGCGGAGACAGCCCTGCCGCCATCGCTAGGAAGTTTAAGGTTAGTTATCCCGATTTGTTGAAAACAAACAATATCGCGGACCCGAAGAAACTGCAGATCGGCCAAAAGCTACTCATACCAACCAACTAAACGTTCAACGCCTGGTGTTCGGCGTTCGCCGGCAGAAGACCGTAACCCGGTATGGCCCCCGAGCGCGGAACAGCGAACGCGGAATGCCCAACGCCAAACCCTTCCCATGCACAAACACAGCGCCTACATCCTGGTGCTAGCCGTAGCGGCATTGATTACCATCGGGCTGGTCATGCTCTTCAGCACCGGTGCGTACGCTCCGGACAATCATGGAGATGAACTCAGCTTCCTGAAAAAGCAGAGCTTCTGGCTGGGGATCGGTTTCCTCTGCTCAGTCGCTTGTGCGGTTGTGGACTATCATTGGTGGAAGCGGACCTGGCCAATCGGGCTGGCCGCGACTCTGGTATTGCTGGTTTTGTGCTTCGTGCGCCCGATCGGGATGCGCATTAACGGTTCCTCCCGCTGGGTGCACCTTGGCCCCATGACGTTTCAGCCATCCGAGTTAGCAAAGCTGGCGTCGATCATCTTTATCGCATGGTGGTTCTCGAATTTTGAGTCGGACCAGAAAAATTTTCTCAAAGGGTTCGTCATTCCCCTTTCCGTAATTGGTGCGGTCCTGGCCCTGATTGTTACGGAGACCGATCTTGGGACAACCTTGCTCATCGGGGGAACCGTTTTCATCTTAATGTTCATCGCGGGTTCGAGCCTGAAGTACCTGGGACCGCTCGTTCTCTCCGGGATCGTTGGAATTCTTTGCCTCGCCTGGCGCATCTCCGAACGCCAGGGTCGTTTACTTGCGTTCTTGAATCCAGAGAAGTACCAGGAAACCGAGGGACACCAGCAGCTCATGGGG
>Ga0306925_10007432_pt1 | contig 10304 bp, 8 predicted proteins | sample flu12Cox44000176_FD_203755 | JGI IMG/M metagenome (GOLD analysis project Ga0306925, IMG submission 203755) | Lab enrichment of tropical soil microbial communities from Luquillo Experimental Forest, Puerto Rico - flux8day.12C.oxic.44.000.176 (v2)... | ecosystem: Environmental > Terrestrial > Soil... | reverse complement strand
GCAGAACCGCTACCCGGCAGCGTTCCAGCTCATTGCCGCGATGAATCCGTGCCCCTGCGGGCGGCTCGGAGATGCCACCGCGGACTGTCGCTGCACGCCCGCCCAGGTTCGCGGCTATCGGGGGCGGATCTCAGCGCCGTTGCTGGACCGACTCGACATGCAGGTCGAGGTACCGCGCCTCGCGGCACGCGAGTTCACCGCGGCGGCGAGCGAGCACGTCGAGACCACGGCAGCGGCCGCGGAGCGCGTCGCCCGCGCGCGCGCCGTGCAACTCGAGCGCCAGGGTACCTGCAACGCGCGGCTCACCGATGCGGCCGTGCAGCGCTGGTGCCGGGCGGATGAGGTCGCTGAGCGGCTGCTTGCGAATGCGATGGAACGTTTCGGACTCTCGGGACGGGCCCGGCAGCGGGTGCTGAAAGTCGCGCGCACGATCGCCGATCTGGCGGGCGTTCCGGTCGTCACCGCCGGCCACATCGGTGAGGCGCTGAGACTGCGCTGCCTCGATGAACGCCGCGCTACTGCGCCATCTGCACCATGTGGTCGACCGCCTGCTTGATCAGGTCGTCGGACACGTCGGTGCGGCCGCCCTTGGGAGGCATGACTCCGGCGCTGCCGGTGAAGCCGTGGACGGCATGGTCGTAGAGCACCGCCTTGCCCTGGGCGATCCGGGGGCCCCAGGCTGCCTTGTCGCCCGCCCGGGGCGCTCCGGCGATCCCCTGCCCATGGCAGGTGCTGCAGGTCTGCTCGAAGAGCTCGGTGCCGTTCTTCGGCATCGTCACCTCGGCACTGCCAGCAGCGGCAGGACCCGCGGCCTTGATGGCGAGCGCCGAGTTGTCGTGCCCGGCGATCGCCTCCGCGCTCGCCGGGGCGATGCGCGCCGCGACGTTCTTGGCGTAGTCGGGCTCGGTCAGCACCTGCCGGTCCTGAGTGTGGCTGGCGACGATCCGCGCGAGTGCGAACAGCCCGATGGCGACCGCTACCAGCAGCGCGATGACCAGGCTGAAAACGTTGAAGAAGTGGGTGTCCTGCTTGCTCACGATGAAACCCGATGGCACGGCCCGCGGAAACGGCGGCGGAGTATAGCGGTTCGGCTCCCGGGCCCGTAAGTAGACCGTGGACGGCGCCGGACACGCGGGACCCGCCGTTCTCGCGAACGATCGGCCCGGAAACAGCGCGGTTACCCCCCGGCCGCCTGGGGCCCGCAGAAGCGTGCGCACCGACTCCGTGCGCGTCCGGCATGCTCTTAACCCGGTACGCGCGAATTCGCTGATATATCAAACACTGTATACCGACAGTTCATTTCAAAAATAGTCGATTTACCGTGTTATTTTATCGACCCTCGACCCGCGCACCCCATCGGGGTGCGTCTTCTACGCAGTGCGCACCTGAAGCTCAACAGTCTCGACAGCAGGGGGTTCAACGCCGGTGTTTGTCAGCAACTCTCACGCTCTCGCTGGTGACGACTCTGCCATCCGGGCGGCCCTCCTGCGTTTCCAGCGCGGCGAGGACCGCGCGCCACGCGGCGTTCGGCCGGTGATCGAGGAATCCTGGCAGCGGTCTCTGCGCAGCGGGGTCGACCCGGACCTGCCGCGCGCGGCCCGCAGCGCCGAGCCGGGTTGGTCAAGGACTGGGCGCCGCCAGGAGCTGCTCGACGCGAGCCGTACCGTCATGGCCCAGGCGAAGACGGCGCTGAGTGGTTGCGGGACGATGTTGATTCTGGCGGATGCTGCCGGAGTGGTACTGCGCACCGACGGCGATGACAACGCGCTCGCCGACGCGGACGGTATCGGGCTCTCGCCCGGCAGCACCTGGAGCGAGTCCGCGCGCGGCACCTGCGGCATTGGCACCTCGCTCTATCTGGGCGAGGCGCTGCTGCACGTTCACGGACCCGAGCACTATTGCCGCGAGCACCAGAGCTGGAGCTGCTCGGCGAGCGTCGTGCGCGATCCGGTCGATGACAGTCTGCTCGGCGCGCTGTCCGTGGGAGGTCCGAGCGGTGCGTTTGATCCGCATTGGCTGCCGCTGGTGCTGGCCACCGCGAACGGTGTGTGCGCGGCGCTGGCGGAGCGCGAGGAGCTGCGGCGCAAGCGGCTGCTGGAATATGCGCTCGCGATGCTCTCACGCCGCAGCACCACGGGCCTCATGCTGTTCGACCGCCGCGGGCGGTTGGTCACCGCGGACGCCCGTGCCCGCTCGGTTCTGGCGTCGCTCTGTGCCACGGACGATGAGACGCTCTTCACGCGTATCGTGGCGCTGGATGAGTGCGCGGGCCCCGAGGCCAGCGTCGCGCAGATGCCGTTCTGGTTGCGGGGCCAGTGGCTCGAGGCGGTGATCGCCGACGACGAGCGTATCGGCACGATCGTGAAGTTCCCCGGCACCCTGCCGGCGGTCTCGGCGCTGGGGAGCGGCTTACCCCGCTACAAGCTGCGGCGCGTGGTGGCGTACATTGATGCAAGGCTCGGCAGCCCCATCAGTCTCGATGATCTGGCGAACGTTGCCGGGGTCAGTCGCTTCCACTTCCACCGGCAGTTCCGCAAGAGCGTCGGTGTCACGCCGCGCGAGTACGTTCTGCGGGCACGGATCGAGCGCGCGAAAGGACTGTTGACCGAATCGGATCTCACCGTCGGCGAGGTCTCCGGTGCCGTCGGGTTCGCCGATCAGAGCCATTTCTCGAACATCTTTCGCAGGCTGACGGCGATGACTCCGCGCAGCTTTCGAAATTCGATGTCCGGCTGAGTGCCCCAACCCGATAAGATGGCCGGCGGCCTAAGCCGCCGGCCACGGTTCACGCGCATCACAGGGGGTTAAATGCTGCACGTGATATCGGCAAGGTCGGCCGTCCCTGGCCCGGCTACGGCCATCCGTGGGCCTGAAGCATGCTGAATTAGTCCGCCTCGCCCGTGCCTGCGCACACGTGCGAATTCTGTTCGTTTCTTGCTCAAGTTGCGGATGAAGATCCCCGTGTCGAATCAAGGAGGTGCGTGCGGGGCCGCCTTGCCCGGCGGGTTTCCGATGGCCAGCGCAATCAGCCTCGCTTATGATCGCCCGCCCCAACGCGCCCGTAGCTCAGTTGGATAGAGTGGCAGCCTCCGAAGCTGCAGGTCGCTGGTTCGAATCCAGTCGGGCGCGCCACCTCCCACCTCCAGAAAGCCTGTAAATCGCAGTGTTTCCCGCTCGATGGCCGCGCCGCAGCAGGATTATGTAACCGGGCATGTAACCAACCAGCGGGCAAACAGGGGTCCGATTTCTGGGTGGACCACATGGGCCGGTGGTCAACTTGGGGGCCTCTTGCCTCGAACGCCCGTCCCCTCGAGCCACGCCTCACGTACCGTCAGCGCCGCGAGCTCGCAGTCGCCCGCGCCGCCGCGCCGGATTCTCGATCGCGAGATGGACCCGAACCCCGCGCGGATGTGGCAGCCCCGACGTTCTCCAAAAAAAGAAAAATTCCGGCCACCGGTCTGTGCTCTTTACCGGGCGGGGTCGGCTGTTCGAATTGAGGAGACACGGCCTCTCGGCCTGTCGCGCTCGAAGGCACCGCAGCCATGCTCTGCGTTCAGCCCCCGGAGGACAGTTCGCCAGGATCGCCCGCCGCAGTTTGACGTCGCGGCAGTAACGGCAAAGGGTGACCGTGGCACCGGAGAGGAAGTTGTGTCCCGTATTCTTTACCGGTGTGCCACCGGCTACGGGGTGAGTCCGTAAACGGCGACCTGTTTCGACCAGGTTGCGACATAGACCCTGCCGTTCGCGACCAGCGGGGGCACGAACTTGGCCAAGTTGCCGAACGAGTCGCGCGTCGCATCCAACTTCGAATTCCACAGTTCCCTCGCGACGTTCTCGGCATCGATGGCGTACAGCGCGCCCGGCACCGGTGGATTGTCGTCGGCGTCACAGCAGGTCGGGACTGTCGCCCACAGCACGCCAGTGCCGTGTGTTTCGCCGTTGGCGGACAGCGTGATAATTCCGCCCGGGTAGTACGACACGACAGCACTCCCATAGGTGGGAGTGGTCGCAAACTTGCTTCCGTTGAACGGAAATGCCTTAAGCCGCGCCCCGCTCCAGCTGTATAGCAGCGGTCCGCCGTTGGCGGCTGAGCGCTGCCAGTACACCGGCCCACCCAGCAACGGCCCCAGATTCCGTATCTTTTGCACAGCGCCACTGTCGTCAGAGGTGTTCTTGCCGAGCGCGGCCGTGTGGAGCACGTACAGGAGACCCGCCTTGCCACCGCCGACCAGCAGACTGGTACCCGGGACCAGCATCGGACCGGAACTTGAGAGATCCATGTCCCCTCGGTCGAGCGTCGACCAGTCACTCGGGGTGAACCAGTCGAGGAGTCTGAGGCCATGGGCAGGATCGAGTTTGAGCACGCTCTCGCTGAAGTTATGGACACCGTCGTAGCCGTCGCCGAAGGCATTGCCACTGAACACATAGACGTACCCCAAGCTGTCGACCGCGGCCGGGCGGCCGGCCTGCCACACCCCGCCGCCACCATTGCCTATGGTTTCGATTGCGAAAGTGCCGGTCTGCGCGAGCGTACTCTTGTCGTAGGCCATGACCCATCCACCGTAGATGGCGCCCGGAACCTCGTACCCGGGGTTGGCCGAGAATCCGAACACGACGCTATCGCCCGACAGGACGAGCGATACCCGCTGGACTTGGTGGCGCGCGTCGAAAGTCACTGTGCGATAGATGCCCGAGATCACGACGCCGGAACCCGCTCGTGGCACCCCGGTCGTGATGTCGACGGCGTGCAATCGATAGACCAGCGCGTCCTTTTCCAGCGTACCGGTCACCGCATACAGCGTATTGGTGGCGTGGTCGATCACCGGTGTGCTCAAAATGCCGAGGTTGCCGCCGATCGGCTTGGAACCGCCAGGGGCGAAGCCGGCATGTTCGAAGGCTGCCAGATCGCGCGTCCACAGCGGCGCACCGCCCCGGTCGGCGTCGAACGCGTAGACGGTGTCGCTCATCGTCGCAACGTACAGGACATTGTGTGCGACTTTATTGATCGGCACGTTTTGCACGTACAGGGGCTGCGCCATGATGTTGTCATCTACAGGCAGCTTGAACACCAGCCCGAAGCGACCGGGCACAACGTTGGAGGTGGTGAGCGTGGTTTCGCTGAGCGTCGCGCCGGAAACGCCGGCGTCGTAGCCTCGCTGTACGACGTCCCTAGCCGTTGACGGGGGCGGTGGTGGCGGCGGCGGCGGTGTTGGAGTTGGTGGCGGCGTTGGTGGCGGCGGTGTTGGAGTTGGTGGCGGCGGTGTTGGAGTTGGCGGTGGCGTTGGTGACGGCGGTGTTAGAGTTGGCGGTGGCGGAGTCACACTGCCGGAGGTGCTCCCGGGATTGTGGTTTGCCGCGACGTCGACCTGGCCGCAACCGACAAGTCCTGCACCCAGAAACACGACGAGGGTCCAACCAAGACGGGTCCGTAGCATGCCAGCCCCTCCCTAGCTAGATGTGTCGTGATCGCCCTCGAATATACAGGGCCGAGGCCCTGAGTTAGTACGTCTCGGCACTGACCCTCCCGGACAGTAGCCGAAAGATAGTAGCTCTCAGCATGAAATACAGAAGGGGGTCCCTGACCGTACGGTCGGACCCTTACGGTCGGACCCTTACGGTCTTGGCAGCACGAGGTCGGTCGTGCCGTTGTAGTTGATTAAGGCGAGCGGTGAGCGCTGCAGCAGCGTTGTTGGTGCAGCTCGCGGAAGCGGGGAGCATTAACACTAACAACACTCCACCGCCTCGATCGAGGTCCCGCTCGACGCAGGGTTAGACGCTGCGCTTCTTTGCGTTCGCCCGCGTGGGAGCGATGACCTTCCTCGGTGAGAGCTCTGCGGTCACGCACGCCGGCTTCGAGGGCGCGCGGGCGGCACACCGGGCATGCGTGTCCCGGCCGAGATGGGTCGCACCGCACTGACGGCCGAGGGCGGCCTCGCCTTGTCGGTGGCGGACTCCGCGACGCTGAGCCTGTCGTACGGCTACGAGGGCGCGGACAACCGCCACGACAACACCACGTCACTGCGGATCGTGATCCCGGTGAACTGACGGCAGGCAAGAGTGTCCCGCGCCGGCCACGGCGCGGGGCTTATTCGACGGAACGCACGCCGTTCACGGCGGCATGCCAGGGGCAACGTGAGCGTGTCACTGCCCCCGGTGAGTGTGCTCGGACGCCGCCAGGTCGTTGAGCAGCTCGAAGAGCCTTGACTCACTGCCCGCCTTGGCGACGTCGGTGCTGTACTTGCCGCCCACGACGAAGAACGGCACGCTCTGGACGTGATAGCGCTGGGTAATCTCCTCCGCGTGCTGCAGGTTGGAGCTGACTCCGAAATCGTTGTAGGCCCGGGCGAAGTCGGCGGCGCTGATACCGTGCTGCACGGCGAACTGCTGTTGCAGGCGGAAGGTCTCCTCTTCGGTCTGGCCGACCAGCGGCGGGATGCGGTTCCCGATATCCTCATGGATCGTGTCGAAGGCAGTTTCCACCAGATCGTCCCGGCCGAGCGCCTCCAGCGTGTAGAACAGCCGCGCGTGCGCGCGGTGGACGTCCTGCCAGATCACCGGAACCCTGACGAACTCGACGTAGGCGGGCTTGCTCTTCAGCCAGCTGCGGATGTGTGGCTCGAGTTCGTAGCAGTGCGGGCAGGCGAGCCAGAAGACTTCCATCACTTCCACCTTGCCGCTCCCGACACTGGTCGGCTGCGCTGGAACCACCGGGTCGTAGTTCACGCCCGGCTGCCACTTGCCGCCCGGCAGCTGCGCGCCCGCTGCCGCACCCGCGATCTTCTCCAGCGAAGCGTCGCTGCGATCGTGGGTGTCGCCGTCGCCATCGACCGATTCCTGGGACGCAGTCGCCTGCTCTGTCTCGCTTCGTGCCGACCGCGCCTCCGCCGGCGGCGGGGTCGCGGGCGTCGGCGGTGTCGCCTGGGTGTCGGCAGGCGATGGCGTGGGCGCAGGCGCGGAATGGCGCGCACAGGCAGACAGAGCCAGTAGCGCCGCGACGGCGAGAACGGTACGAATCCGCATGTGAGGTCCTTGGGTCAGCGCATACCCTGGACGTAGGAGGCTACGTCACGGATCTGCTCGGGGGAAAGGCGCCGCGCTACGGTGAACATCATGGCGCCGTTGCGCGACGCTGCCTCCGGGCGGGGGCCCGAATAGCGTGCGCCGCTGGCGTAGTCGTTGAGCTGCTTCACCACGTACACCGACTGCTGCGCGCGCAGCGCGGGATATCCGGCAGCGAGGTTGCCACGGCCGACCGGACCGTGACAGGCGACGCACGCCGGAACTTCGCGCGCGTTGTCACCGCGCAGGTACAACGCCTCACCCGCCTGCCAGTAGGAGGGATCGGCCTCGAGACCCTGCGGGCTCTGGGCCTGGTAATAGACCGCGAGATCGTCGATGTCCTGATCGCTGAGAGTGCTGGCGAGCGGTTTCATCACGGGGTTGGCGCGGACTCCGGAGCGGAACAGCCGCAGCTGCTCGACGATGTAGACCGCATTTTGTCCGGCGAGCCGCGGCCAATCGGGGCTCGTACTGTTGCCGTTCGGGCCGTGACAGGCCGAGCACACCACGGCCTTGGTCGCGCCGTGCGCCGCGTCCCCGTGCGCGAAGGGATCGATGAGAGGCGCGCTCGCCTGAGCTGCGGCAGCGGCGGAGCCCGTCGTCGCCGGCGCGGGCGCGGGAGTTGCCCCGGTCGTGGGAGCGGCCGTCGGCGCTTGCGCCATGGCCAACGTCGCGAGCGACGACAGCGTCGCCGCAGCCAGCAGCTGCCCCAACCAACCGACCGTCGAGCTCTGCGGCATCTGTTGCGCTTTCCCGTGACCCCGCCGATGGCGCAAGGGCGGCGAATTGTACACTAGAGCCGTGCCTGCGCTTTCCGACGCCTTGCAAACATGAGCCGCCTCGGTGAGGCACGCTTCCTCACGAGCGTCGCGGCAACGGCGCAGTTTCCCGCCGATGTCGGCGCCGAGGTGGCGTTCGCCGGGCGCTCCAACGCCGGCAAGTCGAGTGCCATCAACGCCATCACGCAGCGGCGCGGCCTCGCCCGCACGAGCAAGACACCCGGCCGCACGCGGCTTCTGAATTACTTCGAGCTCGCCCCGGCGAGGCGCCTGGTCGACCTGCCGGGCTATGGCTACGCGAGTGTCGCCGCAGCCGAGCGCGACGTCTGGCTGCCATTGCTCGAGGGTCTGCGCGCGAGAGCTTCGCTCAAGGGCTTGTTCGTGATCGTGGACTCGCGGCGGGGGTTGACGGAGGGGGACGAGGGGATCTTCGAATGGGCGCAGGGCGACCATCGCCTGCACGTGCTGCTCTCGAAGGCGGACAAGCTCAACCGCGGCGAGTCGGCGGCGGTGCTGCGCGCCACCTCGGCGCGCCTGGCCGGCCGGGGCACGGTGCAGCTGTTCTCGGCGCTGCGGGGTATCGGCCTGCACGAGGCGCAGGAGACCCTGGCCAGCTGGCTCGGACTCGGGTCGCGCTCGTGAGACCGCGGAAATAAAAAACCCCGGCGGTGTGAACCGCCGGGGCAGACTAACCCGGCACAGGTCTCATGAACCGGGTCTACCCGCTCAGGGAGGGAAGCGGGGAGTGCGATGCACTCGATAGATTCGACGCCGGCCGTTCAGGAGAGTTCCGTCACGGCTGAGAAAAAATATGTTTTCAAATCATAAGTTTGCTGAAGCGGATGTATCTTTCGCGCCACAGACTGAGGCTTCGGCTGTGCCGTATGGGTGGCAGGGCCGCGAGCGCAGGACCTCCTCAGAAATTCAGAAAAACCGACAGCGATGCGACGCTCGCGCCGCTCGTGTTCGGCACGTTGAAGTTCTCGTATTCGAGCCGCGCGCCGAACATGCTGATGTGCGCCTGAACGCCGATGCCCCAGGCGAACTCCGTGCCGTTGGTCGAGAAACTTCCCGGTGACACGAGCGAGTTGACGTCACCGTTGAGCTTCCAGCGCGCAAGTCCCGCCTTGCCGTAGAACTCGACGATCGGCAGCGGAATCGGCAGGAACCCGACGGCGTAGGCGGCCAACGCCTTGCCATCGGCGTGTGCGGTGACATTGCCGCTGCCGGAGGTGGTCGTACTGCTGCCGCTACCGAGATCGATGTAGTCCAGCTCCCCCGCCAGCCAGTTGAGCGGACGCACCCCGGCAAACGCCTTCCACGAGGTGTTCTTGAGATCGGGTAGTCCACCGAGATCGGTGATGTCGCTCACCGAGTTCCGCACGACACCCGCGCCGACGTAAAAGAAACCGTTGTCAGCCCGGGCGGCGTTCGCCCCGAGCGCCAGCACCGTGAGCAGCATGAGCTTGCGCATGATTAACCCTCTCGTCCCTGGAATCACGCCATCGGGAAACGCTAGCACAGCGATGGCGCTGACACTGTGAAGACGCCGACACCGCAGCGCTGCCCCGCCGAGCGTCGCCGCCTTGCGACGCGCGGCCCGCCCTGCCACCGATGGTGTGCCTCAGTGCGCCTCGTCCCAGTTTGCGCCCGTGCCGACATCGACGCGCAGCGGCACGCTGAGCGTGGCCGCCTTCACCATGTGATCGTGGACTGCGGCGCTGACCGCCTCGACGGCATCCGCGCGCGCCTCGAGCACCAGCTCGTCGTGCACCTGCATGATGAGCCGCGCCGGCGCTCCGCAGCTCCGGCACCACTCGTGCACGCTGATCATGGCGCGCTTGATGATGTCGGCCGCCGTGCCCTGCATCGGCGCGTTGATGGCGGCGCGCTCGGCGTACTGGCGCAGCTGCGGGTTGCCCGAGCGGATGTCCGGCAGGTACAGCCGCCGGCCGAACACGGTTTCGACATAGCCGAGCTCGCGCGCCTGCACCCGCATGTCGTCCATGAAGCGCCGCACGCTCGGATAACGCTGGAAGTAACGCTCGATGTACTGCTGCGCGGTGCCGCGCTCGATGCCGAGGTTGCGGGCCAGGCCGAAGGCCGACATGCCGTACATCAGACCGAAGTTGATCATCTTGGCAGTGCGGCGCTGGTCGGCAGTTACCTCGGTGAGCGCGCAGGCGAAGACCTCGGCCGCAGTCGCCTGGTGCACGTCGCGGTCCTCGGCGAACGCGGCGCGCAGGCTTTCATCCCCCGAGAGGTGCGCCATGATGCGCAGCTCGATCTGCGAGTAATCGGCGGCCAGCAGCACCGCGCCGGGAGGTGCGATGAACGCTTGGCGAATGCGGCGCCCTTCCGGGCCGCGGACCGGGATGTTCTGCAGGTTCGGATCGAGCGACGACAGCCTGCCGGTGGCGGCCACGGCCTGTGCGTAGTTGGTGTGGATGCGCCCGGTGCGCCCGT
>Ga0306925_10007430_pt1 | contig 10305 bp, 9 predicted proteins | sample flu12Cox44000176_FD_203755 | JGI IMG/M metagenome (GOLD analysis project Ga0306925, IMG submission 203755) | Lab enrichment of tropical soil microbial communities from Luquillo Experimental Forest, Puerto Rico - flux8day.12C.oxic.44.000.176 (v2)... | ecosystem: Environmental > Terrestrial > Soil... | reverse complement strand
GCTACATCGATCTGGAGGAAAAAACTCTGCAGCCCCTCGACAACCCTTTTGGCCCAAAAGTGTAACCTATGTGTCCGGAACGTTGTGTTACCTATGTGTCCGGGCCGGACCTTTCTAAAATATGGCGGAGAGGGTGGGATTCGAACCCACGGTAGAGTTTCCCCTACACACGCTTTCCAAGCGTGCTCCTTAAACCGCTCGGACACCTCTCCAGCGTGCTGAACTTCCAAAAAGCCTAACAAATCAGCAGCGCAGCGGCAAATCGTCGTTCGACTGAACTAGAATTCGCTGCGATCTCTGCTAAACTTTCTGGCGCAACTCCGGGGTGGTGCAATTGGCAGCACAGCGGCCTTTGGAGCCGTGAATCTTGGTTCGAGTCCAAGCCCCGGAGCCAAAATTCTTTCCTCGCTCACTGCAGAATCCACGGCTCAGAGTTTCACTGAGACCATATCCGATGCTGGTCTCGAATATGGTATCTTTAAGCATTATGGATACGGCGCGTAAGATCACCGTGGAGGTACCGCTAAAGCTTCTCGAAAAGGCGCAACGAGCTAGTGGTACGGGCATCACTCAGACCGTGCGTACCGGGCTCCAGTTAGTCGCGGCATCGCGAACGTACGCTCGCCTGCGCCAACTCAGGGGCAAGGTTCATTTCACCCGTACGTTGGCTGAGCTGAAAGCCGACCGATGATCGCGGCTGATACGAGCACCTGGATCGCCTTTCTGGAGGACGGCGAAGGCGAGGATGCACACCTGCTCGACAGGGCTCTCGGGGATCGCCAAGTAGTAATGGTGCCGATTGTGCTCACCGAGCTGCTGAGCGACCCGAGGCTTCCTCCGGCGGTTGGCGAAAGCCTGTCAGAGATACCTCTGATCGAGATCGATTCTGGCTATTGGCAACGAGCGGGAACATTATGGGCGAGAGTACTGGCGAAACGTCGCAAGGCCCGCCTTGGTGACGCGCTAATCGCCCAGAGCTGTATCGACCGAGACATTCCTCTCCTCACGCGCGACCGGGACTTTCGCGCGTTTGCCGAAGCTGCCGGTCTCGATCTTGTGCTTGGGTCTGGAACAAAATGAGCGGGCGAACGAATGCGCCAATCACGTCGATCTGGAAGTCTAGTGATACTTATTCGCGATTCGCCGCTAACGGGCCCATTGCCTTCGGAGAGCGATTCGAAACTCAAATCTGAACCCTTGCAAATCGTACAGGCCGGGGAGCTACTTTTCGGTTTCTGCTTGGGCATTCCCATAACGCATTGGAAGCACAAGACGCCTAATTTTGTGTGTTTGCCCTAGATCCTTGTTGTATCTTATGCCGCGGGTGCATCCTCCTCACCCGCCGCAGCGCCAGCGGAACCCCCACGATAGGGATCCGGAGACGGGGTCACGCCTTCCTTTGTGGCTTCGTGATTCGGAACTCAGCCCGGCGACGGCAGATACCAATTTCGCTTGGGTCAACTTTTAACAGAAAACGCGCACGCGTTGTCTGCGCAGTCAGAGGAGGCTCCTAATGAAGCGTTCGGCTACGATTTTCATGTTGGCGCTGCTCGTGTCGTTGCTTTTACCCGCATCGATCGTTCGCGGCCAATCCAGTCAACTCCTTCCCGGCACCCAGGTCCGGCTCACACTGGTCCAAGGACTGAGCTCGAGCGTTGCTCGCAATGGCGATCCCTTCACTGCTATCGTCGCAGAGCCCGTTTTTTCTGGCTCGCAGCTCGTCCTGCCTGCCGGCGCGAAGGTCCATGGCACGGTCACATCTGTCGAGCGACCCAAATGGTTCTCCATGTTTCGCGGTGGAGCGTCAGTGAGCCTCGCGTTCAGTTCGATCGAGGTGCAAAGCCGCATTTTTCCCGTGCGCATGAGCATCCTTTCGCTATATAGCGGCCAAGCCGACGCTACCAAGCGCCGGAAGGATCTCAAGACGGTCGAGGGCGAGGTGGTCGAACAAAATCACGACGTAAAGAGCGATGTTACAGCTGTCGCCATCGGTACTGCTGGCGGCTCAACGGTCGGCCTGATCTTCAGTAACGTTCTGCGCGGCACCATGATCGGGCTGGCTGGCAGCGGCGCGTACATCGTGGCAAGAAAAGGCAAGGACATCGAGTTACCTGCGCAATCAGGAATTCTCGTGCGCATGGATTCGACCGTAGCGCTGCCCGATTCACTGCTACACAATGCGTCCTACACGCCGCCGACAAGCAACTGAGCCGAATCTCGCTACGCCTGAGCCTGGCGAGGCTCTCTCGACGCTAGGGTCTTGTGGCAGGTACAGAAGGTGCAGAACGGGTGCTTGTCCTTGGCCCGAGGCGGCGGTAGACTTGCTGGTCTGAGGGTGTTTGTATGGCCGCTACGCTCAGGCGTCTGTGGCGCCAACAGTCTGGCGAAGATAACGTCGAGTATGCGCTTCTGATTGCCCTTCTGGCTTTAGTCACGGTGGTGGTACTTTTCAACCTTGGTAAAGTCACGGGGCAAAGCTACCAAAAAATCGGGAACACGGTTGCGACCGCCGGCGGCGGTAGCAGTGGTGGCGGCGGGACGGACGGTACCGGAGGGTCCGGGGCTGCTGGTCAAAGCGGAAGTGGCGGAGGCGGTGGTTCGGCCACCAGTAGTTCGTCTAGTGGCAGCGGATCGGGCGGCGGTAGTGGTTCAGGCGGTGGCGTTGGTGTTCCCGCGAGCAATCCGTCGACCGGCCTAGGAAGCAACTAGACGTCCCGATGTGCAGGCGAGGTGCTGACACTCGCAGCTCACGTTCTGCCCTTGTCGCGCATTTCACGCCAGTCATGCTGCACTGGCCCGCCCCGTCCGTGTGTTTCGAGCCCGCACCACCCACCTTCGCCACCGGTACCCATTTTCTGCGCTGATGCTAGTCTCGTCGACGAACGTTGCGGCTAGCTCAAGAAGAAGCGCCGGGCATTCCATACCCGTTGTTGCTCAGTCTGACTCGGTTGTGCTGGTGTTTTCCTCGAAAACGAAATTTTGTGTACGGATCGCTGCCCGCATATTTCCACTCGATAGTGTCAGCCAGTTTGCGTCCACACTCGCGTGTATTTTTTCACAAAATGACGACCTTGCCAGATTTGGCCGCTCTGTGGTGAACAAGTTTTTTCCTACTGCACGACGCAAAACTTCAAGACTGCTGCTCGTTTAGCGCTCCTGAACCATTTCAGGCGATGCCGCTCGAGCTTTCACCATCCCAACCCCTGTGCTAGACTCGCGCAAGCGCCGCGAAAAGATTTCCTGCGCGACGCTCTCGGCGGAACTTCGGGCTCTGTGCAACGATTCTCCGCAAACCCCGCCAGGCCCGGAAGGGAGCAACGGTAGCGGATCAGCTTCGTGTGCCGCGGAGTACCCGAAGTTCCAACCCCGCACCATCGGCGGGCGTAAGCAGATGATCCAGAGCACCTTCGAATGAGCTATAAAGTTATCGCGCGAACATACCGACCGCAGACCTTCGCCGACATTGTCGGCCAACAGCACGTCACGCGAACGCTCGCGAACGCCATCGAGTCAAACCGTGTGGCTCATGCCTATATTTTCTCCGGTGTGCGCGGTGTAGGGAAGACGACCGCAGCGCGCATCCTCGCGAAAGCCTTGAATTGTGCGAAGGGTCCAACGCCGGAACCAGACAACACGTGCGACTCTTGCCGCGAAATTTCCGCCGGAACCTCTCTCGACGTACTTGAAATCGACGCAGCCTCCAATCGTGGCATTGATCAAATCCGCGAACTGCGCGAAATGGTTCGCTATGCGCCGGCTGCTGCCCGCTACAAGGTTGTGATCCTCGACGAGGCCCATCAGCTTACGGACGAGGCCTCCAACGCTTTGCTGAAAACCCTCGAAGAGCCCCCCGAGCGAGTGGTCTTCATTCTGGCCACGACACGTGCAGAAGATTTGGTCGAGACCATCAAATCGCGCGCTCAGTTGTTTCAGTTTCGTCTGCTCACATTTCGCGAGATAGCTGGCCAGATCGAGAAAGTTGCCAAGGCCGAAAATCTCAAAATCGATCCAGGCGCAATCGCGGTGCTCGCCCGCGCAGCCGAAGGCAGCCTGCGCGACGGACTCTCGTTGCTTGAGCAAGCAATCGCCTACGCCGGAGATACCATCAGCGATGCGCAAGTGCGCGAGCTGCTTGGCGTCGTCGCGGAAAGCTTTCTCGATGAACTTGTGGCCGCGATTGAATCCCAATCTGCCGAGCGCGCCCTAACTCTGGCCCATCGCTTGATTGCCGATGGCCAGAACCTCCAGCACTTTTGCCGCGAGGCCATTCGCCACGTTCGCAACTTGCTTGTTGCGCGCGTCTGCGGGGCCGATTCCGATTTGATTGCTGGCCCTGAAGACGAACGTCCGCGCCTTGCCGAACAGGCTGCCCGCTTCAGCGAAGAGGATCTCACTCGCTTCTTCCATATTCTTTTGACCACCGACGACGACCTGCGCCGCAAGCCCGACCAGCGTGTACATCTAGAGCTTGGCCTTCTGAAGATGATTAATGCCCAGCGGCTTGTGCCGCTCGAAGAGGCTATTAGCCAACTGCGCGGCGAACTTCGTCCTGCGAAATCCGCACAGTCTGCTTCCGCTCGGTCAGTTGCGGTTTCATCCGCCATGCGCCAGGCTCCATCCGCTGTCTCCGCTCCTTCCCCAGCAGAGGCAGCGCGCATGACGCCGGCAGCAGAATTGGACGCTTCGACGGCGGCGCCGAATCAAACGCCCGCTTCGACGATTCCGCACACGGCTGCACCTGTTCCCGCCTCGCCGCCTCGAATTGTCGCTCGCGCCGCCGAGGGTCCCGCGAGCGGGCTAGTTGCCGCGCAACTCGATGCTGTGAAGAATGCGCTGCAGAATTCCCGTTTGCTTTCATCCTTCCTCGAACATGCTACGCGCTGCGAAACCGAATCCGGCGAGTTCCGAATCTTTTTCTCGACCGAGAATCGCACGCTCACCGAAATGCTTCCGCGCGAAGCGATGGAGCGTTTGCGCACAGTCGTCAATCAAGTCTTCGGTCAGCCCCTGCGGGTCTGTGTTAAACTTGAGACAGCACGAGGGGTGTCAGCTCGCGGCAGTGAGTTGCGTGCCCGAATCGAAGAAGATCCGATCGTTAGGGCGATGCTCGAGAAATTTGGCGGTCACATTTCCAGGGTCAAGCGCCCAGGCGAGGAATAACGCATGGAAGTCAAAGCCCTGCAGCAAATGCTCGCGCAGTTCCGGCAGGTGCAGGAAACGCTGGAAAAGCGTATCGGCGAAATCAGCGTTGAGGGCTCGGCCGGCGGCGGGATGATCACGGTAAAAATGAACGGCCAGAAACACCTGACCGACGTGCACATCGAGCCGGATGTTTTTAAGAGCAAGGATCAGGAGATGCTGCAGGAGTTATTTCTCTCCGCTGTGAACGAAGCCACGCGCCGCGTCGATGAAGAGTTGACGCGCCAGATGAAGGACCTCACCGGCGGCATGTCCGGCGTCATGGGTCTCAAAATCCCCGGCCTGTTCTAGGCCAGCTCCCCGGCGGCTCAATCGACCTGAGATAGGGCTCCAAGCGTGTCCGGAAGATTTGGGGCGGGAAGCTTAAAAAAAGGCAGAGCTGAGGCCTGTCTAGCGCGCCAGCTCCGCCTCTGCTCAAATCGGCCCCACTCTAACTGCTATTGTCGCGGCGGCGCGCCTCCCATACCCGTGCGATGAAACAACCCGATCAACACCGTTCCGGTAAGCACATGCCCATCCATCGCTTTCTGCACATCGGCTCGGCTGGCGCCCTTCGCCAGATCAAGCTTCGTATCCAGCGCAAATAGCTCGAACGTGTAATGGTGCGGCGGTCCCGGAGGCGCGCAGGGGCCAAAGAAGATCGGCTGCCCGGTCACGTTGGCAGCCTGTACGCCGGCGCTTGAATCCGGTTTAACGCCTTCCGGCAAGGAAGTCGAGTCGCCCGGAATATTGAAAATCATCCAGTGCGTGATGTCCTCAAACGCTTTTCGCGCGTGCGCGTCAGGATCATGCAGCAGCAGCACGAAGCTCTGCGTGCCCTTTGGCGCGTTCACCCAGGAAAGCGGCGGTGAAGTCATTTTGGACACATCCATACCGGCCATTCCGCCGCCGCTCCCCATTGCGGGAACGCACGTATATTTTTCAGGAATTTCCGTGCCATCCATAAAGGCAGAACTGCTCAGCTGCAGCGGGGGTCCCATCATCATTCCGCCTCCCCCTCCGGGACGCCCTCCCCCCGGACCGCCGCCCGGCGGCGGGCCTTGTTGTGCGAAAGCTGGATACGTGGCTGACATTAACAAACACTCCAAAACTAGGAGCGGTCGCACCATTCTCGATTGCATTCCGTCTTTCCTCCCTTTCCGCTGTTGGAAAACATCCACCCCATCCCTTCGGCAAAGCGCCCGATTGTAACTCCCACCAACTTCGGCGCGCAATGAAGCCCCTGGGCAGTGAGACGCTGCCCCGCCAAACTGCGTTTCACGCCCGGTCCCTCGCGGCTAGCGCAATCCGAGGCGACTCTGCAATAATGGAGGCCCATGCCCGATTTTTCGCCTTCCGTAACCCGCCTCATTGATGAACTGAAGCGCCTGCCCGGAATCGGCCAGAAGACGGCGCAGCGTCTCGCGTTTCATCTGCTGCGCACAAATCGCGATCAGGCCCTTGCCCTGGCCGACGCAATTCGCGAGGCGAAAGAACGCGTCCGCGAATGCTCGATCTGCAACAATATCACTGACAGCGATCCCTGCATCTTTTGCGCCAGCTCGACTCGCAACAAAAACGTCATCTGCGTGGTGGAAGACGCGACCAACATTCAAGCGGTCGAAAAGACGCGCCAATTTAACGGTGTGTATCACGTGCTCGGCGGCGCTCTTTCACCGCTGCAAGGCATCGGGCCCGACCAGCTGAAGATCAAGAGCCTCATCGAACGCCTCAAGGGCGGCACCGTCGAAGAGATTATAGTGGCGACGAATCCGACGGCCGAGGGCGAAGCCACCTCCGTTTACCTCTCAAAGCTGATCAAGCCGCTCGGCGTGCGTGTGACTCGCATCGCGATGGGTATACCTGTCGGCTCCGACCTGGAGTACGCCGACGAAGTCACCATGCTCAAAGCCATGGAAGGCCGGCGCGATCTGTAAGCGCCGAAGATTCCTCGCAGACTTTCAGCTCCCGCCTTCCGCCCCGAAATTGAGCCGGGAATCAGAATACCGAGCTTGCTCCTCGATCACCGATCGCGCGGGGGCGGGTCCTTCTCGGCCGGGCGCCCCGTATTCTCCTTGTCGTGAAAATCCGTCGCAAAGGCAGGATTCTCCCGAGTCCCCGTAATTTTAATGGGTATCTCCGCACCGCCATCCGGACCTTTGAAGAGGTGATCGAACGGTTTCAGAACCACCGATTTCCATCCGGTCATCGTTTGAGACAGCTTCGCGTCCATCTGCAGGTGCCCGCGAAAATCGAACTGCCCGCTATCGAGATTGTAGGTGCCGTTCAGCAGAACAGCCGCCCCTTCAACGCTAAACTCTAGCTTGGAGAACTTCGCTTGCCCGTTCGCCAAAGAGAAGCTGCCCATAAAATCCGACGCCTCATCGCCTATGCTCATGTCCTTGGGCTTGCCTTGCCCCTTGCGGCTGAGCGTGTCCACCTTTTCCTGGGTGGCCGAGTTAGTGAACTCCACCTTTCCCAGACCAAACTGCCCATCGAGCTGCAATCGATTCACCAGGTCTTCGTCTCGCTCAGGAATCACAATTTTCGTCCTCAGCCGCGCCGAGCCTGTCATGACCGGCCTGTCTGCCTTTACCGCCAGGGCAAGCAGATCCTCGACCCTGGCGTGCCTGGAGACCGCCTCCAAAAGAATCGTCCTGCCCCTGATATTTGGATCAACGTCCACCACTGCGCCCTGAGTCTCTAGGACCGTGTGCAGAAATTCGGCCGTGACATTCGTGAGCACGGTGTTCCCATTCGTTCCGTCGACGATCGCCGTGAAATCTGTGTGCAAAGCCATCGGGTGAGCGCTCGTGCGCAAGGCGAAATCGGGCGTGTCCGTCACGCCCGCCACATCCAAATAGTCCAAGGGCCCGCTGAATTTTCCCTCTGACGCAAGGATGCCATGAAGCCCTTTCAGTGTGCTCAGATCCGCATTTTGAAAACTGTAGTTGCCGGAAACGGGCGTTTCGCTCGGCTGTTCTGCGTCCCACGGCCCAAACTGACCGTCGCAGCGAATTTCTCCGGTTGGTTTCGGATTTCGCAGCAGGGCATGAAACGAGGCAGGATGACTGAAACTGAATCCATACAAGACTACTTGATGGACGGCAAACTTGTTGGGTGGTTTTCCCGCGTCTGCTGGCTTTCGCAAAAGCACGATAAGCGCATTGTCCGCATCGATCTCGTCGATAACAAATGGATACTTGCTCGCTAGATTCGCGTTCGTGCCGTGAAACATCGGCGGGCTGCCGGGAGCGCGAGGCGGCGTGTGAATCTGCAGCCCTTCCAGGTTGACCCGTGAAACTTCGCGCCGGTGCCAAAAGGCCTCCGGCATTGCCTCGACAGTCACTCTGCGTATTTCGATCAGTGGCGGAAGGTCGGCCCGCCCCTGATAGCGCATGACCAGGCCGTCGATGACCAAATGAACGCGCGGAAACAACTTCACGTGAAAATCAGAGAATTGTACGCTGCTGTTGAAGTGAGACCGCAAATAGAACTCCGCCCTTCGCCGAGTGATTCTGTGCAGTGCCGGCCTGGCAACGTAAAAAGCCCCGACAGATACAGCCAGCAAGACGAGCAGGCAGCCACCGGCAATGACGAGCCATTTCAGCAGGCCTTTCCCGACTGGGGTACTCATGCCGGCTATTATGGGAAGCCCAAGGCCTTCGGGTGAATCAGGTTTTTCCCGGAGCGTCTGGCTCACTGCTATCGGGACTGGATCCTAACCCCTTTGTCTCCAGGGGAGCGCCCGAGGGTTACATCCAGTGCTTGCCTTTCCTTTCACACCGTAGCGGCAGGCCGAGCTCAGCGAACGATCCGAATCGGGTGCGCAAGCCGAATCAGGGCGTGAGGAAAGGCTCTCCAATCGTCGACTGCCAGATCTCGGGCCTAGCGCACCACGGGCGCATCCGGCCCGCCAGGTGGTGCCGTTCGCGGCCCGTAATGCGGCAGCGGACGACCCAGTTCGTAAGCCCCCAGATCAGGCGCGCGACCCGTGAAATCATCATTGATCGAGGGAATTACCGTCCCCGAATCCACCGCCGCTGATCCCGGCTTCAGCCGGAAGTCGAACTCCTCAGGGCTGTACAGTCGCTGCGGATCGGATTTGTCGGGCACTTTGGCATTCACAAAAACATCGTAATCGATTACAACGCTGTGCCGCTCCTGCTCGGTCGCCTGCCTGTATTCCCCGAGCGATTTGAAATGTCTCGTTACCAGCTGCCCCCGAAAGTCCGCCGGGACATCCAATCTCGGCGAATTCCACTCAAAGGCATCCTCCACGCCCGGATTCGCCCGGAATCCGTTGTAATCGGAACTCGAATAGTTCGTAAAAGTCCGCAAGTTGAGCACCGGGTCGGCCCAGCCATCTCCCAAGATCAAGTTGTTCAGAAAATGGACATTCGACGCCGGCCCCATCAACCGGCCCTGGCCGATAAATGTATTCTGGTAGACGAGAACGCCCGCCGGCGTATCGATCAATTTCAGCGGTCCGCCCGTAGTCGTGTCGTAGACAAGGTTTTGATAAAAGTAGAGCGGCCCACCGAATGTCGGCTGCGCACTGAGCCCGCCTCCTGCGGAACTGAAGCAGCGGTTCCTGAAAACGCGAATGTTGTGCGCGCCACCGTCCGCTTCAATACAGTTGTCCGCCATGTTATAGATGTCATTGTTGTAAAAGTCGATCGAGACCGGCAGCCGATCGCGCAACTCCGGGCTCACCGGCAGGCCGGTTTGGCGCGCTCGATTAGCGAGTGCGTTCGGCGTGCCGTCGGGATCGCCATAGGTCGCTATGTCGATGCCGTCGTGCCAATTGGCCACGTAGTTGTACGCGACTACGTGCCCTTGGCCATAAATCTTGATCGCATACTCGGAGGTGATCGGTGCCGGATACCCCGGAAACTTCGCCCACACTGCTGGCGTCCACCAGCTCTGCAATTTGTTCGCATCATGCCGACCGATGAACACGTTGTCTGCAATATAGAAATCCTTCGAGCCTGACCAATCGTCCTCGACCGCCCGCCCAATATTCTCAATCCGCGAATGCTTCAGCGTGAATCCGCTGGCTCCCGCAATATTTTTGATCCCCAGCAAGAACGCGACATTCGTGTTGCGAACCGTAATTCCCTCAAA
>Ga0306925_10007429_pt1 | contig 10306 bp, 6 predicted proteins | sample flu12Cox44000176_FD_203755 | JGI IMG/M metagenome (GOLD analysis project Ga0306925, IMG submission 203755) | Lab enrichment of tropical soil microbial communities from Luquillo Experimental Forest, Puerto Rico - flux8day.12C.oxic.44.000.176 (v2)... | ecosystem: Environmental > Terrestrial > Soil... | reverse complement strand
TAATCGCTGGGATGATTGCGAGATAGCCGCACGTAAATCCGTTGAGATATTTCCCGATAATGCAGCGCCTTGGGGCAACCTCGCACTCGCATTGAACAAGCTTGGCAAAACAAGAGAGGCGATCGCCGCGATCAATCGCGCGACCGAACTCGATCCCGCCGACCCACGCAACAAAATGATCAGGGATTTGATTACGCTAGCCTAACGCTAGCCTGGAAATCTCACGAGCCAGAGCGCTCGCGAGATTTCCAAATGCTATTCTCGGGAAGATCTTCGCAGGAAAACAAATTTTTGATCGATAGTAATACGCGTTTTTTCTCAGACTGAGCTGGGAAAGTCGCACAAACCTGGTAGCAGCCCAACACCCTTTTTCAGTCTCTTTAAACCCAATTTTCCTCCGGAGCCGCCTCCTGGGCGGCTCGATAGCGCGAAAATCTCGCGAGCGCTTCGGCTCGCGAGATTTTCGGGCTCTATTCGTCCAAATCGAGAATCGCCCACTCAATCGCAGCGACTGCCAAATCGATTTCCTCAAGCGTAACGCAAAGCGGCAACATGAGAACGACGACATCGCCGATGGGGCGTGTCAATAAGCCGCGCGATCGGGCCCGCAGACATATCTTTGCGCCGGTCTGATCCTGCCACGGAAATCGGCTCCCGTCCTTTCGCTGTATCTCGATGCCGGCGATAAACCCGCAGCGTCGAATCTCGCGAATGTTCGGCGCCTGGCTGATTCGTTCCAATCGCCTGCCCAGATATTCGATTTTTGGCTGGAGCGATTCGAGCGTCCGTTCCTTCTCGAAAATCAAAAGGTTCGCAAGAGCGGCAGCGCAGCCAAGGGAATTTCCCGTATAGCTGTGTCCGTAAAAAAACGTTCGCAGCTCCTGGTAAGCTCCAAGAAATCCGGAAAACACACGGTCGGTGGTAAGCGTGGCAGCCAATGGGAGATATCCTCCAGTCAGTCCTTTCGCAATGGCTAGAAAATCAGGAAAGACATTTTCGTGTTGGCACGCGAAAAGCCTGCCTGTGCGTCCGAAACCGGTCATCACTTCATCGAAGATCAGGAACACATCGTTAGCGTCGCACCAATTGCGAAGCGTTTTCAACATTCCAACGGGCCAAACTTTCATGCCAGCCGCTCCCTGGATCAACGGTTCGATCACCAGACCCGCGGTCTCTGCCGAATTGATTGCCGCCAGGCCCTCTACGGACTGAATCCGGGTCACCGGAAACTGATGCGTTTCAAAACGATCGTGGAAGATGGAGATCCCGCCTAAACTTGAGGCGCCCAGAGTGTCCCCATGATAGGCATTTTGGAACGCGACAAATCGAACTTTTTTGGGTTGGCCGTTTTGCGCAAAGTATTGGACCGCCATTTTGATCGCGACTTCAATCGCTGTTGAGCCGTCATCTGAGAAGAATATTTTCGTCAAGGATGATCCCGCGACCTTGGCGACAAGCTGCTCAGCGAGTTGGATCGCCATCGGATTTGTGAACCCGAGAAACGAAGAGTGAGCTATCTTTTCCAGCTGAGCTCGGATCGCGTCATTCAGGACGGGATGATTATGTCCATGAATGTTCGTCCAGATCGAGGAGTTGCCATCGAGGTATTTTCTCCCAAGACTGTCCTCAAGCCAGGCGCCCTTACCGGCAACCAGAACGAGTGGGTCGTGCTTCGGCGAATTCCAGTCACCCATCTGAGTGAAAGGGTGCCAGACGTGGGCTTTGTCGATCTGGATGAGTTTCCTTGTATCGCGGCGCATTTAGTGTCCTGTCCCCGAAATAAGCATATCTATCGATGCGATCAAAATGAGCCGCCAGCAAGGCTACACATCGCAACCCTCTGGGCCCCGGCCAGTTGGCTGCTTTTCCGTCCGGTGGCCGCCGGGCGAAAGAGATACCTGCTTCGGGGGGCGGGACACCAGTATCGCTGGAATCTGCGCTGCGCGAAGGGTATCTATCTCCGTCGTGGGATCTTACCAGCGCTTTCTGAGGCCGATTCTCTTCAAGATGGACCCGGAGAATGCTCATCATCTCGCGATCGCAACATTGGGAACTATCTCCCGTTATCCCTCGATTCTTCGGTTCTTGCACGATCCCGGTTCCAACAGCCTCGAGAAAGAGGTTTTTGGTCTGCATTTTCCAAATCCGATTGGTCTAGCCGCGGGTTTCGACAAGAATGGAGTCGCGCTTCCCGCTTGGGAAGCCCTGGGCTTCGGGTTTGTCGAGGTGGGCACGATAACAGCCAAACCTCAGCCGGGGAATCCACGCCCAAGAATCTTTCGAATTCCGGAATTGGAAGCCCTGGTAAATCGGCTCGGGTTCAATAATGAGGGGGCGACAGCGGTCGGCGAACGTCTTGGAGCGCTGAGGAACTCGCAACGCTGGCCCAAAATCCCGGTAGGAATCAACTTTGGGAAGTCGAAGATTGTACCTCTCGAGAAAGCTGCAGGGGATTATGTCGAATCATTCCGCAAGCTTAAAATGCTGGGCGACTACTTTGTTCTCAATGTAAGTTCTCCGAACACACCCGGACTTCGCAAATTACAGGAAGCTTCTCTGATCCGCGAACTTTTCGGGCAGATTCAAGCTGAAAATCCAGGGAAACCGTTGCTTGTGAAGATTGCCCCGGACCTCACGTTCGAACAAATTGAAGAAATTCTAACGCTGGCGTCTGAGCACCGCCTTGCCGGAATTGTTGCGACAAACACAACTATCGATCATCAAATGGTTCCGACTGCGAAGAAACAGGAGGGGGGGCTCAGCGGAAAGCCGCTTAACAGGAGATCACTGGAGATTCTCCGACACATCCGCAGAGTGAGTTCACTTCCGGTCATCTCAGTCGGAGGAATCATGAGTGCGGAGGATGCGAAAGCGCGATTCGATGCGGGAGCCGAGTTGATTCAGCTTTATACAGGTTTCATCTATCGCGGTCCAGGGTTCCTGCGGGACATTATCGCTTCCCTGTGAACGCGCGGAGGGCGCGAAGGGAATGAACCTCACGCGAAGGGCGCGGTGGATCGCAGTGGAAGATGTTATTTGCGGGCTAGTAGTCTAGCCTAGCCTCAATTTCCATGCACGTTTGCCGAAAGCTCACGGATCAAGCGCCCAGCTCCGTTGATCGTTTCACGAAGGATTTCAGCAGCGGGCCGGCCACATATCCGCCGGCCTCAATTCCTTGCGCAATGATCACATCCACTCCTGCCTGCCGGGCGCGAACAGCGTGTGCGGCAGGTACGAATTCAGCGGGATCTCCCCAAAAGAACGATAAGGCCGCAACTGTTCCTCGACGCAGACCTGAATGTCAGCATGATGTGGGAAGTGGAGAACAAAGTTCACGCCAAAGCGCTTGTCGGTCAGGGTGCGCAGATATGTGATCTGATCTCTCAGCAACGGAGGCGGGCACAGTTGTGCTTGCAGAATTCCAAAGCCTCCGGCATTGGAAACCGCTGCCACAAGCTCCGGCCCAGTGACATCCGGGCCCATAGGGGCAGCCACTATTGGAGCGGCGACTCCGAAGCGTTCACAAAACCGAGTCCGCAGCATGCAACAAGCTTAGCCAGTTTACGCTCGAGAGAAAAGGCACAACGAAAAAATCTCATGCGGAGGGCGCCGTGGATCGCAGTGGGGCAACGCAAGACGGAGCTGCGGTCGGGGCAGATCTCCGAGCTGCCCGCCGAGAACGGCCGCCTCGGAGATGCGGCCCCATTGACATACTGTGAAAGCGGCACAAGAACATCTGACTCGTTGCAAATCAGGAGCTTCCGCCACGAGTTCTGGAGAAGCCCCGCCCACCAAAAGCAAAACAGCAAACCGGCGCGCCCAGACTTATCCATAATCTCGCCGGGCCGGTGAGCCGCCAGTATGGCGGGTTATCTCTTCCTCCGCGTTCTACCGCGCCCTTCGCGTGAGATTTTCCTCCGCGCTCCGCCGCGCCCTCGCCGTGAGGTTTCTTCCACCGCAGCTCCCTGTGTGAGACCCTTCTACCGCGTTCCACTGCGCCCTCTGCGTGAGGTTTCTTCCATTACGTTCCGTCGCGAACTCCGCGTGAGGTTCTTCCACCGCGTTCTCCGCGCGATTACTTGCCAATGCAGAATTCGCTGAAGATTTTGCCAAGCAGGTCCTCCGTATCCATTTTCCCAACCACTTCGCCCACAGCATCGAGCGCTCCGCGCAATTCTATGGAAACAAACTCTGGCGATTTTCCCTCTTCGAGACTTCGCTGTGCGATTTCCAGTAGTACCCTTGCCCCATGAAGAGCGGCCTGATGACGGGCATTGATTGCCACGCGAACATCGACCAGCTTTCCCATCCCCCCCATGACGTGCTCCCAGATGGCCTGATTCAGATCTTCGAGCCCAATCCGTTCCTTGCAGGAAAATCTTATCCCGCTGATTTCGAGCCAGTCCGAGTGCAATCCCAGATCTATCTTGTTCAAAAGCAAGGTACCCTTTCGTTTACCGAGAAATTCTGGCTCAGAACGCGGCTGGCTGGCATCCACCAGATGAATGACAAAGTCAGCGTTTTCAACCTCTTGATAGGTGCGCCGAATCCCTTCGGTTTCTACAAGGTCCGATGACTCTCTTGCGCCGGCCGTATCGATCAGTCGCACCGGTATTCCGCGTATGTTGATCACTTCCTCGATTGTATCGCGGGTTGTTCCGGGAATCTCCGTCACTATCGCGCGTTCATAGCCAAGCAAGAGGTTCAAGAGACTCGACTTACCGACATTAGGCGCACCGTAAATGACGGTCCTCAAACCGTGCCGGAGTACCCTTCCCTGGTCCGCCGTGGCGAGCAATTTGTCGAGGCGCCGCTCGAGCGTAGAAATTCTCTCTCGCAAGGCAGTCCCGGTATCCGGATCGATCTCTTCATCCGGAAAATCGATGTACGCTTCCACGTGAGCCAGTACAGTCAAAAGCAATTCGCGAATATCGCTGACTTCGCGACCGAGATGCCCGGCAAGCTGCTCGTTTGCGGCGCGCAAGGCGAGCTCTGTTTGCGCCCGGATAAGGTCCATAACCGCTTCAGCCTGAGTCAAATCAAGTTTGCCATTGAGGAATGCACGTTGCGTGAATTCTCCGGGATTGGCCATCCTGGCGCCTGCACTCAACAGCAAGTCAAGCAGCCGGCGAGTGACCAGGACTCCTCCATGACAACTGATTTCGACAACATCCTCTCCGGTGTAACTCGCTGGACCGCGAAAAAAAGTCGCGAGAACTTCGTCAACTTTAGCCGCGCCATCATGAATTTGGCCAAAGTAAACATGGCGCGGTTCGAAATTCGCGGGTGCTACGGAACTCCGAAAGATCCGGTTTAGAATCGAAAGCGCTGCGGCTCCGGTCAATCGAACAACCGCAATTGCCCCCTCTCCGATCGGAGTTGAAATAGCCGCAATGGTGTTCCCATAAGTCATGAAAGCGGTTTCACCGGTTCAAAATTTCAGAGCAAATCGTGAGCTCCTACAATACCTCGTCCAGATCCTGAAAAAAGCGTCGGTTCTGCTCGGGGGTACCCACACTGACACGAATCCATTCAGGAAGCTTGTACTCATCCATTGCACGAACGATCATCCCGCGTCTCAGAAGCCTCTGAAACACCTCTTTGCCATTGCCGACCTTGACCAAGACAAAGTTGGCAACACTCGGTACGTATTCGAGTTGGCGTTCGGCAAATCCGGTCTGAAGGAACTCGCGGCCTTGCCGCGTTATCTCGCGGGTTTTGGCTTGATGTGCCTCATCCTGAAGCCCGGCAAGAGCTCCTGCCTGCGCAATCGAATTCACATTGAACGGTTGCCGCGTCTTCTGCAGAAGCCGGATGAGATCAGGGTGAGCCAATCCGTACCCGATTCTTAGACCAGCCAATCCCTGGATTTTGGAAAAGGTTCGGAGCACAATGACATTGGGATGGTCATGAATATATTTCAACGAATCGGGCGGATCGGGCAAAAACTCGTAGTACGCTTCGTCAATGGCAATGACAACCGTGGGAGGGACAGCTGTAACAAATTGATCCAATTCCTTCTGTCCCACCATTGTTCCGGTCGGATTATTCGGATTTGAGATATAAACGATTTTTGTTCGCCCATTGATTGCACCAGCCATTGCTGGCAGATCATGTGTTAAATTGGGATCCGGCACTTCAATCGTCTCTGCGCCAAAAAGCTTCGCAAGGATCTTGTAAACCACAAACGCGTGTTCGGCGGTCACAATGTTGTCATCGGGGCGCAGGAAAGCGTGACCAAGAAACTCAATGATTTCGTTCGAGCCGGTCCCGAGCAACACATTGTCCGTATCGAGGCCGCATTTTTTTGCAATGCCTGCACGCAGATGGTACCCGCCACCGTCAGGATAGTAGTGTGCTTTTTGAAGGGCTTCCTCCATGGCCTTCAGAGCTATCGGCGAAGGTCCGAGCGGATTTTCATTCGAGGCAAGCTTTACGATCTTTCCGGGTTCTATCCCGAGTTCCCTGGCCACATCTTCTATCGGTTTGCCAGGAATGTAGCTCACAAGATCGTGCAACCAGGGATTCGCTCTTTCGAATATCAGATTCATAACATGAAGCGCACAATACGGTCGCAGGGCGACATTAGGTGAATCAGCCGGCTTTGTCCATTCGGGGAGTTGTGGAGAGTTTGGCGTTCGGGGTTTGGAGTTCGGTGTTCACCGTTCGCTGGCACCGGGTTTGGAGGTTCCGGGTTCGGAGTTAGGAGTTTGGGGTTCATAAAGCGCCTTCGTCGGCCTTCTGACTCCTTTGACTCCTGAACTCCTGAACTTCCGTGCTGTGCGCCTCAGTGGTGAATTTTCCGTCGACCGGGAATATATTTCGACAAAAGGAGGTTGTAGGACGCAGATGAAGCAATTGTGTTGCTATCTTTTGCTGCCAATTTTGGGTCTGGGCTTGACGGCGGTCCTTTCGGCGGAACCGAGTAATGTTCGTATCAGTTTTGTCCGACCCGAAAGATTTTCTGATTTTCGAATTCAGGGACGGCAGGAAATTGCCTCCGCTGCAATCTTTCGCGACGACGTGTCAACTTATCTTTCCCCCGTTGTGGCAAAGCGTTTCCCGGGCTGCACCCTAAGCTTGAAATTCACGAATATCGATCTTGCCGGACGCATCGCTACGTCCGTTCCCCTAAGGCTCAGCAACATCCGGATCGATCGGAATATCGCGTCACCCTTGCGTCTCTATTTTTAGTACAAGTTGAGTGACTCGCACGGGAGAACTCAGGCAGCCGGTTCGAAAGGCCTTGTAGATGCAGACTACCTGTACCGATACAACTACTATCCAAGTCAAACCAAGACCGAGACATTCTTTTATGAGAAGGTGACACTCTATCGATGGCTCCGCACCGTCACACCTTCAGGCCGAAATGTAGACCAAACCTAAAGTTTCTCGCCACCCGGCAAACTCATCATTCGCCAGTCGACGAAGAAATTACCAAGTTAACCGGGGAACTTTGCACTACAGAGCCACCGCTCGCCGGGTCCTGGCTTATTACCTTGCCGGCAGCCACCGTATTACTGGTCTGCTGAGTGACGGTTCCAACGGTGAGTTTCGCCTCCGTAATGGCTGTGGTGGCAGCGTCCTGAGTCATCCCCTCCACGTTGGGAACTGCTACCATCTGTGGCTCTGAAGAGATCATAAGGTTCACCGAAGAACCTTGCACCACCGAGCTCCCCTTCGCCGGATCCTGGCTTATTACTTTGCCCGCAGCATTGACGGTTCCGACTGTGAGTTTCGCCCCGGCGATGGCTGCGGTCGCGGCCGCCTGAGTCATCCCCTCCACGTTGGGCACGGTTACCATCTGTGGTCCTGAGGAAATTACCAGGTTAACCGGGGAACCTTGCGCCACGGAACTGCCGCTTGCAGGATCCTGGCCAATTACACTGCCGATAGCCACGGTGTCACTGGCCTGCTGAGTGACGGTCCCAACCTTGAGCGTCGCCCCGGTGATGGCCGTGGTCGCCGCGGACTGCGTCTGCCGCTCAACATTGGGTACGGGCACCATCTGTGGCCCTGCAGAAATCACAAGGTCCACTGGGGAACCTTGCGCCACGGAGCTTCCACTCGGCGGGTCCTGGCTTGTTATTTTGCCGGCGGCCACCGTGTTGCTGGTTTGCTGGGCGACAGTCCCCACTTTGAGTTTCGCGCCGGCGATGGCCGTCGCCGCAGCATCCTGAGTCAACCCTTCCACGTTGGGCACCGCCACCACCGGTGGCCCTGAAGAAATCACAAGGTTCACCGGGGAACCTTCCGCCACGGAGCTCCCGCTTGCTGGCTCCTGGCTAACTACTCTGCCAGTAGTTACAGTGTCACTCGTCTGCTGAGCGACGTTCCCGACCGTGAATTTCGCCTCGGTGAGGGCGGCCGTTGCGGCGTTCTCAGTCAACCCTTCCACGTTGGGCACGGTCGCTATCTGTGGTCCCGAAGAAATCACCAGATTCACCGGGGAACCTTGCGCCAAGGAGTTCCCGTTGGCCGGGTCCTGGCTAATTACGTTGCCGGCAGCCACGGTGTTACTGGTCTGCTGTGCGACGGTCCCCACCATGAGCTCCGCCCCGGTGATGGCTGTCGTCGCAGCGGCCTGGGTCAACCCCTCCACGCCGGGCACCGTCACCATCACCTGTGGCCCTGAAGAAATCACCAGGTTAACCGGCGAACCTGGTCGCAGGGAACTTCCGTTCGCCGGATCCTGGCTAATTACGTTGCCGGCAGCCACCGTGTCACTGGCCTGCTGGGTGACGGTCCCCACCGTGAGTTTCGCCGCCGTGACCGCTGTGGTCGCTGCATCCTGAGGCAGCCCGTCCAACTTGGGCGCGGCCACCATCTGTGGTCCCGAAGAAATAACAAGGTTCACCGGAGAACCTTCAGCCACGGAACTCCCGCTCGCCGGATCCTGGCTAATTACTTTGCCGCCAACCACTGTGTCGCTGGTCTGCGGGGTCACGGTCCCTACCTTGAGCTTCGCTCTTGTGATGGCTGCGGTCGCGGCATCCTGCGTCAACCCGTCCAACTTGGGCACGGCCACCATCTGTGGCCCTGAAGAAATAACAAGGTTCACCAAAGAACCTTCAGCCACGGAGCTCCCGCTCGCGGGGTCCTGGCTAATCACCTTGCCGGCAGCCACTGTATTGCTGGTCTGCGGCGTCACGGTTCCCACCTTGAGTTTTGCCCCGGTGAGGGTTGTGGTCGCTGCGTCTCGAGGCAGCCCCTCCACCTCGGGCACGGACACCTTGGCGCATCCGCTTACAAACAGGATCGCGCCTGCAAGGCAGGTACAAAGGCACCATTGCCAGACCAACCGCGTCGGCCAACTCTTTCCTGTCAGGAAGCTCATTCGGCCTTCAGAAATAGCAGCGTTTTTACGCTTTTTTAAAGCTTATTCGCGTCGCAACTCAAAAAAGAGCGGCCTTTTAATCTTTTGATCAAAACCCATAACTTTACGCCGACCCGTATCGGGTGTCCCGTCCTTGAAATTCTCTCGAAGGCGGTACGGCAGATCGGTAGGGTCCGATCTCCGAGCAGACTGTCGGCATTGGTAGCCTTGAACTTGCGACCACAGCTGAAAGCTGGTCGCCGACACGCGCCTGTGTCAAGGGATTAAACAGGGCTCCATTTATTGAGCCAGCTGGAAGCTCACCGGCAACGTGTAAGTGCCATTCGAATTGGGCGAGAATTTCCAGTTTTCCTTGCAGAATCTTATGACGTAGCTCTCAAGCATGGGAGGACCGGAAATCGCTCGCGCATCCACGATGTTTCCGTTTTGGACGATGAACGCGACGCGGACCTCTCCAGAGATATGCATCTGCAACGCCTGAAGCGGATAGTGCGGTGCCGGACAGCGAATCAAGGTGCCTGAACGAGGCCCGCCGCTACCTGTTCCATTAGGGGCGCCGGTCTTACTGCCTTTCACGAGTCCGGGAGTAGCGGGCGCGGCGCCTTCTTCCTTTTGCGTAGCGGGCCTCGGAGCTACAGGCTGCGGTTTTGGCGTCGGGTGCGGGATGGGCGTACTGGCTGGGCTCGGCGTCGGAAGTGGTAAGGGCGTGCTGACAGGGGTTGGCGCCGGAGTAGGAGTAGGTTCAGGTATTTCAAATTCGGGCGGCTTATCTAAGGGCGGCGGCGTTAGTTCCGGCTCCGGTGGAGGTGGCGTAGGTTCCGGTTCGGGAGGCGGGGGTTGTTCCTCTGGCGCATCCGGCTCGCCAAGCTTTTCAACGTCATTGGTATCCAGCTCTGTCAACTGGATCGATTCATCCGCCGGAGGCGGTGGCTCGGGAAACTTCCACCACCAACCGCTCATAGCGCCCAA
>Ga0306925_10007420_pt1 | contig 10312 bp, 13 predicted proteins | sample flu12Cox44000176_FD_203755 | JGI IMG/M metagenome (GOLD analysis project Ga0306925, IMG submission 203755) | Lab enrichment of tropical soil microbial communities from Luquillo Experimental Forest, Puerto Rico - flux8day.12C.oxic.44.000.176 (v2)... | ecosystem: Environmental > Terrestrial >... | reverse complement strand
TTCGAAGGCAACGGCGGCAAGCCAAGCGAGACCGAGGCAGATAATCACGCCAGCCAACAGCCGCAGAGCAAAAGCATGGCGGCGCGGCCGCAGTCGCGGCGGCGCGGAGTTTTCAGGCTCGATCTCGAGCATGCGGCGCGCGAGACGGTTGACCACCGCCGGATCGCCGCCCGAGGCCAGCGCGATCAGTGCCACCCGTTGCGCGGTAAGGAGGTTTGCGCGCTCGCCGGGCGGCACCTGGTGGCGGATGAAGGCTTCGATCTCCTCGCGCTCGAGATGCTGCACGCGAATATGCGTCGCGAGGCCCTGGTCGAAGAGATGGAGTTCCGCCCTTTCGGCGCGGGCGACGAAATCGGGGTGCGCCAACAGCACGCCCGACCCGAACTGATGCGGCTCGTGCGGCAGCGCCTGCACCATCGCACCCAACTCCGCGATCTGATCGTCGGACAGTCGATCCGTATCGGCGAGAACGAAAATCGAAGCGGACGCAACCGGGCGGCCAGGTTCCGCCTCGACCGCAGCGGCTGCCCGCTGGTCTTGGCCCGTCGAACCGTCGCCGAACAACTTCTGACAATCAAGATCGAGGCTGCAGGAGAGCTCGATCACCGTTCGCGGCGCCACAGCCTCCCTCAGCGCCGCGGCGAGCATCGGGGGGCTCGCCGGCGGGTCGCCGGTTACGAGAACCAGGCAGTGCTGGCGCAGCGCGTCGACGATGCTCTTGGCCAGGTGCTGATAGTGCTCGGCGGTGGCGAAGTACTCGAACCCTCTATCCGCGACGGCAAAGGCGTCGACAGATGAGCTCGAGCCAGCCGATGCCATGTCTACACTTCGTCGAACGGCGATCTCCTCGATCGAACTTCCCGGAATGGTCTGCATCCCGCCAACCACCGCGACGCTAGCTCCGAAGCGCAGGTCGCACGCCGATCCAAACGGGCGAACAGCCATTCGTGGGTTTGGTCCCGCGTCCGACTCGAATTGATTTAGGACAAATCACCGCGATCTGCTTCTGACACCATGAGGGTCAAATGTCCGTCCGCAACCTCGCTACGTTCTGAAAGCGCGTTGCAAACCCAGGGCAATCAGCCGAAAAGCAACGACATTGGGATGGTCACGGCTGCCGCCTCGAGGGGCCAAGTCCAGCCTTCGGCATACACCAACCCGCACAACGCCAGGGCGCAGACGATCAGCACGGCGTAGCGCGGTTGGATGCGGTTGCGCATGTGGTCGAACCCCGAACCTTCAGCTGGCGACCCAGCTTAGTTAATCCGACCCAACTTAGTTAATCCATGGTGAGCGCGGCAACCGCCGTCTCGTAGATCCTTGGCCCGTTTCGCCAACCAGCCGACAATGTTGCGCAGCACCACGATCGCGGCACCCGGCCGCAGGGTCATCGAACTTGCTAAGCTGAGATGGAGACCAGCCTCCCCTAGACGACCGATTCGGGCATCGGCGATCGAGCGCGGTTTGCCACGAGCACCGACTGTCCTGTTGCGAGCGGCGTGCTTGGCCGCGTGGAACTGGGGATGAAAAATGCCGGTATTTTGGATCGCTAGTCATGAAGCTCGCCGCTTGGATCGCCGGCTCGATAGTCCTCTCACTCGGCGGATGCGCGCTGTTGCCGAGCGCCGGACCGGCGGCATCGGAGGTGGCCGCCGCAGGGCAGACCGAGAACGAGGTCCTGTTCGACGTCGTCGATGTCGACAACCGCGTCCTCTCCGCTCTGTTCGCCCGACCCAAAGAGAGCTTTCACGCCCGCTTCGAAAAAGATCGAGAACCGCCGGAGCTGAAGATCGCAGTCGGCGACACCATCTCGGCCACGATCTGGGAGAGCGCAGAGGGCGGGCTCTTTACCGCGGCGCCGCCGTCGCAACCGCGGCTCGGATCGAGGCCGGCGACCGAGCCGCTAGCCCCGGAAGCGCCACGCCCGACCACCGAGACGCCGGCGGGACCACTTCCAGGCATCAACCAGCTCCTCGGACCGGCAAGTCCACCACCCGGGGCCACGCCGGAAGGACCGCTCGGCGCCCCGGACCAGCTGCCCGGCGTGCCGTCCGAGACCCTGCCGCCGTCCGGTCGCCAGCCGAGCGGCAATATCCGACAAACGGAGCCACTGTCGAACGAGCCGATAGCCGCGGCGGGCGAACGGCGGGGCGCCACGATCCCCGACCAGCAGGTAGCCCCGGACGGGACGATCGCTATCCCTTATGCCGGCCGGATTTCGGCCGCCGGGCGAACGCCGGCGCAAGTTCAGCAAACGATCGAAGCGCTGCTGGCAAACAAGGCGCTGGGGCCGCAAGTGTTGGTGATCGTCAAGAGAAGCGATGCCAATGCGGTCACCGTGGCCGGAGAAGTCGTCGCCGGCGCCAGGATCCCGCTTTCTTCCTCGGGCGACAGGCTGCTTCAACTGATCGCCGCGGCGGGAGGCGCCAAGACGCCGCCATACGAAACCTTTGTCCGGCTATCGCGCCACGACGTGACGGCAACGATCCCGCTCGAACGGCTCGTCACCGAGCCTACCGAGAACATCTACGCCTGGCCCGGAGATGTCATCACGCTCGTTCGGACCCCACAAACCTTCAGCGTGTTCGGAGCGATGGGAAGAAATGCTGCGATCACGTTCGACGCCGCGAATATCACTTTGAGCCAGGCGCTGGCTAAATCCCGAGGGCTGCGCGACGACCTCGCGAACCCCAAGGGCGTGTTCCTGTTCCGCTACGAGCCGGGCTCGATCCTCCGGGCGCTCGGCCTTCCTCTGGCCGCACACGCGTCGGACGGAGCGTCGCCGGTCGCCTACCGGTTCGACTTCTCCGATGCCAGCTCCTACCTGTTGGCCGAGCAGTTTCCGGTGCGTGACAAGGACATCATTTTTGTCGCCGACGCCGGGGCGGTACAGGTCGGGAAGTTGTTTACGCTTCTCCAGACAGTTACCGGACCGGTTATAACCGGCCTGCTGGTCTGCCGGACCGGCAACACCAAATGTTGAGAACCCCTCGAGGGCGCTGGTATCTCGCTCGGTAAAGCCGGGCCTCACACCGCATTCGCCGACAAATAAGCGGCAAAGCGCTCGAGGGCACCGGTCCAGCCACCCCGATGATCCTCGCACGCCGCGACCGAGTGGAATCCCGCCTGATACTGGGTGAGCCTCGTACTGGCGTCGAGATCGGTGAAGGTCACGCTGACCAACGTCTCGGGGCCGGGATTGCCCTCGGGATCGTCCGTGACATAGGTGAAGACCAGACGCTCCGGCACAACGATCTCGCGGTAGACGCCGTGCTTGCGAATGACGCTGCCGTCCGGTGCCCGCATCGAGCGCGACTAGGCGCCGTCCGGACGAACCTCCATCCCAGCAGAAATCGTCGTAAAGCCGCGCGGTCCCCACCAGCGCGCGAGGTGCTCGGGTTCGGTCCACATCTTAAAGACGAGCCGGCGCGGCGCGTTGAAGACCCGGGTGATGACGAACTCGCGCCCCGCGGCGGGAGCAGCCGCCTCAGCGGTTGCGGTCACCCTTCCTTTCCGCGCTCTGCAACTCGCCGAGATAGTCGTCGAGGCGATCAAAGCTGTCGTCCCAAAAATGCCGGTAGTGCTCGAGCCACTGGGCAGCGTCCTTGAGCGGCCCGGCGGTAATCCGGCAGGGCCGCCATTGGGCCTTGCGGCCGCGCCTGATCAGCCCGGCGCGCTCCAGCACCTTCAAGTGCTTGGAGACCGCGGGGAGGCTCATTGTGAAGGGTTCGGCGAGCTCGCCGACCGTGGCCTCGCCCGCGGCGAGGCGTGCGAGGATCGCGCGCCGCGTCGGGTCGGCGAGCGCCGCGTAGGTAATGCTGAGGTGATCAGACAACATGCTATAGGAACCGCTAGGTTAAGTAACCGTACGGTCAAATGTACTTGCCAGCCGCAAGTATCAAGGGCGTGCCGGCGGCGGAGAAGAGGCTGAATTTTGTCAGATGCCGGCCGCCGTGTCCCAAGCCTCGGCACTCCAGCTCGGATCGTCGAACACGCTCTCCGGCCAGGGCAGACCGTAGTGCTCGCGCAGCATCGTCCCAGTGTATTCGGTGCGGAACAGCCCGCGCCGCTGCAGGATCGGGATCACCTCGGCGCCAAACGCGTCGAGCTGCACCGGCAGCACGGGTGGCATGACGTTGAACCCGTCCGCGGCACCGTCGTTGAACCAGTCCTCGATCAGCGCGGCGATCTGTTCCGGCGTCCCGGCGGTGACAAAATGGCCACGCGCCCCGGCAAGATAGCCGAGCAGCTGGCGCAGTGTCGGCTGGTCGCGCTTGATCAGGTTGACGATCACCTCGGTGCGGCTGCGCGCTGCCTCGACCGATGCCGGATCCGGGAAATCGGCGGGATAGAGCGGGCGGTCGAGCGGCAGATCCGAGAAATCATACCCGCCGAAGCGGCCCGACAGTCGCTTACGCCCGACCTCCGGATCGGTGAGCTCGTTGATCTCGCGCGCCAGCCGCGCCGCCTCCGCTTCGGTCGCGGCGATCATCGGGCTGAGGCCGGGCAGGATCAGCATTTGCTCCGGCAACCGTCCTTCGGCCGCCGCCAAAGACTTCAGATCAGCGTAGAATTCCTGCGCGGTCGCCTTCGCCATGTGGGCCGTGAATACAGCGTCGGCGTGCCGCGCGGCAAAGCGGCGGCCGGTGGTGGACGAGCCCGCCTGCACCAGCACCGGCCGGCCCTGCGGGCAGCGCGGCAGGTTGAGCGGGCCGGCCACCGTATAAAAATCGCCGCGATGCTCGATCGCTCGAATGCGGTCGCCTCGCGCGTAGACGCCGGTGGCCCGATTGTCGACGACGGCGTCGGCGGCCCAGCTGTCCCATAGCGCCTTGACGACGGCCATGAACTCCTCGCCGCGGGCATAGCGGTCGGCGTGGCTGACCTGGCCGGCACCCCCGTAGTTTTCCGCCGCAGCCGCGAGCCACGACGTCACGATGTTCCAGGCGGCGCGGCCACTGCTAATATGGTCGATCGAAGCAAATTGGCGGGCGAGATTGAACGGCTCGGTGTAGGTGGTCGAAGCGGTCGCGATCAACCCGACCCGGCTGGTTGCGACTGCCATAGCCGCCAATACGGTAATCGGCTCGAGCCAGGTGCGCGGCGCCCGCGCGACGTCGCCGCCCAATGCCAGCTGGTCGGCGAGGAACACGGAATCGAACAGCGCCGCTTCGGCGCGCTGCGCCAGATCCTGGTAATAACGGATGTCGGTCAAGGGCAGCGGCGAGGAAGCCGGATGGCGCCACGACGCCTCGTGATGGCCGCGGCCGTGGATGAACAGGTTTAGGTGCAGCTGTCGTCTCATCGGGCCGCTCCTTGCCGATGGCTGCCGCCCGACCCTCGGTCGCAGGGCAGAGACGGCCTCGGCAACCTATGCCCCGGCGGTCAGCCCGGGCAAGAAGCTTGCGCAAGAAGGCAAAGGTTACGCTTGCCGCCGCAGGTTGGACGGTATGGAGCAGCCGTCCGTCAAACAGGGTCTCGGCGTCGATGAAATCGCGCCCGCGGGCTTCGAGAGCGGCGATGCGCTTCGCCTGGAGACTCAACATCGTGGCTACCACGACACACTGCCGAAGGCAATTCATCTGTGACCCTTCTCGCGCACTGCCGGTTTTCCCATCGGTGCCCGGGCGGGTCGTGCCAGTCCGTATCATTCCCTCTTTTTGATCTCGAGCCGGCAGCCATCCTCCCGAGGAAACAACGCGGCTTCCAGCCTCAATAGCGGTACCGGGACGGTGTCGTGATGAGGCCGCCCAATGCACCGACCGTCCCGCCGACCGCGGCGCCAAGGGCCGCACCGTGTCCACCGGCCGCAGCGGCCCCAATTGCAGCTCCGCTGCCGGCGCCAATAAGACCGCCTCCGATCGTTCGTTGGACTGGGTCATAGGGATTGGTGCAACCCGATAGGCCGGAGATCAGTCCCATGGCAACCACGAAGACGGTGATCGGTGGCTTCGTCATCGCGCTATTCTCCAGTGTGTAACTTTGCAATCCTCGGCAGGTCGCAGTCCTGTCAGGAACGTCATGCCTCACACTTAAATTCCCAAACGGGGGACATCGCGACGCTACCCCTTGCGTCATTTTTGGCACCTGAGGGCGTTGGGTCGCCGCTGACCGTTGTCTGCGGCGGATGGAAGCTCGGAACTCGTGCAGGAGGCGAAATGCGTGATGTCGGATTGGCGGTGGCCGGGATGATCGCGCTAACTGCTCCGGTGGCAGGGCATGCCGCTACGCCGGCGTCGAGCATGAAGCCATTGGCCCCAGGAAACGGCATTATCCGGGTTTGGGGCGGGTGTGGTTGGGGTTGGCACCCGGTGCCCGGCCCATTGGAACCAGTGGAGGGGTGAATGGGTCGCCACGCATTGCGCGCCTAACCGCTATTATGGTGGATGGCGGGTCTACGGTGGATGGGGTGCCTACGGCGCTGGGCAAGGCTCCTACAGAGATTGGCGCCCCTACTGATCGGCGAGGCCCCTACTAAGGCGGATATAGTTCCGACGGAGCCTACCCCGGGCTTCGGATCAATTCCTCACGCTGACGATAACAACCGTAGAATATAAATCGAGGCCGAGACCATGCAGTGAGGTCGACAAGAGGAGATTGATGTCGCGGACATGGGCGAGACGGGCGCGACGCATGAGCCTTGTCACAGCTGAAAAGGACCCCGGCGAGGGGGACTGCGCCGGGCTCCAGAACAGGCGATCAGGGATGGGGGGTATCCGATCGCCTTGATCACTGGAACGGCAACCGGTGACAGACAGTTCCCGATTTCATGATCTCGGGCGTCACCCTAGTGAGCTGAACATCAGCGCCTCGACACGACCGCTGCTCGAAACCCGTTTCACGAGGATTGGTCATCATCGCACGTGTCTCGGCCGCGGTGCCGACGAGCCGGCCCCTCTGCCGCGCTAAACCCAAGCTACCTTCCGAGTCTGTTCGCCGCACCTTCGTCCACACTGTCAGGTGGCATGACCGTCGCGAGGATTTCGCAGCCGTTGGATGGTATTTGCACTGCGAGGAAACGGCCTTCTCGGCTGCGTACCAGGTAGAAGGTTATGCCCATGCTGTGCGCGAGCGCTTTGGCGTAATGCTGGGCTCTCTCCTCGGTCATAAGGCTGCCTCCTCGCTCCATCGCGCGGCGTGTTTTCTTCCTAACGACCTGAAGCGATGGGTGGCGCCAGGGCCGATGTGAAAGTCCCTTTTTTGACACTGATGACTGCGGGGTCGGTCATCGCCCCTCTGGCGGCTTGGCTGCTCGCGCCAGTCTGTGAGGAAGTTCCCGAGAGCCGCCTCGGCCAGAGACCGAGCTTCTGCACGATCTGCAGTGAACCCTCGCGACGGGGCCGGGCATCCCTAATGGCACAACGTTCCATTGGTAACGGCTTGGCCCGGCCTTCGCGTAACTCGAACAGCGCAACGCTCGCCACATTCTGGCGTCAGCGATGGAATGACGAGGAACACGCAAAAATTATGATTTAGAACCGTTAACTCTCTCTTACCGTTACGCGTGCGCGTCACCTTCAGCTTTCGCGAACGCGCTCACATATCGCCGCCAGTCCCCGTTGGGGCGAGACCGGACCACGACCGACCGAGGGCAGGGTAATGCTCACCAGGGAGATTCTGTTTGGCATGAACATTCTGACCTTGGCTGGCTTCGTCGTGATGGGGATTACTCTGACGCTAAATCGCATAGAGGACCAGCAGGTGAGGCTGTGAGCTTCGGGCCGATGGCCGCAGGGACCGCTCTGGTGTTCTTCGGTCTGTATGCGGCAGGCGCGCTCTGCGCGCTCTGGTAACGGCTCCCGGCCGCGATGCCCTATCGGTCGCGGTTGATCCCATCTCCATTGAAGCCGAAGTCCCGGTTAGGAACATCCGCCCTTATGCCGTCTCTTGCGCCCCTCAGGTATCCCATCCCATATCCGACTAGCCAGGCGGATACAATGCAGCCCAAGAACAGCAGCGAGAAAAACACCATATGCATTGCTCTTGCAACAGGCGGCAGACCAGTGGGCTTTCGGCAAGCGCAGGAAGTCCCTACCCCTTGGTCGCTCCTCTCCTCACGAAATCGGCTAACTGACGCCCTGCTTCTTCACGAGCAACTCCGCAGCGCCCGGTATTCTACCCACAAGCCGATCGCGCTTTTGTCTGTCAACTTGCCCCAGTTTTCCTTGGCTTTGCCGACGAACTGCTTCCGGTTTCCCTTCATCTGGTGTGTGATCACTTCGTGGTGTGTGATCACTTCGGCACCTCGATCCACGTACTCAATCGCATTGTGGCAACAGAGCGAAACCCTGCTGAGTTCTCGCTGGCGATGTCGGAGGCAACCCGGATCGCAAGGCACGAGCAACGGGGACCGGAACTACGTCCCGTGCTAGTTGTTTTCTCTGTGGCATTGCGAGTTGGAGACATGGGAAAGCAAGCGACGATCCCCGGCGCGATGTGCGCCGGGCTGTTGTTGGCGACCACCGCGTTCGCCGACCCTTACAATCCCGCCGAGCGAGCGCTGGGGGGCGGGTTGGTCGGCGCCGGCACCGGGGCTTTGATCGGTGCGATCGCGGGAGGCGGCCATGGCGCCGGGATCGGTGCGGCGGTCGGCGGGGGCGTGGGCGCCATAGCGGGCGCCGCTACCACACCTCCGCGCCCCCATCACCGCTACTACCGCCGTCACGTCGTCAATCGTTCCTACTGAGCCGGTCGGGGGCTCCGACGCTCGGGCGGCCGTTGCGGCGCCTGTCGTCCAGGCGCTCGACGGAGTGTCTGAGATTAGGACCGTCTTTGTAGAAGGCGACTTTAACGAGCTCGCGCCCCTCGCGAGCGCTGCCGGCTCGGTTGGGAACTCTTCTGTTCGAAAGCATTCCCTCCGTTGGCCGGAACTCTAAAACAGGGCCGCGCGCCAAAGGGGGTCCTCTCTTGGAGTTTTTCAAGTTTGCAAGGAAGAGTTAGTTCTATCCAGCGCGGATGACCCATGACGTCGTGCTGCTAGTGGCGGAGTAGAGATGATCTCCAGGTTTGTCAGTCCATGCCGGCTTGTTGATGATGTCGCGCGAGCTGCTCGAATTGTGCGATCACCACCGCGCAAGGCGGAATCAGCCCGTCGCCGTCTTGGTTTGGAAAGGCGCTCGCCAGAAAGGTCTCGGCAACTGCCGATTGGCAGCAGCTTCCACGGTCGATCGCTAGAGGCAGCGACGATCACCCGGTGGATCACATTGCCGGCGCGCTCCACGCGGTCGGCTTGGACGCCGCAGCGATGAGCGTTGCCGAGAAGGAACCCCGCTGTCTTGGCAAGCTGAGCCGGGTCCGCGGCCTCGGCGACGTCGGTCCCCAGCAAAAGCAGCAGGGCGGTCGTGGCGGATAAAGTTGGACGCATGGGAAACTGCCAATCCAATACGTCCCCCAACCAGTGTAACGCCGGCGGGTCCGTTTCGTTTCGGCAACAGTCCAGCGCCAAATGCAGATTCGTCCCAATCTCGATGTGTCATTCGTTGGACATTCGTGAAGGAAGAGCATCCGAGCCCGACGTCAACGACAACTGTGTCGCCGGATCGCATCTCGACCGTGGCGTCGGGATTCAGTCGTGCCGTTACAAAGAACACAGGATGCCGAGCCTCCTCGCCATCACCGACAATGGCTCGCGCCGCGGCTGCGCCGTGCGCGCTTCCTCGGCCAGCTGCCGGGTATATTCGAAAATCCCCCCATTGGTGGTGACCACGGCCGGTCTGCTTGAACGAGTCGAGCATCTGCGCCGTCGAATCCACCTAGTCGTCGTGCCGGCCATGGGGAAGGTCGTGATCTCGTGCAGATAGGCTGCCAGCCATGATGCCGCAGTCGGCAGGTGGCCAAAGCCATTTTCGATCATCGCGCTCCGCGTGTGCAGGCGCATGACTTTGTCCGCTCGCGTGCTCATAGGTGATATCATGCGCATCGTTCGCGCCCGTTCATGCGCACCGGATTTCCTTACTCCTGTTGCAAGATCACCTACAAAACCGCCTTGCCTAAACTCCGCCATGGGATAGCTCTGGCGCACCGCCTAGCTCCGCCGATCGCGTCTTCGCCGGATGTTCGGACGCAGGTACGGTCTCTAGAGATAATGGCACCTCTTGCAGAGCATCATTTATCGCTTGCAGGAGCTCCGCGGTTTCCTTGCCGATCTGCTCGATGGTCTCTCTGCCGGCTTCGCTGAGCCTCGATTTGACCGCATCGGCCGTCGCGCGCCAGACCTGATAGGCCTTTTGCAAGCCGTTCCCGAATTGAATCAAGCCCAAGCCTCCTGGCATCAACCCGTGGACGCGTGCGTAGTCGATTAGCTGCTCCATTG
>Ga0306925_10007419_pt1 | contig 10312 bp, 12 predicted proteins | sample flu12Cox44000176_FD_203755 | JGI IMG/M metagenome (GOLD analysis project Ga0306925, IMG submission 203755) | Lab enrichment of tropical soil microbial communities from Luquillo Experimental Forest, Puerto Rico - flux8day.12C.oxic.44.000.176 (v2)... | ecosystem: Environmental > Terrestrial >... | reverse complement strand
CATAGATACAAGAAAAGTCAAGAACCTTTTCAACTTTTTGCTGATCTTCCAATCCGCCGTTCGGCACGCCGAAACTGGAGCGCCCATGGTTGCCGGGGGACTTTCCGGATGAGTCTCTAGGTGAGTTAGCTGTTGCCGGGGCACTCGGAGTCTACTGGCGGCCACTGAATGTTCCGGCCGGTACTCCTCTGCCCGTCTGTTCTATGCCGGGCCCTTCTGATCGTCGCGGTGCCGATGCCATCACCATCAGATCTTTGGCGCGAATCTTGCCCTACTGCGGACCTGCGGTCCGCTTTCCCGTCAGTTGCCGGATAAGTTCCGTTTCATACTCACGGTACGGGGTCCCATCGGCCTTAAACACATCGTGAAACCAGACTTGCGGCTGGTTGAGTACGTAGGGATGCTGCCACGATTCCCAGGGGAAATTGGTCTGAGTCTTGCCGTTGACCAATCCCCAGTTGATGGCACCGACATGGTACTTCTTTGCGATGGGAAGCACTCCGTCAAACGTACTACCTGCCGAGCGTGCCATGTACTCGCTGCAAATGACTGGACGATGGTACTTCTCCAGCCACACTACGCGCTGCTCAAAGTTATCGGGCCAGCTATAGTTGTGAAAGCTGATGATATCGGAGTTCTGCAGCTGGATCTCTTCGATCCTGGTGGGGCCAGACTTCGGCCAATTGCCTTCCCACAATCCGCTGGTCAGGGGCTGCGTGGGATTGGCTGAGCGCGCCCAGGCAAAAGCCTGCGGCAGGAGGGCGCTCACCAGCTCCACTTTGTTCTTGGGTTCATGTTCCGCGTAAAAGCCCTCCTGGACGTTGCCCGGTTCGTTCCAAACATCCCAGGAAAGGATCCTGGGATCGTCGGCAAAAGCCCCGACGAGTCCTACAACGTAGGACTCAAGCCGAGGGTACTGCGAGGTATCTTCCAGCGCCTTAGCACCCGGGCTCTGCACCCAACCTGAGTTATGCACACCCTGCCTGGGAGGGGGTTGCCGGCCCAGCTTCGGCGCCGGGTCCCAGCAGGAGTCGAACAACACTAACATCGGCCGGATGTGATGCCTGGCGGCGATTGTCAGGAACTGGTCGAGCCGCTGCTTGAATCCCGCCGCGTCCTGCTGCCACAGCAGATCGTGCAGAAAGACACGCATGGTGTTCATGCCCAGACCTTCCGCCCACCCCAGTTCTTTATCCATCTGCTTTGCGTCAAAGGTATCCGCCTGCCACATCTCCAACTGGTTGATAGCGGTGGCCGGAATGTAGTTCGCTCCCACCAGCCAAGGCTGCTGCTGGTACCAGCGGTTGGCCTTTTCCTCCGACCAGCGTTGCGGAGTTTGGGCGGGCAGTGGCGCCGCGTGGCCAAACAGAAGTGCGAGCAGCAGGGTGCGTAAAATACGGTGTGGCATAAGGCACCGTCAATGGTCCTGGGGCAGACTACACCCGTCTTTTCCGATCGGAAACCACCTGTTTGATCCTTCGTCCACTGGCCGAATCTGCAATCAGGACCTCGAGCCGCCGTCGTCGAGTCTCTTCCTTTTTGGCGCTCATTACCCAATAGCCAGAGACGCGTCGGTACCACGGGGCCTGCGCCTGGTAAAACTCCCATGCCTTCGTCTTCGCCCGGAACGGGCGCGCGAACTCCGCCGACAGCTTCGCCCCTCCAACCTCGTAGGAATACAGTTTCGACTTCCTTCTATCGCGCTGCTCAAAAACCCACCGTCCTGTCGCCTCGCCGCGTCCTAGCTTGATCAACTCTTCCATGCGAGCGGTATTGATCGCGCTCCAAATGCTGCCCGCGGTGCGCGGCGTGAAGCGCGTGCTATAGCTCGTTTCGTCATACCACCGCCGCACCCCGTCAATCCAGCCAAAACACAGTGCCTCGTCGAGTGCCTCGCGATACCTCAAACCGCCCTTGCCGGAGGCTACCCGATTGAAGCCCACCAGCAGCTCGCGCGCCTGTTCGCCGTTCTCTTGCAGCCACTCGCGAAATTCTGATGGGCTTTGGAAAAATCTTGGTTTAGTCACGAAGGTTCAATCTAGCACGCGCTGTGCGGGAATCGGAAGGACGATCGACTGACGATGGTTTCGCTGCATCATTCTTCCACTGTATCCTGCAGCACTTTGTATCCTACAGGCTGAGCTGGGCGATTTACTGTCCCCCGGACCTGGTAAGGAAGGAAGGTGCTACCTCTTGTGTCCGTTCCCAGACCTGGCCCGCCGGAGATGTCTTTACGAGGTGATAGTTCGTGTAAACATATTGGCGGAAGGGCCCGAGGTTATCGCCATGTTGAGGTAACGTGTAGAGCTCTGGATAGAGGAAAATTAATGGCGTGGAATGAGCATCCAAGGCCCGGATGAGAGAGTCGACTTGTTCCGGCCGGGTGAACTCATCGGGAGTTACACAGTCGAGCCGAGTTGGATTATTCAGGGCGAGAGCAAAAGAAATCTGGGGCTCGGTAAAAAAGTTCTCGCCGGCGTAAGTGTGCCCGGCGAACCACTTTACCAGTTCATATCTCTTAGGGTCGATAAAAGCCGCCCGCCCAGTTGGCAGGTCAAGATAGGCTTTCCATTGCAGTTGCCGACGGACGGGAAAATACAGCACCAGAGCAATTGCTATCGCCCATAGCAAGCCCCGCGCTACTCGATCTACGATCGTTGTGCCGCTGAAGAACCAGACGCACAGGATGATAGCCGGTGGAGCCACCATGGAGAGGCGATGGTAAGTAGGCCCGGTCATCACCGCAGCAAAGAGCGCAATGCCGACGAAGCTGAGTAGCAAGAGACCTCTCCATAACCCCGGATCCATGTTGTTCTTCTGTCGAAATAGTCGTAGCAGGCAAAAGGGATATGCGAAAGGTACCAGCGCGTAAATAAACACAAACGGGATCATGCGAACCAAATCGCCGGGTGTCTGATGCTGGGGAACCTGCAAAAAGTAGGCACCAAATCTGTAATACGGGGCGGTAAGGATAAATTTGTAGGCGAAATACCACAATGCATAAAACAGTGTGCTAACACCGGCTTGATAGGAATAGTATGCGAGAAAGCTGCCCACAATGACAATAAACGGTAGCACGAGTGAAGCAAGCTGGGTTATTAGGCTGATCTCAGCCTTCTTGTCGCGAACAATCCAGAAAAGGTATACAGCGATAGCAATCAGGCTGAGTGCTCCCCCCGTCTGGGTAAAGATAGTTGCGATGCCGCACAGCGCGCCGGCGGTCATAATCCTGCCGACACTTGTGCGGTCCAAGAGCATAGCTGCAGCACCCATCACAAGCAGTGTGCTATACCAATGATGTGTCGCGTCCAGAGCATGATTAAAGTCCAGTACCAGAAAGAGAATGCCTGGAAGTAGAATGCTTGGACCACTAAGCACTTTGAATGATATCCATAGCACCAAGCAAGCGATACTGAACCCCAACACGATGACAAAGGTCTGTGCTAGCCACAGGTGAACTCCAAGTAATTTGAATGCGGCGGCGTACAACAAATCGGTTCCCGGCATAACGATGACAAAGAAGTCGCGGAAGGGAACCTGCCCCTGCAGGATGCGATTGGCATGTTGAAAAAACAATACCTGATCGTCACGTGGAGCCAGTGGCGTCCAGGGGAGCAGAAAAGTCCGCAAATACAAGAATGCAAGAGCGATCGCTGGAAACAGGAGAACACAAGCTCTCCGGGCTGCTACGGACGGGAGAGAAGATGGATAGCTTTTCATGTCGTCCTGCCGAGGACACCCGCGCCACTCGGTCGGGTTTGTGCTCCGGTCGGGCCCTGGGTAACCGCCCAGCCCACCCTGCAATATGTCGCCATTAGCCAGCGAGATTGTCACAAGAAAGTCAAGATTTTGTGCCATTTCCCGAAGATGGCGCGGTTCCGTCCGACGATCAACCTTCATCCGGCGGAGGGCGGGAGTCCAGGATCGATCCAGAGGCGAAGTTGTCAGCTCCGGTCCAATAATTTTTCTGAATTCGATGGGCTGCTGCCCGATTCCGCCTGGGGATTTCACAATGGCGGTACGCCGAATGGGGGGCCTCGCCACGGACAGGTTCGCGATCGAGTTTTTTGGAGGGCGGGGAGTTGTACGGCCGATCTACCCCAACCAGGCGGTTGGGCCGGCCGTGACCCGTCCCCTGCTGGTTGGCGACGCCGACCGCACCCGCACAGCAGGCGGGGGCTTTGGGCTGCAAGGCAAATACGCTCTCTTCGAGCGCGAAAGTCGCCAGTTCTGCGCCTCCGCGGTGTTCCTTTTGCGCGTGCCACAATCCCTCCCAGAACGTTGACCTGGTGCGGCCAATCCGATATCCTTGAATGGTCTGCCTGTACGATCGGTGTTCCGTCAGGGGCACGCTTGCGGCGCGGGCGATTGGCCCTACGAAGGATTCCTTCCAGCCGCTGGTAAGTGCAAGTGCACAAACAAGTTGACACGGGACGAGGAGACGCGGAATTGTGTGTCCGCAGTCGTTAGGGCGAATAGCGCAGAATAAAGCAGTCTCCTGAAGGCGGCGAGGCGGGGAGTTCGATTTCGCGTCGGCGCGGGAGTTACGAAGCCGAACGGCCGCGAGTCGCGCGGTCTCGAGTCCGCAGAACGTGCCAAAAAAGAGACCTTGGCATGACGCACGCGCTGCCGTGAGGGAAGCTGTCTGAAAGCATTTTTTCGCAATTTGTAACGCCCTGTTCTTTCGGGGGTTAGAGATCGCAAGAACGTAGAGCTCGGGAGATGGCCATGTACGCGGTGATCCGCGCCGGGGGAAAGCAATATCGCGTCGCACCCGGAGACGTGATTGAGATTGAGAAGCTGGCGAAGTCGACCGGCGACAACGTGCAGTTCGACGATGTGTTGGCGGTAAGCGCAACTGAGGGCGAGATTGCCAAGCCGGCGGCGGCGTTCGTGACCGGGGAAGTGGTGGAGCAGGGGCGTGGCGACAAGGTACTGGTGTTCCACTACAAGCGCAAGAAGCAGTATAAGAAGCTACAGGGGCATCGTCAGGACTACACGGCGGTGAAGATTATTGGCATCAGCGTTGATGGGAAGGCGCTCAAGGCGTAATGCTGCTCTGCCAGTTCATGGTGATTGCGTGGTCAGCGGTGAAGCGGTTTGATGCCGTAGTACTGCTGGCGTGGGAGTCGGTGCGCGAAGCGGTGGAGTTGTCGTTTGAAGGTGACAGCGAAACAGACCTGGGGTGACCGTCGGGCGCTGAAACCGGCTGTAGAAGGACGAGCGAAGTTGAGCTGGTCTGGGTCGCCAGCTGAAGCAGGGAATTTCAGATATGGCACATAAAAAGGGATTAGGCAGTTCGCGAAATGGCCGCGATTCGAACGCGCAGCGGCTGGGCGTGAAGGCTTTTGGCGGCCAGCTGGTGTCGGGCGGCACAATTATCGTTCGCCAGCGCGGCACGCGGGTGAAGCCAGGTCTCAACGTAGGGCGTGGCAAGGACGATACGCTGTTCGCCAAGGTGACCGGCGTGATTGAGTTCAAAGATCGCGGCCAGGCGGGCAAGTTCGTCTCGGTGGTTCCGAAAGAAAGCAATTAGTGATTAGCCCGAGTGGTTGATTTGCGACGTTAATTCCAGGCCTCGCCAAATGCGGGGCCTTTGTTGTTGCAGCAGCTACTAGGCGGCGCTCGATGGTCGATACCACGTCTGGCGGCGCGATCGATTGGGCCACAAGGCCTGCCGTCGCCCTGGGAAGGCATCCTCTGAGCGATAGTCTTCAGCTAAATTGCCAACTGGCAATTGCTCATTGCCATGTTTGTTGATGAAGCCAAGATTCGGGTAAAAGCCGGAGACGGGGGGAACGGCTGTGTCGCGTTTCGGCGGGAGAAGTTCGTACCGCGCGGAGGGCCGTCGGGTGGAGACGGCGGACGTGGGGGCGACGTGGTCATGGAATCCAGCGAGCGCCACAATACGCTGGTACACTTCCGCTTCAATCCGGAGTACAAGGCGGAGCGCGGACGACACGGCGAAGGTAAGAACTGTACCGGACGCGAAGGCGCCAGCGTCGTGCTGAAAGTTCCGAGGGGAACCATCGTGCGCGACGAGCTGACCGGCGAGCTGGTGCATGACTTCTCGGGGCCGGAGGAGCGGGTGGTGGTTGCATACGGCGGCCGCGGGGGGCGCGGCAATGCGCGCTTTGCCACTTCGACGCACCAGGCTCCGCGAGAGCATGAGCAGGGATTTCCCGGCGAAGAGCGGGTATTGCGGCTGGAGCTAAAGCTGCTGGCGGACGTGGGGTTGGTGGGTTACCCGAATGCGGGGAAGAGCACGCTGATCTCGCGCATTTCGGCGGCGAAACCGAAGATTGCAGATTATCCCTTTACGACCTTGCAACCGAACCTGGGCGTGGTGGTGGTGGGTGAGGCCCCGGAGGAGTTCAGCTTCGTGGTGGCAGACATTCCCGGACTGATTGAAGGTGCGAGCGAGGGCGCGGGGTTGGGCACGCAGTTCCTGCGCCACATCGAACGTACGCGCCTGCTGGTGCATCTGGTGGATATGTCGGATGCGAGCGGGCGGCCCGACCCGGTTACGGATTACGAGGTCATAACGAAAGAGCTGGCGAGCTTCGGCGCAGGGCTCGAGAGCAAGCCAGTGATCGTGGTGGCGTCGAAGATGGACGTGGCCGATCCAGACAAGCTCGCCAAGTTGAAGCGCTACTGCAAGCGGAAGAAACTGGAGCTGTTTGCGATCTCGGCGCTTACGGGAGAAGGCATCGAGAAACTGAAATGGGCGATGGCCAAGCGAGTGGAGGGACTGCTTTAACGGACGGTTATGGATTTTCTGCCAGCGGCTCCCCGATCCCATCCCCGCCCACTCTCGCCGATGCCAACCTTCTCATTCGAGTTGCGCCTTCGAGTCCTCAAAACATGCCGCACGCCGGGGTCGAAGTAGGGCATCATCCCAGGCCGCAGCCGAAGCCGTGGCAGCGCCGATGACAAGGGCTCCATCAGAAGAACTGTTCGGCACAGCTCTGCAGCAACCGGCCCCATCCAAGGGCGGCGCGGAAAAGCCTGCGACCCGCTACATGAAGCCCACTCGCCAGCGACCTGGGGGCGGAAACGCCAGGGAGAACGGCCCGACTACTTGCATGGAGGGATGGAACCCGGCAAACTTTGAATACTGCACGATGAATATTGCACTGTTTGGCGGCACGTTCGACCCCATTCATCGCGGACACGTCAATGTGGCCCGCGCGGCCGCTGAGCGATTTCAGCTGCAGGAAGTGTGGTTCGTGCCGGCAGATATTCCTCCCCACAAGCAGAACATGCAGGTGACTTCGTTTCATCATCGTTATGCGATGGTTTCCCTGGCACTGGCGGGCGAGAAGAGTCTCGTGCCCTCCTTGTTGGAGGCCCAAGATTGCCAAGCGCCATCCATGCCAAGGCCGAGCTACTCGATTGAGACGGTGCTTCGGGTTAAGGCGATGCTGGGCAGGCGAGACCGGTTGTTCTTTCTGATCGGGATGGACGCCTTTCGTGACATCGCCCTGTGGTACCAGGCCGAGAAGCTGTTGCAGGAGTGCGCTTTCATCGTGGCGGCGCGTCCCGGGTATTCGCTGATGGAGGTGACTTCGTCGCTGCCGCAAGGATTGCGTCCTACTGCCAAGGAGCTGGCGGAGATGCGTTGGTCGAAAAAGCAGGTATTCCTGCAATTGCCCGGGGTTACCCTGGGAATTTTGTCTGAAACACACGAGAATGTGTCGGCGACGCAGATTCGCGCAGCGGCGCGGCGCGGTCGGGGTCTAGATAAGCTGGTGCCGCACGCGGTAGCGGATTACATCCGGAAAGAGGGCTTGTATCGCGCATCCCGCTCCTTGCACTTAGCTCACGGCAGGGTCCGCCGCAAAAGAAGGTGACCATAGCTATAGCTAGCAGCGGGTTTTGATAGATTTTAAGGCGTCCTTCGAGTGCGCGTGTTGCCGAACGGACAAATCAGCTCAGGATGACATAGCGCGGGAGTTGACCGCTCCGGCCCGTCGCCCCAAGGTGGGTTCGAAAAGACCGACTTAAGCAGAGTACCTCGGATTGGACACCGGGCGGAAAGCTTCCTGGGCGGCTCAGGATGTTGGCCGGGCAGGCAAAGGCACCCTGAATCGGTGCTCCCGCCTGACAGTGCTTCCGGGATTAGGCTAGCTTGATGAGTGGAGAGTGGGACAGGCGAATGAAAAGAAACGAGGTCGGCCAGCAGGTTGCCATTGCCGTGCGGGCATGCATGGGGAAGAAGGCGGAGAACATCAGCATTCTGCGCCTGGATGCCGCGGCGAGCGGATTCACCGACTACTTCGTGATTTGCTCGGGAGCAAACCCGCGGCAGGTGGAGGCCATTGCCGAAGCCGTGGATGATCAGCTCAGCAAGAAGGGAATTGAGCCATCGCATATAGAGGGCAGAAACCAGGCGGAGTGGATACTGCTGGACTACGTGCACTTTGTGGTACATGTCTTTTCGGATAGCACGCGGCAGTTTTATGACCTGGAACGATTGTGGAAGACGGCGAGGCGGCTCGAACTAGCTGACCTGGAGAAGCCGCAGCCCAAGAAAACACCCTTGAAACGCAGGAGCGCGAAGAAGGCGAGTCCCAAGGCTGCAGCAAGGAAGAGCACGCGGAAGGTCACAGCGAAAGCCGCTGAAGAATGAGGATAGAGGAACTGTTCCCGCGAGCTAACGTTAAGGAGAGATAAACAAAAAGCATTACTGGTGTCCTTTGCCGGGGGCAGGTTTTAGACCCTCTCCAAAATGCAACGCGAACATAGTTCCCAGCCGCTATGCTGGCAAGCGTGCGCCAACAGGTGCACAAATCGATGAAGCTTCGCATTGCATGGATTGGGAAGACGCGGAGTACGGCGATCCAGGCACTTACGGCCGAATACTTGAAGCGTCTATCGCGCTATGCGGCTTGCGACGCCATGGAGTTCGGCTCGGAAGCGGCACTGCTGAAACAGATGGAGAAAAGCGCAGGCAGGATGCAACCCGTGCTGGTCTTGCTGGATTCGCGTGGCAAGCAGCTGGCTTCCGAGGAGATCGCGAATTTCCTGCAGTATCATCAGGCGCACGGTACGCAGGATCTGCTGTTTGCTATAGGCCCGGCGGACGGATGGTCGGATGCGACACGTGCGAAGGCGCAGCAAGTTCTGTCGCTGGGGAAGATTACGCTGCCACATGAGTTGGCAAGGGTGGTGCTGCTGGAGCAGTTGTATCGCGGATTCACAATTCTGAAAGGGCATCCCTATCATGCCGGCCACTAGCCCAGCAGTGAGCGGCTGGTGGCTGGCGGTCAGCGAGCCGCTCTCGAGTTTGCTGCCTACGGTTGCTTCGCTCAGGATGCCAATCCTTATCGAGGAATCAAGGTGACACGTCGTATTTTGGTGATCGCCATTGTCGCATGCGCCTGGCTGGGACCGATACCGGCGGCGTATGGGCAATGGGCTGCGGGCCAGGCGCCGCCACAGCCGGCAACAACCAGCTTCGTTCCGGTGGACCAGTGGAAGGCCGCAGTGCTGGCGGGAGACGCGGCAAGGTTGCGGGCCCTATACAGCAGCAATCCGGCGGCACGTGTGATTCTCCCCACGGGCGAGACGAATGCAGAAGCAGACGTAAAGTTTTGGCTTGGTTTGAAGGCGAGGCGCATCAAGCTCGATATGGCGCAGTCGGCGTCGCCTCAGCCAGGCCTGCAACAAATAGCGTTCGAGGCAGAGGTGCTGTCGGCAGCGGAGAGCAAACCGCGCACGGTATACGTTATTAACGGGCAGCTCTGGCAGAAGCAGGTCTCGCAGTGGCGCATCGCGGCCACCAAGCGGAGCGACCTGAGCCGTCTGCAGCAGCCGCTATCCACGGACAAGGAGATTTACCTTCCCGGGTTGAATGCCCATGAAGAAATTGCGCATGCTCTGAAGCTGGCTTCCCAACAGCACAAACGCGTGTTGGTGGTGTTCGGCGCGAACTGGTGCTATGACTGCCACGTGCTGGATTTGGCGTTTCATCGTCCGGATGTGGCGGCCGTGTTGGGTCCCAATTTTGAAGTGGTGCACGTGGATGTTGGGCAGGGGGATAAGAATCAGGACATCATGCAGCAATATCAGGTGCCGATGGCACGGGGAATTCCGGCTATCGCGGTGCTCGCCAGCGATGGGAAGCTGCTGTACGCGCAGAAAGGCGGCGAGTTCGAGAAGGCCCGGGGGCTGGGACCAGAGGATGTGCTGGCGTTTTTGAATAAGTGGAAACCGTGAAGCAACAACCTCAAAAGCAGCCGCGGATTTGCCCGGATGATAGCGATGGGTCGTAGGTAGGAAACCGGGCCGGCCGTGGGAACTCGCTCCT
>Ga0306925_10007417_pt1 | contig 10313 bp, 13 predicted proteins | sample flu12Cox44000176_FD_203755 | JGI IMG/M metagenome (GOLD analysis project Ga0306925, IMG submission 203755) | Lab enrichment of tropical soil microbial communities from Luquillo Experimental Forest, Puerto Rico - flux8day.12C.oxic.44.000.176 (v2)... | ecosystem: Environmental > Terrestrial >... | reverse complement strand
TGCGGGTCGGCGGATGGCGGCGCGATGCGATCAAGCCGGGCGAGCAGGTCGAAGTGCTGTTTCATCCGCTGCGCGAGGAAGGCAAGAAGAGCGGCCTGATGCGACAACTCACGGTGCTTGCGACGGTCGAAGTGTTCAAAGCCAATATCCGCGAGCAGGAAATGCCGGGGCTGGAATAGTGGGCGTGAGATTTTCACCCAGATCAAAATGCAGCTTCGCCGCTGCAGTGGCGGCGTTCTTGCTCGCCGTTGCCGCAGAGCCCGCCTCGGCACAGGATCAGCCCGCGCCCAGGGACACGATCTTCGCGCGCAAGATCCTGATGGGCGCCATCGACATGAATATGGATGAGATCGAGACCATGCTGGCGCCGGAAGGCAAGCTCATGCTTTCGGACGCCCAGGAGCACGCGGAAACCATCTCGACCATGCTGATGGCGTTTCCGCATCTGTTTCCGCCGGCCACCAATCAATGGAAACCGGGCGCGGACCGCGACCCCGCAACCGACACCTTCGCCAATCCCGATCTGTGGTCGAATTTCGCCGACTTCTATCGGCGCGCCGCCGAGGCTTCCCAGCTCGCGTGGGACGCCAGCCGCGCCAAACGGCCCGACGAGTTCAGGTCTCTGATCGGGCAATTGCGTCAGCGTTGCAACGCGTGCCACGCCTTGAACCTGAAGACGGAATGAAAGGCGCGAACAACCGCTCCCGGACGCGGCAGCGTTCCGGGCAGATATGACCGCCGTCTCGCGTCAAGGAAAAGCAATCAAGACACGTAACGGCGTAACCGGCCCTGATTAATCAGAGCCGACCGCCACCTTGGCATGCGGCCTCGAATCGGCTGCGGCCGGTTCGCCACAGGCCTGCGACCGGAAATGATCCAGCACGAACAGACGAATCGCCGATGACAGATTGCCTTGCTGGCGGTTGCCGTCGATCTCGCCCACCAGTTCGGACAGAGTCATGTTCCGACGTCCGGAAATTTCCTTCATGCCATTCCAGAACGCTTCTTCGAGACTGACGCTGGTCTTGTGACCGGCGACCACGATTGACCGTTTCACAACTGGCGATTTCATGATGGGTCCTCGCCATTGATGCGATGCTGATCCAAGAGTTCATCGGCGCGGCTTGCGCGGCGCTCGTCCAGGGTGCGTTCCGCCCTGGTGCGGCCAAATCGCGCACGATTGGCAGCGGTCTGTTTTTCCGCTTCCTCTCGCCCGGTGCGCTTTTTGAATTGCCTGAGATTGACCAATTCCCCCATGCCGACCCCCATCATGTGATTCGTCGGCAAGTCGGACGCTTGTCGGTGCCGTGACGGGCAACGATCATTTGAAGCGGTCCGCTTGGTTGGGAGAAACTGCAGTCTAATCGTGCGCGGGTTCTATTTGCACAACCCGCGTAGAATCGCGGAGGAATCGCGATATTCAGATCGCTCTTCATTTAAGAAATTCTCCATTGTGATCCCTGACAGATCAAAAAAGGTGCTTCGGTCTTAAAAATATTCGTGAGCTCTACCACGGGCAGCCGCCCCGATGAAGTCAATTAAGCATGATTCTTTGGGCGACATGATGGACACTTTCTATCCGAGTGCGCTCGCCGCGGAAAGCTCACCGCCCTCATCCGGGGTGCGTCATTTTTTCCGGCTTCACCAGCCGGTCGAATTCGTCAGCGGAAACAAAGCCCAGCCGAATTGCCTCTTCTTTCAGGGTCGTGCCACGGGCATGCGCTGATTTCGCCACTTTTGCAGCATTGTCGTAGCCAATTCTAGGCGCAAGCGCTGTCACCAGCATCAGTGAACGCTCCATGAGCTCGCGGATGCGTTTTTCGTCGGCTCGTATTCCTTCGACGCAATGCTCCGTAAACGAACGGGCGACGTCGGCCATCAGTTGGATGGAATGCATCATACAATATGCCAATAGCGGTTTATAGACGTTCAGCTCGAAATGGCCCTGGCTTCCGGCAACTGTGATGGCCGCGTGATTGCCGAACACCTGGCAGCAAACCATTGTGACGGCCTCGCACTGGGTCGGATTGACCTTTCCGGGCATGATTGAGGAGCCGGGCTCGTTCTCCGGCAGGATCAGCTCCCCAAGTCCCGAACGCGGACCCGACCCCAGCAGGCGGATATCGTTGGCGATCTTGAACAGGCCCGTGCCCATGGCGTTGACGGCGCCATGGGCAAACACATAAGCGTCGTTGGAAGCGAGCGCCTCGAATTTGTTGGCAGCGCTGGTGAAGGGGAGTTTGGTGATCCTGGCCACGTGCCTGGCGAATGTCCTGGCGAACTTCGGCTTCGAATTGAGTCCGGTTCCGACCGCAGTCCCACCTTGCGCCAGTGGATACATGTCCCTTATCGCCACACGCAAGCGCGCCATCCCGCTTTCGACCTGCGCGGCGTAGCCGGAAAATTCCTGGCCGAGCGTCAGTGGCGTTGCATCCTGGGTGTGGGTACGGCCGATTTTGACGATATGGCCGAATTCCTTCTCCTTCCGGCGCAACACGAGTTGAAGCCGCTCGAGCGCAGGAAGCAGGTCGTTGCGCATGCCCGTGGCCGCTGCGATATGCATCGCGGTCGGGAACGAGTCGTTGGACGACTGGCTCATATTGACGTGATCGTTGGGATGAACCGGGGCCTTGGCGCCGAGCTTGCCGCCGAGCAGCTCATTGGCGCGATTGGCGATAACCTCGTTGAGATTCATGTTGGTCTGAGTCCCCGAACCGGTCTGCCAGACCACCAGGGGAAATTGATCGTCGAGCTGGCCGTCGATCACCTCGCGCGCGGCGCGCACGATCGCGCCGGCGCGGCGCCGGTCGATGAGGCCGAGTTCGCGATTGGTTTCTGCCGCTGCGAGCTTGACGATGCCGAGCGCGCGAATGATCGCGATCGGCATGCGGTCCTGGCCGATGCGAAAATTCTGCCGCGACCGCTCCGTCTGTGCACCCCAATAGCGGTCGGCAGGAACTTCGATTGGGCCGAAACTGTCGGTCTCGGTGCGTGTGGAACCGGAACGGGACTGGGTCGACCGGGCCATCAGCTTCCTCCCCGCGCGTGCCTGTCAGATCATTCTAGGTCCCGATTCCGAAGTTCGCATTATTGGGCAGCACACTCGTTTACGAACTTCGGAATCGAAAGGACACTAGCAAATCCATAATTCTAGTGTGGCATTTGGTTCAGAAGTCCGCATGACGAACTCGCAGGAACAATGATGCGGACCTCTGAACCACCACACTAGGACGGGGAAGGCTTTCGTTTGAGGACTATTTCTTGCGGAAGCGATCCAGCCGCACGACTTCGGCGCCCTCGCCGGATTTTGCCGGCTCGCTTGCGCTCTCGGCCGGCGGGGCGGGCAGGGCTGACGGGGGCGCGGCCGGGGCAGCCGAGGCCGCGCGATCGCTCGGATGCGTCTCGGTTGCCGTATCCTGCGGCTCGAATTGCAGGCCGAATTGTACGGAAGGATCGAAGAAGCTCTTGATGGCGCTGAACGGAACCACGACGCGTTCGGGGATTCCGCCAAACGAGAGGCCGACCTCGAAACGATCGTCGGTCACCACCAGATCCCAGAACTGGTGCTGCAGGATCACGGTCATCTCTTCCGGATATTGCGACAGCAATCGGGGCGACAATTTCACGCCTTCGGCGGTGGACACGAAAGTAATGAAAAAATGGTGCTCGCCCGGCAGGCCGTGCTCTGCAGCATCGGCCAAAACGCGGCGAAGCACCCCGCGCAGTGCATCGCGCGCCAGCACGTCGTATCGAATATGATCCGTCGCCATGATCGGTCCTGTCGCGTTGGATTCCTGCCGAATGTCAGAACCGGGACACCAGCGATCTTCGAAAAGAAGCCCGTGATCCGACTCGGCACTCATCCTCCATGGTACCCCGACGGCGGGCCGAGGTCAGCAGGGCTGCGGAAATGCCTCGGGAAAATTCGAGGCGTCCAAAAGGAGGCGTCCAAAAGCAAATTGAAGTGGAGGCTTCTGTTGCCAGGTGCCTCCGAACCCCGCCTGGCGGTGCTAACCCGTCAGGACTTTAGATGGTCTTTCAAACCGCTCAAGCGGCCTGAGCAACCGGAGCATAGTTGTCGTTTGCAACTATTGCATGGCCCGATATCGGCGGAACCATACCGGGAAAAAACGCGCCCTTTACGCCCTCGTCGATCCTGGTTCGCCCCCGCCGAAGCCCGCCAGCTCTGGCGCGGGCTTGGGTGGAGGCGCCGGGTACTGCCCCCGGGTCCGAATGGTTTATTGCGACGGTTATTTATTTCCATAGCCGGCGAACCGGCACCCCCAATATAGGGCGCATAAGTTGAGAAAAACAGGGCCGAAAACTTCTCCCTTGGGAGGAACTCCGCGCTTTCCGGGTGGAAATCACCGGAATATTGATTGCCCTGAGGGGCGTACATTCTAAAATTCTTCACCATGTCCCCGGATTCACCGCCGGCCGCCATCCCGGCGCCGGAGCTTTCGAAATCGACAGCCAAGCCCCCAACCCTGATCGCGTTGTTTGTGGCATTTGCCAAAATGTCGCTCGCGGGCTTCGGCGGCGTCTTGGTCTGGGCAAGGCGCGGCATCGTCGATCAGCATCGCTGGATGACCGCCGACGAGTTCAACGAGACCTTTGCGCTGTGTCATTTCCTGCCCGGGCCGAATGTCGTGAACCTCACCTTCGTGTTCGGATCGCGCTTCCGCGGCCTTTGCGGTGCGATCGCGGCTTTCTCCGGACTGGTCGGTCCGCCGGTCGTGATCGTCATCATCCTTGCCGCGCTTTATCAGCGCTACGGCGAAATCGAAGTGCTGCGGCGAATTCTGGCCGGTGTGGCCTGCGCGGCCATCGGGTTGATGCTCTCGGCGGTGTTTCGGATGATGACGCCGCTGCTCAAGCGCCGCGACGTGGTCGGGCTTCTGGTCATGATCGCGGTGTTCGTCGCGATCGGGGTGTTGCGGCTGCCGTTGCCGGCGGTGTTGCTGGTGGCGATCCCGCTGAGCATCGCCATCACTTTCGCGATGCGGAGGAACGCGGCATGAGTTCGGATTCCAACCCGCTTGTCGCGCTCGCCTTCACCTTCGCATTGATGTCGCTGTTTGCGGTCGGCGGCGCCAATTCCGCCATTCCCGAAATGCATCGGGTTGCGGTCGACGTTCAGCACTGGCTGACCGACAAGCAGTTCGCCGATGTCTACGCGATTTCGCAGCTCTCGCCGGGACCGAACGTTTTGATCGTCACCCTGATCGGCTATTCGGTTGCAGGGATTGCCGGCGCTCTGGTCGCGACGCTTGCGATGTGCGTGCCCACCGCGGCGCTCGCGTTGTTCGTGAGCCGCTTCCTGGCGCGATCCTCGCACGCGCGTTGGCCTGCCATCGTCCAGGCGGCGCTGGTTCCATTGTCGATCGGATTGATGGGCGCGAGCGGCCTGATCCTGGCGCGGACCTCAGACCGGACGCTGGCTGCGGTGCTGGTCACGGCAGGCGCCGCCGTTCTGGCGTCGGCGACGCGGCTCAATCCGCTTTGGATGCTTGTGGCTGGGGGATGTCTCGGCTTTGCCGGCCTGATTGGGTGAAAATCACCGTTTCCACCCGGGATCCCGCCCGAACGGGCGCCTTGCCGTTACCGGGTGGGATGCTCATTTTTCGGGGTATAATCGGGCGGAGAAGGCGAATCGGCGCTGTCGGAGCATGAAAGCGCCGTTAAAACTCGACCTTCGGCCTCACTCCAGTTGGTTCTCAAGAGCCTGACGCAACACCATGATTCAGTATCACGACCTGCTCGAACGGATTCTTTCTGACGGCGTGGAGAAGTCGGACCGCACCGGCACCGGAACGCTGTCGATCTTCGGCCACCAGATGCGTTTCAATCTGGCTGCCGGTTTTCCGATGCTGACCACCAAGAAGCTGCCGCTGAAAGCGATCGTCTACGAACTACTCTGGTTCCTCAAAGGTGACACCAACATCAAATATCTCAACGACCATGGCGTCACGATCTGGGACGAATGGGCCGACGCCAACGGCGATCTTGGGCCGGTCTATGGCTCGCAGTGGCGCTCGTGGCCGGCGCCGGACGGGCGCAGCATCGACCAGATTTCCAACGTCATCGACATGATCCGGGTAAGTCCGGATTCGCGGCGCCTGATCGTGAGCGCGTGGAATCCCGCCGACGTCGACAAGATGGCGCTGCCGCCCTGCCACTGCCTGTTCCAGTTCTATGTCGCAGCCGGCAAATTGTCCTGCCAGCTTTATCAGCGATCGGCCGACGTGTTTCTCGGCGTGCCCTTCAACATCGCCTCCTATGCTCTGCTGACGATGATGGTCGCGCAGGTGACCGGCCTCAAACCCGGCGAGTTCATTCACTCCTTCGGCGACGTGCACCTCTATTCGAACCATCTCGAGCAGGCGCGGCTGCAACTGACGCGGCTGCCGCGGCCACTGCCGACGATGCGGATCAATCCGGACGTGAAGGATATCTTCGCGTTCCGCTACGAGGACTTTGCGCTGGAAGGTTACGACCCACACCCGCATATCCGGGCCGAGGTCGCGGTGTGAGCGGCTGAATGACCCTCCTAATTCGTCGCGCGCGTCCCGATGAAGCGGGACTGGTCCTCTCGCTGGTTCGCGAACTCGCCGAATACGAGAAGCTGTTGCACGAGGTCGAGGCCACCGAGGCCATGATTGCGGACGCGCTGTTTTCCGCCAGTCCGAGGCTGTTCTGCGATATCGCGGAATGGAGCGGCGAAGTGGCGGGCTTTGCGGTCTGGTTCATCAACTTCTCGACCTTCAGCGGCCGTTCCGGCATCTATCTGGAGGATCTGTTCGTCCGCCCCGCGCTGCGCGGCAAGGGTATCGGCAAGGCGCTGCTGTCGCATCTGGCGAGCGAGTGCGTGACCAACGGCTGGTCACGGCTGCAATGGTCGGTGCTCGACTGGAACACGCCTTCGATCGAGTTCTACAAGTCGCTCGGCGCCGTGATGCTCGACGAGTGGACCGTGTGCAAGGTCGGCGGCGAGGCGCTCAGCGCGCTTGCCCGTGGAACGCGCTGATGGAAACCGTCCTCATCGTCGCCGTCGCCGACAACGGCGTGATCGGCGCGGGCGGCGCCATACCCTGGCGGCTGAAGACCGATCTGCAACGCTTCAAGGCCATGACGATGGGCAAGCCGGTCGTGATGGGCCGCAAGACCTTCCTCTCCTTGCGGGCGCCGCTGCCCCGGCGCACCAATATCGTCATGACCCGCGACGGCAATTTTCGCGCGCCCGGAGCGGTCGTGGCGACGTCGCTTTCGGCCGCCCGCCAGGTCGCGGCAGGCGACGCGCTGCGGCGTTTCGTCACTGAAGTCGCCGTCATCGGCGGCGCGGAGATCTACGCGCAGTGGATGGGCTTGGCCGATCGTCTGGAAGTCACCGAAGTTCACGCAAGGCCCGCAGGCGATACCCGTTTCGCACCCATCGACAAGGTTGTCTGGGAAGAGGTCGCCCGCCTCGAGCCCGCGCGCGGGCCTGACGACAGCGCCGATTTCTCCTTTGTCACCTATCGGCGAAGGGCCCATTAACCAAGGCACGGTTGGCGGCTGAAAATCCGTTAATGTTGATGGCGCGTATTCTGGTGGGCAGCGAACCGGTGCTTACCTTGGGAATCCGCGCTTCCGGGGATGTTTACATTGACAATTGTGGCCCCCGTCATAGCTCCTTCGAGACTTAAGCTTGCGTTGTAAGGGCAGGGGCGGTCCCCTATAAAGCCGGGCGGAAGTTGCGGGGCTTTTTGGCTTTTTAAGCCTGCAAAGGAGACTGTTGATGCCGTGGAAGAATCAGGGCGGAGGCCCCTGGGGTTCGGGTCCGAAGGGGCCGTGGGGCTCGGGCCCGCAGCCGGTCGGACCGAGGCCGCCCGATCTCGAAGACCTTCTCCGCCGTGCCCAGGACCGGCTTCAGCAGCTGTTACCCGGCGGCTATTTCAGCGGTCTCGGCATCGCGATCGTCTTGATCGCCGCGGTGGCGATCTGGGCCATGTCCGGCTTCTTCCGCGTTCAACCGGACGAACTCGGCGTCGTGCTGCGCTTCGGCAAATATGTTCGGGACGAGCAGCCGGGCCTGCGTTATCACCTGCCATATCCGATCGAGACCGTGCTGCTGCCCAAGGCGTTGCGCATCTCAACCATCTCGATCGGCATGACCCTGATCGACGATCCGGCCCGCCGCGGCCGCACCATGCGCGATGTGCCGGAAGAGAGTTTGATGCTCACCGGCGACGAGAACATCGTCGACGTCGACTTCACCGTGCTCTGGCGCATCAAGCCCAAGGGCGCGGCCGACTTCCTGTTCAACATCCAGAATCCGGAAGGTACCGTGAAGGCGGTGGCCGAAAGCGCGATGCGCGAAGTGATCGGCCGCTCCAACATCCAGCCGATCCTCACCGGCGCGCGCACCTCCACCGAGCAGGCCGTGCTGGAGCTGATGCAGAGAACGCTCGATCACTACGGTTCCGGAATCATGATCACGCAGGTGCAGATGCAGAAGGTCGATCCGCCGGCGCAGGTGATCGATTCCTTCCGCGACGTTCAGGCGGCGCGTGCCGACCTCGAACGGCTGCAGAACGAGGCGCAAACCTACGCCAACCGTGTCGTTCCCGACGCCAGGGGCCGCGCCGCGCAGATCTTGCAGGTCGCCGAGGGTTACAAGCAGCAGGCGATTGCCGAGGCCAAGGGCCAGAGCGCGCGCTTCCTCAAGGTCTACGACGAATACAAGAAGGCGCCCGACGTCACCCGCGAGCGCATCTATCTGGAAACGTTGGAGCGGATCCTCGGCTCGTCCGAAAAGCTCGTCTATGATGGCGGCTCCGGGCCGGCGCAGAGCATCGTGCCTTATTTGCCCTTAAGCGAGCTGGCGCCGCGGCGCCCCGCGCCACCGGCCACCAACCAGCCGCAGCAGCCAAGCACGGGAGGTGGCCGATGAGATCCCCCGTCACCGGCATTGTTGCCCTGATCCTGCTTTTCATCGTCGCGATCGTCGCCTACAGCTCGCTCTTTACGGTGCAGCAGACCGAACAGGCGCTGGTGGTGCGCTTCGGCAGACCGGTCGACGTCGTGACCGACCCGGGCTTGCACTTCAAGGCGCCGTTCATCGACACCGTGATTCCGATCGACAGGCGCATCCTCGATCTGGAAAACCCGTCCCAGGAAGTGATTGCCTCGGACCAGAAGCGCCTGGTGGTCGACGCGTTCGCCCGCTATCGCATCAAGGACCCGCTGCAATTCTATCAGAGCGTCGGCACGATCCAGGCCGCCAACCTCCAGCTCACCACGCTTCTCAACGCCTCGCTGCGCCGTGTGCTCGGCGAAGTCACCTTCATCCAGGTGGTGCGCGACGAGCGCGAAAAGCTGATGGCGCGGATCCGCGATCAGCTCGACCATGAAGCCGCCGGTTATGGCATCCAGGTGGTCGACGTGCGCATCCGCCGCGCCGACCTGCCCGAGCAGAACAGCCAGGCGGTCTACCAGCGCATGCAGACCGAGCGGCAGCGCGAGGCCGCCGAGTTCCGTGCGCAAGGCGGCCAGAAGGCGCAGGAGATCAGGTCCAACGCCGATCGTGAAGCGACCGTGATCGTTGCGGAAGCCAATTCGACCTCCGAACAGGTGCGCGGCGAGGGTGATGCCGAGCGCAACCGTCTGTTTGCCGATGCCTATGGCAAAGATCCTGACTTCTTCGCCTTCTACCGCTCGATGGCGGCTTACGAAAACGGGTTGAAAAGCAGCGATACGCGCTTCCTGCTGCGACCGGAATCCGATTTCTTCAGGTTCTTCAGCAACGTTTCCGGCAGACCACCGGCAGCCGCGCAACTCCCGGCAGCCGCGCAATCGCCGAAGCCGTAACTGGCGGTTGGCCAAGAGGAGGCCGAAGCGAACTTCGGCCTCCTTAAAGCAAGATTTGAACGGGAGGTTCCAGTCCGATGAGGTCTATCGCGTTCGCCGACTTCCTCATCGGTGTGGGAATCCTGTTCGTGATTGAGGGCCTGCTGTTTGCAGCCAGTCCAGCCTGGATGCGGCGGGCGATGAAAAGCGCGCTTGCGACACCGGACAATATCCTGCGGGCGGTCGGCATCGGCTCGGCGGTGGTGGGCCTGATCCTGATCTGGCTGGTTCGGCGGTAGAAAAACCGTCCGCCGAATCAATTTTAGCCGGCGTCTGTTTTTCGCCGAAATGCTGTTGTGGTGATTTGACATTCGCTTCAGTCTAGCAGCGGGTTCCTCAAAGCGGATGCCAAAGCCAAAACCACACGGGGATCAAATATCTGCTAGTGTGGCGGCTCGGAAGTCCGCATCGCTGTTGCCGCGAGT
>Ga0306925_10007413_pt1 | contig 10316 bp, 3 predicted proteins | sample flu12Cox44000176_FD_203755 | JGI IMG/M metagenome (GOLD analysis project Ga0306925, IMG submission 203755) | Lab enrichment of tropical soil microbial communities from Luquillo Experimental Forest, Puerto Rico - flux8day.12C.oxic.44.000.176 (v2)... | ecosystem: Environmental > Terrestrial > Soil... | reverse complement strand
ATAGAGGACAACCTTTTTGCCCTTGAGCTTGGACAGCGTGACACTGCCGTTGCCGTCGGTGGGCAATGTAAAATCCGGGGCTTTTTTGCCGATCTCGACACTCATCGCGCCTCTTCTCCTCGTTCTTGCGCCGCGCGCCGGGCCGGCTCTGCGATCAACCGGTCATACCAGCCGCGGACGCGCGCTGCAGCCTCGGTGATATCCGCGTCGAGCCGGGCGAAGTCAATCGCTCCCACACAGGCGGCGAGGGTGGCCGCGTCCGGTGCCTCGAGATCGCCCGCCCCCGACAATCCGTCGCCGAGCAGAGCGAGGACCTCCTGAACATTGCGGAACAGCACCGCCGCCGCGCCGAGTTCGTGCCGCGCCTGCGGCGGAAGCAGATCGGCCTCTCCGAGCGCAGCGATTGCTTCCGTGGTTCCGCGACGCAGTATTTGCGGCGCGGAGGCGGCATCGCGCAGCATCAAGAACTGCACGATGAATTCGAGGTCGATAAGGCCGCCCCGGCGGTTTCTCAGATCCCAGCGCGACGGGCGCGGATTCTCGTCGGCAATTCGCCGCCGCATATCGGCGACATCGATGACGAGCTTGTCGCGGTCGCGGGGGGAGCACAATACGGCCGCAATCGCCTCGGAAATACGATCGCACAGCCGTGGATCGCCGGCGACCGGCCGCGCGCGGGTCAGCGCCATATGCTCCCATGTCCAGGCGGACTCGCCCTGATAATGCGCGAACCCGGCGAAATGGGAGGCGATCGGGCCCGCTTCGCCCGAAGGCCTCAGCCGCATATCCACGTTGTAGAGCCGGCCTTCCGCGGTCGGAGCTGTAATTGCACTGATCAGCCTCTGGCTCAAGCGCGCGAAATAGGCTGAGACTTGAAGGGGGTGAGGGCCCTCGGAGCTCTCTATGCCGGGCGGGGCGTCGTAGATCAGGATCAGATCGAGATCGGAGGCGAGCGTCATCTCGCGGCTGCCGAGACGGCCCATTCCGATTACGGCGAATGCGCCGCCAAGCACCCGACCGTGCCGCCGGGATAAATCGGATTCGACACGCGGCAACAGCGCGGCAATCGCGGTTTGCGCGATATCGGCGAGGGCGGCCCCGGCCTGCGCGCCGTCGAGCGCACGGCGCAATAGCTGGACCCCGACTTGGAACCGCTTCTCGCGAGCCCAGCGCCGCAGCTCGGCGGCGAGACCGGCGCGGTCCGGCGGCGTGGCAAAGAAGCCTTCGGTCAGAACCGGGTCGAGAAGGGCGGGATGCTGCGCCAATTGCTCGGCCAATTTTGGAGCCCCCGCCATGATTTCGGCGACTAGCGCCAGGAGACCGGGGTTGGCGTGAAACAGCGAGAAAAGCTGCACGCCCGCCGGAAGATGCGACAGGAACTGGTCGAACCGTCGCAAGGCCGTGTCGGGGTGCGGCGTCGCTCCGAAAATGCGCAATAGCTCGGGCACGAGCTCGGTCAGGATTTCGCGTGCCCGCTGGCTGCGGGTGGCGCGCAACCGGCCGTGATGCCAGCTCCGCACGAGAGCTGATACCGAAGCCGGTTCGGCAAATCCGAGCTGTGAGAGCGTGCGTAAAGTTTCGGAGTCATCGTCGGCGCCAGTGAAGACGAGATTGCCCGGCTCGGCGAGGGTCGGGGCATATTCGAAGAGCTCGGCATAATGGCGCTCGACCGAAGCCAGATGCCGATGCAGGTCGGCAACGAATGCCTCGGCTTCCGAATAGCCTAGAAAGGCGGCGATCTGCGCGATCCCGGCTGGGTCCGAAGGAAGTGTGTGAGTTTGCGCGTCCTCGACCATTTGCAGGCGATGCTCAATGCGGCGCAGGAAGCGATAATCGTCGATCAGCTGCACCGCCGTCGCCGGGTCGATGCGGTTGGCCATCGCGAGCCGGCGCAGCGCCTCGCAGGTCGGGCCCACGCGCAATTCCTGCAACCGGCCTCCCCAGATCAGCTGTTGGGTCTGGGCGAAGAATTCGATCTCCCGGATCCCGCCGCGGCCGGTCTTGATGTCGTGCCCCTCCACCGCGATTCGGCCACCGCCGCGGTGTGCATTGATCTGGCGCTTGATCGAGTGAATGTCCTGGATCGCCGCGAAATCGAGGTTCTTGCGCCAGATGAACGGCTCCAGCTCGTGCAGAAACCGGAGGCCGGCAACACTGTCGCCCGCTACCGGACGAGCCTTGATCAGCGCGGCACGTTCCCAGTTCTGCCCTACGCTTTCGTAATAGACGAGCGCCGCCGGGACCGACATGGCGAGCGGTGTCGATGCGGGATCAGGGCGAAGCCGAAGATCGGTGCGGAACAAATACCCGTCGCCGGTGTAGGCTTCGAGAATTCGCACCAGTTCTCGCGTCAGACGCACAAAAAAGGATTGGATCCCGTCGCGGGCGGTCACCCGTGCCACGGCAGGGTCATAAAGGACGATCAGGTCGATATCGCTCGAGTAATTCAGTTCGCATCCGCCGAGTTTGCCCATGCCGAGCACGATCAGCCCGCAGTCCTGCTCCGGCTGGTCCTGCGCCCTTAACTCGACAAGCCCCTTGCGCGCCGCATCGCGCAGCAGGTGGCGCAGAGCTGCACCAATTGCCGCGTCGGCAAAGCGGCTGAGAGCCTGTGTCTGCTGCTCGAGAGACCAGACGCCCGCGAGTTCGGCGAGCGCGGCGATAAGCGCGAGGCGCCGCCTGGCGATCCGCAAGCGGTGCATCACCGCCGCCGTATCTTCGCCACCGTCTTCGGTTTTCTCGATGCTGGCGGCAATCCCGTCGAAGAGCGCGTCCGGACCTCGCTCGACAAACCGGGTCAAAAAGGCCCATTCTTTAATAGCGATCCCGGTCAGAAACGGGCTGTTGCCGAAAATCGACGCGAGCAGGTGTCGGCCGGCGCCTGCCGTGCTCCAATGACGCGCAAGGTCGGAGGCAGGATCCCCTTTCGCCAGGGCAAGCGCCTCGTTCCACGCGTCGAACCCGAGAGCGAGCCGGCGCGTGTCGGCCGGTCTGGGGAGCCCGTCACCATTGGGGGAGAGGTGAGATAACAGCTTCATCCGGAGGGCGCGGGCGGTGCCGGGACACTGGCGGTTCGGGGACTGTGGGTCAAGCGGCTGCCGGAGAAAGGTATCCCGCCGTCATCGGTGTCGAGCAAACGGGAGCTACATTACCGGCTCGCCGACTGCGTCGTGGCGCTCACCGCATGTTGGCGTGGCTAAGCACCTTCTCGACGGCCCTGATCATTCTGTGTGGGCTCGGACTGTGGCGGCTGATGCAGGAGCCGATAGACCTCGGTGGGTTGACCCCTTACGTCCAACAACTGGTGAACCGGCCCGGGGCCGGCATGCAGATCACGATCTCCCGGGCGTGGCTCGCAGTCGATCGCCAGAGCCATCAACTCGACCTGCGGCTTCAGGACGTCCGCGTCGCCGATGCCGACGGGGAACCGTTCGCTGCCTTCCCCGACATGTCCACGAGTTTTAGTCTGCGCTTTCTGCTGCGCGGCAAGTTGGCGCCGACCGGGCTCGTTGTCGAGCATCCGGTTGTGCGGCTCGTTCGCGACGAAGCAGGGACGCTGCGCTTTCGGTTTGGCGAAGGCGACGGGAAATCGCCGGGCTTTGGGCCAGACATTCTCGACCAGCTGGCCGGACCGCCAAACTCGGATCTACCCCTCGGATCGATGAGCCGCGTCGGTATTCGCAACGCAACGCTGATCTACGACGACGCCCAGACGGCGCGGCGATGGGAAGCCGACCGGGTCGATGCCTGGATCGAGCGCGGTCCACAGGGTCTCGCAGGAGATATGTCGCTGGCGCTGCCGCTCGGTGATCAACAGCCCGAACTTCACGCGGACTATCGCTACACGCCCGGTGAGCGCACGCTCGATATTTCCGTCCAGATGGGCGGGATGAAACCCGCGGCGTTGTCTTCGCTCACCCCCGAGCTTGCGCCGCTCGCTCTGGCCGATTTCCCGATATCTGGGACACTCGCGACGCGGCTCAATTTGGCCGGCCCGACGAATGAGGGTTTGCGGCTCGACCTTTACCTAGGCAAGGGTCGGCTCAAGAGCGAGCTGCTCCCGGAGGGTTTTGTCGCGCTGGAGGGAGGGACAATTCGTGCCGTATACGCTCCGGAAATCGGCGAGCTGCGTCTTGCCAAGCTCGATCTCGATCTCGGCGGCGGCTCGGCACTCACCGTCAAGGGGAACATCGACGGTCTGACCCCGTCAATGCTCGCCGGCACAGAGCCGCCGCCTGCGTCCCTGCCCGGCAACCTCGGAATCGTTCTTACCGATGTTCCGGTGGCAAAATTCGAAAGCTTGTGGCCGTCCTCGTTGAGCCGAGGCGGCCGCCGTTGGGTTTTGGCCAATGTGCATGACGGCGTCCTCGACGAAGCGGCCGTCCAGCTCCGCCTTGCGATCGACCCGGGGGCGCGCTCGGCGGAAGTCGTGTCGGCGCACGGCACGATGCGTTACCGCAATGCGACTATCAGCTATTTCCGCCGGCTGACCCCAGCGCGAAAGGTCAGCGGCACCGCTACTCTCGACGACAAGCGACTGGTCTTCATACCGACCAGCGGGTCGGTCAAATCGGTTCAGGCCACCGGCGGCTCGCTGGTAATCACCGATCTCGGGGCACCGGTGGAATGGCTGACCGTCGACCTTTCTCTTGCCGGCCCGATCCGAGACGTGCTCGAAACCATCGACGCCAAGCCGTTGCGTTACGCCCACGACGTCGGTGTCGATCCGGCGCGTGTCGCCGGGCGCACCGAAACAAACCTCTATTTCAAACTGCCGCTGCTGAAAGACCTCAAGCTCGACGAGGTGCAATATGCCGCAAAGGCGAGCCTTACCGGGGCCGCGATTGCCGGCGTAGCGATGGACCGCGATCTAACCGACGGCAATTTCGCCTTGGAGATCACGCGCCCGGGAGCTCACCTGTGGGGAACCTCTCGTTTCGACGGGATCCCACTGAATATTGATGCGAACCTCTTCTTCAGACCGGTCGACGGAGCGCAGGCGCGGTACCGCGTCGCCCTCACCATGGACGACAATCAGCGCCGACGCCTTGCCTTCGACTTTCTCTCGGATCGGATCGGCGGCCCTGTCGGCGTCGATCTAACCTACTGGACCCTCGATCCGACGCATTCGAAAGCGGAAGCCTCGCTAGATCTACGCTCGGCCAACCTGTCGATCGCGGAGGCAGGTTGGAAAAAGCCTGCCGGCGCGCCAGCCGGCGCCCGGCTCGTCGTCGATCTGCATAATGAGCAAGTCACTGGCGTCCGGGACATCGAGGTCAAGGCCGCGGGGCTCGACGGCAGGTTTGCTGTGACGCTCGAACCCGAGACCGGGCGGATCGACCGGGTGGACGTACACCGCCTTCTCATTGCCGGTGACGATGTCGGCGGGACGGTGACGCGCCGCCGCGAAGGCGGCTGGCAAGTAGATCTGCACGGGCCCACCCTCGACGTATCGCATTTGGTCAATGATCTTCGCCAAGAAAGCCCGCAACGATCCTCGGGCGGGCCGCTGCAGATCGATGCCCGCCTCGGCCGTCTGGTCGTCGGACCGCAGCGCGAGATGCGCGATGTTGCGGCACGATTGCTGCGCGAAGGCGCCGACTGGCGTGCGGCGCAACTCGAGGCTCGGTTTCCTAATGGTCATCAGCTGAGTTTGCGTTCCGCCGCACAGGCCGGCGGGCACAGCCTCACTTTTCACTCCGACGATTTGGGATCGACACTCAATCTGCTTGACATCACCGACAACGTCGTCGGCGGGCAAGTGACCGTCACTGGCCAGATGGTGGACAAGGGCGGCAAACAGCTTGTCGCCGGCCATGTCGAGGGAACTGACTATAATCTGGTCCGCGCGCCGCCGATGGCCCGCATCCTGTCGTTGCCTTCGTTCAGCGGCGCCGGCAGCATGCTCGCCGGCTCCGGGATTCCGTTCACGACATTGCGTGGCGACTTCACTTACGGCGACGACCGTCTCGTATTCGACAAGCTTCTCGCATATGGCGGGGCGATCGGCGTGACGAGCAACGGCGTCGTCGATCTCGGCCGGGACCGGCTCGACCTGCAGGGCACGATCGTGCCCGCCTACGCGCTCAACTCGATCATCGGCAACATTCCGGTCATTGGGTCGCTGCTGCTCGGCGGCGAGGGGCAAGGCCTGTTTGCCGCCAATTATCGGGTCACCGGGTCGTCAGCGGATCCGCAAGTCTCGGTCAACCCGCTGAGCGCTCTTGCTCCAGGCTTTCTGCGCCGGTTGTTTCAGCCCAATTTCGGCATGCCGCCGCCGATCCAGCAATCGCTCGGCGTGGAATGAAGTCCAGTTCAAGCCGTCTGGCGCAGGCGGGCCGCGCGCGCGAGGTCGACCGAGACGAGCTGCGAGACGCCGCGCTCGGCCATCGTTACGCCGAACAGCCGGTCGACGCGCGCCATTGTGATGCGGTGGTGCGTGACCACCAGAAAACGGGTGCCGGTGGTGTCGGCAATTTCGCCAACAAGGCTGCAGAACCGGTCGACATTGGCGTCGTCGAGCGGGGCGTCGACCTCGTCGAGCACGCAGACCGGTGCCGGGTTGGTGAGGAAGGCGGCGAAGAGCAACGCCAGCGCGGTCAGCGCTTGCTCGCCTCCCGACAGCAATGACAATGATTGCAGCTTCTTGCCCGGCGGGCTCCCCATGATCTCGAGCCCGGCGGCGAGCGGGTCGTCATCGTCCACCAGCCGTAATTGCGCCTTGCCGCCGCCGAACAGACGCGCGAACAACTCGGCAAAATGGCGGTCGAGCTGCTCGAAAGCCGCGGTCAGCCGCTGCCGCACTTCGCGGTCGAGCTCCGCGATGCCATGACGCAGCCGTGCGATCGCTTCGGTCAGCTCGACGCGTTCGCCGCGCAGTTCGGCGATCCGCGCTTCGAGCTCGGCGGCCTCGCTTTCGGCCATCAGATTGACTGGGCCCATGCCGTCTCGCTCGCGGGTCAAGCGCTCCAGCCGGACCTCCGTCTCGGATGCACTCATAGGGGGTTCCTCCTCCGAGATTCCCGCAAGCTCACCGAGCGCTTCGGGCGCGACGCCAACCCGTTCGCGGATCTCTCGGATGAGGCGAGTCAAGCCTTCCTTCGCGCCGTCTCGCAGCCCTTCGAGCCGCGCGAGGTGTTCGCGAGCCTCGGCCAACACCTGGTCGGCTGAGCGGGACGCATCGACAGCCTCACGCAGCTGCCGCTCGCCGACGGCGAGCGCATCTCCCGACCGGCGGCAGGCGGCCGCCGCATCCGCAATCGCGGCGCCGAGCGTCTCGCTCTCGGCGGCGATCGCCGCCGGGCGCGCCGTCAAACCGGCGATCTCCGCCTCCAAGGCTTCGCGCCGTTCGATCAACGCCACCTGCTGCGCGGTGGCATCGATGCCGCGCTTCCGCCAGGCATGCTCCTCCAGGCCGATGGAGGTCAGGCGCTCGTGGCGGCGGGCAGCGTCCTGGGCGAGCCGCTCGACCGCCGCGCGTGCGCCCGCCTCGCCGCGGCGCGCGTCGACCCCCGCGGCGCGCGTCAGGTCGAGCGCCGCGCGGGCCGATTGCGCCTCGGGGAGGGCCGCCAGATCGCGCGCCGCTTCTGCCCTCTGCGCCGTGGTTTCGGCGAGATCCGCGCCGATCCTTTCGAGAAGGTCGACGGCGGCGGCGAACCGGGTTTGCGTCGTCAAAGCCCGCCTGCCGACCTCGGCCTCTTCGCTTCGTGCCCGGGCCAGCGCCGCCTCAGCCTCGGACAACCCTTGCCGAGCCGACCTGGCGGCGCCCTGAGCCTTCTCCCGTTCGTCCCGCGCCGCGGCGGCGGCGCTCTCGGCGGCCAAAGCTTGCGTTCTAACGTCGGCGATCTCGCCGTCGAGCACGACGAGTCGGTTGCCATGCCGCAAATGCTCAGCGGCCGCAGACGGCACAGAGCCGAGCGATACGAACCCGTCCCAACGCCACAGCCGGCCTTCACGGTCCACCAGCCGCTGACCCGGCATCAGGCGCGGTTGAAGCTGGTGCCCCGTTTCCTCGTTCGCGACCCAGCCCACTTGTGCGAGGCTGCGAGAGAGAGCAGAGGGAGCCTCCACGGCTTCGGCCAACGGCTGCGCGCCCTCGGGCAGCGCCGCAACGTCGGGCTGCTCGCCGTCTAGATCGACCCAAAAGCGGGTCGCGTCCGAAACGGCGCAATCGGCAACCGGCGCCAGAAGCTCGTCACCAAAAGCGGCACCGATCGCCGCCTCGAAGCCGGGGGCGACCTGCAACGCCGCCAGGATAGACGGCCTTCCGTCCGTGTCGGGCGGCGGCGTAAGCAGCCTCCGTAAGCCGTCCGTCTCGGCGGTGAGCCGGGCCAGCCGGGCATCTAACTGGCGGACCGCATCAAGCGCCGTCTGCTCACCGGCCAGTCGGGCCACCATCTCCATCTCGGCCGCGTCGATGACGGCGCGAGCTTGCTCGACCCTCACTTCAGCCTGTGTCACGGCAGCCTCGGCCGTGGCCACCGCCTCCGGCGCAATCAGCGCAGCAGCCAGCGCGGCGCGATGCCGCTCCGCTTCGACGCCGCGCGCCTCCAACCGGGCGCGGCGTTCTTCGAGCTCCTTTTGGCGCCGCTCGAGTGCACCGCGACGCGCATCGGCGGCGGCAACGGCTTCCGTCTCGCGCTGAAGCATCGCCTCCGCTTCGGCCAGGCGCGCGCCCGCCTCGCGCAGCCGAACCGCAGCGAGCTCTCGGCCTGGGCCATCCTCCGCCTCAGCCCGGGCGAGCGCATCCCGCTCTTCGGACAATCGGGTCAGCGCTAGCTGCGCCTCGGCCAAGTGGGACGCTTCGCGTTCGAGGTCAGCGGCGAGTTGGGCGAGCCGCCGTTCCGCGTCGCTGCGGGCGGCGAGCACCCGCTGCAGCTCCTGCTCGAGCTCGCCGCGCGAGCGGGTTAGCCGCTGCAATTCGGCGGCGGTCGCCCCATCGGCCATCCTGAGCGGCGGTACCGCCGCCTCGGCGGCTTCGCGGGCCCGTACGCCCGTGCGGGCGCCTTCGGTTGCGTCTGCAACCGCACGCTCTGTTGCTCGGTGCTCGGCCAGGCTTCGCTCGGCCTCTGCTTGGGCCGCCAGCCAACGAATGCGAAATAACAGCGCCTCGGTCCGCCGGATCTGCTCGGCAAGCCGGCGATAGCGCTGCGCTTGGCGCGCCTGTTTCTTCAGCGTCTCGAACTGGGTCTCGATCGTCGCGACGATGTCGTCGAGCCGCGCCAGGTTCTCTTCGGCGGCGTCGAGTTTCAATTCGGTCTCGCGGCGGCGCGCGTGAAGTCCGGCGGTGCCGGCGGCTTCTTCCAGGAGGATCCGGCGCTCGGCTGGTTTGGCTTCGATCAGCGCGCCGATGCGACCCTGACTTACCATCGCGCCGGAGTGGGCGCCGCTGGCGGCATCAGAGAACAGCAGCTGGACGTCGCGCGCCCGCACCTCGCGCCCATTGACGCGATAGGTGGATCCGATGCCGCGTTCGATCCTCCGGACGACCTCAATTTCGGCGCGGTCGTTAAACGCAAACGGCGCGTCGCGGCCGCCGTTGTCGATGGTGAGCGCGACTTCGGCGATGTTGCGGGCGGGCCTTGCCGTCGTCCCGGCGAAAATCACATCGTCCATTTCGCCGCCGCGCACGCGTCTGGCCGAATTCTCACCCATCACCCAGCGCAGCGCTTCGACCAGGTTCGACTTGCCGCAACCGTTTGGGCCGACAACCCCCGTGAGCCCCGGCTCGATCGCCAGCTCAGTAGGGTCGACGAAGGATTTGAACCCGACTAAGCGGAGCCGGGAGACCTGCATCAAATTAAGATTTCGCCGAAAGGCCGGACAGCACCTTGTCGAACTCCTCGACTGTCGGAGCGCCGGTGAATTTGGTGCCGTTTATGAAGAAGGTTGGGGTGGAGTTGACGTCGAGCTCTTTCGAGGCAACCAGCCGGGTTTCGACGATCTTGTTTTCGAGAGCGGTGTTTTTGAGGCAGTTGTCGAACTCGTCCCGGCTCATGCCGCCGAGCTTGACCAGACGGGCAAGGGCGTCACGGTAATCGTGCGCCGTCACCCATTTCTCCTGTGCCCCAAAGAACGTATCGACATAGGCATAAAAGCGGTCCGGCGGGGCGCAGCGCGCGATCATCGCTGCTCGCAACGCCGGTTCGTCCAACGGGTAGTCGCGTAAAACCAGTTTGACCTTGCCGGTGTCGATCCATTTCTTCTTGAGCTCGGGAAGAACCTCGTTTGCGAAATGGGCGCAATGCGGGCAGGTCAACGTGGCATATTCGACGATTGTGATCGGCGCATCGGGGTTGCCGAGGATCCGGTCGTCC